>Ga0256405_10000697_pt1 | contig 106226 bp, 99 predicted proteins | sample RumenRJG_02DNA_FD_189096 | JGI IMG/M metagenome (GOLD analysis project Ga0256405, IMG submission 189096) | Bovine rumen microbial communities from Lethbridge, Alberta, Canada - RJG_02 | ecosystem: Host-associated > Mammals > Digestive system > Stomach > Rumen | place: Canada: Alberta...
CTGGGCTTTTTTTATTTATTTTAACTTAAAAAAGATCGATCTCCTGTTACGGAAATCGATCTTGGATACTGGTCATACTGAGGACTGATTTCTTAACTTAACGCCATTGGAACCGTCCCCGCTGACTTATGATAATATAAGATCATGAACATACATTTTGACAGTAAGGATAAAATCTATAATCTTCATACGGACGGGATACCGTATCTGTCCTTTGATATGTTTGACCGTATGGGGATACCCAATCTGTATTCCACACGATATAGATCATATGATGCTGATACCGGAAGGGGAGAACCAGGGCTGAGAGTGGTGGTCATGAAGGCGGAGGACAGGGACGAGGCTGCTCCTGTCGTGATCGAGAGCAGAGACCGTCTGGCCGGACAGCTGGGATCTGACATAGAGCATGAATGCATCACGGACCAGAAGCATACGGATAATGTGCTGGTAGTCTCACCTGAGGATCTCGGACCGGTATGGCCTGCGGATATGCCGTCATACAGACAGAATGTCGACGGCATAGTGACTGATATACCGGATGCACTGCTGACGGTCTTCGGAGGTGATTGCCCTCCCGTATATATAGCTGATCCGGTAAGAGGAGCGATAGGTCTCGTGCATGCAGGCTGGAGAGGGACTCTGGCAAGGATTCCTTCAGTGGCGACAGATCTAATGGTGCAAAGATTCGGATGCCGTACAGAGGATATGTATGCAGCAGTAGGACCGGGCATATGTATGGACTGCTATGAGATGGGTGATGAAGTGTATGATGTCTTCGCAGCGGAGTGGGGCAGAAACGATACTGACAAGATAATGAAAAGATATCCCGATGGGAAGTACCACCTGGATCTTAGATCAGCCAATCGTATGAGTCTTTTATCAGCCGGGATACCGTCTGACCACATAGCCATATCAAATGTATGTACTATGTGCAACGCTGATACTTTCTATTCTTACAGGGCCCACAGAATGGAGAACGAGCAGGCTGCAATGCTGGTAAACCGGTTTTCGAAGGCCGGGCGGTGATATTTAACATATTGCGATCATGCAGTATGTGAGGAGGGCTTTCTATAAGTTGACGAAAGACACAGGATTTTCTTATTATTAAGAAGGATGAGCAAAGAATATAGCTTGATGAGAGTGCATCGGAGGTAGAATATGGATTTTGATGATATGAGTGTATTAATAGCAGCTATGGCAGGCGTCTTTATTGTGGTAATGCTGATAGTACTTGCATTGTACCTGATCGGTGCCATCGCCAGATACAGATATCTGAAGATTCGCAGCTACGAGAATGCCTGGATGGCTTTTATTCCCATAGCCAATATATGGGCCATAGTCGAGGCTACCTACGGCAGGAGGGAAAAAGTAAATATCTACGGATGGGATGCACCGATAATTGTGCTGAAGCTGTGGCCGATAGTGAGCTATGCTTTGGCTATCATCATAAATGTCATACCGGTCCTGGGCAGCGTGCTCAGCCTTATCCTGTATGTGCTTAATATTGCAGTTATGGCCATGATCTTCCGGGACATGATGGAAGTATTGGACAGACCGCAGGAGATGGTCACGGCCGTGATCGCCGTGATCTTCCATATCGTTTCAGATATCATGATCCTGGGCGCCACAGGCAAATTCAGGGCCGGGGAGCAGGATTGGGCGACCGATGTGAGGGAGCTTGGTTCGCAGACATCCACTGACGGCCCGCTCTCATTCCTGAACAGCAAGATCAATTAGGATTTTTCGACAGGAGCACAGCAGATACCCTACCTAGCGTTTTTCGCTAAGGACTGCCATGACCTCTGAATGCGTCATAAGCTTGCCGGTCGTTTTATCCTCATATTCATTTTTTCCTCCGGACCTAAGGGTTGCCCTTATGCCATGTTCATCCAGAGTATCAATTATCTCCTTCATGTTTGAGACACCTGTTTTTCTCTGGAGGGAAAACATCTCCTGGTTGGTCCCACCTGATATCTGATCGAGCACTTCATCATCAAGCTTCGATACATTTTCACGGGTCATTTCTGATCACCTCCGTTGCTTTTTTCATAGTTCTACCATATTATACGAAAATTATACCAGTAATGTTAACGGGCTGATTTGAAAAATCCGTTGATCAAAAAAATACTTGCAAAAACGTTCCGAGAGGTATAGTATACGTTTTGTAAAAGCAAAGGCGCTTGGATCAGTCCAAGTGCCTTTTTGCTTATACAGGTTTTTTGTATCGACGAAGGAGTCGCTTACAGCGTGCGCTGTAAACGGCTCTTTTTTATTAACAAAGGAGGTTCACTATGGAAGCTATCAAGGAAATCTACGGAAGTCTGGTGTTCGGCGACAAGGTAATGCAGGAGAGACTCCCCAAGGATGTGTACAAAGCCGTAAAGGCAACTGCGGAAAACGGGACACATCTGTCTCTGGATGTAGCCAATACCGTGGCTGCAGCGATGAAGGAATGGGCCCTGGAAAACGGGGCTACGCACTTCACTCACTGGTTCCAGCCGATGACAGGCCTCACGGCAGAGAAGCATGACAGCTTCATATTCCCGGCAGGAAGCGGTGCCGTACTGCTGGAGTTCTCCGGAAAGGAGCTGGTAAAGGGTGAGCCTGATGCATCCAGCTTTCCTTCAGGAGGCCTCAGAGCGACCTTCGAGGCGAGAGGATATACCGCATGGGATCCTTCCTCACCCGCCTTTGTTAAAGACGGAACTCTGTATATCCCTACTGCATTCTGCTCATACGGAGGAGAGGCACTGGACAAGAAGACACCGCTGCTGCGCTCCATGGATGCTCTGTCAGAGTCAGCTGTCAAGGTGTTGTCACTTCTTGGCAAAAGGGACGTCACAAGGGTAAATACCACTATCGGATCCGAGCAGGAATACTTCCTTGTAGACAAGGAGAAATATCTGAAAAGAAAGGATCTCGTGATGTGCGGCAGGACTCTAATAGGAGCCGCAGCTCCCAAGGGACAGGAGATGGAGGATCACTACTTCGGTGTGTTGAAGCCGAAGGTGTCCGAATTCATGCATGAGCTCGACAGAGAGCTGTGGAAGCTCGGTGTGCCGGCTAAGACAAAGCATAACGAGGTGGCTCCGGCCCAGCATGAGCTCGCGCCCGTATTCGAGACTGCAAACGTGGCAGTGGATCACAACCAGCTCACTATGGAGATCATGAAGAAGGTGGCGGATAAGTTCGGATATGCATGCCTGCTACACGAGAAACCCTTTGACGGTATCAACGGATCCGGCAAGCACAACAACTGGTCGATAAGCACCAACACCGGAGAGAACCTGCTGGATCCCGGAAAGACACCTCAGGAGAACAAGCAGTTCCTTATCTTCCTTATGGCTGTGATCTCGGCTGTGGATGAATATGCCGATCTTCTGAGACTGTCGGTGGCCACGGCAGGAAACGACCACAGGCTCGGGGCGAATGAGGCGCCGCCCGCTGTCATTTCCGTATTCGTGGGAGATGAACTGGCCGGCGTGCTGAAGTCCATCGAGGAAGGTACCAAATATGACAAGTCAGGCGGAGCGAAGATGAGCTGGGCTCATGTACTTCCCCACATCACTCAGGATACGACAGACAGGAACAGGACCTCACCCTTTGCATTCACAGGAAACAAGTTCGAATTCAGGATGCCCGGATCTTCACTCTCTGTAGCTCAGCCCAACATTGCGCTGAACACTGCAGTGGCAGAGGAGCTGGACAGGATATATGAAACCCTGAAGGATGTGCCTTCGGACGGGCTCGATGCAGCCATCGACGATATGCTCAAGAAGCTGCTGAAGGAGCACAAGAAGATCATATTCAACGGAAACGGTTACTCTGATGAATGGCTGGAAGAGGCTGAGAAGAGAGGACTCTACAATCTCAAATCCGTGCCCGATGCCATGCCTCAGCTCCTGACGGAAAAGAACAGAGAGCTCTTCAAGAAGCATGAAGTGCTGTCGGATGTGGAGCTGGAGTCGAGATATGAGATCTTCCTTGAAAACTATAACAAGGAGATCCACATTGAGGCCCTCACCCTGCAGGAGATGATAAGAAAAGACTTCACTCAGGGACTCGTATCTTATATGAAGGATGTGACAAATGAGGCGCTGAAGAAGAAACAGCTGCTGCCTTCCCTGCCCTGCTCATATGAGTCCGATATCATCAATACTCTCGATGATACCAGTGAGATCATCGGCAACAAGATCCATCAGCTGAGAGATGATACCGAGCGTGCAGAGAAGATAGAAGACACACTGGAAGCAGCGAGATTCTATCACGATGTGATACTCAAAGACATGGAGGAGCTGCGTACCTTCGTTGACAAGGCGGAAAAGATCATACCCGACGGATACCTCCCTTATCCGACATACGGACAGATCCTTTTCTCGCTCAGATAATATGCTGAAAGAAGATGTCCCGGGGAAACCCGGGACATCTTGGTGTCAGAGGAGTCAGTGAGAACCGTCCCCGGTGACTCCTTTTTTCATAGCTATGATGACTGTCATCACACCGATTGAGCAGATGACCGAGCCCGTGATGAGCATGGCCCTGATGCCGAAGACATCAAGTATCCTGCCGCACACCAGGTTGGAGAAGACACCTCCTACAGTGATGGCACTGCTGACCAGAGCCTGCCCCTTTACCTGATCCATCTCCTGCATATGACGGCTCACGTAATATGCCGATGCCGGAACGAATACAGCGTATGCGAGCATCTGGAAAGACTGGCTGACATAGAGCGCCAGCATATCTGCGGCAAAGACCAGTATCAGTGTCTTGATAAGAAACGAGATACCGGAAACTATGAGCATATCATTCGGTGATATCTTTTTTACCAAAACAGTGATGAGAGCCATCACCGGCAGCTCAAGCAGGGCTGCAAGGAAGGTCGCGTACCCCAGCTGCGTCTCGGCACCTCCCAGACTCCGTATGATCTGAATAAGGAAATCATTGATCATATTGTGGGCAAAAAAGAAGCAGACCGTTGCGGCAAGGAGCAGCATGAACGCCGGATAAGCCCTTCCGAATTCGAAGATGTTGTTATGCGCTTTATTTTCCTTACCATGCGATACAGCAGTTGTATCCGGTGTGTCGGACACAGGTGATGATGCAGGCTTTTTGAATATCAGTATAGATATGAAGGAGAGTGCCATTATCACAAGATCGGCTATGAGCAGCACCTTTACGCCGTGGAGCTCGGTGAGACGTCCGATGAAGGCGGAGGTCACCGCGAAGCTCGCGGACCCCAGACCTCTGGCAAGTCCGAAGAAGATATCGCATCCGGCACTCTGGTACTCAAAACAAAGCGCCGTCACGACAGGCTGATAGGTAAACTGTATAGTGTATATCAGCATGTATATCAGGAATATCGCTGGCTTGTAGCCCGGTATGAACATGAGCAGGAGCACAAGCGAAGCGATCGAGATGATGCTGGCAAAAACAAACCGCCGATTGGTCAGTATGCCCGGCTTGTCGATGAAGGCTGCGAAAACAGGCTGTGCTACAGCCGACAACACGTTGGCGGTGGCAAGAAGTATGCCTATCTCGGTATTCGTAAATCCGACAGACAGCAGATATACCGCAGCATACGCATGTACGGTGCAGAAACCGGCATAGTAAGCGGCATTGAGAAAAGCATATTTAGCTGTCCATATCCTTTTTCGTGATCTAATATCCATAACATTCCTCATAATAACCTGTCGGAGGCGGTTTTACAATGGATGTTGCGATAAAGAAAAAAATGAGTCACTGAGAACCGTCCCCACTGACTCACCCACTGACTCACCCACACAAAAACTGTATAATGAGGTTTATATTGAAAAATGGATTATCAATGTACAGGAATATCCCACTTTGGGGGGAGGTGCTATATGTCAGTTGTTGTATTAAATGAATCTGACGCAAAAACAGACAGTGAGAAGCATACAGCAGCGGTAAGAGGTGTATAAAGACGTAATGAGTAAAGTACTAAGACCACATCACGGCATGTGTTTTCAGTTTTATGAAGGCAAAGGGTATAGTGAGGATTTCACCGATCATATGGGAGAGGTGATCCGGGAGATGGAAAGTGATCCGTCTCAGATGATCAGACTTCAGGTCGGGACAGATACTGTCTGTGAAAACTGTCCTAATAACAAGAACGGCAGATGCAGCAGCCGGGACAAAGTCATAGGATATGACAGAGAAGTACTTGAAACATGTGAAATCACTGAAGGTGAAGAATTGTCATATGAACAGTTCAAACACCTTGTAAAAGAAAAAATAATAGATGCGGGCATTCGAAGAAAAATATGCGGGGACTGCAGCTGGGATAATATATGCAGGGGGAAGGACCGGCAGACCTCTTTTCTGTAAAGCCATGGACGACCGGCATCTGCTCTGGTATATGACTGACTCACAGGATATCTTTCAGCTGGGCTTTTGCGTTGTCCAGGACCTTGCCTGCATCAACAGAGAAAAGATCCAGGCCGACTGCACGGATACACATCGTGTCTCTTACGCCGAACAACCCCGTTGTCAGTGCTTTTACATAGTCATATCCGTAATTATTATCGCCGATCTCTCCGCCGGAGGTCGTCACATAGTACAGCTTCTTCGCGTTACACATCCCGTGCGGAGTGCCGTCTTCATCATATACAAAGGTGATACCGTTGATACTGACTGCTTCCAGATACAGCTTCAGGATCGCAGGAAAAGAGAGATCCCAATATGGTACGGCCATGATGATCAGGTCTGCTCTGGCAAATTGTCTGGCAAAGTCGAATCGTGCATCTGAAAAATCGTTACTTTCCAGTGCACTGTTTCTTATACTTATATCTTTTTCCGTAAGCGGTCTGAGGTCATGGTCATAGAGCCGGATCCTTTCAACGGGAGGATCTCTGTCTTCAATATGAGAGAGGACTGCATCCGCCAGCTCTCTGGACCTCGATCCTTCTCTTGCACATGCGTCAATATAAAGTATCATTTTTCTTCTCCCGACCCTAATGATATGGAAATCACATGACACCTGTCAACTGTCATTATCGGCAAGAAAAAACGTGGAAGTCAGAGAGAACCGTCCCCGTTGACTTCTTCAAAAAAGTACTTGCAAAAACGTGCCGGGAGGTATAGTATACGATTTGTAAAAGCAAGGGCGCTTGGATCAGTCCGAGTGCCTCTTTTTTTGCATATGTAGAGTATTGAGGCGAAGAGGCCGTATGGGGAGAACTGCCCCCTGCGGCCTCTTTTCTTGTGAAGAAGAGGAAGCCATGAACGCGGAAGATTACAGGAAGATGTATGAAAGTATCAACTCAATGGGGCATGATGCCTGCGGGATAGGGACCATCGTCAATATCGACGGGCATAAGGACAACCGTGTGCTCTCGGATGCTCTGTCGATAGTGGAGAAGCTCGAGCACAGAGCAGGAAAGGATGCCACGGGTGAGGTAGGAGACGGAGTGGGCATACTGCTGCAGATATCCCATGAGTTCTTCGGCAGGAGCCTGAAGGAAGCAGGCATAGAGGTGAAGGGAGAAGGTGATTACGGTGTGGGTATGTTCTTCCTGCCTCAGGATGAGCTGAAACGCACCTTCGCAAAGAGGATGATGCAGATCATCGCCGAGAAGGAGGGCATGAAGGTGCTGGGCTGGAGAAAGGTGCCCACGAATCCCGGGATACTCGGCAAGACAGCGCTCGACTGCATGCCGGCCATAGAGCAGTGCATCATAGAACGTCCTGACAATGTGGAGAGAGGGACAGACTTCGACCGCAGACTCTACGTGGTGAGGAGAGAATTCGAGCAGTCCTCCGAGGATACATACATATGCTCTCTCTCATCCAGGACCATAGTGTATAAGGGGATGTTCCTCGTCACACAGCTGAGGCAGTTCTACGATGATCTGAGGGATCCTGCGTATGAGACGGCGATAGCCATAGTGCATTCCCGCTTCTCGACCAATACCACGCCCTCATGGAACAGGGCGCATCCCTACCGCATGATAGCTCACAACGGTGAGATCAATACGATCCGCGGCAACGCCGACAGGATGCTTGCAAGAGAAGAGACCATGAAGCCGGGAGAGCTGGGAGATGATATCGACAAGATATACCCGGTGATATCTTCCCAGGGATCCGACTCGGCCATGCTGGACAACACGCTGGAGTTTCTGTACATGAACGGCATGGAGCTCCCGCTTGCCATGATGATCACCATACCCGAACCATGGAAACACATAGAATCCATGGACAGGACAAAGCAGGACTTCTACCACTACTATGCCACTATGATGGAGCCCTGGGACGGACCTGCAGCGATCATCTTCTCTGACGGAGAGGTGCTGGGAGCCACTCTGGACAGGAACGGCCTCAGGCCCTCGAGATACTATGTGACAGATGACGGCAGGCTCATACTCTCTTCGGAGGTGGGAGTGCTGGATATACCGCCGGAGCATATCGTGAAGAAGTCCAGGCTCGAGCCCGGAAAGATGCTGCTCGTGGATACGAAGCAGCAGCGCATCATATCGGACGAGGAGTGCAAGGGCGGATATGCCGGCAGCAGACCGTACGGAGAGTGGCTGGACAGAGAGCTGCTGCAGCTGTCACGTCTTACGATCCCGAACAAGAAGATAGAGACTCACGATCAGGAGACGAGGGACAAGCTGTACAAGGCCTTCGGCTACAGCTATGAGGATGTGATGAAGCAGATACTGCCGATGGCCGAGAATGCGGTGGAGCCTACGGTTTCCATGGGACATGATGTGCCGCTGGCGGTGCTGGGAGAGAAGCAGAGACTGCTCTTTGATTATTTCAAGCAGCTCTTCGCACAGGTCACGAACCCTCCCATAGACTCACTGCGCGAAAAGGTGGTCACGGACACCACCGTGTATATAGGCTCCGACGGAGATCTGCTGAACGAGAAGAGCGGCAACTGTGCGGTGCTCGAGGTGGAGCATCCGATACTCACGGGTGTGGATCTGCTGAAGATCAGATCGTTGGACAGGCCCGGATTCAGGGCCAGGGTCATATCCATGCTCTACTACAAGAACACCTCTCTGGGGAAGGCTTTGGAGCAGCTGGACATAGCGGTGGACAGGGCTGTGTCGGAGGGATGCAATATCATCATCCTATCGGACAGAGGGGTGGACGAGAACCATGTGCCCATACCTTCACTGCTGGCAGTATCGAGTGTGGAGCAGCATCTGGTGAGGACGAAAAAGAGAACGGCGGTATCCCTGGTGCTGGAGAGCGGAGAGCCGAGAGACGTGCATCAGATGGCGGCCCTTTTGGGATTCGGAGCGAGAGCGATCAATCCCTATCTCGCCCATGAGTGCATAGCGGAGCTGATCGACAAAGGGATACTGGACAAGGACTACCATACAGCCATAGATGACTATAACAAAGCGCTGCTCGGCGGTGTGGTGAAGATCGCGGCCAAGATGGGTATATCAACGATACAGTCCTATCAGTCCGCAAGGATATTCGAGGCCATAGGCCTGTCGAGTGAGCTGATAGACAGATATTTCACCGGGACGGTGAGCCGGGTGGGAGGTATAGGGCTGTCGGAGATAGAGGAGGAGATCTCCTTCCGGCATGACCACGCCTTCGATCCCTTGGGACTGGCTGTGGACACGTCTTTGGACTCTGCCGGATATCACAGCCTGCGCTCGGGGAAAGACAAGGAGGATCATCTCTATGATCCCGAGACCATAGTGAATCTGCAACAGGCTGTAAGGAACGGTGACTATGAGCAGTTCAAGGTGTATTCAGGCAGAGTTGACGATGCATCAAGACCCCACACATTGAGGGGGCTGCTGGACTTCATACCCGCAGGCGAGAGCATACCAATAGATGAAGTGGAGAGCGTGGATGAGATAGTAAAGCGCTTTCAGGTGGGTGCCATGTCATACGGATCGCTGTCAAAGGAAGCGCATGAGACTCTGGCCATCGCCATGAACACCATAGGAGGAAAGTCCAATACCGGAGAGGGCGGAGAGGATCCCGAAAGATTCGGGACCATAAAGAACTCTGCGGTAAAGCAGGTGGCATCCGGAAGATTCGGTGTGACTTCAGCATATCTCGGGTCCGCAAAGGAGATCCAGATCAAAATGGCGCAGGGAGCCAAGCCGGGAGAGGGCGGACATCTGCCGGGCAAGAAGGTATATCCCTGGGTGGCGAAGATCAGATGCTCCACACCGGGTGTGGCACTGATATCACCGCCGCCTCATCACGATATCTACTCGATAGAGGATCTGGCAGAGCTCATATATGATCTGAAGAATGCGAACAGAAAAGCACGTATCTCCGTGAAGCTGGTATCGGAAGCGGGCGTGGGTACCATCGCATCGGGTGTGGCCAAGGCCGGAGCGGGTCTGATCCTGATATCCGGATATGACGGAGGCACCGGAGCGGCGCCCTATTCATCGGTACACAGTGCGGGACTCCCCTGGGAACTGGGAGTAGCGGAGGCACACCACAGCCTGATAGAGAACGGACTGAGAGACAGGGTGGTGTTGGAGACAGACGGCAAGCTGATGTCCGGAAGAGACGTGGCTATCGCTGCACTGCTGGGTGCGGAAGAGTTCGGGTTCGCTACAGCACCTCTCGTATGCATGGGCTGCATGATGATGAGAGTATGCTCAAAGGACACCTGCCCGGTGGGCATAGCTACCCAAAATGAGAAGCTAAGGAAGAGATTTGCCGGCAAGCCGGAATATGTCATCAACTTCATGCACTTCGTGGCTCAGGAGCTGAGAGAGATAATGGCAGAGCTCGGATTCAGAAAAGTTGAGGACATGGTGGGACGCACCGACTGCCTCAAGGTAAGAGACAGGCTGATGACGAAGAGGGCAGAATGTGTGGATATGTCTTATATCCTGGACCACAGGTATGCTGCAGCCGAGAAACGGCACTTCGAGCCGTCGAGCCTGTATGATTTCCACACCGAGCGTACGCCTGACGAGAGGATACTGCTGCCGATGCTGGATAAGGATCTGCACAGTGTGAAGATCGATGTGTCGAGCACAGACAGGGCATTCGGAACGATCTTCGGATCGGAGGTAACGGGAAGATACGGCCAGGACCGGCTGGCTGATGATACATATCTGATAGAGGCTGCCGGCGGCGGCGGCCAGTCATTCGGAGCGTTCATACCGAAGGGGGTCACCATCCGCCTGACGGGAGACGCCAATGACGGATTCGGCAAGGGCCTTTCCGGAGGAAAACTTGTAGTGATTCCTCCTAAAGAATCAAGATACAGTGCATCTGAAAACATCATCATCGGTAACGTAGCACTCTATGGGGCGACCTCCGGGAAGGCATATGTCTGCGGCATAGCAGGCGAGAGGTTCTGCGTCAGGAACTCGGGGGCTACGGCTGTATGCGAGGGAGTGGGAGACCACGGACTGGAGTATATGACAGGCGGAAGAGCCGTGATACTGGGATGTACGGGCAAAAACTTCGCTGCAGGTATGAGCGGAGGCATAGCATATGTCCTCGACCGGGATCATTCCCTCTACCGCAGGATAAACAAGGATATGGTGAATATGGAGGAGCTGCAGGACAAGTACGATATCGAAGAGCTGAAGGGGATACTTAAGGACTATGAAGCGGAGACCGGATCGAAACTGGCTGCAGATATCCTGGGAGACTTCGAGTCCAATATAAGGGACTTCAAAAAGATAATACCCCGCGACTATCAGAGGATGCTGTCAGCCATAGGTCACTTCGAAGAGCAGGGGCTCACACATGAAAATGCGGAGCTGGAGGCGTTCTCGTCCATAGCAGCGGTATAGGATCCGACGACGGAATAAGGCATACGGAGAAAAGAAAATGGGAAAGAGCACAGGATTTCTGGAATACAGAAGAGAGAATAATACGGATATACCGGTGAATGAGAGGATCAAAAACTTCGGCGAATTTCATCTGCCTCTGTCTGATGAAAAAAGGATGGAGCAGGGCGCCAGGTGCATGGACTGCGGGGTGCCCTTCTGCCAGTCTGCCATGAAGCTCAAGGGGATGGTCACCGGATGCCCGCTCCACAACCTGATCCCTGAGTGGAACGATGCACTGTATCACGGACATACAGAGCATGCCATGGCAAGGCTGATAAAGACCTCAAATTTTCCGGAGTTCACGGGGAGGGTATGCCCGGCTCTTTGTGAGAAGGCGTGCATAAACGGAGAGTACGGAGATGCCGTGACAGTGCATGACAACGAACTCTACATCATAGAGAAGGCCTTCGAGAACGGATATATAAAGCCGAGAAAGCCTGAAATAAGGAGCGGCAAGAGGGTGGCTGTCATCGGCTCGGGACCTGCGGGACTTGCGTCAGCGGACGAGCTGAACCGCAGAGGTCACAGCGTGACCGTGTATGAGAGGGATGACAGGGCCGGAGGCCTCCTGATGTACGGCATACCGAATATGAAGCTGGACAAGAGCGTGGTAGAGCGCAGGATAAGGCTGATGGAAGAAGAGGGAGTCGTCTTCGTCACGGATACGAACGTGGGAGTGGACATCACGGCGGAGGAGATACTGAGAGAATACGACGCGGTGATACTGGCCTGCGGTGCGAAGCAGGCGAGGAGCCTGAAGGGGGCCGACAGAGAAAAGATCCACGGAATATACAATGCGGTGGACTTCCTGAAGAGTACGACGAGATCGCTGCTGGACAGAAGCTGCGGAGCAGAAGGCACGATACAGGGTCCGGCAAAGATCACGACAGAGGAATTCCTGAAGGGGAATGACTACATATCCGCAAAGGGAAAGCATGTAGTGGTAGTAGGCGGAGGAGATACGGGAAACGACTGCATAGGCACCGTGATACGCCACGGCTGCAAGTCGGTGACGGCACTGGAGATGATGCCGGCCCCTCCGGAAAAGAGGAGCGAGTCCAATCCATGGCCGGAGTGGCCGAAGGTGCTGAAGACAGACTACGGCCATGAAGAGGCAACGGAGGTCTTCGGACATGATCCGAGGATATATGAGACCACAGTCAGCGACTATATCACGGATAAGAAGGGGAACCTGAAAAAGATAGTGATATCCAAGGTTGCTTTCAAGAACGGGAAGATGGAGCTTGCAGAGGGCTCGGAGCGGGAGATACCCTGTGATCTGCTCCTGATAGCGGCCGGATTCACCGGATGCGAAAGCTATACAGCGGATGCCTTCGGGGTGAAGCTGACGGAAAGGAACGTGGTGCAGACCGGTGAGGAAGGATACCTGACATCGAAGGATAAGGTGTTTGCGGCAGGCGATATGAGGAGAGGCCAGTCGCTTGTGGTATGGGCCATAGCCGAGGGAAGGGCTGCGGCGGCCGAGGCGGACAGATATCTGATGGGATATACGAATCTGAGGATATCCTGAAGCAGGGACTAAGACAGACGGATGAACAAAGGATCAGTAATACGGAGGAAATATCATGTGCTCGATAATGACACTCACAGATAAAAGCATGAAACCGGAGGAGTTCAAAGAGGGCTTCGAGGCCACAGTATCCAGAGGACCGGATGACAGCAGGATAGAGGAGACGGTCTCGGGATATATGTGCTTCCACAGGCTGGCTATCATGGGCCTGACTCCGGAAGGGATGCAGCCCTTTTCCATGGGTAAGGACAAGGTCATATGCAACGGAGAGATATACGGGTTCAGGAAGATAAGAGAGGAACTGAAAGGCAAGGGATACAGCTTCGTGAGTGACTCGGACTGTGAGATCCTGCTGCCGCTCTACCATGAGTACGGCACCGGGATGTTCCCGATGCTGGGATCGGAATTCGCGCTGGTGATCTATGACCACAAGAAGGACAGCTATATCGCAGCAAGAGATCCGATAGGCATCAGGCCGCTCTACTACGGGTTCCTGAAGGAGTCCGGTGCCATAGCCTTTGCCTCCGAGCCCAAGAACCTCATTTCGCTTTGCGACAAAGTGATGCCTTTCCCTCCGGGACACTACTATGAGGACGGGGATTTCTTCAGATATGAGAACCTCACGGATGTGAAGGAATATATACATGAGGATGTGGATACGGTATGCGCCGGTATCAGAGAGAGACTGATAAAGGCAGTAGAGGACAGACTGGATGCCGATGCGCCTCTTGGCTTCCTGCTCTCGGGCGGTCTTGATTCTTCGCTGGTATGTGCCATATCGGCAAAGATCCTGGGGAAAAGGATCAGGACCTTCGCCATAGGAATGGATGCGGATCCGATAGACCTGGGATATGCAAAACAGGCGGCGGACTATATCGGAGCAGACCACACTCCCTTCTACATGACAAAGGATGAGGTGATAGCCACTCTGCCGGAGCTGATACGACTTCTCGGCACCTGGGACATCACCACGATACGAGCCTCCATGGGGATGTATCTTTGCTGCAGGGCCATACATGAGAACACGGATTTGAGGGTCCTGCTCACGGGAGAGATATCGGATGAGCTCTTCGGATACAAGTATACGGACTTCGCTCCCGGGCCTGAAGCCTTCCAGGCTGAGTCGAAGAAGAGGATAGATGAGATACATATGTATGATGTACTCCGTGCGGACAGATGCATATCGGTAAACTCGCTGGAGGCAAGAGTGCCCTTCGGGGATACGGACTTCGTGAAATACATCATGAGCATAGATCCCGCGATGAAGATGAACACGTACGGATGCGGCAAGTACCTGTTGCGTCATGCCTTTGAGAAGGAAGGGATACTGCCGGACGGCATACTGTGGAGAGACAAGGCGGCATTCTCGGATGCCGTGGGTCATTCGCTGGTGGACGACCTCAAGGAGTATGCAGAGAAAAAGTATACCGATGCCGATGTGGCATCTGCTGGGGAGAGATACCCCTACTGCACTCCATTTACCAAGGAGAGCCTCATGTACAGGGACATATTCGAAGAGTACTATCCGGGAAGCGCCGGAATGATAAAGGACTACTGGATGCCCAACAGGGAGTGGAAGGGGTGCGACGTGAACGACCCTTCGGCAAGAGTGCTCTCAAACTACGGAAGATCCGGAGAGCAGGCGGAAAAGACAGTGAATATCGCCGGATAGTGAGACCGGTGGGATACGCTGCACCGGGAACGGCTGAGAGAATGGGGATAAGAAAGGAGAACGGATAATGGCCAAGTATATATTCGTCACGGGAGGTGTGGTCTCGGGACTCGGAAAAGGGATCACAGCAGCTTCACTGGGAAGGCTTCTCAGGCAGAGGGGGCTGAAGGTGGCATCGCAGAAGCTGGATCCCTACATCAACGTGGATCCCGGCACCATGAGCCCCTACCAGCACGGAGAGGTATTCGTGACGGACGACGGAGCAGAGACGGATCTGGATCTGGGTCATTACGAGAGGTTCATAGACGAGAACCTGAACAAATACTCCAACCTGACCAGCGGAAGGGTCTACTGGAATGTGCTGAACAAGGAAAGAAGGGGAGAGTATCTGGGATCCACGGTGCAGGTGATCCCGCATATCACCAACGAGATAAAGAGCTTCATCCACCGGCTGGGTGATGAGACCGATGCGGATATAGTGATCACGGAGATCGGGGGCACCATAGGAGATATAGAGTCGCAGCCCTTTATAGAGGCAGCCAGACAGATATCGATAGAAGCAGGCAGGGGCAACTGCCTGTTCATTCATGTTACCCTCGTTCCCTATCTGCACTGTTCGGATGAGCACAAATCCAAGCCTACCCAGCACTCTGTCAGAGAGCTGCAGGGGATGGGGATACATCCGGATGTCATAGTGCTCAGGTGCAATGAGCATCTGGAGAAATCCATACTGCAGAAGGTATCCATGTTCTGCAACATAGGCGAGGACTGTGTTATAGAAAATGTCACTCTTCCCAACCTGTACGAGGCTCCTCTGATGCTGGAGAAGGCAGGATTCTCGGATGTGGTGCTCAGGGGACTGGAGATGGAAGCACCGAAGCCGGACCTTAAGGAATGGGAGAAGCTGGTAGAGCGGATCCACAGCGCCGAGGGGGAAGTGACCATAGGACTCGTGGGAAAATACGTGCAGCTGCATGACGCGTATCTCTCCGTGGCGGAGGCGCTGCATCATGCGGGATATGAGCTGTACAGAGATGTGGTCATCAAATGGATAGATTCGGAGAAGCTGAATGAGGAGAATATAGGCGAGGAGATGTCGGGGGTGTCGGGCATCATAGTGCCGGGAGGCTTCGGAGACAGGGGGATCGCCGGCATGATCCTTTCCGCGAAATATGCCAGAGAGCACGGGATACCGTATCTTGGCATATGTCTCGGGATGCAGATAGCCGTGATAGAGTATGCAAGAGATGTGGCGGGAATAGACGATGCGGATTCGGGAGAGTTCGATGAGACCTGTGTGCACAAGGTGATAGATTTCATGCCGGGGCAGTCCGACGATATAGACAAGGGAGGCACACTTAGGCTGGGGAGCTATCCGTGTGAAATCACACCGGACACAATGATGGCCCGCTGTTATATGAAAGACAGGATAGACGAGCGCCACAGACACAGATACGAGTTTAACAACGACTATAAAGAGAAGCTGACAGAAAGCGGCCTCGTGATATCCGGGCTCTCTCCGGATCACAGACTGGTAGAGGCTGTGGAGATAAAGGATCATCCTTTCTTTGTCGGTGTGCAGTTCCATCCTGAGTTCAAGTCCAGGCCCAACAGACCGCATCCGCTCTTCAGAGGATTCGTGGAGGCGGTAATTCAGTGCAAAACATGACCAAAGCTGATATGGTTTGGACAGCTTTCCGGAGATCTGTCTGAGGTTTCTTTGTTCCTGCTCCGATATGGTATAATAACGGGAGTGGACAAAAGATCTGTCTCATGAGACGACAGACGGAAGGTACGGATATTGGATCTTAACATAGAATTCCAGTGTGCGGGACTTGTGATACTGATCATCGTCCTGACGCTTTTTACGAGAACAAAGAATCTGAAGCTCACCAACAGCAGGCTCTTTTTTGTTGCGCTGCTCTCATGCTTCCTGTGTGAGATCCTGGACATAGGAAGTATAGTGGCAATCTATCATTCCGTACACGGTGAGCTCTCACATGATATCACGAAGGTCATATGCAAGCTGTATCTGATGTCACTCGTGCTGCAGGGATATCAGGGCTTCGAGTATGCATCCTCCGAGATACTGGCATCGGAAAAAAGAGCCTGGCTCAGATGGGCGTACAGGCTGGTCTTTGTCGTGGGGGAGCTGCTGATCGCGGTCAGCGACATATCTTTCTACATGAAAGGGAGGATCGTTTATTCATACGGCCCGGCAGCTCTGTGCACATACGGTATAGCTGTCATCTTCATATTGTCGACCATCATTATAGCCCTGGTAGGACGCAACTCAATCCCGCTGAGGCGGAGGAAGGCCATGCTGGTGTGGCAGGGATGCTGGCTCGTGGCGGCCTGCCTGCAGTTTGCCGTGCCCAGACTCCTTCTGGTAGGCTTCGCGGCTGCAGTCGGGATGGTGATACTGTATTCGGAGCTGGAGAATCCGAACGAATATCTTGACAGGGAGACAGGGTGCTTTACCAGGAGCGCCATGGCGCTGTATCTGAGAGACAGATACATACATGACGGTAGATTCGCCCTTTTCGTGGCACGCATAGGCTTCATGAACCATGCGGACTACGAGCTGGAGAATAATGCGATCATGAGAGCTGCGAAGGCGATACTGGCTCTGGGAAAGGAGCCGGTCTTCTACCTGGATGAGGGGAAGTTCGCAGTGATATACCGCAGCAGGACAGAAATGGAGAAGAAGCTGGAGATCCTGAAGAATATGGCAAACAACGTAAAGGATGTGCCGGCAGAGGGGAAATATATTGTGGTCCCTGACGGCAGGATCTTCCGGGGCGCGGAGGAGCTGTTCCTCTTCATACACAATCATGAATACGATGATGACACCAGAGTGATCGCAGATGAGGAAGCAGTGATACAGCTCAGGAAAGATATCGTGGTGCACGATATGATCGAGAGCGCATTGATCGAAGACAGGATAGAAGTCTATTACCAGCCGTTCTACGATACCGGCAAAGAAAGCTTTACCGTAGCGGAGGCTCTGGTACGTATCAGGGATCAGGAGGGGAATCTGGTGCCTCCGGGGACGTTCATCCCCGTGGCGGAGAGGAGCGGACAGATCCGTGAGCTGGGGATAAGGATCTTTGAAAAGGTGTGCTCATTCCTTGCGACCGGCAAGGCACAGGCGCTGGGACTTAATTGTGTGGAGGTGAACCTGAGCGCGGTACAGTTCGACCACGACAATCCCACGAAGTTCGTGCAGAGGATAATGAAGGAATACGGCATCAGGCCGGAGTGGATCAATCTGGAGATCACGGAGTCTGCGGAAGCGGATGTGAGGCAGGTCCTTCTCATGAACATGGAGAGGCTGTCTTCACAGGGGATCGCCTTCTCGCTGGATGACTTCGGTACGGGCAGAGCGAATCTCGACTATTTCGTCAGCATGCCGCTGAACAACGTGAAGTTCGATCATTCCTTCACCCAGGGATACTTCGTCGACGAGAAGATCCGCCGTGTGGTATCGGCCATGACGAAGATGATCCATGACATGGGGATGAAGATCGTAAGCGAGGGAGTGGAGACTGATGAGCAGATGCAGGGCATGCTGGAGCTCGGAGTGGATTATATCCAGGGGTTCTGCTTCAGCAGACCCGTACCCAAGGACGAACTGCTGCAGTTCCTTAAGCAGCACAACTCGGGCGGACAGCCCGGATGAGACCCTGCAGTGCGGCCTTCGGGGCGGGTCTTTGCTTTTCAAACCACAGGATATGTGCGATAATACGAATGCTCCGATGAAAACGGAGTAAAGATGAGAGGATACATCATGGAAGACAATAACAATAACAATACAACAAATACCGAAGAATTCTGCACTATGTGCAGAAGAGGGAGCAGTATAGCGGGAGATATGTTCCATCTGCCAGGGGGCATCAACATGTGCTCAGACTGTATGAGGAAATCGCTGGATCAGATGAGCAGCCTGGGTGTGGGCGACGTGCTGGGCGGAAGTATACCCGGCATGCAGTTCACCGTCACCAAGGAAGAGGTGAAGCCTGTGGAAAAGGTGACCGGAGGGATGCCCGACGGCTCGGATCTGGATGAGCGTACAGGTGAAGAGAAGAAACAGGAAGAGAAGCCTGAAGGGAATGAAGAGGGCGAGAGCTCCGGGAAGGACGGATCAAAGGACGGCAATCCCCACGGGGGGATCTTCGGAATACCCGGGATACAGTTCCTGAACTGGGGAGATATGGGTCTGGGGCCAAGGCAGAAGCAGGTGAAGTCCGATCCGGAGGCGCTTAGGAAGCAGTTCGATCTGGAGAACATACCGAAGCCTCATAAGCTCAAGGAGATGCTGGATGAATATGTGATCGGTCAGGATGCGGCGAAGAAGGTCATCTCCGTGGCCGTATATAATCATTACAAACGCGTCCATGCGGATCTTACGGATACCAACGATACTGAGATAGGCAAGTCAAACATACTGATGATAGGGCCGACAGGGTGCGGCAAGACATATCTGGTGCAGACGCTGGCGAGGCTTCTCAATGTGCCTCTGGCCATCGCGGATGCCACATCCCTTACGGAGGCGGGATACATCGGAGATGATATAGAGTCCGTGGTATCGAAGCTTCTGGCAGCGGCCGACAATGATGTGGAGAAGGCCGAGTGCGGCATCATATTCGTCGATGAGATAGACAAGCTTGCAAGGAAAAAGAACGCCACCACCAGGGATGTATCCGGTGAGAGTGTCCAGCAGGGAATGCTCAAGCTGCTTGAGGGCAGCGAGGTGGAGGTGCCGGTGGGGGCAGGCAGCAAGAATGCCATGGTGCCCATGGCGAAGGTCAATACGAAGAACATCCTCTTCATATGTGGAGGTGCCTTCCCGGATCTGGATGACGTCATCAAGCAGAGGCTCAGGAAAGAGACTTCCATAGGCTTTGATGCCGAGCTCAAGGACAAGTGGGATAAGGAGAAGAGCATACTCTCCAAGGTGACGGTAGAGGATATCAAGAAATTCGGCATGATCCCGGAGTTTGTGGGACGTATGCCGATCATATGCACGCTCGAAGGACTCACAGAGGATGCTCTCGTCAAGATACTCAAAGAGCCGAAGAATGCTATCATACGTCAGTACACATCGCTGCTGGCTATGGATGAGGTGAAGCTCACATTCGAGGATGATGCGCTGAGGGAGATAGCAAAGAAGGCGCTGGAAAAGGAAACCGGAGCCAGAGGACTGAGGGCCGTGATCGAGGAATACATGCTCGATATCATGTACGAGGTGCCCAAGGACGAGAATATCGGGGAGGTCATCATCACAAAAGACTTCGTGGACGGAAAGGGCAGCCCGGACATAAGGATGAGAGAGTTCGTGGTCCCCGGCATAGATAATGCCCGGACATATCTGATCAACTGATGAGGGTAAGAGATGCTTTTATTCTGGCCGGCTTCGTAGCTCTGGCCGATACCGCCGTGAAAGGGTTTATCAAGGAACCCTCCGTAAAGAACTACGGCTTTGCCTATAACAGATACGACAGACATCCGAAGGAGGTGGCACTTGTGAGTGCCGCACTGACAGGACTGATGTGCGCCGCTACGGCGCTTTCTTCAGAGGAACTGAGATGCCCCATGAGCCTGATACTCGGAGGGGCTCTGTCCAACACAGCAGACAGACTGATAAGAGGGTATGTCGTAGACTATATCCCCATGGGAAGGAAGATGTACGGCAATATATCAGATCTTGCGATATTTGCGGGAGCGGCTGCGGGTGCCGCAAAGTACATGCTGGCAGACGATACACATCCGCATCCCGAAGATGCGGCAGTATGAGATCTATATGACGTAATCTCCGCCGAGACGGGCATTCTCCTCGTCGACGAGATCCTGGAGAGTGACGCTGTCCAGGACATTGTTGATGGCATCGGACAGACGGCGCCATACCGCAAGCGGAGATTCGCTTTCGGATACAGGCTCGAGAGAGCCCTCTGTAGTGCGGAGGATATCCCCGACAGTGTAATCTTTCGGGTCCTTGGCAAGACGGTATCCGCCCTGTGCACCGCGGATGGAACGCACATATCCGGCCTTATTCAGGATCGATATGATCTGTTCCAGGTATTTCTCTGAAATATCCTGTCTCTCGGCTATCTTTTTGACGTTTATGTTTTCACCGGTATTGTGTATGGCGAGATCGAGCATCACCTGTATGGCATAAGTGCCTTTGGTCGAGATTTTCATGTGGAGCTCCTTTATGGTATTATTATAGGGACATTATAGGGTTCAATCTATACAATGTCAATAGGAAATACGGAGTATAAGATCGTCAGATGGTTTTCACATCGATAACATTCGCGTTCTTTCTGCCGGTGCTTTTCATCCTGTACTGGGCGATACCCAAGAAAACGCGATGGATAGTCCTGCTTGCAGCGAACATCATTTTCTATATGTACGGAGGTGCTTCGTTCATCCTCCTGATGCTGGCTATCGCGCTCGTGACATGGTGGTGTGCGAGGCGTATCGAGCTCTCCCCGGATCGTAAAAAGGCATATCTGGTATCCTCGGTGATCGTCATTCTGGGGATGCTGGGCTTCTTCAAATACGCGGATTTCGCCATAGGGACAGTGTCCTCGATATGTGGGCTTTTTTCCTTAAGCTTCAGCCCGGCCGCCCTGAGACTGGCGCTGCCTCTGGGGATCTCATTCTACAGCTTTGCAGCAATAGGATATGTGGCGGATGTTTATAAGGGCAGGATACCCGCACAGAGCAGCTATTTCCGGTATCTGGCTTTTGTTTCTTTCTTCCCTTCGGTGCTCTCAGGTCCCATAAACAGAGCAGGGGATATCATGCCGCAGATAGATGAGCCGGCCGATTTTGATTATGACCTGGCTGCAGCCGGACTGAGGCAGATGCTGTGGGGGTTCTTCAAGAAGCTCATAATCGCCGACACACTTACCCTGTATGTGGACCCGATATTCGATAACGTGAGATTTTATTTCGGGATGACCCTTATCGTCTCCACGATCCTATATACCTTCCAGATCTATTGTGACTTTTCCGGCTATTCCGATATAGCGATCGGGACGGCGAAGCTTCTGGGGATAAGGCTGAAGGACAATTTCAAAAGTCCTTATTATTCAAGGAGCGTGAAGGAATTCTGGAGCAGATGGCATATCTCCCTGTCTACCTGGTTCAGGGACTATGTATATATACCTCTCGGAGGGAGCAGGGTGAGCAATGGTAGACATAATCTAAATATTATGTTAACCATGCTGCTGTCCGGTCTGTGGCACGGGGCAGACTGGTCTTTTGTGATCTGGGGCGGCCTGCACGGAGTATATCAGGTGGCGGAGGATTTCTGTCACAGGCACTTCTCAAAGAAGGAGTACCGTGGCATGAAGGAGAGGGATATAAAACGGAGCGTGCCCTGGAACATAGGACACGGGATACTGACCTTCGCGATGGTGTCTTTCGCGTGGAGCTTCTTCAGGGCCAATAACACGGCGGATGCGCTGTACATAGCTTCACATATGCACAGGGGACTGGGACATATAGCGGGATCCTATATAATGATGCTGAACAACATGCATCTGGACGGGCTGAAGCTGACCTATCTGATCGTATTGATCGTGATATTGATGGCAGTGGACTTCGCAGGGCTGAAGAGGGATATTTACGGGCTTTTCGGAAAGCTGCCGATGTGGGGGAGATGGCTCATCTACACGGGGCTTACGGTTTTTGTGATAGTGATAACCCTGAACGGGGGAGTACATCAGGAATTTATCTATTTTCAGTTTTAGCGGCACGGAGGAGTACGTAGCTTGAAGAAATTCGTGATCAAATGCATATGCTTTGCTTTGATACTGGGCGTTATCTTTGTGCCCTTCTCTGTGTTTGTGGACCCTTTTAATATCTTTCATATCAACCACCCGAGAAACAACGGTCTGGAGCCCAACAAAAACTATATGAAGATGCACAATGTGCTGAACCATCCGGATAAGTACGATTCCTTCCTATTCGGATCTTCCAGGGTGGGCTTCATTGACGTAACGAAGATGAATGACGGCAAATACTACGACATGATGTATTCGGAGGGGACTCCGGCAGAGCATCTGGATAACCTGAAGGTGATGACGGAAAGAGGGATCATCCCCAAAAACGTGATAATCGGAGTGGACGATATCACGTATTTCGTGGATCCGGCGCTGCATGTGGGCCAGCTGTACCGGCTGCCCTATCCCTGGGACGGGACGCTCTCGGACAAGGCAGTATTCTACCTGAGGTATTTCGATCTCATCACTCTGTCTCAGTCGCTGGAGGCAATGAAGAAGAGCAAGAAGAAGGGGGCGGATCCGGACTACAACATGAGGCTTCTGGATACGGGTACCGAAAATCTCGATATACCGCCTCAGTTCGACTATGAGGATGCGAAGCCCTGGTGGTCCGATTATTATTATCCGCGTGAGCAGAGCCTGGAGGATATCAGACAGATCAAGGAGCTGTGTGACGAATACGGGATCGAGCTCAGGGTGTTCACGAATCCCCTGCATGCCATGACCTATGCCAAGGGTATAGACAACGGGTATCTGGTCTTCCTGAAGGAGCTGGCCGAGATCACACCTTACTGGAATTTCTCAGGCTTTAACGATGTCACTCTGGACTATTCATACTACTACGAGACATCGCATTATTGCCCGGCTGTGGGTGATATGATCATAGATAACATATATTATGACAAACATGATGACAGACTGCTGGCGCAGGGATTCGGCACATATGTCACATCGGATAACGTGGACGAACTGATCGGGCTTTTGAAGGAGCAGGCGGTCAATTATGATCTTCCGGTCGAAACGTATAAGGACACCGTAAACAGAAGACCGGGGGATGAAGAAACTGAAGAAACTGAGGAAACAGGGAGTGAGACTGAAGGGAGACAGTAAGATGCAGTACACCAAAGAAGAGATCCTGAAGTACGTGGAAGAAGAGGACGTAGAGTTCATAAGGCTGCAGTTCACGGATATGTTCGGTACTATGAAGAACATGGCCGTGACCAAGGGGCAGCTGATCAAAGCGATGGAGAACAGATGTCTGTTTGACGGATCTCTGATAGAGGGCTTTGCGAGGATAGAAGAGTCGGATATGTATCTGTATCCCGACCTTTCGACCTTCGTGACCTTCCCCTGGAGACCCCAGACCGGCAAGGTGGCCAGGTTTATCTGTGATATCTACAGACCTGACGGAGAGAGGTCTCCCGGAGATCCGAGATATGTGCTGCAGAAGGTCCTGGATGAGGCGAAGTCAATGGGATATACCTTCCAGGTAGGACCCGAGTGCGAGTTTTATCTTTTCAATACCGATGAGAACGGAAATCCCACCACGGAGACATACGAGAAGGCAGGGTATTTCGATCTGGCTCCTCTGGATACGGGTGAAAACGCAAGGAGAGATATGGTGCTCATGCTGGAGGACATGGGGTTCGAGGTGGTATCCTCAGAGCACGAGAAGTCTCCCGCCCAGCATGAGATAGACTTCATGTTCGATGAAGGGATCAAGACCGCAGATAATATACAGACCTTCAGGATGGCAGTAAAGACCATAGCCAGGCGCCACGGACTGCATGCAACCTTCATGCCCAAGCCCAGGAATGACCTGAACGGGTCGGGGATGCATCTCAACTTCTCGCTGGAGAAGGACGGAAAGAATGTCTTCTACTCGGAGGGCTCGGCGGATGGTCTGTCGGAGGAAGCCAGATATTTCATCGGCGGACTGATGGAGCACGTGGATGCACTGACGGCTGTCACCAATCCTATCGTAAACTCATACAAGAGGCTGAATCCCCTGACAGAGAAGGCTCCGGTATATACCGCATGGAGCTTTACCAACAGGACGGCGCTGATACGTGTGCCCTCGAACATGAAGGAGCATACGAGGATAGACCTGAGAAGTCCTGATTCTTCGTCAAATCCTTACCTGGCTCTGGCTGTATGTCTTGCGGCCGGGCTCGACGGCATCAGGAAGAAGACGAAGCCGCAGGATCCCATAGAGGGCAATATATACGAGATGACCAAAGAGCAGCGGGAAGCAGCAGGCATAAGGAGCCTGCCGGGATCTCTCCTGGAGGCCATCAATGCTCTCGAGAAGGACAGCCTCGTGACATCGGTCCTCGGTGACCATATCACCGAAAAATTCATATCTGCGAAAAGAGCGGAGTTTTACGATTATCTTGCTCATGTATCACAGTGGGAAGTGGACGAATATCTGTATAAGATCTGAGCATGATCGGTATTCTTGTAGTCTTTCCAAACCCGGATAACGGGCGGGCGATCAAGAGCCTGCTCATCAGGTCCGGATTCTCCGTAACGGCAGTATGCACAACGGGTGCACAGGCCATGGCAGCTCTCGATGATCTGGGCGAGGGCATAGTGGTCTGCGGTTACAAATTTCCGGACATGATGTATAATGAGCTGAGAGAAAACCTGCCTCCGGAGTTCGAGATGATGCTGGTGGCGGGAAGGGCAAATCTGCAGGATGCAGCCGGTGATAATGTAGTCTGTGTGGAGATGCCGATCAAGGGGCAGGACCTGGTGGATACACTCTCCATGATGGTGCAGGCCTGTGAGCGGAAGAAGAAAAAACGCAGGCTGCAGCCCAAGATGCGCTCCGAAGCGGACAAGGCGGTCATAGCACAGGCCAAGAAGCTTTTGATGGAGCGAAACAATATGACCGAGGGTGAGGCGCATAAGTATCTGCAGAAGATGAGCATGGACACCGGGACCGGGCTCGTGGAGGCCGCGCAGATGGTAGTGGTGGCGGCGAGGTACTGATACGCTGAGTTGCAAAAGGAATATGTCAGGTTCGGGGCAGATATTAGGCAAAACAAGCCCTATGGCTTGTTTTGAACGGCGTATACGAGCACTGAGTGCGAGTGCCGTCGGGGCGTAGACGGGAGAAATGACTATGAGATTTACAAAAATGCACGGGTGCGGTAACGACTACATCTACGTATATACCGGCACTGAGAAGGTCGCGGATGAGATAAAGCCGGAGCTGGCAGTGAGTCTTTCCGACAGGCATAAGGGCATCGGATCGGACGGGCTGATCTTCATCAATCCCGCTGAAGGGGCCGATTTTGAGATGGAGATGTACAATTCCGACGGCTCCAGAGGAGCCATGTGCGGAAACGGCATAAGGTGTGTGGGAAAGTATGTATATGACCACGGCCTCACGGACAAGACGAGCATAGATATACTTACGGGTGCCGGAGTAAAGAGACTGGAGCTTATGACAGAGAATGGCAAAGCTACAGGAGCGACCGTCAATATGGGGATTCCCATACTGGAACCGAAAAAGATACCGGTAGTTATCGAAGAGCATGACAGCAGCAAGCCGGTCATAGATCATCCTATAATTGCGGGTGGTATGGAATATCGGATAACCTGCGTTTCAATGGGGAATCCGCACTGCGTTATTTTTTGTGACGAAGATGTCTCAAACCTTGATATTGCGGAGATCGGACCTTTATTTGAGCACCATGTTATCTTTCCGGACAGAGTGAATACCGAGTTTGTGAACGTGCATGACAGAGGGCATCTGAAGATGCGCGTGTGGGAGCGCGGCTCCGGAGAGACCATGGCCTGCGGTACTGGAGCTACGGCGGTGCTGGTGGCTGCCAGTCTGAACGACCTGAGTGACAGGAGAGCGGAGGTCTCTCTGCTCGGGGGAACACTGACCATAGACTGGAAAGAAGACGGCAATGTATATATGACCGGTCCGGCAGAGACCGTGTTCGAGAGCGAGATATCCATATAGAAAGGAAACACAGATGTTCAGAGCAAATCCCGACTACCTGAAGCTTCAGGGATCATATCTTTTCTCCACCATAGCGAAAAAGGTAGCTGCATATAAGGAGGCAAATCCCGATAAGACGGTGATAAGCCTCGGGATAGGAGACGTGACACAGCCTCTGTCTCCTTCCATAGTAAAGGCGCTCCACAGCGCCGTGGATGAGATGGCTGCAAGCGAGACCTTCAGGGGATATGCACCGGATCTGGGGTATGATTTCCTGAGAAAGGCCATCGCAGAGAACGACTACAGATCCAGGGGATGTGATATAGCCGAGGACGAGATATTTGTATCTGACGGTGCCAAGAGCGACTCGGGCAATATCCAGGAGATCTTCGCAGGTGACTGTGTCGTGGCAGTGTGCGATCCCGTATATCCCGTATATGTGGACTCGAATGTGATGGCAGGCAGGACGGGGACATATGACAAGGACAGTGAGCAGTGGAGTGACGTGGTATATATGCCATGTACGGCGGAGAATGACTTCGTCCCTGCTTTCCCTGAAAGAACACCTGATATCATATATATCTGCTCACCGAACAACCCGACCGGGACCGCCATGAAGAAGGGCGATCTGCAAAAGTGGGTGGACTATGCCAACGAGCATCACTCGGTGATCATATATGATGCGGCCTATGAGGCATATATCTCGGAAGAGGACGTACCCCATTCCGTGTACGAGTGCAACGGTGCCAGGACCTGCGCCATAGAGATACACTCTTTCTCGAAGAATGCCGGTTTCACCGGCGTGAGGCTCGGGTATACAGTGGTGCCGAAGGATCTGAAGGACGGGGGCGGAGTGGCTCTTCACGGACTCTGGGCCAGAAGGCACGGAACGAAGTTTAACGGGGCACCTTATATACAGCAGAGAGCCGGTGAGGCGGTGTACTCCGCGCAGGGCAAAGCCGAGACACGGGCTCTTGTCGCTTATTACATGGAGAATGCAAAGAATATGAGAAAGGCCCTTCAGGACATGGGATATACGATATACGGAGGGGTGAATGCGCCCTATCTGTGGCTGAAGACACCTGATGATATGAAGAGCTGGGATTTCTTCGACCTGCTCCTTGGCAAAGCGAGTGTGGTAGGTACCCCGGGATCGGGCTTCGGACCGTCGGGAGAGGGATACTTCAGGCTGACAGCCTTCGGTACGCACGAAAACACAGCGGAAGCGCTGAAAAGGATAGCAGAAAATGTTTGAGGAGTATACAAGACAGGCAGAAACTGCCATAGCGCTGGCAAGACGCAGCTCCGAGGAGCTGGAACAGAATTATATAGGATCTGAGCATCTGCTGATGGGACTTTTGCGTGAGAACACGGGAGTGGCAGCGAGAGTGCTCCAGATGAACAAGGTCACGCTGGAGAATATCCGGCTTCTCACTGAGCAGCTTGTGGCTCCGGGAGCCGATATGAATACGTCGGTGGCGGAAAGAGAAGGCCTGACCCCCAGGGCTGCCAAGATCCTTTCTCTGGCAGGAGATACCGCGCAGAACTTCGGGGCCCGTGCCATAGGTACGGAGCATATCCTTATAGCCATACTCCGCGAAGGTGACAATACCGCAGTCAGACTCATGAATACCATGGGAGTATCCATACAGAAGATCTTCGACGATACCATAACCGCCATGGGCATCGATCAGGAGAGGGATGTCAAGCGTGCGATGAGAGCCATGGAGGACGAGGACGGAGACAGCCAGACTCCCATGCTGGACAAATACAGCAGGGATATGACACAGCTGGCCAGAGAGGATAAGCTGGATCCCATCATAGGAAGGGATACGGAGATAATGCGGACTATCCAGATCCTTTCCAGGAGGACCAAGAATAACGCCTGTCTTCTTGGTGAGCCCGGTGTGGGCAAGACCGCTATAGTGGAGGGTCTCGCCATACAGATAGCGGAGGGGACGGTTCCTTCGGTGATGCTCAACAAGCGGGTAGTCTCGATAGATCTGTCGGCAATGGTGGCAGGCTCCAAGTATCGCGGAGAGTTCGAGGAGAGGATAAAGAGGGTGATAGCCGAGGTGATCCATGCCGGCAATATCATCCTTTTCGTGGATGAGCTGCACACTCTCATCGGCGCGGGAGGCGCAGAGGGCGCGATGGACGCTTCCAATATACTGAAGCCTTCTCTGGCCCGCGGAGAGCTGCAGATGATAGGGGCAACTACCATAGAGGAATACAGGAAGTATATCGAGAAGGATGCGGCTCTGGAGCGGAGATTCCAGCCTGTGACCGTGGAGGAGCCTACCATGGACGAGGCCGTATCCATACTCATGGGCATCAAGCACAAATACGAGGAGCATCATAACGTGACGGTGTCACCTGAGGCCGTGATGGCTGCGGTGAAGATGTCCGAGAGATATATCAATGACAGATTCCTGCCGGACAAGGCAATAGATGTGATGGATGAGGCCGCATCCAAAAAGAGGATAGGACAGATCACCACCGGAACCAGCGAGGACAGACTCTCGGGCGAGATAGAGCTGATGTCACTGGCAAAGGAGAATGCGATAAAGGCCGGGGACTTCGTGAAGGCCGGGGAGATATACAGAGAGCAGCAGAAGAAGGAGAAGCGTCTTGAGCGCATGAAGGAGAGAAAGGCTTCGGCTGCGGGCGAGAGCAGGCTCACGGTGACGGAGGACGATATAGCAGATGTGGTCAGTATGTGGACCAAGATCCCCGTTTCCAGGATCACGGAAAAGGAAAACGAGAGACTGCTGAAGCTGGAATCCATCCTCCATAAGAGGGTGATAGGCCAGAATGAGGCTGTAAGTACCGTGGCGAGGGCCATCAAGAGAGGCAGAGTGGGACTGAAGGATCCCAAGAGACCGGTGGGGAGCTTCCTCTTCCTGGGGCCTACGGGCGTGGGAAAAACGGAGCTGTCCAAGGCACTGGCAGAGGCTCTCTTCGGCACGGAGGATGCTCTGATCAGAGTGGATATGTCCGAATTCATGGAATCACATTCCGTATCCAAGATGATAGGATCACCTCCGGGATATGTGGGCTTCGATGAAGGGGGCCAGCTCTCTGAAAAGGTGAGGAGACATCCGTACTCCGTGGTGCTCTTCGACGAGATCGAAAAGGCTCACCCGGATGTGTTCAATGTACTGCTTCAGGTGCTGGACGACGGCAGGATCACTGATTCCAAGGGCAGGAGGGTCAGCTTCTCCAATACGGTGATAATCATGACCTCCAACGCGGGGGCACAGCGCATAGTGGAGCCGAAGAAGCTCGGATTCGGTGCGGATGATGATCCCGAGCACGACTACAAGAAGATGAAAAACGACGTGATGGACGAGGTGAAGCGTATCTTCAAGCCAGAGTTCATCAACCGTATAGATGATATCATCGTGTTCCGCCAGCTGGGAAACGATGACATGAAGGAGATAGTGGGTCTTTTGACAAAGAAGGTCACGGACAGAGCCTCGAGCGAGCTGGGCATAACCATAAGAGTGACGCCGAAGGCCAAAGAATACATCGTGAAGAAGGGCTCGGATGTGAAGTACGGTGCGAGACCTCTGAGAAGGATGGTACAGAGCGAGATAGAGGATAAGCTCGCGGAGGAGATCCTCACAGGAAAGGTGAAGAGCGGTGATACCGTGAGTGTCACCATAAAAGATGACAAGATAATGTTCAAAGCTGTGGAAAGCCACAAAGGAGGAAAAAATGGCAGCAGAGCTCATCAGAAATGAGGCAGACGGAACTCTCAGCTTCGGAGACTATACACTCTCCGAGAAGAAAAAGCAGGAAGACTTCAAGGCGGGGGGAGTGAGCTACAAGGTCAAGACCTTCAAGGAGATCACAAGACTCGAGGGAGACGGTGAACTGGTATACGAGTCGGTACCCGGGACCAATGTGTCCGGACTCAAGAGGACTGCTTCGGGCCTTGTATTTGAGGCTGAAGGAGGGGACGATGCCCAGATCACTGTAGGTGTAGAGCCTGAGACCAGCTATGATGTGAAGGTAGGCGGGTCGAGCATAGGTGTGATCTCATCCAACCTCGGAGGCAAGCTTTCATTCGGACTGGAGCTGCAGGATCTCGGTAAGGTAGCCGTGGAGGTAAGCAAGGCCTGAATAATGGCAAAGAGTAAGGCTGAGACAGTTTTCTTTTGCAAGAACTGCGGTTATGAATCTGCGAAGTGGCTGGGGCAGTGTCCTGCCTGCCACGAATGGAACAGTATGACAGAGGCTCCCGGGAGAGACCGAGGCGCTGCGAAGACCGGACGGGGGATCACCTCCGGCAGGGCAGCGTCACGGCCGGCTCCCGTGAGCCTCGATGCTATCGAGCTGTCTGCCGAGCAGCGGGCGGGGAGCGGATCTTCCGAGTTTGACAGAGTGCTGGGGGGAGGGATAGTAAAGGGCTCCCTGGTGCTGGTGGGCGGAGACCCGGGTATAGGCAAATCCACGATACTCCTGCAGACGGCAAGGGCGATCTCACTGAAGGGCAGCGAGATCCTGTATGTATCGGGAGAGGAGTCCGAGAAGCAGATAAAGATGAGAGCCATGAGGCTCGGAGACTTCGGTCCGGGGTTCAGGCTTTTCTGCGATACCTCGCTGGATGATGCGGTTGACATAATTCAAGAAAGCAAGCCGGACTTTGTTATCATAGATTCCATACAGACCATGATGAATGCGGGAATAGAGTCGGCGTCGGGGTCTGTCTCGCAGGTGAGAGAGTCCACGGCCATACTCATGCGGATCGCAAAGGGCATGGGCATCACAATCTTCATAGTAGGTCATGTCACCAAGGACGGATCGGTGGCCGGTCCCAAGGTGCTGGAGCATATGGTGGATACGGTCCTCTACTTTGAGGGGGATCTGCAGGGAAGCTACAGGATACTCAGGGCGGTGAAGAACAGATTCGGGTCTACCAATGAGATCGGGGTCTTCGAGATGCGCCAGGACGGACTGAGAGAGGTGGAAAACCCTTCGGAATATATGCTCTCAGGCAGGGCGATAGGAGCATCGGGCAATGTGGTGACCTGCGTCATCGAGGGCACCAGACCTCTGCTCATAGAGATACAGGCGCTGGTGACCGATACGAATTTCGGGTTCCCCAAGAGGCAGGCCACGGGACTGGACTACAACCGGGTGAGCCTGCTGATGGCAGTGCTGGAGAAAAGGGTGGGGCTCAGGCTCTCGCAGTCGGATGCCTACGTGAACATAGCCGGAGGACTGAGGGTATCGGAACCGGCCACGGATCTGGCGGTAGTGATAGCCGTGATATCCTCCTTCAGGGATGCCCCGGTGGCCGGAGACACGGCGGCTTTCGGAGAGGTAGGACTCTCCGGTGAGGTCAGAGCCGTATCACTGTGCGAGAGAAGGGTGAACGAGGCTGCCAAGCTGGGATTCAGGAGAGTGATAGTGCCGAAGGCCAATCACAAGTCGCTGACGGATATAAAGGATATCGAAGTGATAGAGGTGGCGTCGCTGGATGATGTGATGAACATCCTGTAAAGAGGCGCGGGGTATATGACTGATACGGAAAAGAGAGAGCAGGCCGAACGGTTCGCGAAGATGGACCGCAGGCAGAAGCTTCAATATATATGGGATTATTACAAGATCCCCATAATAGCGGTGCTGGTGCTGATCCTGGCGCTGACCTCCATAGTGCGTGACAGGATGAGCCGGAAGGAGACGGTACTCTACATAGCCATGCTTGATTCCAACGCGGCGTTCGTGATGGAGAGCGATCTGCTGGACGACTTCACGGCAACGCTTGAGGGATTCGATGCCGACAGGGAGCAGATGGAGATAAATGCTGACTATGATGCGAGCGGGACCAGCCGCCCGGGGTTCGTCTTCATTGAAAAGACAGTGGCGGACTACAGTGCCGGTATCATAGATGCGACCATAGCTCCGAGAGCTGCCATAGAACAGTATGCGGAGCATCAGGCATACGGGGATCTGTCAGAAATTCTCCCGAAGGAGCTGTATGACAGGCTGTGCTCCGAGGGGTATGAGTTGATAGAGCATACCTACGAGGACCCGGCTACGGGAAAGAGATACGAATATCCGGCTGCGGTGAACATCAGTGACAGCAGGGCGATCAAAGCGGGATTCACTGATGTGGACGGGAATAAAAGAGATTATTACGATGAGGACTGCTACTATGCCATAAGTCCGGATACGGAGAACATGGATAACTGTGTGGCTTTTCTGGAATACCTTTTGGAAAAATGACCTGATGAGGAACGGAGGCAGAAGATGGACGATCTGTATGTAGAATGCATGGTGCAAAGAAAGCCCCTGCCGGCGGAGACGCTGATAAAGGGAGCGGCATGGGGGGCGGCTGCATTGTGCGTGCTGCTTGGATTCATGAATATCATTATGATGATACCGGCTGTTATCATAGCAGTGGCGGACTACTTCCTGCTTCCCAGACTGTCGGTGGAGTACGAATACCTGTATGTATCCAAGTCGCTGCAGATAGACCGGATATTCTCCAGGCAGAACCGGAGCAAGGCTGTGGAGTATGATCTGGAAAAGATGGAGATATTCGCCGCTGAGGGCGCATGGCAGCTTGATGAATATAAAAATATGAACACAACGGTCAAGGACTATACGTCGGGATATCCGGACAGAGAGGTCTGGATACTGATCGTTCATAACGGGCAGAATATAGACAGGGTGCGGCTCGAGCCCAATGCGGAGCTCATTCAGGCAATGAGGACGGTGTTTCCGCGCAAAACCTTTACAAATGGTTGATTTTCATATAAACTAGTCCGAAAAGTTAAAGGCATGTTTGTATCGGTGAGGAGAGAATAATGAGCAGGATAATAGGAGACGGTATCACATTCGATGATGTACTTCTGGTTCCATCTTATTCAGAGGTCATTCCAAATCAGGTAGACATCTCTACCAATCTCACAAAGGGCATCAAACTGAATATCCCGATGATGAGCGCCGGTATGGATACGGTCACCGAGAACAGGATGGCCATAGCGATGGCGAGACAGGGCGGCATAGGTATCATCCACAAGAACATGTCGATAGAGGCTCAGGCCGATGAGGTGGATAAGGTAAAGCGCTCGGAGAACGGAGTCATCACGGATCCCTTCTCGCTCTCACCGGACAATACACTCGAGGATGCCGACAATCTGATGGGCAAGTTCAGGATATCGGGTGTGCCTATCACCGAGGGCAGGAAGCTTGTCGGTATCATAACCAACAGAGATCTGAAGTTCGAGACAGATTTTTCCCAGAAGATAAGTGAAAGGATGACCAAGGAGAACCTGGTCACGGCACCCGAGGGGATCACCCTGGAGGAGGCCCGCAGGATACTTGCGGATGCAAGGAAGGAAAAGCTTCCCATCGTCGACAGGGACGGCAATCTGAAGGGACTGATCACAATAAAGGATATAGAGAAGCAGATAAAGTATCCCAACTCCGCGAAGGACGATAAGGGAAGGCTGATCTGCGGGGCAGGTGTAGGGATCACCGCTAACGTGCTGGAGAGAGTAGAGGCTCTGGTGAAGGCGAAGGTGGACTGCGTGGTGCTGGACTCGGCACATGGTCACTCCGCAAATGTCATCAGATGCGTGGAGATGATAAAGGGAGCATATCCCGATCTTCCGGTGATAGCCGGAAATGTGGCTACGGGAGAGGCTACGGAGGCACTCATCAAGGCAGGTGCCGATGCGGTCAAGGTAGGTATAGGACCGGGCTCCATCTGTACGACCAGAGTGGTGGCCGGCATAGGCGTACCTCAGGTCTCAGCCATCATGGACTGCTACGCAGCAGCGAAGAAGTACGAGGTGCCTATCATAGCCGACGGAGGTATCAAGTATTCGGGAGATATCACCAAAGCTATAGCGGCGGGAGGCTCTGTCACAATGATGGGCTCCATGTTCGCCGGATGCGATGAGGCTCCGGGCGATTTCGAGCTGTTCCAGGGAAGAAAATACAAGGTATACAGAGGCATGGGAAGCATTTCCGCCATGGAGAACGGCAGTAAGGACCGCTATTTCCAGGACGGAGCCAAGAAGCTCGTGCCCGAGGGTGTGGAAGGCCGTGTGGCATACAAGGGATCAGTGGAGGATACGGTATTCCAGCTGATCGGAGGTCTGAGATCCGGAATGGGCTACTGCGGTGCCGCAAACATCAAGGAGCTCCAGGAGAACGGCAGGTTCGTGAAGATATCCAGTGCTTCACTGAAGGAGAGCCATCCTCACGACATACATATCACAAAGGAAGCACCGAACTACGCGGTAGACGACAACTGAGATGTTACTATATATAGGCAGTGAATTCAGCAGAGCCATAAGATCAAAGGAGTTCAGAAAGTATACACTGGTAATACTGATCGTTTCCATACTCGCAAACCTGTCTATCATAGCATTCAGGGACTACGTCTACGGTACGAATGACGGTACCTACGGATATAACATCATAATGTTCGCGGGAGGTTTTTTCTGGCTTCCCTACTATGCCACCATCTTTGTGGCAGATATGCTCTTCGGCAGGACCTATCCCGACCCTTATATCAAAGACAGAGTGACGAAGAATCTAAGGAGACGCCATATTTACACGGGTAAGCTGCTGGCTTCTCTTCTTATGATGGCACTGTTCGGTGTCCTGACTTTCGTGATCTTCATTGCGACATCCACGATCTTCCAGATGTCCACAGGATCTCTTTCGGCAGATGTGGTGAGGGACTTCGGGGTCAATGTGCTCTGTGCTCTGCCTCTGCTGATGGCAGGCGTGTCCATAGGCATGATGTGTCTCTTCTGCTTTGAGAACAAGGTGAAGGCTCTGATAGTGTTCTGGATCATCACCATAGTGATACCCAGGATCATAATGCTCCTTGGAGCCGAGCCGATCAGCATCTCATTCTTCAGGTTCGTCAAAGACGAGATACTGCTGACGCCGCAGTTCACGACGCTGCAGTTCTTCGCATCCAGAGATGTCAGGCAGATAATCATCTCGAGTGTTATATATATCATATTATCTTCTCTTATAGGACTCGTGGTATTCAGAAGAAAGCAGATCGACAATGTACCGGCGTCCCTGGAAAGAGAGATGGACAGGAAAAGGAAGAAATGATACTTGGACGCAACAGTCAGTGCTGGTGTGGCAGCGGGCTGAAATACAAGAACTGCCATGAGGCGTTCGATGAAAAGATCGAAGAGTACAAGAGGCATGGCTACAAGGTGCCGGGGCACAATCTGATCAAGACACCCGAGCAGATAGAGAAGATAAAGAAGAGTGCGGTCATCAACAGAGCCTGTCTGGATCATGTGGCAAAGAACATAAGGGCGGGCATATCGACTCAGGAGATAGATGACTGGGTCTCAAAGATAACAAAAGATATGGGCGGGATACCCGCTACACTTGGCTATGAGGGATTCCCCAAAAGCTGCTGCACATCCATCAATTCACAGGTATGCCACGGCATACCGTCAGATGACGATATCCTCGAGGACGGAGACATCATAAACGTAGACTGTACCACGATACTGGACGGATACTATGCCGACAGCTCCCGTATGTTCATGATAGGGGATGTGGACAGTGATGCAAAGAAGCTGGTAGAGGATGTATACGAGTCGGTGAAGGTGGGGCTTGGTGCAGTGAAGCCCTGGAGGACTCTGGGAGACATGGGATCTGCCGTGAATGAGTTCTGCAAGTCCAAGGGCTATTCCGTAGTCCGTGAGATCGGGGGACATGGTGTGGGCTGTGACTTCCATGAGGAGCCATGGGTCAGCTATGTGTCGGAGCCGGGGACCGAGATGCTGATGGTACCGGGACTGATGTTTACTATCGAGCCCATGGTGAACATGGGGGGCCCTGAGATCTTCATCGACGCGGACAATGACTGGACCGTATATACGGATGATGACAGTCTGTCGGCTCAGTGGGAGGTGCAGATCGTCGTCACGGAAGAAGGGTATGAACTGATCTCCTGGTGAGACAGCTGGGACATTTTCATTTTGGCTCTGCAATCATATCAGGCCGCAGAGCAGATATACATTGTAATACGCTTGTTAATTTGTTAGATAGTTTTTGTAGTATTGTGTTCTATGGAGGAATTATGGGAATACCGTCAGGCTACAGATCTGCGCTGGATGTAAGACAGACGCAGATAGCCATCAAGGAAGTAAAGGATCATTTCGAGAGATCGCTGGCAAAGCATCTTAACCTTACAAGAGTCTCGGCGCCTCTTTTCGTGACACCTCAGTCCGGACTGAACGACAATCTGAACGGTGTGGAGAGGCCTGTAAGCTTCGATATACTGGAGACCGGGCAGGTGGTGGAGATAGTGCAGTCTCTTGCAAAGTGGAAGAGGATGGCGCTTGGGAAATACGGCTTCGCAGCAGGCGAGGGGCTGTATACCGATATGACAGCCATAAGGCGTGACGAGGAGACGGATAATCTCCATTCGATATATGTGGATCAGTGGGACTGGGAGAAGGTCATAGAGAAGAAGGACAGGACCTTCGAGACACTGAAGAGCAACGTGGACGCGGTATACGAGGCAATGAAAGATACCGAGCGTTACATATCCGACAAGTACGACTATATCAAGGATCAGCTTCCGGATAAGCTCACGTATATCACCACCCAGGAGCTGGAGGATATGTATCCGGACAAGACCCCCAAGGAGAGGGAGAGAGAAGCCGTAAAGATGCATGGAGCAGTGTTCATCTCGCAGATCGGCGGTGCTCTGAAGTCCGGCGAGAGGCACGATGGCAGAGCGCCGGACTATGATGACTGGACACTGAACGGTGATATAGTGGTGTATTATCCTTTGCTGGATATAGCTTTCGAGGTTTCATCCATGGGGATCAGAGTGGATGAGGAGGCGCTCCTCAGACAGCTGAAGATAGCAGGCTGCGAGGACAGGAAGGAGCTCGCTTTCCAGAAGGCACTGCTGGAACAGAAGCTGCCCTATACGATAGGAGGAGGTATAGGTCAGTCCAGGATCTGCATGTATTTCCTTCGCAAGGCTCACATAGGAGAGGTGCAGTCTTCGGTGTGGCCCGAGGCACAGGTGGATGAGGCCGAAAAGAGCGGCCTGCAGCTGTTGTAAAGAAACGCAGAGCGGTTGACATAATCTAATGTTAGAGCAAAGGTCATACAGAACTTCATCAGGCAGAAAAAGAAGATCATCGGCAGGGAAATGGTTTGCCATAGTCGTAGTGCTGGTCATTGTCATGCTGCTGCTGATCGGGTATCTGATAGCTACGGGTAAGGGAAATTCCAATCCCGTGACTCACAGCATACAGAAAGAGGTCACCAAACAGGCTGTCGACAAGGTGATCTCCGAGCAGACCGGCGGTGAGACCAGCCTGAAGGAGATAGAATCAAAGATGAGCGATGATGATGCCGAAGCTCTTGACAGCATAGTGGATAAATATACTGAGTCAGGTCTTGTATCAGAGGCTATCAGTGTATATTCTTCAAACGGCGGTGATATCGCAGCTACTGCCGATCAGCTGAGGGACAAGGTGAGTCCCGAGGATATCGAGGCTCTGAAGGAGCTGTATTCCAAATATGCAGAATAGGACCGGCTGGTGCAGTCAGCCGGAGTGAAACAAAGCCCGTAGAGATGCACAGAACAGGATACACTTTCTGAATGATAAGTGATACCGGGAAAATAAGCATATCAGTAAGGGGACTGGTGGAGTTCATCCTGAGGAGCGGCGATATAGATGAAAGACGCGGATCGGGAGGAGGCATGGAGGCTATGCTGGAGGGGGCCAGGATACACCGGGCCATACAGGGCGCGGCAGGCTCCGATTACTCGGCCGAGGTTTCCATGAAAGAGGATATCCCCCTGGGGGAAGGGCTGATGCTCACGGTGGAAGGCAGAGCCGACGGCATCATAGATGAGGGCGGAAAGATCACCATCGATGAGATCAAGGGAATGTACATCGAGGTCGAGGATCTGGAAAGACCCTTCGAGATCCACCTCGCACAGGCAAAGTGTTATGCCGCCATGTGGGCAAAGCAGAACGCCCTGTCTGAGATCTCGGTCCGCATGACCTATGTGGGCATAGAGAACAATCACATCAGATATTTTACCGAAAAATATGAATATGACGATCTGAAAAGCTGGTTCGATGAACTGATCGACCGGTACAGACCCTGGGCCGAATATATTGCGGAGTGGGAGAAGAGACGTGAAGGATCCATACACAGCCTCGATTTCCCATACGAATACAGACCGGGGCAGAAGGAGCTTGCAGCCGATGTGTATCGTACCATATATCACGGCAGGAAGCTCTTCATGGAGGCGCCTACGGGCTCCGGAAAGACTCTGGCCACTCTGTTCCCCGGGATCAAGGCCATGGGAGAGGGCCTCATATCCAATATCTTTTTCCTTACGGCAAAGAATATAGGTGCAAAGGCAGCTACAGACACACTGGATCTGATGAGAGAAAGGAGCGGCCTGTGTCTGAAGTCCGTAAATGTGATCGGTAAGGAAAGAGCCTGCATCAACAGGAAAGAAGACAAAACAGAGGTCATCTGTGACCCGGAGCACTGTGAATATGCAAAGGGACATTTTGACAGGATAAATGAGGTGCTGTACGATCTGCTGACCTCAAAGGATTCCTTTACGGGCGAGGAGGTAGCGGAGGCAGCGGCAAGAGGAAGGGTATGTCCCTATGCACTTACCAGAGATCTGACGGAGTATGCTGACTGTATCATCTGTGATTATAACTATGTCTTCGACCCTACAGTGTCACTGAGCCATTTCTTCGGTGAGGGGAAGGCAGCTCAGGGAGCCGGCAGATACCTGTTTCTCGTGGATGAAGCACACAATCTCGTGGACAGAGCCAGAGAGATCTTCAGTGCAGAGCTCACGATGGGGGAGCTCAGGTATATGAAGGGCCTGCTGAAGGGGATGGACAGAAGGCTCAGTGCCAATATGAATTCGCTGATCGCCCAGCTGGCTCTTTTGCAGGATGACCATGATGAAAGCAGGGAGAACTACTCGCTTTATTCGGATATAACAGGCGTGATAAATGCAGCGGAGAAGGTGGCGGGGAGATTCTCGGAGCTGATGCAGAAGCGTCCGAGCCCGATGGAAGGGGCTGCAGATGAGATACTTGAGTTCAGCTTCGAGATTGCGGGATTCACGGATATATGTGCGAGGCTGGACGAGCGATACAGGATATATGCGGAAAGAGACAGCAGCGGAGACTTCAGGCTGAGACTGCTGTGTGTGGACCCTTCAGCCAATCTGGCAGAGTTTTTCACCAAGGGGAAAGCCACTGTCTTTTTCTCGGCGACCCTGCTCCCGGTCACATACTATATGGATCTGCTTGCCGGAAACCGAGATGAATACTCTGTGTACGCGACATCCATATTCGATCCGGACAGGCTTGGAGTTTACATAAATACGGAGGTGACCTCCAGATATACCCGCCGGAACAGGAACGAATACAGAAAGATAGCCGAAAGTATAGCGAGGGTGGCATCATGCAGGAAGGGAAACTACATGGTATTCTTTCCTTCCTATGCGTTTTTGGACAGCGTATATGAAGAATATATGCTCTTAATGGAAGAAAAAACGGATACAGAGGCTTCGGAAAACGGAAGTGATATCAGGTGTATATGCCAGACAGCGGATATGAAGGAACCGGACAGGGAAGAGTTTCTTGCCGCATTTGCAGACGAGAACAGCGGCGTTTTGGGCTTTTGCGTGCTGGGCGGGCTGTTCGCGGAGGGGATAGATCTGCCGGGAGAGAAGCTGATAGGAGCTGTGATCGTAGGAACAGGCCTGCCTCAGATAAGTAACGAGCGTGACATTCTACGAAAATATTTCGATGAAAAAGATAACAATGGATTTGATTATTCCATGAAGATCCCCGGAATGAATAAAGTTTTACAGGCGGCAGGACGGGTGATCAGAACAGAAAAAGATACTGGCGTTATAGTATTGCTTGATGAAAGGTTTGAAAAACCGGATCTCAAACAAATGTTCCCCAGAGAATGGAAAAATATAGCAAAAATAACAGGGGATGAATATAAAAATCTGAAAGAATTCTGGAGAAAAAACAGCGATAAAATATCGGATGATAGTGAATAGTATGATATCTATAGAGAGTGATCTTGGTAAAAATACATATGAAATCCATTCCATGTCGAAGGCCTTTTTTCCACATGAAGATGTAAGGATAACAGAGTGTGATATACCCGGAAACGATACATCTCATACAGTTATAAAAGCTGAAAATTGTGGAAAAGTTGGAAAACTTGTGTATAAATCGGATAACGGTGATATGTTTGAGATAGAGGTTCCGGCTGATGACAGAGATGAGCTGAAGCGCACGATTTATCGGGAGTTATCATTAAGGACAGGTATCTCGCTGCCCTGGGGGAGTCTCACCGGGATCCGTCCCACGGGGATGGTGAGGAAGAGGATAGAATCGGGTATGAGTGACGAGGCTGTAACGAATGACATGAGATCTCGTTATTATATCTCGCAGGAAAAGCTTCAGCTTGCAATGGAAATTGCAAAGAGAGAGATCGAGTTGATGAGACCACTCTCACCTGAGAAAAATTACAGCCTCTATGTGGACATTCCATTTTGCCCTACACGCTGTCTATACTGCTCCTTTACAAGCAATGCCGTGGGACGGGACAGGACAAAGGTGGAAGCTTATCTGGGAGCTTTGAAGAAAGAAATAAAAGAAACCTCTGATATCATTAAAAATAAAAAACCGGACACTATTTATATCGGCGGAGGAACACCCACTGCTCTTCTTCCTGAGGAGCTGGACGAACTGCTCTCGACACTGAAAGAGTATTTTGACACGGAGAACGTGAAGGAGTATACCGTGGAGGCCGGAAGACCTGATTCTATCACGGTGGACAAGCTCAGGGTGTTGAAAAAGCACCGTGTCACCAGGATATCCGTTAATCCTCAGACCATGAACAGGAAGACACTTGAGATCATAGGAAGACGGCACACAGTGGAGCAGGTAGCCGAGGCCTTTCATATGGCAAGAGGGGAAGGGTTCGACAATATCAATATGGATATGATCCTGGGACTCCCGGGAGAGGATACGGAGGATGTGAAGAGGACGGTGTCGGCGATAAGCAAGCTTGGACCGGATGCTCTGACCATACATACGCTGGCTCTGAAGAGGGCTTCCATAATGAAGGAATGGCTCGTTGAAAACGGATATCCGGAAACGGCAGATACAGCTGCCATGATGGATATTGCCTGCCGTGGAGCCAGGGAGATGGGTATGAAGCCGTATTATCTCTACAGACAGAAGAATATGGCGGGAAATCTGGAAAACACAGGGTATGCCACGGAGGGTAAGTACGGGATATACAATATCCTTATCAATGAAGAGGTGCAGGATATACTGGCTCTCGGTGCAGGGGCTATAAGCAAGAGAGTGGACAGCATGGGCAACACCGAGCGGAGCGCCAATTTCAAGGAAGTACATGACTATATTGCGGGTATAGACGAAATGATCGAGAGAAAACGCAGGTTATGGGTGTATAATGAGGACTGAGCTTTTCATAATAAAAGATGATCAAGGAGAACAGTCAGATGGCTTGGTACGATGAAGCGGTATTCTATCACATTTATCCCCTCGGGCTGCTGGGTTGCCCGCATGAAAACGATCACTCGGAGCCCGTACACAGACTGAAGGAGCTGGACCCGTGGATAACCCATATTGCGGATATGGGCTTCAACGGCATATACATAGGACCGCTGTTCGAGTCGGTGGGACACGGGTACGAGACCACAGATTATATGAAGCTGGACAGCAGACTCGGGACCAACACAGATCTTACGGACTTCGTGAAGAAATGCCATAATAAGGGGATCCGGGTGATCCTTGACGGAGTGTTCAACCACACCGGCAGGGATTTCTTTGCTTTCAGGGATATTAAGGAGAAAAGAGAGAATTCGAAGTATCTGGGCTGGTACTCGGGGGTGAACCTCGGAGGCAACAACAGCTATAATGACGGATTCTCGTATGACAACTGGGGAGGATATGACCTGCTCGTCAGGCTCAACCAGCAGAACCCTGAGGTACAGGGGTATATCGCGGACGTCATCAGATACTGGGTGAAGGAGTTCGATATCGACGGACTGAGGCTGGATGCGGCGGATGTGCTGGATTTCAGCTTCATGCAGATGCTGAGAAGGGTAGCAGACGAGGTGAAGGACGACTTCTATCTGATGGGAGAGGTGATACACGGCGAGTACATCAGATGGGAGAGAGATGCCAATATTCACGCTGTCACGAACTACCATCTCCATAAGGCACTTTATTCCGGCCATAACGAGCATAATTATTTCGAGATAGCCCATACAGTGAAACGGCTGTATGACATGGGCGGCGGAGATCCGTTGGGACTCAGGCTGTACAACTTCGCAGACAACCATGATGTGGAGAGGATAGCCAGCAGACTGAATAACAAGGCACATTACACACCTCTGCATATCCTGATGTATACTTTGCCGGGCATACCTTCCGTGTATTACGGCTCTGAGTTTGGTATAGAGGGCCGCAAGGGCGGAGGAGATGACTGGGGCATCAGACCGGCGATAGATCTGAAGGAGCACAAGGTGGGAGAAGACCCGTATTCAGGGCTGATAAAGGCTCTCTGCCATGTGAGGAAGGCTGTACCGGCGCTTTCCTACGGAAGGTATGAGCAGCTTCTGCTCACCAACAGACAGTACGGATACGCCAGAAAGAGCGGAGACGATGTGGCTGTGGTTGCGGTAAACAACGATGAAAATGGATGCTCGGTTGACATAAATGTTCCGAGCGGAAGATATCAGGCAATGCTCTCGGGCGGAGAGGTGGATGCGGGAAGCGGGAATCTGCACTGGGATCTGGGTGCTTCGGACGGTGAGATCTTCGTGAAAATAAAGGATAAACCGCTAAAGGTCGATGCTCTTTGCAAGGCGGAGCCTGTGAAGAAACAGGAGAGTAAGAAGGAAGAAAAGACGGAAGGGAAAAACGAGTCGGTTAACATAAAGCGTGAAAGCCCTGACGGCAACGCAGTTGACATAAATCGACGTACGGAGACTGAGAATGCGGTTGACATAAAACTTGATCCCGGAAATAAACCGGAGGATAAGCCTGTACCGGATACGAAACCGGAAGCAGAGGAGAAGTCCCCTGAGAAGATCCCGGAAAAAGTGCCGGACAAGCCCTATGAGGAAATGACCGTATCTGAGCTGCAGGCCGCCATACTGCAGAAAATGGCCAACAACGGACCGGTAACGGGCGATATGAAACGCTCGGTCAGTGATAATATCTGGAGAGATTCCCTGCTCAACTGGGTGAAGAGCTTCAGATGAGCGATACGATGTGACCTGGTATAGTTCATACGAGATATAAAATAAGATGCCTTGCGGCATCTTATTTTTTTTGACTGATAAGGCTTAGAGCAGGGGGCTTTAACATTCCCAGCTGCGAAACGCAGAGATTTTTCGATCAGGGTATTGACAGGGGCGAAAGTCGGATATAACATAAACGTGTTTATATAAACAGTTTTACATTATCGAGCGTGACCAGATGAAAGGAATGATGAAATTATGATAGTGATAGTCAATACCTCAAAGGACAGCTCTGCCGTAAAAGAGATCCGGCAGAGCCTGAACGCCGGTGGGATCGATGCAGAGATCATCGATGCGGCATCGCTGAAGATAAGTCCCTGCCTCGGATGCAACTACTGCTGGCTGAAGACTCCGGGAGTATGCGCGATCAGGGATGATTATGAAATGATCCTCAAAAAGGCAGTATATGCTTCCCAACTGTGGCTGATATCCGACACGGCACTCGGATTCATAGATCACAGTGGAAAGAACATCATTGACAGGATAATCCCGATCACCACCATGAACCTGCATTTCGTCGGGAAGGAGATGCGTCATATCTCCCGGTATGAGAAAACGCCGGATGTAGGGCTTATCTACATCGGGGAAGCCGATAAGGACTACCTGAAGAGATGGAATGAAAGAGTGGCGGTCAATTTTGAAAGCAGTTCACTCGGAGTATACGGCAGAGATGAGATAAAGGAGGCGGTATCATGCATGCATTGATCATAAACGGAAGTCCCAGAGTAAAGAAGTACAGTAATACGGATAAGATATTGGAAAAGTTCACCGAGGGTATGTGCACTAACGGCAGTACTTTTGAGCAGTACGAGGTTTCTGACAGAAATCAGTGGGAAGACATCCGAAGAGCGTACTATGAGAACAGGAATATACTGATCGCCATACCTTTATTCGTGGAGTGCATCCCGGGGCTGCTACTGGAATTCCTGGAAACACTGACCCCGAAGAATGACGGGACGGAGCTGGCTTTTATCCTGCAGGGGGGATTCGCTGAAGGGTCGCAGCTGCGCTGCGGAGAAGCGTATCTTAAGCTGCTCTCGGACAGGCTGGGCTGCAGATACAGGGGCACTCTCTGCAAAGGCAATAATTTCAGCATCAGGTTTTTCGACGGAAAACAAAGAGAAAGGATAACCACTCCTTACAGGAAAATGGGAATCGAATACGGGAAAACAGGTGGATTTGAGTCGGAAAAATGTGGTAAATTTACAGGGCCCGAATCCTTTCCGGGATATATGCGGTTTATTCTCGGTATCCTATTCGGAACAGGTGCAAAAAAGAGCTTTGAGCAAATAGCAAAGGGGCTCGGATGTGATACCCCTATCGAGTACAGACCGTATTAAGACCGTATTTTGCGTATTACAGGAACATGATCGGGATGGGAGAGCAGTATGGGACGCAAGACTAAAATAACAAGAGAAATGATATTAAAGGCGGCGTATGAACTGCTGGATGAAGCGGGGATCAACGCTGTTCAGATAAAAGCCATCGCTTCAAAGCTCGGATGTTCCACCCAGCCTGTGTCGTGGCAGTTCGGGAGCATGACGGAGCTGAAAAAAGAACTGTACAGGTATTCCGCAGAGATGCTGTACGGATCCCTGGAGGAGGAGATGAAAGGCAAGAGTGCCATAGATGCATTTTACCTGTCGGGCGTAAGATATATATCAAATGCCTGCGATCATCCGAATGTATTCCGCTTTGTGAACGTGGACGATCCCCTGGAGACCATAGGAGAAAGCCTTAACGGAAATGTCAGTATCTTTAACGGGCAGTTCAATGAAGGGGCCGTAAAGATCTTTGCCGAGGAATCCGATATGAGCGAAGAAGTGATCGGTGAAATGGTCAGAGACACTGTGATCTACACCCATGGGCTGGCGGTAATGATGATATTCGATAATTTCAGGCTTCCGAAGGAGGAAGCCTGCCGGATGATCTATGCACTGGGAGAGAAACTCCTGAAAGGGGCGGAAGAAGCGAGGTGACTGCTCCCGGCACAAGCCGGGGCTGATACTATGGAATAAACCGGATTTCGGAGAATATAGACAATTATATATGATCATTGAAGTATTCCTGCGTGACCTGTAACTGCTTTTTGAGTATTTCGCGCCATAAATGGCAATGGATCTCACCGCTTCCTTTCGATACTTTAGTCCTCTTTACAGTGCCGTCATCCAGAATCTTTTGATAAAAATAGTGGTTGGTATTTTTATACAGCTCCCAATTGTCGTGTTCACAGAAATGTTTCAGATCTTTCCATTTTGGCATATGATCTCCTCGGCAATAGTGTCTTCGTTCATGGAAAGAGCCTTCAGAACATAGGGTATATGCGCTTTCCGGTTTTTTGATATGCTCCATGTCGAGAAGTTTTCATAATAATCTTCTGCATATTCCTTGATATCTGCCGCCATGGCCTGCCTTGCCCGACTCTCGTCTGGCCCGTTTACAGCAAGATCAAGGTTGTCTGAAGATAATGTCACACTACCATCCTTTTCAACGTATTTATTTACTTTAAACGCATAAGCCGATAATACTTCATTCAGTGTTTCTATATTGATGATCGCCAGATTGTCTCTTGTTCTTTTGACATAGGCCGGTCTTACATGGATCACTGAATCGAGAGTCATCGACCAGTTTTTTCTGACATCTGTTGCACTTAATACGTCCATAATGATCACTCCTCCTTCTATATCTGTAGAATACGAAAAAACGTACACTTTGTCAAAGGTGTACATTGTGCACAGAAGATGAAGGACAGCAATAAGGTCGCTCTTGCTTCCAGAGACGCTGCTATAGCAGCCGGCTATGAGCCCTGCAAGATATGCAAGCCTTAATATGGCGGATCTGTGATAATAAAATGACAGAACAGGCATCCGGATTCCGGATGCCTGTTCTTTTTAGCACATCAGCATGATCGGTTCACTTATACATCTCGCTGTAGTGAAGCTAGCAGTATTCTCTCATCTACAAATGATTTCTTCAACAATTTATAGTGAATTATTAGAATAATAAAAAAGAGCTGCCAGATTGAATATATCTATCGTATAAATAAACAGAAAGCCATTTTATAGCTTGAAAGCTCTAACAGTTAATGTTTATAGCTATCAAGCTTTTTCTGGTCTATGTTGCCGGCAGCAATTTTCTCTCGTACCCATAGCTGCAGGGCATCTGCCGTCATGGATATCTTCTCCAGTTTATCCTGGATCATAGCGAAATCTTTATATTCTGATTCCTGGATCTCTCCATCAGAAGTGATCTCAATAAGCTTGTTCTTTTCTTCTTCTACGGAGTTAAGGGAAGCCAGCATCTCCAATGTTATATGAGCGAGATCCTTGGTTTTAATCTCAGGAACATACTCCCGCCCTATAGGGCAGTCATGTGAACAGTAGTGGTTACAGAGTGACGGCTTTTTGTAGGCATCAGCCATGGCGAGTATCTCCTCGGGATGTGGAGCTGACTTTTCGCTCTCGATCTTCTCTATCCTGTCAGAAGAGACAAAATCCATCCGTTCAGCGGCTTCTTCTCGCGTGAGATTAGCCTCTTCCCTGCTTATCTGGTATATATTCTTATTTTCCTTTGTGGATTTCCTGCCCATTTCCGCTCCTTCTGCGAAATAGGAGCCTCTATTCCGCTGTTCTCGCTATATATTACAACCAGCCCCTATTATATGCTTTTATCATCAAGTACGGAAGGGGTGAGGACAATGGATATAAGGACGAGAGTGCTTGCGGCAAGGCTAGCACTGCGGATAGACGGGAATAAAGCCTACAGCGAAGTGATTCGCACAAAAAACATGTCGCATTATAGAAAAGGGACAACCGAAAGGAGGGAGATAAAATGTTAACAGCAATCTATTGTATCGTATCTATATGGGTGTTCTTCAAGCTTATGGGTGTATTGCTCAAGGCTACATGGGGACTGACGAAGTGTATCATAGGCCTGATCTTCTGGCCGATAGTGATAGGCGCGGCTCTTCTCGGCCTTATTTCAATAGCTTTGCCGATCCTGATCATTGTGGGGCTCGCCACATCGATAGTCAGGATATGACGCGTCCTTTATATGGAGGAACAGGTATGAACACGCATTATTGCACGATCTGTGGCGCTGAACTTGATGATCAGGCAGGCTTTGATCCGGCTGCCGGATATCATATCTGTACAGAATGCGGTATGCTGTTGCTTGACCCCAAGTATACCGGTGAATCCGCCCGGTTTGGAGACATTGGCTGGTTTTGTGACGGTTGCGGAGCCTTCCTGAACCGTCAGGAAGGCTTTACTGATCTTAGGGAGAGCTGGCGGTGTATAGAGTGCGGTCGGGTTAATCCAATTAGGGAAGAAGAGATCTATGGTTCAGAGGAAGAGTATCAGGGATACAGAGATACGAGATACTTGATTGCCGGATTCTTTAATGAACCGGATACTGTATTTTCTATATCCTATGAGGTCAACGAAGAATAGCGCCACGCGAAGATAAACGTATGTGCGCTACCCGGGCATATGAATACTTACAGAAGATGTCCGTCTGCCAGCAATGGCAGGCGGACTTGCTATATGTCCGTACAATAGGACAACAAACTCGATAAGCTACTTAATACAAGGAGCCGGTGATGAGAAGACAGCTGTCCGAATGGTTCCAATCCGCCCGGACAGCGGAAATAGCGATGCTTATTTCGCCACACTTACCATATATTCCGGAGCGGGCTGAACGTATACTTGGACCATACAGAACAGACAGGCCAAAAGAGAAGGGAGAAGGCCTGGCTGACAAAAGAGATCAAGGAGAGAAAAGGGGGATCAGAATGAATTACGTAGTTATCGATTTAGAGATGTGCAATGTACCGTATTGTAAGACAAACAGAGATTACAGATGGCGGATGGAGACAATCCAGATCGGAGCAGTCCTTGTAGACCGGAACTTCGAGATAGTCGATAAATTCAGCACATACGTAAAGCCCCAGGCAGGCAGCATCAGCGACTTCATCAAGCGCCTCACAGGAATCACGGCTTACCACGTAAAAGAAGCTCCTGCATTCGAACAGGCCATGTCAGACTTCATTTCATGGCTTCCCGCTGACGAAGACATACGTTTCGTATCCTGGAGCATGACTGATAGGAAACAGATCATAGAAGAGGCAGCAAACAAGAATATAGACCTTTCCGGGCTTGACGAGATATTTGAGACCTGGATAGATGCGCAGGATCTCTTCGGGGAAAAGATGGATACGACCCAGTGCTACAGGCTTAGCGAAGCCCTTATAGCCTCAGATATCTATCAGGAGGGAGATTCTCACGATGGTCTCGATGATGCGTATAATACGGCAAAGCTATTCATAAAGATGGAGACAGAGCCCGATTTCATACTTAACGAGACGTACAGATCCGCCAAGGAGGATGGCATAGAGCATCTCAGCTTCAATGTAGGGAGCCTTTTCGCAACACTCCAGGTAGGATGAAACAGGTAAATGTCTCCATTATAATAGAAAGATATTAAATCAAGATATCGTAGGATTATAATGAGAACTATATATAACAAATGAAGGGGGACATATTAATGGAAACGAAATCTAAATTTGGAAAGCTTACAGATTTTGCTAAAGCAGGTATCGAAAAGGTTGATGTGGGGGCAATCAAGGAAAATGCCGGAAAAGCCGGAGATATAATGAAACAGGCAGCCGGTAAGGCGGGTACTGCGATCAAAGAAGAGGCCTCTGATCTCAAGGATAAGGCAATCCAGACAAAAGATGATATAGAAGAGAAGATTACAGAACTCGACCGAATGCTTGAGGAATCCATAACGGAATATAACGATGCATATACCCTGATGAACGACAAAGGAGTTAGGCTGTTTGTTGAGAGAAACAGAGCTGTGGACTCCATTGATAACGTCAAGAATCTTGTGAACAGCATTGCAAACCATCCCAAGGATTTCGATGCAGACTTTGAGGTGATAGAGAGCAACAGGAAACAGTTCCGCGACTCCTGTGAGTTCGCTGACAAAGAACTGCAGGCTGCCCGTACAGCTGCAGGAGGAATGGGAGCCGGAATGGCTGCAGGGGCTTCAGTTGCATTCATGGCACCTACAGCTGCCATGTGGATAGCCACAACCTTCGGAACGGCATCTACCGGAGCCGCCATATCCACTCTTTCCGGTGCAGCTGCAACAAATGCCGCCCTGGCATGGCTGGGAGGTGGAGCAGTTGCGGCAGGAGGCGGTGGCATGGCTGCCGGGAATGCACTTCTCGCTCTTGCCGGACCTGTCGGATGGACTATAGCGGGAGCAACCCTGCTCACCTCGATAGTGCTCTTTGCCAAGAAAAGGATGAAACTCAATAAAGAAAAAAATGAAGAAATAGAGAGCGTCAAGAGAAATATCGAAATCATAAGGGAGATGGATGGCGAAATCAAGGCACTTCTGGACCGGACAGCTGATATTCGAACCGGGTTGAACACCCTGTATACGTCATGTCTTTCATCATTCGGCAGCGACTATCAGGCATTATCTGACGAACAGAAGCAGGAACTTGGGGCTCTGGTAAATAATACCCTGACTCTGTCGGCAACTCTTGAAGAGAACGTAGCTCCTGTTGAAATAGAAATAAAGCCCGAGGGAGAGGAAAGTGAGTCAGATGAAATCATTGAGTGAACATGCGACAGATATTGCGATTAAAACTCTTAAAGATAATCCTGCAATCATAAGTCTTAAGGACGATGTCGATACTGTATATAAGTATCAGAAAGCCCTCTATGTTTATGCATCCAATCCGGATGAGGCAGGACTGAACACCCTCAGGGCAGGATCTTCTCTGGCCTTTGCAATCATAGGAAAGATGATAAGCGGAAAAGATCCTAAAGACTTCACCAAGGATGACTGGAAAGATATCCTTGAAATAACCGCAGATCATGGAGTGTTAATTGATCCTCAAAAATATACTGAGGACGTATTTGAACTGTTTGCAGTATATATCGATGTCTCGGTAGATATTAATGAAAAATACGTTAATGGGGACAGTGCCAAAGAGATCAAAGGCATAGCCGAAGAAATACGCGCGTTGACTAAGAGATTAGAAGACGGTGAGATCAGGGAGGCGGATTACGTAGACAGATGCCTGTGGTCATCCTTTGAGGCCATGATAAAACTTTTGGCGGCATATTCCACAAAGGGGGTTGGTGAGGAGTATGCCGAATTCCTCAGGGCAGTCGCTGACTTCTCGGTACAGTATGGCCGCCTTGCCCTTTATCAGAGGGAGCTGGAATTACTAAACGGCTATCTGGAGGGGCAGGCCAGGCTGGATGAAGAACTTAATGCTCAATACAAAGCGTATAAAAAGGCTTTACAAGACAAAACTGATGTGTTCAACGATCTTATAGCCAATGCCTTCAATGAGAGCTTTGAGCAAAGGCTTAAGAACTCAGTCTCTCTTGCAAGAAAATCCGGAGTCAGTGAAGAAAAGATACTCGATTCACAGGAAAAGATAGATTCATTCTTTATGGATTAGGGAATCATCATAGCCGATGATAGCTCTCCGACCATCCTATATTGATGTTCTAAGCAATAAACCCTTTCATATCAGCTATTTTACTATCAGAAGGGAATTAAGGGGTTCTAATACGCCAATATGACAATATATTATATGAAACCGGCAGTATACAATACTTATGTAAGATAACTGAACACCTTATAGGAGGAGGTAATAACATGAGTGGACACAGGATGTATGCAGATTTTTCATCAGATGCATGGGAAGCAATGACAAAGGGAGAGACGATGTTCAAAAACGGTTTCAGAAGTACAGAGGGGAGTTTCTACCCGGAGCAGCCAGTGTTTTCAGAGATAATCAATTCGGAAGATAACAACGGATCGCCAGCCGGAGTGATGATTGCAGCAGGATTGGTTGCAGTTGGTGCCGCCGTAGCATATGGAATATCAAGAAGAGAAGATATAAAGACTTGGGTTAAAGAAAAGGCGGCTCCTGCTATAAAAGATAAATTTGGTATAACCAACAACACCGAAACCGAGCCTCTCGAAGAAAAGAACCAGGATAAGACGTCGAATATAATAGATTTCGAGACTGTTGTCAGAAACGTAGAAGAAGAAAAGGTCAGATGCGTCAGATAAACAAGCAGTGTGAACTTGTTATATCCAAAGCTCCCTGAGCCTTACCACCAGTAAAGCAAGCCATATCCCAGCGTGCCTTTACATGGACTCAGGGCGTGATACAAGGGCGAGCGATTATAAGATGGATCGTCTCAGCCAAGATCACCTCATGGAAAATCTTATCAAGTGGCTTGATTACTGTAATCGTATATGGTCTCGAAACATCAATATTTCTACAGAATTCACCGATGCTAAAGACCTAAAGGAACTGTTTATCAGCCTGTACCTTGGATATGTTCGGAGTGCTTTGGAAAGAGGACTCTATTATAAGTATGTCGAGGAGACAAATGATATCAGCACCATCAAAGGTAAATTCGATATCAAGGACTATGTGATAAGCAAGATTCCGAATGGACAGGCGGATAAGTTCAGCTGCACATACTCGACCTTTGAGTTTGATAATATGGTCAATCGTATTATCAAGCATACCTGTCAATTGCTGTTTAATATAACGGATTCAGCTAACAGCAAGAAGGCCATTGGAGTTCCTCAACACACAGACCACGGAGATAACCGAATATGACGATCAGCTTGTTAGAAACCTTATAGAACAAATAACTATACACCCGGACCTGACCCTTACGGTAGAGTTCAAGAGCGGACGGAAGGTTGATGTATAAGCAGGCATGGAAGGGGCATCCGTGAGGATGCCTTTTTTCGTGTTATAAACATGCCAAAATGCCCGATGACACTGGTAAAATAGCGGTTGATATGGTACAATGAGCAGTTAGGTTCATATATTTGTGAAATGGTTTTTGAGAACGGGACTGAAATAGAGTCCGTTTTTTTGGACATTGGGGCTGTTACAATACGGTTACAAGCCAAAAAATGGAGATGAATAGATGAAAAATATACAGTTATATGATGCATCAAAGTATGCCGGAAAAGATTATACCAAAGTGTCGAAGGGCATATTTAGAAAAGACAATGCATTTTATATGAGTTTTTCTTTCGAGCAGGAACCAGAGTTAGAGGAGGGAGAGGACTCAGCCGATATATCTCAATACCCCCTGGAGGATCTTCTCGATAAATTTAATGTTCATGTTTCTGACTTTTTTAAGGATATCAATAGTAAAGCCAAGAAACAATGTGTAATAGAGGTCTCTTCACCGCACCAAGAACTGCTTGAGAGTATGAAATCTATTTTAGGCAAGCATGTGTTCAATCGTAACTGCGTTCAAAATGGAGAAGAGGTTGTTGACCTCGTTATAGAATAGCATGAATAGAAAACTCAGACAATTATTATCATTATTCCTCGCTAGTGTAATCTGTGTTCAGTGCCTGGCAGGATGTGGTTCGAGTGAAACCGATTCTACTCCACAGCCTTCGGGAATATTGATAACAGAAAATAAAATAGAAGAGTCATTCATTTACGAAGAAAATATCGATGAAAAGTACTACACAGAGAGCTTTATAGCAGAAAATCTTATTTTTGAAGATAATACGTATGAGTATGTAGTTGACGAAAACGTTATTGCAGAAGGTTACTATTTTGAGATAACCATAACTGAAAATGCCATAGAGGATGTCCGCAAGCAGTTACCTGAAGAACTTGAGGAATATGATATAGATTGGCCTGCGGTAATTGCGAAATTCTCGGTTGGAACCACAATTATTGTTGCTACAGGTGTCGTAGGGTATTACTTCCCTTCAACATATTATGTTATTGCAACACCTGTCGAGGTCGGTGTAGAGGCTGTGATTGGAGGAGCAATAGCAGCAGCGATCAATGTAGGAATCCAGGAACTTAAGGCAGGCGGTGATCTTCCGGCGGAGGCAGTTAGGAAGTATGCCGTAGAAGGATTTGCAGATGGATACATGTGGGCAGCAATTACTTCGGTTCTGCGTTGTGTAAGTAAAAATGTTAAGAGACCCAGTTCTCTAACTTCAGAGACAGGTGAAATACTAAAGATTGCATGGGGCGGAGCTGTTTCAGATGCCGCAGGAAATGTAGTCGGAAACGCATACTATGCAAAAGATGGAATTTACATCTTAAAAGAGGCAGCCGGAGTAACGGCCGTAGAATTATTTGATTTGGCTGGACAGCAAGTTGTTAATGCCACAGCTGAACAGTTGGCCGCTATAGCTGCAAAGAGATTACCTGCGAATGCTGTCCTGGCTTTGGGAGAAGGGACAGCAAGGCAAATCTGCCGAACTGATGCTGAAGGGGTCATTTATTCCATTAACGGAGAACTCCTAAAAAATACGACATATAGACTCGGAAGTGCAATTTATAAAACTGATGCATTAGGAAGAATAGTAGAGGTTTCATTTGATTCACTTGAGTTAAAAGATCCTGGCAGAGCAAGGAGAATTATTGTTAACACCATCAATGAGATAGGAAAAGGATATGAGGTGGCTGGAGATCAGCGGGGTCATATTATAGCCGATAGGTTTAACGGAAATAACACTCTTGCCAATATGGTTGCTATGAGTGCTGATGCAAACCAAGGACAGTATGCTGCAATTGAGGATATCTGGGCGGAGGCATTGGCAAATGGACAAAATGTAAGCGGAAGTATAACCTTCTCATATACAGAACAGTCATTTAGACCAGATAATTTTAAGGTTGTATATGATATTGGAGAGGGTCTTGTTACAAAAATAATAGTAAACTAATCATAAAAGGAGACAAGTGCTTATGAAAAAGAGGAGTTATGTTTCAATCTTAATCGCAACTTGCATGGTTGCAGGGATGCTTTCGGGATGTTCCTTTGGTGGATCATCAGACGAATCTGCATCTTCCGATACAGCAGAGGCTACTGTTCAGGTTGAAGAAAATGAGCATTTAGCAGTTAATACAGTTATTGCATATTCCGCTGGTAGCGATAGCGATTGGTCATACGGAAATCAAAGAAAAGAATTCCCGGATAAAGAGAAGTGTTATGTTCGTATTGCAAGCGTGTTAACAACTGATAAAGGGAAATATGAAAATGACGCAGTTGTTGTTACATACAGATTTACGGGAACAGATAAGTGTGTAGTGAATATCTCTGATGGCCTTGTTGAAGAGGTAGATACAGGAAATTCAAATGTAAAAGAGTTTACGCACACAATTTATGCCAATACTGAAAAGAATGCATCCGAGGATGTGGTTATTTTCCAGTATATCCCTCAAGATGCAGATGGAATGACATTGGAAGTAATATATGATGACCAGGTTGCGACACGTTACGATGCTCGTAATGCTATCTACTTCACATTCAATGGTGACAATACAGTTCAAGAAGTAACCGAGGAACCCGCAGCTACAGAGGATGTAACACCCACTGAAGACGATAACAGTGATGCTAAACGTGAAAACGGTACAAATTAAGGATGATGGGAGATCGTTAGTATGGCAATGATTAAATGTACAGAGTGCGGTAAGGAATTTAGTGACAAAGCCGCCTCATGTCCCCATTGCGGATGTCCAATAGAGGATGTCATGAATGCAATGGCTGAGAAACAGCAAATAAAGGAACAGAAGAAAGCCGAAAAGGAAAACAAGCCTAAGAAAGAGATTAAGCCGGAGCAGAAGAAGAAAATAGCAATCATAAGTGCTGCAGGAATATGTGCGGTTGCGTTGATAATCGTTTTGGCTTGGTATTTTGGTGTAAAGGTTCCACGTGATAATGCCTTTGCGACTTATTCCGAAACTGTGGCAGCATGCAATGACAGAATCAATGCCTATAACGATGCTGTGGTGTCTTACAATGATAAGGCAAATCAAATTATTGGATTAAACGATTCATTCTCGCAGGCTATTGATACCGCTCAAGCAGTTATCGATTCCGGGGAAACTCCATATGAAGGAGAGAAACTTACAACCTTAAGTAATACGCTTAAAGATGCTCGAAACAATAAGGTTGAAACTCCGAACCTTTATGAAAAGAAGGATTCGGTTTCTGTAGATGAGAGCCTGACCACTACGAATGCTGCTACTATTGATCAAGCTACGGCATCCATAAATGAGAAAATTACTTCTTTAGAGAGTGAGACCGCTACCGTTACAGCGGGAATTGGCAATCTTACCATTCCAGATTATTCTGCGACCATCTCTAAAATTGAAGAGCAGCAGAAGGCTCTTGAGGACAGCTATGCTATTCAAAGGCAAATAACAAATCCGACTCAGGATTGGGTTTTGGAACGATTGAATAATGTCGAGAATATTGCCAATATAGCATGCGCCACTGAAGAGAACGATCCTAACGGCCACCTCGGCAAGGACGGAGGATATACTGCTCAGATCTATTATTCGTCTCCTCTCCTTGGAACAGGAACTGTAGCTGGAGATAAGCTGATTGATGCAGGAACAGATGCGGGCGGTAGCATCGAAGTATACAAAACAGTAGAAGACGCTGAGAAGCGTAATACATATCTGGCATCATTTGATGGAACATTATTTGATTCTGGAAAGCATATTGTTTTGGGAACTATGGTTGTTAGAGTGTCCACCAAGCTAACTGCATCTAAACAAGAACAATTCATAAATGAGATTATAGCTGAATTGATAGCTCCTTAAAGGGTATAAGAACTGCGCATCTCTAAGGGGTGCGCAGTTTTTTTATAGGACGGAAAAATAGTCCGTTTTAGAAATGTGATAAATACAGGCTTGGGAGCGTGGACTTGTTCCCTAATACGAGAAAAGGCACGGTATCGAACAATTCCCAAATACTGTAAGGGTAGAGTTATCCATACTGTTGTCCCAAGCCAAGCCGGAAAAGCCAGTTGAGGAATCCAAACTGCGTCATTTTACCGATGAAGAGATCATCCAGGGCTTCCGATATCTCATGAACAAAGAAAAGGGGAAGTAAAGATGTCGCATAAAACCAAGAAAAAAGAAAAGCAGAAATAAAAGAACGATCTCGGACGTGTGAAAGACGGCTTCAATACCGGAACTCGCGACATGGGCTATCCGATACACTTAATGACATTTACGGATTTGAGGCCTCAGAAGGCTTTATTTCTGATGTTACCGATAAGGTTTTGCCTCAGATTGAAGAATGGCAGCATAGACCTTTAGAAGAAGTCTATCCGGTTATCTTCATAGATGCGATTCATTATTCCGTTCGTGATAATGGAGTAATCCGAAAACTGGCTGCTTATGTTATTCTTGGCATCAATTGTACGGGACATAAGGAAGTTCTTACTATTCAGGTTGGCGAAAATGAAAGTGCTAAATACTGGCTCTCTGTACTGAATGAGTTAAAAAATCGAGGAGTTAAAGACATCATGATTGTCTGTGCTGATGGGCTTTCAGGAATCAAAGAGGCTATAGCTACCGCCTTTCCTAATACTGAATATCAGAGATGCCTGGTTCATCAAGTTCGTAGCACTCTCAAATATGTTCCTGACAAGGATAGAAAGGCCTTCGCTAAAGATCTTAAGACTATCTATAATGCTTCAACCGAAGAAGAAGGACGGAAGGCTCTAGATAAAGTAACAGAAAAATGGGAAGAAAAATATCCTCGCGTGATGAAACGCTGGTACGATAACTGGGATGCAATCTGTCCGATTTTCAAGTTCTCATCAGAGATAAGAACTGTCATCTATACTACTAACGCCATCGAAAGCCTCAATGCCACTTATCGCAAGCTAAACCGTCAAAGAAGCGTTTTCCCGAGTGATCAGGCTCTTCTTAAAGCATTATACCTATCCACTTTTGAAGCGACCAAGAAATGGACCATGCCACTCAGAAACTGGGGAAGAGTCTATGGTGAGCTTCAGATTATGTATGAAGGAAGACTTCCAGAATAAAAATATGAGCTTCAGTCCTACTTGGGCTGAAGCTCCTTTGTGCGATTATCTTCCGGTATAATACACCAAGCCATCGTCAACTCAAGCAGTATGTTTTTACTTATTCCAATCAAAAGAAGACCGCTAGTATATTAAACAAATATCCCACTGCTACGATTCCAACTGTGCATATAACAACAAATATTGTAAGAAGCTTCGGTTTGATTGCTTTACTAAGCATCACAAGTGATGGTATGCTGAGTGTAGTCACTCCCATCATAAAGCTTAGTATCGTACCAAGCAATGCTCCCTTTGCCAGCAACGCCTCGGCGATCGGTATGATTCCAAATATATCAGCATACATCGGGATACCAATGATTGTAGCCACGATAACCCCAAATGGATTATGACTTCCAAGAGCCGTCTGTATCCAATCTTCCGGTATCCAATTATGAATAACCGCACCAATCCCCACCCCAATCAAGATATACGGAAATACCTTTTTCAAAGTAGAGAGTACCTGATCTTTTGAATAAACCAGTCTGTCTTTAACCTTTAGCTTTCTTTCAACAGCATTAGCGTTATTCTTACTATTTCTGATGAAATCAGCCACCTGCTCCTCCATATGCAGTTTCTCAATAAGTGTACCACCTGCCACAGCTATTATTAAACCAAACACAACGTATATAACGGCTATCTTTACCCCAAATATTCCTGTTAAAAGGACAAGACTCCCAAGATCCACCATCGGTGACGATATAAGGAACGAAAATGTCACACCGAAAGGTAATCCGGCACTTGTAAATCCCATAAAGATAGGAATGGATGAACATGAGCAGAACGGTGTAACGGTTCCCATAACAGCCCCTACAATATTAGCTCCTATTCCATGAAACCTTCCCATGATCCGCTTACTTCTCTCTGGCGGAAAAAAGCTTTGGATATAGGATATTGCAAAGATCAATGTACATAAAAGAACTGTGATCTTTATCACGTCATATATAAAGAACTGTAGGCCGCCACCCAATTTCGTAGAGACGTCCAGTCCGATTTTAGACAGAACACCCCCTATTACATCCTTCAGCCATTTCATTCCAAGTATCTGATCTTGAATAAAAGTCCAAATCATATTTCATATCTCCAATCGCATAGACATTTGTCTATGTATATAATCATTTATATGCCGGTACATTTAGCACCGGCATCAAATTGTTCACTTTAATAGTTTTTCTATCTCTTTGCTTTTCAGCACCTTGCCTGTCGATACTACTTTTTCATCCACCACCAGTGCCGGCATACTCATTACTGCATAGTTTCCTATTACATTAAAGTCTGTGATATACTCAACTTCCGCATCAATTCCAAGATTACCGATTGCTTCCTTTGTGTTGGCAAGCAGCTTTTCACAGCTTGCGCATCCGCCACCTAATATCTTAATGTTCATCTTAATTCCTCCATTTTATTTTTGTATATGGTATCCGCCATCTGCGAAAACATTGGTTCCGGTCATATAGTCTGACTGATTCGATAAAAGGAACATCACAACGGATGCTATGTCATCCGGGGTTCCGATCCTGCCACACGGGATCAGGCTTTCTGACTGCGAACGAATCTCAGGATTATCAAAAGATTTTGCCGTCATCCCCGTATAAATAAATCCGGGAGCAACTGCATTGACTTGAATATTAAAGGGTGCAAGATCAAGAGCCATTGCCGAAGTCAGAGATACGATTGCGCCCTTAGACGCAGCATAATCAGCCATATTTCCGCGAAAGATAGTCGATCGGATGCAGCTGATATTTACAATCTTTCCTCTCTTTTGAGGGATCATGACATTTGCTACATACTTGGACATAACAAATGTTCCTATAGTATTTACGTTTAAAATCCTCTGAAAATCCTCCGTACTAATCGCATAGAACGGCTTGCTGTTTCCCCATATACCCGCAGCATTTACCAGACCGTCTATCCTCTCATATTTTCCAGCAATCTCTTCCAGGCATCTCTTTATTGCATCTTCATCCGTAATATCCACCTGAAAATGCGTATAATTATCGTGAGATATGCTCCCTTCGCTTCTGTCAAATCCACAAACAACGGCTTTTTCATTTAAGAGCATCTCAGCACATGACTTCCCCATACCTGAGCTTGCACCTGTTACCACGTATATTTTTCCTTTAAAATCCATCATTTTATGCCTCCATGTCATTCCTATCAGCTGTTTAGGTTATCGATATACTCTCTGAACGCTGATAAAGTATCATTATTAAGGGAATAATGATGCCATTTTCCCTCTTTTCTGTCCTTTACAAGATCACATTCAACAAGAATTCGCATATGATGGGATAATGTAGGCTGTGTGATTTCAAAGCGTTCCAATAATTTACAACCACATTTTTCTCCATCCGACAACATTCTGACTATTTCTAATCTGTTCGGATCACCAAGAGCTTTACAGATTAGTGCCACGTCCATTGCTTTCATATCGTTCACCTCACATTGATTTCTATCTATGTATTATATGATACACATAGACATTTGTCAATGTGTATTTTTAAAAAAGAACCTGTCCGGGGACAAGTTCTTCAATAAAACTAGAATACAATTATATACTAATTTTATCATAATTCTTGACGAAATCAATGGGATTAGGTATAGTCAAAACGAGCTGGACAACGGTAATCTTACCGCCATACAGCTCGTCAATTATCTTAGGATATCTTATTTACAGAAAAACTTTCACACACTCGAGAGAACCGTCCCCACTGACTTCCCCGGGTTTCCTTTAGTACGCTGAACCGTTTGAAGCACAACAGAGATGTCTCAACCAAAACCCTAAACGACCTGTGTCGAATCCTTCAGTGTCAGATAGAGGATATAGTACGCTATGTTCCCAGCGACACTGATCAGGAACTATAATATCTTTTATCAAACTATTATTGGTATGCTCGCAGCATACATATTCCATAAATTCCTTACGGATCACCGCATATCCCCCACCTTCGGCACATAATGTACACTTTTGACAAAGTGTACGCCTTGTATCATTCTTTATACACAGTAGGAGGCATATTCATTATGGACATATTAAGTGCAACTGATGTCAGAAAAAACTGGTCGATGACTCTCGATTCCGTGATACATGTACGGCCTGCATACGTAAAAAGGACAAGAGATAACCTTGCTATCATCAACGTAGAGACACTTAATACAGTCTTATCTGCCTATGCATTCAAAGTAAAGAAATACATTGAAAATGATGGTAGTGTTACCTTGTCTTCGGACAATCTTGACCTTGATGTTAACGGTCCAGACGAGAGTCATGCGAAACTGGCTTTGGCAGCAGATATAAAGGAATATGCAGAGGAATATTATGAGAATTTCTCAACGTGGAGTTTATCAAAAAACCGAAAAGCCCACATTCCCTATGTTCTTAGAGCTCTATCCATGAGCGAAGAAACGATAGCCGAGGAGATCATATGCCAAAACGGAAAGATCTGAAACGGAATGATAAGATGTCCTGATTATGAAGTGATATAATTTAGGAAGATGCCAGATGAGTACGTAATAAAGGAGCAGTCAGGGGACAAGGAGTGAGTAGAGTAGGGTATGGCTTGGGATACACTGGTGCCGGGAAATGACATAGAGAATCTTAAAGAAGACAGAAAAGCTTCTAAAGGGATAGAGCAGTATAGGGTCTCAGCCAAAGCCATATATACAAAGGGTGAGTACCTTCCCATGTCCGCGATCACGGATGTAAGGATACAAAGATCCACATACACTCCGAGCTGTGCCTGCGGCAAAGGTATCCCGGTATTCAAGATCAGGGTGGATTACGGGGCTGATAAACCGATGGTCATGATGATAGAGAAAGAAAAGAATGCGGAGAGGATGATCTCCATGATATCGCAGGCCTGCCCGGATATAAGGATAGACCGTACTCCGTGAAAAGGTTCAGGAATAGGAAAGGCTTATGAAGAAGAGATATGGATTTTTAGCACTAACGATGGCTGTTATGCTGGGGATGAGTGCGTGCGGCGGCAATATATCCGGAAGTGACAGCAGCGGATATGCGGGTATCGATGTGGCTTCTCCCAATTGGGTGGGAAGACTGGAGGCTGCGGAGGATGCAAGGCAGATACTCACGGTGGCTGCCTTCAGCACCGATGCGACGGATGCCTGGGTGTCGCTCCATGAGAAGCAGAATGACGGTACATGGCACATGATCATGACCACTCCTGGCTTCATCGGCAAGAACGGCCTGGGGAAGACGACTGAGGGCGATGCAAAGACACCTACAGGAGTATTTCATTTCAACCGGGCGTTCGGGATAGCGGATGATCCCGGCTGTGCGATGCCGTATGTGAAGGTGGATAAGGATACCTACTGGTCCGGAGATCCCCGGGAAGGGTATCACTATAACGAACTGGTGAATCTGAGGGACCTTCCGGGGCTGGATGTAGCCAGCGGAGATTCGGAGCATATCATTGATTATATCTATCACTATCAGTACTGTCTTAATATCAGCTACAACGAGGAGGGGATCCCGGGGGAGGGATCGGCTATCTTCCTGCATTGTCTCTCACCGGCCAAGCCGTTTACGGGAGGGTGCGTAGCCATACCCGAGGATCATATGAAATATGTCATGCAGCATATCGATGAAGATACGGCGGTGGTCATAGATTCCTATGAGGTCCTTTCGGGAGGAGAAGACTGGCCTGACAGTACGTGGCCGGATGTGAGATAAAAGTCAGGGGAAGTCAGTGGGGACGGTTCTCCTTGACTCATTTTCGAGCCGTTATCCATGTATATCCGCGGCAGACGGCGATATGTGTTTGTTGCCAAAACATTGGGTGCGTTACTTAGCGAGCAGAGCATCGTATGGCAAGTACGGAGCACATTGTCCGAAATACGGGTTTCCTCCGATGTCGCGCCATAAGCGCGACCGGTTCGGGGAAACCCGTATGAGTTGTGTGGAGTACTTGCCGTCATAAGATGCCTGCGAGCTTAGTAACGTCACCCTGTTTTGCAACAAAAACTATCGCCGTCTGCCGCGGATTGACAGAAAAAATGAAAAAAGGAGTCAGTGAGAACCGTCCCCACTGACTCCTGACTTTCCCCTTGGCTTCAGTTCACGCTTTCGAAGATGTCTACCAGCTCTTTTTCAGGAGCGGAGGTCGCAAGTGATACGATCACGTTCACTGCGAGAGCTACTATGAAAGCGGGAAGCAGCTCGTAGATGGCGAATGCACCGCCGAGGGTGCTGATGCCGTACTTCCACAGGAAGACCATGATGGTACCTGACACCATGCCGGCTATGGCTCCCTGCCTGTTGGAACGCTTCCAGAAGAGGGAGAGCAGCATTACCGGACCGAAGGTGGCTCCGAAGCCTGCCCATGCGAAGGATACGATGGAGAAGACCGAGCTGTTCGGGTCTACGGCTATGATCACGGAAATAGTGGATATGATGATGACCGTTAACTTGGCTATCTTGACCGCGATGTCATCGGAGAACTTCTTGCCTCCGAAGTCCTGAAGCAGATCGCTGGATATGGCAGATGCCGCTGCGAGAAGCTGTGAGTCTGCAGTGGACATGGTGGCTGCCAGCATACCTGCCAGGATCACACCACCTATGATGGCGGGAAGGAAGCCGAAGGAGCTCATGTAGTTCGAGATATGGATGATGACTCTCTCGGCATCACTGCTGCCTGTGAGTGAGGGTATGACACCTGCGTTGCTCATGGCGAGTCCGATGAAGCCGATGATGATGGCAAGACCCATGGCAAGGACCACCCATACGGTAGCGACCCTGCGGCTGATCTTGAGTTTTTCGGGATCGCCTGTCGCCATGAACCTGACCAGGATATGAGGCATACCGAAGTAGCCGAGACCCCAGGCCAGCATGGAGAACATGGTAAGCACACTGTAGGGTGAAGAGGTGCCGCTCGCCTGATCATAAATATTCGTAACCGAAAGGAAGCCGGGGAGAGCCTTGGCATTCTCGATGACGGCATCCACACCGCCGGCCTGCCTCACACCGAAGCATATGACGATCACCAGAGCTATGGACATGCATATGCTCTGTATGAGGTCAGTGGTGCTGACGGCCCTGAAGCCTCCCAACGTGCAGTATAGCGATATGATGATGGCACTGGCTATCATCGCTACCAGATAATCCACACCGAAAAGTGTATTGAAGAGTTTGCCGCAGGCAGCAAAGCCTGATGCGGTATAGGGAATGAAGAATATCACTATGATAACGGCAGATACCGCAGTGAGGATATTCTTCTTGTCGCCGTATCTTTTGGAAAAGTACTCGGGAACCGTGATAGCGCCTATCTTCTCCGTATAGTTGCGGAGCCTCTTGGCCACGAAGAGCCAGTTCAGATAGGTGCCTGCAGCCAGTCCCAGGCAGGTCCAGAAGGGATCTGCGAGTCCGCTGACATAAGCAAGTCCGGGTATACCCATGAGAAGCCAGCTGGACATGTCCGAAGCCTCTGCGCTCATGGCGGTTACAAGGGGTGAGAGGCCTCTGCCTCCGAGATAGAAATCGCCGGTATCGTCATTTCCCTTGGAGAAGATGACACCGATCAGTATCATGGCCAGAAGATATACCGATATGGCTATGATAAGACAAACCTGTGCTGACATAGTATTACCTCCAAATCATTCAGCAAACGACAACTGTCATTCTGATAAAATACAGAGGTAATATTACGTCATGGAACAAGGCTTCGTCAATACGGATCCGAGAGGAGCGTATGAGCCGTAAAGCGCTATATCTAGTGGTCTGTAATGGCCGGGGTTCGCAGTATATGTGGTGCAAAAGTCGGTTTTATGTGGTATCATATAAATCACATCCATAAAGAAGGAGCGGACAGTCGAAATGGCAAATGAACTGACACCGGTACAGATAGATACCATAGGTGAGATAGCGAATATAAGCATGGGTAACTCGGCGACTACACTGTCGCTCATGGTGCAGCACAAGGTAGATATCACCACTCCCAAGGTAGAGGTGATAAAGAGGAGTGCTTCCCTGGATGACTATGAGAAGACCTGCGTATTCGTGAACATACACTACGTAAAGGGGCTCTCGGGCAACAACATACTGATACTGAAGGAGCAAGACGTCCTGGTGATGACCGATCTGATGATGGGAGGATCGGGACAGAACGTGCAGGGAGAGCTGGGAGAGCTGCAGAAGAGCGCGGTATCCGAAGCAATGAACCAGATGATGGGCTCGGCAGCTACATCCATGTCCACCATGCTCAACAGGATGATAGACATCTCCACTCCTACAGTGGATACGATAGACGTGAACTCCGTAAAGGTGTTTGAGAAGATCTTCGACAATCCTGCGGATCTCTTCGTGAAGATAAGCTTCAGGATGGAGATAGAGCCCGGACTGATAGACAGCACCATGGTGCAGCTCTATCCTCTGGATTTCGCCAAGGGAATGTGTGCGATATTTGAAGAAGGGCTGAAGACATCATAGGATGACCACAGCCCCTCCGAAGGTGTTGAAGAAGAGTATGAAATATTCTATGCCGTGATCCTCACGGGGAGCCTCTTCAGTACGGGAAGCAGTACGGAGGCGATGGCTATACCGACTACAGCCTGGGCCACATTAAAGGGGATCTCAGTAAGGGACTGGAAGGCTGCCGCATAAAGAGTGACAGCTTCAGAGCCGGCGTTGAATATAGTTAACATAACTATGTTGTAAAGAAAATAACCGATCACCATAACGACTTCACCTGCGATCCCGGACAACAGGGCCTTCGCCGAAAGGTGGAGTCTTTTATATACCTGACCTGCGACCATGGCTGTCAGGAGCTTCACCGTAAAGGTGCCGGGTGCCCAGAGAGGGTATCCACCCAGAAGATCGGAGAGCATGGAGCCTATGCCCGCACTCAGCCCGCCGGTGACGGGCCCGAGGATGATGCCCGACAGGAGGACGAAGCTGTCTCCTATATGGACATATCCCATGGTGGGAGTGGGTATCTTCACGACAGTAGTCGTGATGTATGTCAGAGCTGCCATCAGTGCAGCAAGTACAAGGGTACGTGTCTTATCTTTTTCCATCATATCTACCTCCTTGATTCAAAAGATTTAGTATACTATAGTACAGGGAACGGAATAACGCAAGAATTATTTTTTATAAATCATAGAGGAATGGTATGAATAAATTTAAAATGGCGGTCTTCGACCTGGACGGGACGAGCGCAAATACATTGGAAAATCTGGCTTTCTGTGCCAATACGGTGATGGAAGGATACGGACTTCCGCCTGTGGAGGCGGACAAGTTCAGATATTTCGTGGGAGACGGATCGAAAGTTCAGATGCAGAGGCTTCTTGGCTACCATGGCAGATACAGTGGCAGCGGGGACAGTAACGAGGAAGCGTTGTTGGAGGAAGTGTTTGCAAAATATATAGCGTTTCTTTCAGATCACTGCTCGGAGAGAGTGACGATATACGACGGTCTTCCCGAGGTGCTGCAGTGGCTGAAGGAACATGGTACGGTGTGCGTGGTCTTTTCCAACAAGCCGCATGAACAGGCCGTCAAGGTTATAAGGGATGTCTACCCCGAAGGGACCTTCGCAGATGTACTGGGGCAGTCCGACAGCTATCCGAGAAAACCGGATCCTGCAGGCGCACTGATGCTGGCGGACAGATTCGGGGTGAAGCCCTCCGAATGCCTCTATATCGGTGATACCAACACGGATATGCTCACGGGCAGGGCGGCAGGCATGTACACCGTGGGTGTGCTGTGGGGATTCAGGGACAGAGATGAGCTGGAAAAAGCAGGGGCGGATATCATCATATCCACCCCTGAGGAAATAATCGATATTTGCAAAGCTTAGGCTTCAGGCACCGTGGGTCTCTCTTGCGGTATTGAGCCAGGATATCGCATCCGTGTAGCCGTCCTCGTCGAAGCTGAAATCCTTTTCAGTGATCTCTTCCGGCGGCGTCTTCTCGTAGGAGAGGGGGCCGAACCAGACCGAAGCCCGGAGCTTCGGATCGTCCGCATAGCGCTCCTCCTCCTTCAAGTAAACAATGTTCTTTAACGGCTCACGGGCCAGACGAAAGCGCATGCCCTCATCTGACCCGTAATATGCTTCACCGTAAAAATAATGTCTGAACCCGTACAGATCCTTTGACTCTATCATTACTCGAACTTGATGTCTCCGAATCTCTTGTCGGAAAGGATAGCCACATAGGTCTTTCCTACGTTGATCTTGATCTCCTCACCGTTCTGATCGAAGTATCTGGTGGGAGCGGTATCCTCTGCCTTCTTCCATGAGACCTTGATGGCCTTGCCGTTGGTGATGTACCAGCCCTCTCTGGTGTCAGAGTAATCGCCTGTGTAGTCGAAGTCGTTGGTATGGAACATCATGTATCCGTTCTTGTCGAACTGCTCCAGACGTGCGCCCTGGATCAGAAGGTTCTTGAAGCAGACCTGCTTGTTGTCGTTGCCTGCATCGACCTCCTTGCCGCCGTACTGGAAGTAGTAATACACGCCCTCGTCAGCATTGTACTCAAGCCAGGGCTTGTTGTGATCGAAAGGAAGCGAGACCTTGTTGACGGTCTTCGCATCGGAGTACTGATCGAGGGTGTTGGGGTTGCTGCGTGTTGCAAACTGATAGTGATCACCCTTGTAGTACTCGTTGTATGTCTGAGAGATCTTGCTGTTGTTCTTGAAGTTCTTCTCCAGATCTCCGCTCACGATATACTCGGTGAACTCTCTGGGCTTGCCGTTGTTCACCCTGGAGAATGTGCCGGAGAATCTGTCCACATAGGGATTGGCATAGAACATATCATTGTAGAAGGGACCTCCGTCGTGGCAGAGCACCGCATTCCACTCGGGGCAGGTCTGCAGGTTGGTAGGTCTCGTACTTCTGATGGAGCCGAGCTGTTTGATCTTGGCCCAGTCCTTGACCATGACCATGAATCTGGTGACACCGTCATTGGCGGTGCTGTTGGTCATCTCGTAGATGATATCGGCCTCGGATACGCCGAAATGGGGAAGAGCGGTCTTCTCATCATCTACCATGGCAGCGATGGGACGCTGATCGGCTATGGAAGCATCGATCCACTCACCTGTGAGGGGATTGGCTACCATGCCTTCAGGGGGTGTGTCAGACTCCTCTTCAGCAGGAGCTTCGGAAGCTGCAGGAGTCTCCTGCATGACCATGGCAGGTACCGTGACTTCGGCTGCAGGCTGAGAAGCCTCCTCGGTGGCAGGCTCGTTCTCATCGGCCTTGTCCTTGCCGCAGGCAGCCAGTGAAAGAGCTGCGACAAGAGAAAGTGCAATTACAAGTGTTCTCTTTTTCATCGTATCGTCTCCTAATTTTTTTTCGAGTGCAGATGTATTCACAAATAAAAGCGGAATATATCCGCTTTCATAACGTAATCGGTGCGGGATTGCTCCGCAGTGTTCACGGCTTGCGCAATCCCCGATGTGCATTCGCGATCCGGACTCCGTCATGCCTGCTCATGCACACCAGATATCGAAAACGCTTTTACAGCAGCGTACGGGAGTCGGACCCGCCTCCTCAGCTTGGGAAGCTGATATACTACCGATGTACTAACGCTGCAGGATGTGCCGAAAGTGATCTCCGGCACACATACGAGAGGTATTTTATCTTATGTATACGTAATGTGTCAAGCATGGCGTAACAAATCTGTAACATTTGGGCTGGGATGGAAGGCATGGAAGGACTTATCTGAGGACAGCGTACATAACTGCAAATCAGTGTAAAACAGATCGGAATCAGTGCAGATCCGATCTGTTTTTCATTTCGGTGATATCCTCTGTCCAGATCAAAGACAGAAGAAAAGAAGAGACAAGGAGGCACAGACATGCATACGCTGATAATAAACGGAAGCCCCAGGCAGAAGCAGATAAGCAATACAGAGAGGATCATCAAAGGCTTCGTAGAGGGCATGAAGGAAAACGACAATACCTATGAGATCTACGCAGTATCCAACAGGGATATGTGGGATATCGCCCGTGATGCATACGAGGCCTGTGACAATATACTTATAGCCCTTCCCCTTGAGGGTGAGTGTGTGCCGGAGCTCCTGACACAATTCCTGGCAACACTCGCCCCCAAAAATAATCAAACAACGATATCTTTCATACTCCACGGCGGCTCAGACGAGACCATAGAGCTGGAGAACGGAGAGGAGCAGCTGAAGGATCTCGCTGCAAAGCTCGGCTGCACATACGGCGGGGCCATGATAAAGAGCAGCAAGCCCAACCTGCGCTTCATGAGAGAATGGATGCTGAAGAAAGAGACCGCTCCCTTCAGGAAGATGGGAAGGATCTATGCCAGGAACGGCTACCTGGCAGCGGTCTGACCGTAAGATCGGAAATCAACTGTCCCTAAGAGCCTGTCTTTGTACTATAATCAGGGAGTGAACACTCCGGATCATGGGAAAGACAGGATGAAAGGGACAGGATATGCTGCGGATAGCGATATGCGATGATGATGAGCTCGACCGTAAGAGGGTACACGGCCTCGTCACCGAATATCTTAAGGAGAACAGCCTGCAGGCTGACGTGAGGGTGTACGACCACCCCGATACACTGCTGGTGGAATGCGAGCAGTTCAGACCTCATATCTACATACTCGACATAGTGATGCCTATGGTAACGGGCATCCAGGCAGCCCGGGATCTGCGATGGGATCAGCCGGATGCCCAGATAATCTTCGCCACATCGGAGAGCTCATATGCGCTCGAATCCTTTGACGTGAATCCGATCAATTATATACTGAAGCCGGTGGACAGAGAAAAGCTGTTCGCCACGCTGGATCTGGCGGTGACCAGGACGGATATCGGAGAGGACAGATGTGTGGCGATAAAGGCCAGGGACGGATTCTGTACCCTGCGGACAGACGAGATCATGTATATCGACTACCGGAACCATGTGGTCTCCTATCACATGATCTCCGGAGATGTCATATCGACGGCCACACTGCGGATAGGCTTCGCTGAATATATGGAGAACAATCATGAAGGAGATGTGTTCGTCCGCTGTCATGAGTCCATAGCGGTGAACATATCGGCAGTGGACAAGCTCACGAAGACCGATATCACTCTCAGGAACAACGAGCAGATACCGGTGTCGAAGAGCAGATATTCCGAGGTGCTGGACAGGTATATGGATTACAGGTTTTAAGGATGCACATATTTCTTCTCGCTCTGATGTTCATAAGCATATTCGGACTCTTCCTGGAGACCTGGATAGTGTTCAGGAGTCTGAAAACGAAGCTGCATGCATATCTGCTGCTCAGCTGTATGGCCACGCTGGTAAACATTGTAGGCGGCGTGTTCAAGCTGGTGTCGTACAACGAGGACGCCTTCATCACGTCGCTGCAGATCTCGTATCTTGGCAGGGTATGGATCGCCTTCGCCTTTTTCATGTTCACGGCAGAGCTCTGCCATATCAAGCTTCATCCGATACTGGTCCGCGTGCTGGTGGTGGTACATATCCTCATCTACGCGGTGATACTCACCCTCAGACATCACAATCTTTACTATGCCACCTGCACCTTCACGACAGAGGGGATGTTCCCGGCGGTGATAGTCACCCCTGGCCCGGTCCACAGCGCACTGATGCAGCTGCAGATCGTCTATATCGTCCTGGCCTTCGGCTGGCTCTTCCGGGCCCTTCGCAGGGAGAAAAGAGAGTCGGCGAGAAAGCGCATATGGATGATAATCCACGCATTCGTAGCAGAAAGCCTCTTTTTTGTGATCCAGATATTCCATCTGTGCTCGATCACCTACGTTTTTGATTTCGTCATGCTGGGCAACGTGCTGGGAACGTTGTTCATGTTCATCGCCATATGCAGGTACAATCTGCTGGGGATCACGGACGTGGCGCACGAATTCATGATAGACAGGCTTTCTGAGGGAGTCATAGCAGTAGACGGCTCCGGCACAGTGCAGTATTACAATGAGCCTGCGAGAGAGCTGCTCCCGAAGCTGGAGACCGAGCCGGACGAGGTGATATGGGAGCTGAAAAAAGCCATAGAGGACGGTGAGACCATCTCACTGAACGACCGCATCTATTCTCCAGAAGAGAACGACCTGACCGACGGGGGAGAGCAGTACGGTAAGCTTTATGCTCTGGTGGATGCCACGGTATTGAAGCAGAACGAGCTGAGGCTCAAGGCCGAAGCCGAGGTGATGGAGGTGGCGGCGGGCCGGATGAGGGAGCGTCTGCTCACTGTGGAGGATCTGCTGCAGCGGGATAAGGCGATGCGCCATGACCGCCGGCACTTTGAGGCCCTGCTGCTGTCTCTGATGCAGGAAGGGAAGACGGATGAGGTCACAAGATATCTGGAGGAGAGGCTTAAGCAGGAGCCGCACAGTGCACGCAGATATTGCGAGAATACAACGGTGAATGCAGCCATCACCCACTATGTGGCCATGGCTGAGAGAAAGGTCATAAGGGTGGAGTCTTCCGCTGACATACCGGTGGAGGCCGGTGTAGATGAGATGCAGCTCGCCATTGCCGTGAGCAACCTTTTGGAGAACGCGATACATGCCTGCGTGAAGCTGCCTGAAGAGGAGCGCTTCATCAGGATCAAGGCGAGATACAAAGCACAGCTCCTGCTGGAGATCACCAACTCGTGCGAAGGGAGAGTACCCCTTGACGGAGAGGGGCATCCCTACGCGACAGAGACAGATCACGGCATAGGAACGAAGAGCGTGCTGGCCTTCGTCAGCCAGACTGACAGCGAGATCAGGTATATCGCGGAGGACAGGGTATTCAAGGTGAGGATGATCATATAGCACCGTTGCTAAGGTAAAGCATGTAAGAGATGCAAACCTGAAGAGCCAGTAGTGAGAACTAAATCCTCTACTGGCTCTTGATATATTGATTCAAAATGTCCATCATCTCTGACGGCGTAACTATGAAATCCCTGACAGGATAATGTTTCTGGTTTCCCGTAACAAGATAGGAGTCGTCATCCCGTTTCTCCATTGCTACTTCATAAAAGATAAGATCATCCATGTCTATGAGTATTTCCCCAGTAGGCTTGGGAAATACCTCCACGCCGTACTTTACTATCATGTCAAGAACAGCGTTAATCCTCTCTTTACTGAACTTAAATTTAGGTCTGCTAAGGACTTCTGCATATTCTTCCAATATATCCTTATGGTACAGAGGTGTGATAAGACCGTCCGCTATCGCATCATATACCTTCACCGTAGCAGAATCATTACTCTTCGTAAGCAGGGCAGCAACAAAAACATTGGTGTCAATTACTGCATAGATCATAGGCTATCCCCTCTTGCGCTTGGATCTTGCTGCTGATATCTCAGAGTTAATCTCTTCAAGAGACATCTCAGGCACATCAGCAGCTTCTTCACGTAAAGCCTTAAATGCTGATCTGAAATCCTCTCTTTTGGTTTCCGGCGGCAGTACCGCATCAAAAGGCAGTCCTCTTACCTGTTTACTCTTATTCATGAACATACGAAAAGCGGTAGGAAGATCCATGCCAAGCTGGCTATATATATCCGCTACTTCTTCTTTTAATGCCTTATCTGCTCTGAATTGAACTAATACTTGTTCAGCCATATTAATCATCTCCTTATATTCTAATGCATATTATATGTGCTTGTAAGTTGTTTGTAATATCATTATAGCCGACACCAACAGAAATATCAATACAATAATAAATATGCTAAAATTAGTCCGAAAACGAAGCTGAAAAATACTTCGGCACTTACAGATATATTGAGCTTCGCAGGCTATGCATTTATGTTGCTGGCGTTACTCAAACGGATGAGGTTCTCTGATGGTGCCATTGTACTGACAGGTATCATCATGAACGCTTTTGCCTATGTGCTTTTCCGCTACTTCCACACCACCGGCAATTTTCTGGTGGATCAGTTGCTGGCTTATTTCATTGTCACTGATGCGGAGGCATTTTTTCCTCTGTGCTCTTATTTCGTGTATGTTGCATTTGGTTATGCCATCGGCAGGATATACCTAAGGATTAGGAATAAAGATGCCCTTTCCGTCCGGGTATTGCTCTTGTGCGGACCAATCGCCATCGGCTATTACCTTCTGCGAGCCTTCGTGCCTATCTCCGTGCTGCCGGAGTTTAACAGCATAGAGATGTATATCATGAAACCCGGGCCTGATGCTCTGGCAAATATTCTGATGACGCTGTTTCTGCTGGCAGTGTTCCACATACTGCTTCGTCACAAAGATGCTCCGATGCTGGTTAACCACCTGTCCGGACACATCAATCAATACTATTGCCTTAATTTTATTCTGATAGTACCGATGGGCATACTTCTTGTGGGTGTTATCGGAGAGCGTATGAAAGGTAATATTATGCCGATGCTCTATAGTCTGATAGTGTTAACAGCCTGCTATTTCTTTATAAGCTGGGTGGATAAGCGGAAGTTGCCGAACAGCATCATTAAACTGAAGAGTCCGTGGAATGTGGTGGCAATTACAACAGTATGGCTGCTGACTTTCGCTATCGTGGCCTACGTCTATCCCAGAATTACAGAGTATGCAACAATATGGAACAATTATTTGGATTATTGATCCTGTATTATTCACCGAATGAATCAGTGGCGGTACTGTTGCTGTCATCACGTTTATTGAAAACAGGGCTGATTTAGCCTAAAATAATATATAATTGATAGGAAACGGGCTGTGGGATAATTCATCCACCAGGTTCTGACAAGAAAGGAGAGAATTAAAATTGAAGGAAAACAAAAAAGGAAAAGAAAACTTGTTCTTCACATTATCACTATTTCGGTTATCGCCTGCACGGTGATCGCTTTGCTTCTTACTGCCGTGTCATCAATGGAGCTTTCCTCAACCTATGAAAACCTCGTGGAGGAAACCCTGAGGACGGCGGCCATACAGATGGCGGATGAAATAGAAAGGATGTATGAGGGCGAATGGAACCTCGATGAGGACGATGTCCTCTGGAAGGGCGACACCGCTTTCAAGGGACAGTTCACCGGTGCCTTAAAGTCAAGAACCGGTCTTGTCTATGCCATCTTTTATGACAATATCAGGGCAATCACCACGGTTGCCGGCTCCCCGGTCGGAAGGAAGAACGCAGATACAACCGCCCCGGAGGATATATATAATACGGTTGTCAGGAACAGGCAGACATATTACCGGCCAAATTACATAGTGGCCGGGGAACAGTACTCCGGGGTCTACGCTCCGGTTCTCGCCGATGACGGATCTGTCGGGGGAATGACGGTTGCCTTCCGGAAAACCTCCGATATCAATGCGGCGATACGAAGGATCGTGATCATGATGATCCTGCTTGCCCTTGCCTGCGTTGCGGTCGTCATTATAATCGGAGTTTCCCTTTACAGAGGCAGTGCCCATGCCATGAAGGTCATTGTTGATTCACTGGTATGCATGGCTTCCGGAGACCTGAGGGTACAGTTTACCGAAGATGCCCTGAACCGGCCGGATGAGCTGGGAACTATCGCAGAAAGCGCCAAAACCCTGAATGAAGAGCTGGTACAGGTCATCAGCTCCGCGAAAGACCTTGCCGCTGATGTGACGAAAGCCGGAAGTGAGCTTTCCTCTTCGGCATCCTCGGCGTCTGAAGCCTCAAGCCAGGTTACCAGCGCCATAGATGAGATCTCCAGGGGCGCCGTGGGGCAGGCTGAAAGCGTACAGACCTCCGCAAATAATACTTCAGACATCGGCACCGACATCGAAGGCATCACCGATAATGTGAACGAGCTCGGAAACTATGCGGACGATATGAAGGCGGCCAGTACGAGGGCCATGGGTGCGCTGGATGCGCTTCTTGCCCAGAACGAAAGCACGGTCGAAAGCATGAAGGTCATTGACGCACAGATACGCTCCACCAATGAGGCCGCAAAGAACATTGCGGAGGCTTCAGACCTGATCACGGGCATTTCCTCACAGACAAACCTGCTGGCGCTTAACGCCTCCATTGAAGCAGCGAGGGCTGGAGATGCCGGAAGGGGCTTTGCTGTAGTTGCGACAGAAATTGGATCTCTTGCCACCCAGTCCCAGGATGCCACGGTTAAGATCAATGATATTGTTTCCAAGCTGATAGCCGAGTCTGACAAGACGGTACAGACCGTAATGGATCTTAATAAGGCGTTTGAGAGGCAGACTGAGCAGATAGAGTCTACAAAGAATGACATGAACAACATGCAGTCGGGTGTAGTCAGCGTAACGGACAGCTCAGCGCATATCACAGGCAGGATCAATACCCTGAACGAAGCGAAAAACAGTCTTATCAGCATCATATCGGATCTGTCGGCTATTTCCGAGGAAAATGCGGCCTCCACAGAGGAAACCAATGCTTCCATGGAGGAGCTTAATGCCACCTTTGAGGTGATCAGCCATGCTGCCGGAGAGCTGCAGGAGCTGGCTCATAAGCTTAATGAAGAAGTAAGCTTCTTTACCGTATAACAGCATCACAGACGAAAGCCCCGTATACCGCTTTCACACGGCGGGCGGGGCTTCTTTTTTCTGAAAGGCTGTACAGCACCAGAACGGAAAAGCAGCTCTGGTTTGAAAGAACCGAGATAGCGTACATCGCTTATTTTATATAGGACATGTTCTGGGCTGCCCAGCTTGGCGGTGCGCTGCCGAAAAGCAGGTTCCTGGTCGGCTTTTTAATCTCACCAATTTCATACTCCTGAGCCTCATAGCCTATTGCTGGTTCATGTTCTTATACGACCGGTGCATAATCGCAACTGTTTATGATCTCTGTCGCAGACTGATAGTCTACCGGCTTACTGTAATAATACCCCTGCGCCAGATTACAGCCCAGTTCCACAAGCTTTTTACCCTGCTCCTTCGTCTCAACGCCTTCTGCGATGATCTCCATCTTTAGTCTTTGTGCAATAGTTATTATGCTTTCAACAAGAATCGCAGTTTTATCATCTGCTGTTATCATATCTGTAAAAGACTTATCGATCTTTATTACATCTGCATCGATGTTATGGAGAAGTGACAGGGATGAATATCCGGTACCAAAGTCATCGATGGATATAAACAGCCCATTTTCTTTGAGAGTCTTTACAAATGTAATGAGTCTCTCATACTCAACATCCTTTGTGCTCTCTGTTATCTCTATTTCCACATCGTCAGTAGATAGGCCATTTTCCTCTATTGCCTTTAATATCTTGCTTTCTATCTTTGGTACAAAAAGGTCTTTTCTGGAAAAGTTACTTGAAATCCTTGGTGGAGTAAGTCCCATTTCTTTCCATCTTTTTATCGCTTTGCAGGTTTCATCAAATATGGCAAGATCAAGCTCAGGTATAAGCCCCTCTCTGTCCAATATCGGAATAAACTGATCAGGGTATATGTAATGGTCCTCATGGAACCACCTGCACAGCGCTTCAAAACCAACAAGTTTACCAGTTTTCATGTCAACCTTAGGCTGGAAAAAAGGCGTGAACTCATGGTTCTTTACTGCAGTCGGAAATATTCCTATAATGTCCCTTCCTTGCATCACCATATTTTTCAGCTCTTCGCCATAACAAACAACGTCCTGCTTTAATCTGCTCTTTCCAAGCCCACAGGCTACATTTGCATCGTTAAGGCGTTCAAGGAAAGTCTTGTTCTCATCTTCTGAGAGCATGGATATCCCGACCCATGCCACAACGTCAAAGCGATTATTTGGAGCATTTTTAAGCTTTGATATGGTGACTGTACTTATCTTCTTTAAAAAGTTCTTTAGATTCTCATTGTGCAGGTATACTACAAAATTATCCCCGCCCATGCGTCCGGCACATTCATCATCTTCTGTAAACTTAAGCAGTTTCCTTGAATACTGTATTATGGCTTCATCTCCTGCCTGTGCACCGCATATCTCATTAATGTATCTGAAGTTTCTGAGATTGATCCTTAGAACGGCATAATCCTGTGGCCTGGAATGCTGTAATACGGTATAATATTTTCTTTGTACCATTGCAATATTAGGGATTCCTGTAAGAACATCAGATGTCTCAGCATAGTCAAGCATCTTTCTCATGTTCTGTCTGCTTATGATGATGTAGATAACATTTGCCATAAACGCACACAGTTCCTGGTCAATGTCATCTTCTTTTACAGCTTTTTCGAATTCTATGTAGGCATGAACATACTCATTTCCATCATAGTAGAAGTTGTAACACTTTTTTAAGCCTCCCGGCATGCCGGAATCATAAAGAACAAGCTTGTCATCAACTGGTGTTGCTTCAAATACAAGTTTCCCCGTCCTGTGGTTCCGGTATCTGTCATCACCACCAATATCCATGTCATAATACATTTTCGTGACATGAAGCGCACTACAGAGGTCCTTGTAGGTATCTGCTTTAATATTCTCCAGCGATGCCTCCTGAAAGAGTTTCTCAAGTTTATTTGCCATCAATTCAGCGATTTTCATAATCATAGACTCCCTAAATGATTTCAAAATCTATTCCTTGAGCATTGCCTCAAATTCTTCTATAAATATATTATCATTTTATAGTATGTTTATGAATGAATTTTTAACAGATTATTATAGCCGTTCTCGCCAAAACCATCAATAATAATTCGCCAAAACCATCAATAAAAACTTGCCAAAACCATTAATGGCAAATATAATGTGTAGAAAAACAGCTGGATTGGAGGGGTTATGGCGAATACATATTATAAAAGAATTTGCGATCAATTGTTGGCAGATAAACTGGAGGCAAAAGGGGCAGTATTAGTAAAGGGTGCAAAATGGTGCGGTAAAACCACAACGGCTGCACATATTGCCAGATCTGCGATATATATTGAGGATCCATCAAAAAAGAAACAGTATCTGGAGATGGCGGAAATAAATCCTGTCGCTTTGTTACAGGGAGAGGTGCCGCATCTTTTGGATGAATGGCAGTTGGCGCCGAAGTTGTGGGATGCAGTAAGGTTTGAGGTGGACAGAAGAGATGAATTCGGCCAGTTTATACTGACAGGATCTGCAGTACCACCGGATGATTCCCAAATATCACACACCGGAACAGGAAGAATCACATCCCTGCTTATGCGCCCCATGTCACTATTTGAGTCGGGTGATTCAAATGGAAGCGTATCGCTTAGAGCGTTGTTTTCAAAAGAACACGATATTAACGGAATGAGCGATCTAAGCTTGGACGATATCGCATATTTAATCTGTAGGGGAGGATGGCCGAAAGCCATTGGTAGATCAAAAAAAGTCGCATTGGCCCAGGCACCGGATTATTTTGATGCAGTAGTAGAATCAGATATTTCAAGGGTTGATAATGTAGAGCGTAATTCAGAACGGGCAAGGCGTGTTTTGAGGGCATATTCCAGAAGCGTTTCCTCAGAAGCGACGATCACGTCGATCCTGAATGATGTTAAATCTGATGAAAACGATCCATTTAGTGAGAATACGCTGAGATCGTATATCCTGGCACTTAAGAAGATCTTTGTTATAGAGGATACTCCGGCGTGGAATCCAAACCTGAGGTCGAAAACAGCAATAAGAAGCTCTGATACAAGGTATCTGGTTGATCCGTCCATAGCAGCTGCCGCATTGGGGATAGGGCCAAAGGATTTGATCAATGATCTTTCTACAATGGGATTGATGTTTGAAAACATGTGCGTGAGGGATATCAGGATATATGCTGAATCTATAGATGGAAGCGTTTATCATTATCGCGATAAAAGCGGACTTGAATGTGACGCTGTGATCCATCTGAGAAACGGAAGATATGGTCTTATCGAGATAAAACTTGGCGGGGATAAGCTGATTGAGGAAGGAGCAGTGAATCTACTGAAGTTAAAAGATCGGATTGATGGTGAAAAAATGAATGATCCCTCTTTTTTAATGGTACTATGCGGAGTGGCACCTTTTGCATATAAGAGGAACGATGGAGTGATGGTTGTTCCGATCGGATGTTTAAGAAATTAGGAAGTAGAGGAGCTGAACAGTGTTTATAATCTGCTATGTTTTATCACTTATAGTCTCGGCATTTCTTGTTTTAAAGATGCTGAAATATAAAAATAAGCGACTGGATACTGCTCCTATGGTTTGTGGTCTATGTTTTCCTCATTGCCCTGACTGTAGGGGAAATGATAATACTTGGTGCGGAAAGTAAAAAGGGAGTCAAAAGGAACCGTCCCTGCTGACTTACGCTCTAAGCGTTGGAACACGGAGGTGACAGAAAGGGATCGCCTCTATCTAACCAAACTGGGAATGAACCTGACATAATTGTTTTGAGTGTGTATTATACGACTTTTAGGTTGATAACGTGACACAAAAAAAGTGCTGGAGAACATCAGAAAAATGAATTCGACCGTGGTTATGGTCGCGCACAGGTTGTCGACGGTCAGAGATTTTGACCGGATCGTTCTGCTTGATAAGGGAAGGATCTTGGAAGAGGGGACATATCAGGAACTCATGGATAATGAAGGAAGATTTGCGAGGCTGGTGCAAAAGCAGATGCTGTAACGATAGTGGCAGTATGATAATGAGTATAACTGATTCTACAGGTGAAACAATGGAAGAGAAAATCAGAAACAACAGCCACAGATGGGCGTTTCTCAGGATTCTGGTGGTTATCATCGCTTCGGCGATATTTGCCGTCAACATCAAATTTTTTATCAGGACCGGCGGGCTTATCCCGGGCGGTGCCACAGGATTTACGCTCCTTATACAGGAGATAGCAGACAGGTTCTTCGGAGTGTTCATACCGTATACTCCCATAAACGTGCTTATAAATGCAGTGCCTGTATATATAGGCTTTAAGTATATCGGGAAAAAGTTTACTTCGCTCTCATGTATCGTGATCGTCCTTACAGGCATTCTGACTGACCTTATCCCGGGATACATGATCACAGACGATATCCTTCTCATAAGCGTGTTCGGCGGAATAATAAACGGAATAGCGATAAGCCTCTGCCTTCTCATGGATGCGACATCAGGTGGAACTGACTTCATAGCGATATACCTTAACAAGAAAAAGGGTATAAACGGATTCAACGTGGCAATGGTCATAAATACGGTGATCCTTGTCATTGCTGGAGCCCTGTTCGGATGGAAGAAAGCCCTGTACTCGGTCATATTCCAGTTTGTTTCCACGAATGTCATAAATGTCCTTTACAGAAAATACCAGCAAGCGACGCTCTTTATCGTGACGTCAGTACCGGATGAAGTAAGCTCGCTTATCTATGACATGACAATGCACGGTGCCACAATAATCTACGGCAGGGGTTCATACGAGGATGAGAGCACCAAGTCTGTTGTATATTCAGTCGTTACCGCCACCCAGGTAAGTAAGGTCGTAAATGCACTTCACGAAATCGATCCCGCTGCTTTTGTGAACGTGTTTAAGTCAGAGAGGGTGTCGGGCAGGTTCTACCGCATTCCGGAGGATTAAGTGAATATGAGAGCACCAGGTCATATAGCACCGTTGCTAAGGTAAAGCATAGGTGCTATACTACACAATGTATATTTGTGTGAAGTGATATACAATATTTCGTATCTTCGGAGAGAACAGGCTTGGAAAAAAAGAAGATAATAGTAACGGGATGTAACGGACAGCTGGGAAGAGCCATAAGCAGAGAGCTCGCCGGCGATGACAGATACGAGCTCACGGGCTGTGATGTGACGGCCGATGTGAAGCTCGATATCACGGACACGGACGAGGTGATGAGGTTCGTGGAGGAGATATCCCCGGAGGCCATCATCAACTGTGCGGCATATACGGCAGTGGACAGGCAGGAGACAGACAGCGATCTGTCGATGAAGATCAATGCCATAGGGCCGAGGAATCTCGCGATCGCAGCATCCCGGACGGGAGCGAAGCTCGTGCATATCTCCACGGACTATGTGTTCTCCGGAGAGATGTCGGACCATCCCAGGACGGAGTTCGACCCTGTGGGGCCTGTATCGGTATACGGCAGGACCAAGCTGGCGGGAGAAGAGTTCGTAAAGCAGTTCGCAGACAGATATTTCATAATAAGGACAGCGTGGCTCTACGGCGACGGGCACAACTTCGCCAGGACCATGCTGAAGCTCGCAGAGACTCATGACGAGCTCACGGTGGTGGATGACCAGCTGGGGACTCCTACCAGTGCCAAGGAGCTGGCAAGATGCATACATGCACTGCTGCCTACGGACAATTACGGTCTGTTCCACGGTACCTGCGAGGGAGATACGAACTGGGCTGACTTCGCGGAGAGGGTGCTGAGACTCGCGGGGAAAGAGACGGTGGTGAAGCATGTGTCCACGGAGGAGTACATGAAGAACAATCCGGGCAGTGCGAGACGCCCTGCCTACTCTATACTCGACAACTATATGCTGAGGCTCACCGATGCATATACTTTCGCGGACTGGGAGAAGGCCATAGAGGAGTACTTTAAGGACGGGCTTATATGAGCGATATCATAGACGAGCTGCTGGCCAATAATCTGCTGATATCGGCTGTTATCGGCTGGGCGGCGGCACAGATAATAAAAACGGTCATCAATCTTATACTGACGAGGTCGTTCGACCCCGGGAGGCTGATCGGCTCCGGAGGGATGCCGAGCTCGCACTCGGCGTTCGTGACAGCTCTTGCCACAGCGGCTTTCATACATGAGGGACCGGCTTCACCGGTGTTTGCGGTGAGTTTCGTGTTGGCTTTCGTAGTGATGTACGATGCCATGGGGGTCAGGAGAGAGACCGGCAAGCAGGCGGAGCTTTTGAATCAGTTTACTGAGATATTCAGTGAGAATTATGAGGAGTTCCAGACACCGGAGGAGAGGCTGAAGGTGCTGGTGGGGCATACGCCGCTGCAGGTGTTCTTCGGATGTCTGCTGGGGCTCATCGTCGGTATAGCGGTGTGAAGAACATCTATATCAGCCTGCGAGGTGGCGGATATAACATCATATAGATACGAATTGGAGAGGATGAAATGATAGAAAAGGATGCCAAGATATACGTAGCGGGGCACAGGGGACTCGTGGGGTCTGCCATAGTCAGGGCGCTTGAGCGTGAGGGCTACGGCAATATAGTGACGAGGACCCACAGCGAGATGGACCTGACAGACCAGAAGGCTGTCTTTGATTTCTTTGAGAAGGAGAGACCGGAGTACGTGGTGCTGGCAGCGGCCCATGTAGGCGGGATAAACGCGAACCAGACAGCGCCGGCGGACTTCATCTACATCAACTCTGCGATACAGTGCAACGTGATAGGAGCGGCACATGAGTACAAGGTAAAGAAGTTGCTCTTCCTGGGAAGCTCCTGCATCTATCCGCGTATGGCGAAGCAGCCCATAGTCGAGTCGGAGCTCCTGACCGGACCTCTGGAGAAGACGAACGAGGGCTATGCCATAGCGAAAATATCGGGGCTCATGATGTGCAGGTTCTTCAAGCAGCAGTACGGTGACGACTTCATCTCATGCATGCCCACCAACCTGTACGGTCCCAACGATAATTTCAATCTCAGCAGCTCACATGTGCTGCCGGCTCTCATCAGGAAGTTCGATGACGCCAAGGAGAGCGGTGCGCCCAACGTGACCCTGTGGGGGACGGGAGCACCTTTAAGAGAGTTCCTCTATGTGGACGATATGGCGGATGCCTGTGTATATCTGCTTCAGAACTACAGCGGCGAGGAGCATGTGAACATAGGCACGGGCAAGGAGATCACGATAAAGGACCTCGCTCAGATGGTGAAGGAGACCGTAAGATATACGGGAGATATAGTCTGGGACGACAGCATGCCCGACGGTACGCCCAGGAAGCTTCTGGATGTATCGAAGCTGCATGACATAGGCTGGAAGGAGAAGGTGTCGCTCAGAGAGGGCATCAGGCTCTCCTACGAATGGTACAAGAGCCAGCCCAAAGAGGAGCTTAAGCTCTGATGGCATATCTGATGCTGCCGGCACTGGCCCTGTTCATCATAGACAGGAAATGGTGCAGGGCACTCCTGCTGTGTGCAGGTGCACTGTCGCTTACGGCATGCATGATATCACTGATATCGGGATTGCTGTCAGGGGATGCGATGGGAATAAAAGATGCCGCATTCTATGCGGGGATGATCCTCATAGGAGCATCGCCCCTCATGAGGCGTCAAAGTGACGGAGCTGAGGCTGAAAGCCCGGAAGCCGGGGAGGACGGTATAGTGGATAACAGGCAGAAATGGAGACTCATCATAGCGGGATATGTGATCTTTATCCTGTTCGCTGTGGCGATGATAGTGTCCATAGTGAAGCTCAATGCCAAGATCAATACGATATACGGCTTTTCACAGGATCTGGATAAGAGGATAGAGAGTCTGGAGTAAGATATGGCGGTAGTGCAGGCACTGGCACTTGTTTTAGTTAACATAATTTTTTATTTCCTTTTCGGCTGTGCGATACACATGCGGAGCATCCGCAGGATATCGGATGGCGCGGAAAGTACGGGAAGTATGGGGGAGCCGGAAACGATGAGTCTTACCAGGACGGTTTTCGCAGGCTTCTTTTTTTATTATCTGGTATTCACGGTATGCTGCATAGGTGTCACGCTGAAGTGGAGGCCGCTCCATGTGCTGACCAGGATGTGGATCGGCGTGCTGGTGATCGTTTCCCTGACGGGGATCATACGGGGATGGAAATTATGTAAACCTGCTGTGAAAAAGGCTCTTTCTTATGTGAGCAAAAACCGCAGGATGTTTATCATAATAGGCGTGATTTTTGCGGCGTTTGCAGCGACGGTGCTCATAAGCTACCAGTTCACTCTGGATGCATCATTCTACGTCGGCAACGTCACGACATCGCTGCAGACGGACACGCTCAACATATATGACCCTTTCACGGGTGACTGGCAGGATCACTTCGAAATGAGGTATTTCTTCGCCACCTTCCCGATGAACGATGCCGTGATGTGCAGTCTCTTCCGGATACATCCTCTGCTCTGGTGCAAGATAACTATGGCGGCAACGGCTATGCTTCTCACCTTCATGGTGCTCTATATGCTGGGAAGGCGCTTCTTCGACGACGATGCGGGAAAGATCTGTCTCTTCCTTCTCTTCTCCTCAGTGGCGAACTTCTTCATGATCACGATATACACCACGTCCACTTTCCTGACCACCAGGAACTATGAGGGCAAGTGCCTCCTGGGAAATGTGGTGCTGCCCGGGATACTCTATCTGTATACGGAGCTTCTCGATGACGTGAAGGACAGGAGGGCATGGCTCACGCTGCTGCTCGTAGCCCTGGGCTCACCGGTGCTCTCCAGCTCTTCCAATATGCTGGTGCCGGCGATGATAGGGGTGACCATGATACCCCTCGCTCTCATCCGGAAGGATATATGGGTGATACCCAAGTCCGTCATCTGCATGATACCGGGGATAGCCCTGACCGGGATATATATCCTTTATGTGAAGAATATCATCGTGTTTTACACGTATCAGAGGTAGGGAATGCAGAGCCTGAACATAGCGGAAAGCGGCTTTGGCTACATATTCAGATGCATAGGGCTGTATTATGAGGGCAATATATACTTCGTCCTCTATATTGTATCGGTCGTTTTTCTTTCTCTCGTTCCGCCCGTGAAGGGCCGGGAGCAGGGAGTGAAGTGTGACGGGCGCAGGATGAGGGAGATCTTCCTGCCGCAGTTTATCGTGATGGCTCTTACGGTATACAATCCGGTATTCCCGGTGGCACTGAACAGCTTCTTCGACGTGAACAAGGAATATTACAGGTTCCTGTGGATGGCTCCCGTCATCACCTGCATATCAGTGGCGGGTACGGTGCTTGTGACAGAGTATGCCCCGGCGGAGGGGGCAGGGAAGAACGTGGCAAGGAAGGGGATCTGTACTGCCTTCATCCTGCTTTTGCTCATTGCAGGAGGCAGATGGCTCTACAGTGACGGGTATATCGTATCGCCCAACATATACCATGTACCCACGGAGATACCGGAGGTGGCGGATATCATACACAGGGATGCTATAAGCCGGGATCCGGAGGATCTGTATCCCAGAGCCATGATGGAGTACGACTACAACATGATCATGAGGCAGTATGATGCATCGATACTCCTGGCCTGTGACAGAGAGGCCTATATCGATGCCATCACCGGTGTGCTGGACTACGAGACGGCGATGAAGGATGAGAACTACTGCAACAGGCTGCTGGCGGTGGTGGCCCTGGGGATGAGGATACCCTATGATGAGTTCGAGAAGGGCCTCGAGGAGACAGGGACAGGCTACGTGGTGATATCAAAGACCAACGACATGAGGCAGTATCTGGAGGACTGTGGACTGGAGGAGGTCGGGCAGACCGAGAACCATGTCGTGATGCATTATGAACTTAAGGACTACGAGCCCTTTACCCTTGCGGATTACCATGATCTATGGTATTACAATCCGGAACCGATTGATTTTCTTATGTAACAGACCGATATATACAATGAGTATGGTTTTTTAAGATGCGTTTGATCAGGGAAGAGGAGATGTATCTATGAGAGGAAGAAGACTGAAAAAAGCAGGCAGACGGGCAGCGCTTTTCATGGCATTCATGATGGCGTTCTCGGCCACCTCCACCTATACGGTGCAGACCATAGAGGCGGCCAATGCGGCTCTGGGAGACATGAGGTCCGAAGAAGAGCTGAAGGCCATGGTGTCCGTAGGAACGGTGGTGAGAGAAGACTGGCAGAAGGATGCAAGACTGAAGCAGCTCCTGACAGAGAGGGATCTGAAGGCTGCCGAGTATGCCAGAGAGAACAACCTGAACGGTGTCTACAACACCTCGGGGAGCATAGGAAGCTATGGGGACAGCTCCAACGAATGGCTCTCCAACGTACTCTATAAGGGAGACATACTCAGATACGATACCTTCGACGGATTCATAGCCGTATACAACGGTGGGGCTGATGCCGCCGTGATAGAAGACGGCATCAATGAGATAGATGTACTGCTGATACCCATATCCGATCTGCAGGTATCTGCCAACGGCATAGAGACGGACATATCTACCTGGGAGACGATACCGGGCTTTGCGAGCCGCATCATGCTGCCTCACTGGAACGGTGAGGAGGGCGTAGACCTGAAGCACAGGAGGGCATACCGCACGAAGCTCTTCATAGTGGGTGTCAGAGGCGGAGCTCTGGCCAAGGGCGGCATATATGACAAGGACAACAAGCTCGACTATGCATCATACCTCTCATACATAGGTGCAGAGGCCAGTACCGAGAACCTGGCCAGCTACATGAGCTATCTGAAGACCTATGACGATATCACGGATGATGACTGGGATGAGTGGTATGACTGGTACGACTGGAACCAGGGCGATGGCAGCGGAGGATCCAAGGACTCCGGCGGCAGGAGCACGCCCGCGGGAGGCGACACCCCCGTAGATCCCGGCAGGACTGCGAAGGGCCGTACGATCATGATCTATATGGACGGTGCGGACCTGACGGAGAGCGCCACACTGAACCTCTATACCATGCTCACGGCGAGCAGCGGGGGTGACATCGGAGCGGATAACCATATCGTGATCATGACCGGCGGATCCAAGGATGCATGGACACGCAGTGATGAGAGGAAGGTAGACAATTTCCTTTATAATACAAACGGCCAGCAGAAGGCGACTCTCGCAAGCACGCTGGGAAAGACGAACCAGCTGTGGGAGCTGCGTGACGGTAAGCTGACGCTGATACAGAACGGATTCAATGACAACGGCTATATGACCCAGGGAGCGAACCTGGCAGCCTTTATAAAGGCCGTAAAGAGCAGGTACCCGGATGCCTCCATGTATGATCTCATCATGTGGGATCACGGCGGCGGACCGGAGGGAGGCTTCGGAGCGGATCTGAGGAGGAACGATGACCAATCCATGTCGCTGGTGGATATGACCAATGCCGTAAAGGACAGCGGAGTGAGCTTTGACCTCATAGCTTTCGATGCCTGCCTGATGTCCAATGCCGAGGTGGCACTGGCACTGTCTCCGTATACACAGTATTTCATGCTGTCCGAGCAGGAGTTCCCCGGGAAGGGCCTGAATGCGGGCTATACGGATCTGGTCGCGGAACTGATCAATGACAACAATGTAGCTACGGAGGACTATGCGAAAGCTGTAATAAACAGTGCGATCGGCTCCTATAGGAAGGATGCCGATGATGCGATAATGGCACTTATCGACTCGGCAAAGGTCAGCAATGATCTCGCAAATGCCATTGCAGGCTTCGCGTCTGCACTGAAAGAGGTGATCGAGAGGAACGATCAGGACACTCTGGACACCATACTCAAGATAAGAAAAAACTACAATTACATGGAGGTCAAGTCCAGCGATGCAGAGACCGGGGATCTTATAGATGTGCAGGGCTTCTGTGATGCACTGATGACCGAGCGTGACGGAGTGCTCAGGTTAAAAGACGCAAAGCTGTATGCAGCCTGCCAGAACCTTAAGACAGCTGCGAAAGCCTGTGTCATCCATAAGGACACGGCGGTAAGACTTGACAGAACGCTGGCTCAGGGCACGGAGCCCACGGGAATAAGCATGTATTTCCCGGCTCTTTCGATGGCAGCGACGCCCATAGGCCAGACTACAGGCATCACTGATCAGGTGCTCAATCTCGTCAACGCATATAAGAGCAGCGGCAAGCTGGACAGCTACGGCAAGGCGATCGCCGCCTACGGACTGTGGCTCAAGGTGGGCAAGCTGCTGGGAAATGAGGTGTTCTGGAGAGACAGCACTGCCTACAACGATGCCGAGTTGATGAACTCTGTGAAGAATCAGCAGGGTGACTGGAGCGTGAATGGTCTGGTCACAGCCAGCGGTCTGACCGAAGCAGAGGCCGATAACCTGATAGAGGCACAGATCAGAGACAGGATAAAGAAGTCCAATATCACTGTCACGGATATCACGGATGACCAGCATAATGTGACCGGCAAGAAGGTGACAGTGAGGACCGGGGATCCCGGCATAGTGGACAGGATAGATGCAAAGGTATATGTGAACGAGGGAGAAGGCGAAAACCGGACGCCTGTCTCTCTCGGGCGCAGCACTATGCGCACGACCGAGGTGGAAAAAAACATCACGAACAATACGGCAACGGCCGATATATTACCCTTTGATAATAAATGGCTCGTGCTGGACGGACATGTGGTCAGCTATTACGACACAGAGATCAGGGATCTGACGGAGAATAATGTAACGACCAGATACAGGGTAGGTGTCATACCGGTGGCCTACTGGAAACAGGCAAGAGAGGGTGATGCTACGGACAGTACCCTGAAGGCTGCCATTGATAACGACAAGGTGATGATCGGAGTGTTTGAGATAAGATTCCCTCTCGAGGGAAATGATTTCTCCGACAGCGGTAAAATCACGGACTTCCGCAAGGTAAACGACAACGCCATATCGAAATCGGGATACAACATACTGGAGAATGAGATATATGAGCTCCTGGCAGGCTTTGATGACGGGAACAATCCCGATAAGCTCAGATCGGTAGGTGTGGTCAAGGCTACGGCTAACGGCGACAACCTGAAAACGGCTCAGTTCCAGCTGATGAAAGATCTCTCGGTGGAGTACAGTATAGTGGATGCCTATGAATCCAGGTATGAGCTTAACAGCGAGAACTTCCCCGATACACAGGGACAGGGTGATCCGAGGGCAGTCGACAGCTTCAGCTATGCCATGACAGATGCAGAAATTGCAAGTGCCAAGGCTGCACCGGCCGCTTCAAAGGACACTGCGGACCAGAGCGGACTGACCGGCGATACCAACTATGACGACAGAGAGAGCAAGGCCGGGGCAGACGGTGCAGCAGATGAAGCAGCACCGGAGGCAGGCGACCTGACTGCGGGAGCAGGTGACATCGATGCGGCAGCTGCAGCAGATACAGATACAGCACAGACTGCTGCGACACCGGCAACATCAGAAACACCGGATACAGGCGCGGTTGACATAAATCAGAATACAGCACCTGCAGCGGCTCCGGCTGTGGTACTGAGTCCCGAGCAGCAGGCTTTCCTTGCAAATATCAGCGCAGGGCTTGCGGGAGGCACAATGACTCTGGAGCAGGCGGCAGCCCTGATAGGCACCGCAGGCATCACGCCCGAGCAGGTGGATGCATATATGGCAGGGACGGGAGCTTCGGCAGGTGAGCAGACAGCGGCAGATCCTGCAGCGATCGCAGCAGATCCTGCTCTCACCCCGGCAGCAGATCCCGCGATCGCTCCGGCGGCAGATCCCGCGACCTCCCCGGCAGCGGATCCCATGGCAGCGTCAGACCTGCCTGCAGCAGATCCCATGGCAGTATCCGGAGTCCCGGCAGCAGGTGCCGACTATACAGGCAGTGACCCTTCATCGGATGTGACCAGCTCCTATGTGGATGCGGCGCCTCCGGAGGAGAGTGCATATACAGGTGATGACAGCGGCAGCAGCGATACCGGCAGCGGTGACGGCGGCTCGGACGGCGGCAGCAGTGACAGTGGCAGTAGCGATAACAGCGGCAGTGATGACAGCGGCAGTGATGACGGCGGCAGCTCCGACAGCAGCGAAGGCGACAGTGAGTAAGGCTTCGGAGAGCGACTGATTTGCCTGCACTCACCGTATTCACACCTACATACAACAGGGCGGACAGGCTTGAGAGAGCGTATGAAAGCCTGAAGCAGCAGACAAATAAGGACTTTTGCTGGCTCATAGTAGATGACGGCTCCACGGATGATACCGCGGGAGCCGTCAGGGCCATGCAGGAGGACAAACTGCTTGACATAAAATACGTATACCGTGAGAACGGGGGAAAGATGAGGGCGCACAACACGGGAGTAATGGCCTGTGATACGCCTCTTTTTCTTTGCCTGGACTCTGACGATACCCTGACAGCTGCTGCAGTGGAGCAGATACTCCGTACATGGAAAGAAGCAGAGGGCAGGGATGAATATGCCGGGATCATCGCCTATAAAGGTGAGAAGATGGCTGCAGCCGCAGCAGAGGCCGGTGGTGACGGGGGTACGGAGTCAGGATATCCCGCAGGAGGTCAGGATATAGTCCCGATCTACGGCAATACCTTTCCCGATACGGGGGACTCTTCATTCAGAGAACTGTATCAAAAGGGCTTCAAGGGAGAGACCACCCTTGTATTCCGTACCGACCTGCTGAAGGCTGATCTTTTCCCAGAGATAGAAGGAGAGAAGTATGTGCCGGAGGACGTGGTCTACGACAGGATAGACGAGGGGCATATATTCAGGGTGCTGCCGGAGATCCTCACGGTATGCGAGCTGGTGGAGGAGGGCTATACCGCGAGGGCGGAAGATCTCCGCCGCGAGGCACCCACAGGCTGGTATATCTACTATTATCAGAGAGCACTCTCCTGGCCCGCTTCACTCATGAAACTGAAATTCGCATCTCATTATCTGAGATTTCGAAGGATAGCAGACAGGAAGTATGTCAGGGAAATGAAACTGCCCCTGCATCTTGTGATAGCAGGAGCCCCGGGCTGTGCCCTGCTGGCTCTTCGCGGCAAGCTGTAGCGCCGCACCGGAGGAAACATCGATGGATAAGAAAGTAAAGCTGCAGGAAGGATATGTACGTCCCGAGGACAGTTCGTTCTCGAAGGGGACCAACAGGATCGTGACCGGTGCTTTCCTCTTGATGTCTTTTGTTGTTTTCCTCCCGATACTTCTCGTGTTTATCGTATCTTTCTCATCGGAGCAGAGCGTGACGGCTGTGGGCTACAGCTTCTTTCCACAGTCTCTTTCCACTGAAGCCTACAGATATCTCTTCCGGTCGGGCTCATATATCACGAGGGCTTTCTTCAATTCACTCTTCATCACAGCGGCGGGTACCCTGCTGGGTCTCGCACTGATGTGCCCGATGGCCTATGCCCTCTCCCGCAGGGAATTCCGCTATGGGAAGCAGCTTCTCGTATTCCTGATGATCCCGATGCTCTTCTCGGGCGGACTCGTCTCCAGCTATATGGTGAACACACAGATACTCCATCTGAAGAACGACTATCTGTCGCTGATACTCCCGGGGCTCTGCTCCACCTGGTATATCCTCATACTGCGCAATTATTTCCGTACCGCCGTGCCGGAGTCTCTGACTGAGGCCGCGAAGCTGGACGGCTGCAGGCACCTTCAGATATTCGGCTATGTGGTGCTGCCTGTGGCGAAGCCGGCAGTGATGACGGTGATGATATTCCAGATGTTCGCATACTGGAACAGCTGGTATCCCTCGCTGCTGTATCTGGACAGCAACCACACGGAGCTGTATCCGCTGCAGTATGTGCTGGTGAACATGGAGAGGAGCATAGAAGCAATAACCAAGGATGCCCAGTATATGTCGGGGATGCAGGCCGTCAATCCGCCGTCAATGACCATAAGGATGGCGATGGTGGTGGTAGTCATACTGCCGGTGATGGTACTCTTCCCCTTCTTCAGGAAGTTCCTGAAGACAGGGATGACAGTAGGGGCAGTGAAGGGATAGGGTGGCCGGATGAAGAGAAGGATCGTAATATTACTGAATCTGATCCTCGCCGGTATACTTCTTAGCGGATGCGCGGACGGAGGAAGAGCAGACAGCGACGACTGTATAAGGCTCCGCTGGGTGACCTATGACAACGGCAGTGTGCCGCTGGATGCGAAGCAGGTGATAGAGGCGGCGAACAGGGTCTCTTCTGAGAAGATAGGCGTGACAGTGGACCTGGAGTTTCAGAGCAAGGAGAAGATCAACCTGATGATGGCATCGGGTGAATACTACGACATGGTCTTCACGAGCTCATGGCTCAATATGTACGACAAGAATGCCTCGGCAGGCCTTTATTACGATATCACGGATCTCGTAAAGAAGGAGACGCCCGGGCTCTACTCATCTGTCAGGAAATACTGGGACTGCGCCAGAGTGGACGGAAGGATATACGGTGTGCCCATACTCAAGGATATGGGGGCAGAGGACATGTACCGGCTCAACTCAGACTACTATGAAGGGGAAAAGGGGATGGAGATACCGGATCGCATGAGCTTCGCGGATATAGAGCCGTATCTTGCCGCCTATAAGGAGGATCATCCGGACAGATATCCGCTCGCCATGGACAAGAGCGGACTTGCAGGATATCTGCACTTCCTCGAGTGTATAGTGACTCCCATCATAGTGATCCCCTATGACCAGGAGGGGGAGCCCAGGGCCATCCCTTTCTGGGAATGTGATGAGCTGATGGGAAGATACCGTCTGCTGCACAAGTGGTATCAGGCAGGCTATATCCATCCCGATGCCGCCACCATGGAATCTGCGACGACGGACAGGAGCTATCCCGTGCGCGGAGGCGTGGCATGGAGAGGATATATGGGCTACTCCAATCCGGCGGACTGGGGATTCAATGTGAAGACATCCATATATGACGGTCCCTATATTTCCCGGACCAGCGAGCAGGGTGCCATGGTGGGGATCTGTGCGGGCTGCGATGAGGAGAGGGCCGTTGCCTGCCTCAGATATCTGGAACTCCTCAGTACGGACAGACGCTTCAGGGATATCCTGGGATACGGCATAGAGGGCATCCACTTCGAGTATCTGGATAACGGCACGGTGCTACGTCTCCCTGCAGGCACCGACAGATACAATACGAGGCTCTATCAGACAGGCTCCGTGGTCAATGCTTCCGTGGAGTCCGTGAGTCCCACCTTCCTGTCGGATCCCGACCAGTGGAAGGCAGTATATGAGGGCTATGATGAGTACGGGATATACAGCAGGGCCGGGGGCTTCTCTTATGATCGGTCGAGAAAAGAGGATATAATCACGGCGCTCACAGCCATATACAGTGACTATGATGCGGAGCTCTGCACAGGGACCAGCGACCCGGACAGGGTGGTACCCGAGATAAGGAGCAGGATGGAAAAAGCGGGGATAAATGAGGTACTGGATGACATCAACGGAGAGCTCGCGGCCTATCTGGCAGACGGAGGGATGTGATATGAGAAGACGCGGCAGACGGGACATACACAGGGAAAACCGGGAGCTGATGCTCATGGCGCTGCCCGCAGTGGTATGGTACATACTCTTCTGCTACCTGCCCCTCTTCGGCGTGACCTTTGCCTTCAAGCGCTTCACTCCGATACCCGGGAGATCTCTCTTCGAGAACCTCTTCCTGAACAGCAAATGGGTGGGGACGGACAATTTCTCGTTCCTGATACGCTCCGGCCAGATGACTCAGATAATAGGCAATACCCTGTTCTACAATGTGATCTTCCTGATAGTGGGGATAGTGCTGCCGGTATTCCTTGCTGTGATACTGACGGAGATACACGGCAAGGCAGTGTCGGGTATCGTGCAGATGGTGACGGTGCTGCCCTACTTCCTGTCATGGGTCATAGTGGGCTATTGTCTGTACGGATTCCTGGCGACCAACGAGGGTCAGGTCAACCACCTGCTCCGACTCTTCGGGGCGGAGGCGGTGCAATGGTATCAGTCGCCGCAGTACTGGAGAGGAATCCTGATAGTGACTCAGCTGTGGAAGACCACCGGATACTCCATGGTCATATATCTGTGCGCCATAACGGCCATAGACAGATCCCTCTACGAGAGCGCCACATTGGACGGAGCGGGATTCTGGAGCAAGGTGAGATATGTCACGCTGCCTCAGCTGCAGCCTACCATATCCATCATCTTCATACTGAACGTGGGCAGCATACTTTCGTCGGATTTCGGTCTCTTCTATCAGGTGCCTCTGGACTCGAACTCGCTCCAGAGCGTCACCCAGACTCTGGATGTCTATGTGTACAAGGCTCTGATGCAGCAGGCAAACTTCAGCTATTCCGCTGCGGCATCCTTCCTTCAGAGTGCCGTAGGATGCATCCTGCTGATAGCAGCGAACACGATCGTAAAGAAGATCGACAGCGACAGCGGACTGTAGGGCTTGATGCCCTTTGGCTGGTTTTGAGCGCCTGCCAGCAAAGAAACGCAAGATACATACCTATCAGCGTTTATGATATAATATCACGAATGAGTATGCCCGCAGAGGGCATACAGCCATACAGAGGACAGCGATATATTATGAGAAATTCTGACGCTCTGCGTCGATTATTCATGCTCATGACCGCAGCCATACTGTGCGCGATGGAGACAGCTGTGGTCATATACATAATGAACAGGTACTACAACTATGAGTTCCGTACCATGCTCTACCTCAGGGGACATATACTGATGGCAGGCATATACCTCGTCGTGCTCATATTCCTGGGCAGGGTCTTCGGCGGACTTATGGTGGGAGTGAGGAAGAACGGAGAGGTGCTATTCTCACATTTCTTCACGACACTTTTCGCCAATCTTTCCTTCTATGTGCTGCTGATGCTTCTCTCGCTCAAGTTTCCCAATCCCATGGCGCTTATCGCGGGTGCTCTGGTGCAGCTGGTGGTATCCTTCATCATCATAGGCTTCATGGGAAGCCGGTACAGGAAGATATTCCGCCCCTATGACGTGCTGCTGATATACGGCAGCGAGAGTGTGGAGGAGTTCAGGCCCAAGCTGGATACGAGAAAGGATCAGTTCGAGGTCAGTGACATGGTGAGTGCCGATGACGAGCCTGAGGCCGTAAGGGCCGCCATAGACAGGACCTCCACGGTAATGCTGGTGGATATAGAGGCGGCTAAGCGCAACAAGATATTCAAGTATTGCTACGAGAACAGCAAGAGGATATATGTGATGCCGAAGCTCTCGGATATCATCCTGAACGGCGCTGCACCCATACATCTCTTCGACACACCTCTGCTTCTCACCGAGGGCAATCCTCTGGAGTATGAAGAGAGAGTGATCAAGAGGGCATGGGACATACTCTTCTCACTGTTCCTTATCATAGTGCTCTCGCCGGTGATGCTGGTGACAGCGATATGCATCAAGCTGCAGGACGGGGGTCCGGTCCTCTACAGGCAGACCAGATGCACCAAGAACGGCAGGCGTTTCGAGATCCTGAAGTTCCGGTCCATGGTGGTGGATGCGGAGAAGGCAGGCAAGGCGGTGCTCGCCACGGAGAACGATCCAAGGATCACGAAGGTGGGACGGGTGATCAGGAAGTGCCGCATCGACGAGCTCCCCCAGCTCTTTAACGTGCTTAAGGGGGATATGTCCTTCGTGGGGCCCAGACCCGAGAGGCCCGAATTCATAGAGAAATATGCCGAGGAGATGCCCGAATTCTCATACCGCATGAAGGTAAGGGCGGGGATCACGGGCTATGCACAGCTCTACGGCAAGTACAATACCAAGCCATACGACAAGCTCAAGTTCGATCTTTACTACATTGAGCAGTTCTCGATCGGATTGGATATCCGGCTCATGATACTCACATTCAAGATACTCTTCACCAAGGAAAGCACAGAGGGCACGTCTGAAAGGATAGAAGCGTGATAAGTGTCATCATACCCGTGTACAACAGCGCTGCCTATATAGCGCAGACCCTGGACTCCGTCACAGCCCAGAGAGGCTACAGCGACGGCAGAAGTATGGAGATCATCCTGGTGGATGACGGCTCCGGGGATGACACTGTGAAGGTTGTTAGAGATTATGTCAACCGCAAAAATGAAATAGGCAGGCAGGTCCGCGAGAAGGAAACGGATCCGGACAGGCTTGAAAGTTATGTCAACTACAAGTCGATAGAGATAAGGATCGTCCCGAACGTGATGAAAAAGGGAGCGGCCGGAGCCAGGAACACCGGGATAGACGAGGCGAAGGGCGAGTACATCGCCTTCGTGGATGCGGATGACAAGTGGCTGCCGGACAAGCTCGAGAAGCAGATGAAGCTCATGAGCAGAAGCGGAGCGGCCTTTACCTATACAGGGTATGAATTTGCGGACGAGAACTGCGCCGGCATGGGAAAGATCGCGAGAGTGCCAAAGAGCATAGACTACCGCCATGCCCTGAAGAACACCACCATATTCACAAGCACGGTGATTCTTGACATGACGAAGCTGGACAAGAAGGACATATACTTCCCTTACATAGCCTCGGAGGATACGGCCAACTGGTGGAAGATCCTGAAGAAGACCGGCACCGCAGCAGGACTCGATGAGCCCCTCACCCTCTACAGGAGGAGCGGAGGGACGCTTTCTTCCAACAAGCTGGTGGGAATAAAGAGGATATGGGGTCTCTATATGAACGAGGGACTGTCCGTACCCTACAGCCTGTACTGCTTCGTATGCTTTGCGGTAAACGCCGTGAAGAGGAGGCTCTGATGCAGACACTCCTTTCGGTGATGGAGCAGGGAGATCCCCTCGCATACATAGGGAGACTGAACATCCGCACCGATGCGGTGATCGTGAATCAGTGCGGCAGGGAGGGAGAATACACGAGACAGACCGACTCTTCCGGCCGGGAGGTCACGGTCAGGGTGGCGGAGCGGGATGAGAAGGGTCTGTCCAGATCGCGCAATCTTGCCATAAGCATGGCATCCGACGATATATGCATCCTCTGTGACAACGACATAAGATATGAGGACGATGCGTCCGAAGTGATAGTGCAGGCCTTCCTGAGGCATCCCGACGCGGGAATCATCTGCTTTTTCATAGAGCGCCCCGAGAGGAAGAGCCCGGTAAAGGACAGGGAAGGAGAGATGTCGAAGAAGGACATGATGCGTATCTTCTCACCTGAGATAGCGTTCAGGACCTCGAAGCTGGGTGATCTCAGGTTCAGTGAGGACTTCGGGGCCGGTGCGAAGTATTCCATGGGAGAAGAGAATATCTTCCTCTTCGAAGCGAAAAGGCGCGGCATAGAGTGTATCTATGTGCCGGAGAAGATAGCTAACACCCTGCCTAACGAATCCAGCTGGTTCGGCGGATATGACGAGAAGTTCTTCCGTGACAGGGGAGCAGGGTACGAGGCGATGGACAGGGGGCTGTGGCATATCTTATGCTGGCAGTTCCTGCTTAGAAAGAGGAGCCTGTACAGAGAAACCATCTCCACGGCAGCGGCCTGGCGCGCCATGAAGGAAGGCAGAGCGGAATACAGAAGAGAGGCCCTCTCCGGCGAAGAGCAGGGCAAAAGAGGCTGATGGCCCGTAAGAGAAGAAGAGAGAGAGCAGGCATGACGGCTCTTGTCGCAGTGACCCTGGTCACGATCTGCACCCTGGCTCTCATAGTACTGATCAGAAAGATAAAAACCCCCGAGACAACTGAAAATGTAAATACCCCGGATGAGACAGACTTGAGTTATGTAAACCGAATGGAAAACACAGACGAAGCCCAGGTAATGCAGGCTTTGTCGGAGGATGAGGCCGGGCCGTCATATGCGGCAGAGCCCTCCGAACCAGAGAGAGCCCTTCCTTCGGAGGTGGGTATAGATGAGGAATGCTTCCGGCAGATCGAGGCTGTCATCGAAGAGGATGTGGCGAACGGATTTCCCGGAGCACAGCTGGCTGTCATGAAGGACGGCAGGCTGATATACGAGAATGCCTGGGGACAGCTCAATGCCTACGAGCCGGACGGAACGAGGATAGAGGATGGGATCGAAGCCACGACGGATACCATGTATGACCTGGCATCCGTGACCAAGATGTTCGGGGTCAACTACGCACTGCAGAAGCTGGTGAGTGACGGGGAGATAGACCTGGACTCCAGGGTGGTGAGCTATCTGGGAGACAGGTTCAGCGAGGATGTGATAGAGATCCGCTATGAGGGAGGAGACGATGCCGACATCCAGACCCAGAAAGAATGGAAGGCGGCTCTGACACTGAAGGAGCTCCTCATGCATCAGGCGGGATTCCCGGAAGATCCCAGATACTGCAACCCTCACCTGGACACAGAGAAGCAGAAATACGACCCGGATAAGACAAATCTGCTCTATGCGGGGTGCGGAGGGGATGAGACGACAAGGGAAGCCACGGTGGAGGCGATATGCCGCACACCGCTGCTCTACGAGCCGGGGAGTCGCACACTCTATTCCGATGTGGACTATATGATACTGGGACTCGTGGTGGAGCAGGTGATGGGAGAGGATCTGGATACCTATCTGAAGGAGACCTTCCTGGAGCCTATGGGGCTTAAGCGGATCAGCTACAGACCTCTGGACCGGGGATACACGAAGGAGGATTGTGCGGCGACAGAGCTAAACGGCAACACCAGGGACGGATCGGTGAGCTTCGACGGGATCAGGACCTATACCCTGCAGGGAGAGGTCCACGATGAGAAGGCCTACTACAGCATGGGAGGGATCTCGGGGCATGCGGGGCTCTTCGGCAATGCAACCGACCTGGCAAGGCTTGCAAATGTTATGTTAACTGGAGAATATGAAGACAGGGTCTTCTTCTCAAAGGACGTCATCGATATGTTTACGGCTCCGAAGTCCGAGGAGAAGCAGAACTGGGGCCTGGGATGGTGGAGACAGGGTCATATGCAGAGGGCAAAGTACTTCAGCACAAAGGCAGGAGAGAATACCTTCGGGCACCAGGGCTGGACGGGTACCCTGGTCATGATAGATCCGGACGAGAAGCTGGTCATAGCCTTCCTTACCAACAAGATCAACACTCCGGTGAAGGATCCGGTGACGAAGGAATTTATGGGAAACGACTATACCACGGCCACGCTGGGCTTCGTGCCGGAGCTGATATACAAGGGCATGAAATGAGATGAGCCGGAGGACATCCTGATATAGTGGGATAAGAGGGGTCTGTGATAAAATAGAAACTACATTTTATGATGACAATACGATCGGAGGTAAAACACATGGACTATGCAAAGGTATCGCTGGAAAAGCATTATGAGTGGAAGGGAAAGATAGAGGTGGTGACCAGGGCGCCCCTGGACTCCGCCGAGGCGCTGAGCCTGGCATATACGCCCGGAGTGGCCCAGCCCTGTCTGGAGATACAGAAGGATCCGGACAAGTCATATGAGCTGACACGCCGCTGGAATACGGTGGCGGTGGTAACGGACGGTACCGCTGTCCTGGGACTGGGAGATATAGGCCCCGAGGCCGGCATGCCTGTGATGGAGGGCAAGTGTGCTCTCTTCAAGGCTTTCGGAGATGTGGATGCAATACCTCTTTGCGTACGCTCGAAGGAAGTGGACACCATAGTAGAGACGGTAGCCATGCTCCTGGGCTCCTTCGGAGGGATCAACCTGGAGGACATTTCGGCTCCCAGATGCTTCGAGATAGAGAAGAGACTCAAGGAGATATCGGATATACCGATCTTCCATGACGACCAGCACGGCACTGCGGTGATCACTCTCGCAGGTCTCATGAACGCACTGAAGGTGGTGGGCAAGAATATAGAAGACGTGAAGATAGTCACCTCCGGAGCGGGAGCCGCCGGTATAGCGATCATAAAGCTGCTGATGGCAATGGGGCTGAAGAACGTGATAATGACCGACAGAAAGGGTGCCATATACAAGGGCAGGGACGGTCTGAATCCCATCAAGGAAGAGATGGCGGAGATCACCAATCAGGATATGGAGAAGGGATCTCTCGCCGATGTGATAAAGGGTGCGGATGTATTCATCGGAGTATCCGCTCCGGGTACACTGACACAGGATATGGTGCGCAGCATGTCGCGTGATCCGATCGTCTTCGCCTGTGCCAACCCCACACCGGAGATCTTCCCCGACGAGGCGAAGGCCGCAGGTGCGGCAGTGGTCTCTACGGGACGCAGCGACTATCCGAACCAGGTCAACAACGTGCTCTGCTTCCCGGGTATCTTCAGGGGAGCGCTGGATGTGAGGGCCAGCGACATCAACGATGAGATGAAGATCGCATCCGCAAAGGCTCTGGCTGCGCTCATATCCGATGATGAGCTTTCGCCCGACAATATACTCCCGAAGGCTTTCGACCCCAGGGTGAAGGACGCAGTGGCGAAGGCTGCGGCACAGGCAGCGATAGACAGCGGGGTGGCACGTATCCGCTCATAATAATTGGATCCATCTATAAGTATGAGTAATGGTCACCGGGGACGGTTCTCACTGACTTATTTTGGGACTTTCAGCTATCGGTCCGCGACTGACGGCGATAGTATTTGTTGCAAAAACAGGGTGACGTTACTAAGCTCGCAGGCATCTCAAGGCGGCAAGTACTCCACACAACTCATACGGGTTTCCTCGAATCAGTCGCGCTTATGGTGCGACATCGGAGGAAACCCGTATTTCGGACAGTGTGCTCCGTACTTGCCATTCGATGCTCTGCTCGCTAAGTAACGCACCAAATGTTTTGGCACCAAATACATATCGCCGTCTGCCGCATATATTCACGATAGACTTTTTCAAAATAAGTCAGCGAGAACCGTCCCCTCTGACTTCCTATCGGTTCGATGCTTTTAATCTGGCAATCTCCTCCCGAAGACGCTTCACCTCAGCTTCGGCCTCATCTGCTCGTTTCCTCTCAGCCTCGGTGTTCATGCGCTCCTCTTCTCGACCTTCTTTACGACCTTCTTTACGGCCTTCTTTACGGCCTTCTTCCCGGCCTTCTTTTCTGCCTTCTTCCCTGCCTTCTTTCCTGCCTTCTTCCCTGCCTTCTTCGCGTATGGTCTGCTCATATCCTTTTTCATCAAACTCTGTAAGTATCATAGCCCTTGCCTCCGCGTTTACTATTGGTTCGATGCTTTTAATCTGGCGATCTCTTCCAAAAGACGCTTCACCTCAGCTTCGGCCTCATCTGCTCGTTTCCTCTCAGCCTCGGTGTTCATGCGCTCCTCTGCTCGGCCTTCTTCTCGACCTTCTTTACGGCCTTCTTCTCGACCTTCTTTACGACCTTCTTTACGGCCTTCTTTTCTGCCTTCTTTCCTGCCTTCTTCGCGTATGGTCTGCTCATATCCTTTTTCATCAAACTCTGTCAGTATCATAGCCTTTGCCTCCGCGTTTACTATCAGTTCGATGCTTTTAATCTGGCGATCTCTTCCCGAAGGCGCTTCACCTCAGCTTCGGCCTCATCTGCTCGTTTCCTCTCAGCCTCGGTGTTCATGCGCTCCTCTGCTCGGCCTTCTTCCCTGCCTTCTTTCCTGCCTTCTTCTCGACCTTCTTCCCGGCCTTCTTTACGGCCTTCTTTTCTGCCTTCTTTCCTGCCTTCTTCGCGTATGGTCTGCTCATATCCTTTTTCGTCAAACTCTGTCAGTATCATAGCCTTTGCCTCCGCGTTTATCTTCTTCAGGTAATCTACGAGATAGCCTGCCTCTATGGTGCTCTGTATAGCCCTCTCCACTGCCTCCAGCTCATCCATGCCTTGCTCACGGTTTGTGCGTATCTCATCTATAAAATATGCATATCCCTTGAGCGCAGGACATCTGTCCAATATCTCACTGTTGTTTCCGGCATTGATATTTATAAAATGAGCCGTCCATTCATACCCTTCCGTCGGCACCTCGAATGCCTCCGAAAGCTTCAGATCCTCTCGCTCCGGGGCTTTCTCACTGCCGTTATATATCACATAATACTCCGGGGTAGGTATTTTTACAATTGACCTGCCGTACAGCAGCCTGCGCTGATCATCATTCAATATTCCCTCCATATTTCTGGCGTAATACAACAATCCTCGAAGAGGCATGTTCCGGTTGAGCGTCGACTGATGCTCCCATAGGGTCAGCCTGCTGTCAAAGAGCACGGATACATCATTCTTCTGGTGAAGAAAGATCACGTCTTTCATGGTCACTATGCTCATCTCATCCGGATCATGATAGTTTGTGCCGTTGATGGCATTGTACAGTGACAGGGCGTTTTCCTTGTCGGAGAACAGATTGCAGAAAAGGCTGTCCTTATGATTCCTTCTCAGCACCAGCTTCTTCAGTTTCACGATAATGTTCATGTTTTTCCTCCTTTACCCGAAAGCAACAAAAAAGTGACACTTCTGTCATGCCGCCATCGGATAAGGATATTTCAGATGATGAAAGAGATACTGAGACAGTATCGATAGGATCCCTGCTTCTTGTCTTATCTGTTTGAGCTGTTTTCACTGGAATTGTCGCTGAAACGCGTGATATCCGGTGACGTGCGTTTTAGAAGTGTTGTCAGCATAACTCTATCTCTTTTGGATGTCAAGAAAGCAGCTGGCATCAAGTCAACGAGAACCGTCCCCGCTGACTTGTGGCTTTTTTGTGTCTATATCTGGTTTACAATAATGATGGTTTACTGTAGCATAGTATGTGGTCAAGTGCGCCTGAAATGAGGCAGATACCCTTCAAAAACAGGGCAAAAATGCCGATATAATATAATACGGCATGTGAACCGGTCGGGTGAGAGATACCGGCAAGCGGTTAACATAATTCGATGCAACTGACAACATATAGCACAGACTGACAGGATAATATCCAGATATAGCGTGAAACGGCAGAAAAGCATAGAGCTGCCGCACCCTATGAAAAGGAACAGCAAAGCAACGATACAGGAGACGCCATTATGGGAAACGGATGGAGCAGAATGAATAAGGGAAGGAAAAGGGCTTTTGCGATCGCTCTGGCGACAGCAGTAGCGAGCACTACACTGAATGTGGGAAGTATCGCCGCCAATGCAGGGACTTCCGCAAGAGGCAGAGTGATAGTAGCCTTCGAGGAGCTGCCGGAGGAGATAGCCGAGCAGACACTTCCCATAGGCAGCAGGAAGAGCGACATAGATTTCCCTGAAGAGCTGGATGTCCTGCTCTACAGTGACGACCCCGATGCGGATGACAGAATAAGACCGAGGGAGAGAGCCACGGAAGAGGCCACGGAAGAGGCAACGGAAGCGACAGACGAGTCCGTGGAGCGCCCCACAGAGCAGCAGGGATCCGACGGGACCACGGATGGCGGTGCTGCAACGGATGAGGGGACCTCAACGGATGCGGCAGGAGGAAGCGACGCAGGCAGCGGAAGTACCGATGCGGGAAGTGGCACCACTGATCAGGGCAGCAGCACAGATACAGGCTCAGGCTCAGAAAGCACCACGGATACAGGCTCCCGGTACATCCCGATGCACCGGAGGAGGAATTGGTTAACATAAAGTACTATTTCGGAGTGCTCTACGAACAGCTGGATCTCTTCGCGGACTATATCATGTTCCTCTGTGACAATGAGGGCAGGATGGTGCCGATGGAGGAATACGTGGAATATCTGTCCCAGATCCAGGATCTGAACGATATGGAAGAGAGAGTGGCAGCACTGGAGGAGAGACTGAAGGAGTACGGATACAGGGGATGAGACACAGCAAGGTAACAAGACAGTTTGTACTGACCCTCATCATCGTCTTTGTACTGCAGGCGACGATGCTTGCTTATGTGTTCAGTGCGTTCTACAGGAGCTCCGTGGCAGATATAAAGGACCTTGGGGTCAGCAATCTGAAGAGCCAGGCCACCATGGTGGTACCAAGCCTTTGAACGGAGCCAGCACTGTAGAGACGGTACACAGCATACTTCACAGGTACTACCCGGAGCTGTGACATAGAGGCTGATATAAGAAAGGAAATTACCGCATGTTCATGGATTATATCGAAAATATCGCCCAGCTCATAGCCATAATGGCTGCTCTGATGATCTCGCTGTTCCGCTATATCGGCTGCAAAAGGCACAGATGGCTGTATGCCGTGGTATTCTTCCTGGGCAATCTTCTCAGCAGCTATTTCTGGACCGCATATCTCATCATCATGGGAGACACACCGAATGTCTCGAATGCTCTGGCGTATTTCGGGTGGAATGTGGCCTTCCTGTCACTGACGATCCTGGTCATACATTTGAAGACAAAGGAGGAGAGGAGATATCTCCATCCATTCATGCTGCTGCCGGTGATCCTCAATATATGGCAGCTCACTCTGTATCTTCCCTACGGCGGAGTAGCCAACAGCGTGTATCAGGTGACGGTATGCACCGCAGCGGTATGCTTCGCTGTGCAGGGGCTGCTGTGGTACCTGAAGAAGAGAAAAGAAGGTGCGCCAAGACCCTATATCGCGGCTGCCGCAGCTGCCATAGTCATATTTGAATTCGGCATGTGGACAAGCTCCAGTCTGGAAGGATGGATCTCATCGCTCTACTATCCCTGCTCTTTGCTGTGCTCTGCTTCCTATATGCTCCTGGTATGGGCTATAGACCGGAGCCTGGACAGCGACAGACGCGAGGGGGATATAAACATAGACAGAAGAGTGCAGACAGTGCTGAAGGGAGGCTACTTCACCATAGTGGCGGTGTGCTCTCTGGGCGGCATACTGCTGGGCATCTGGATCAGGAATATACTTAGAAACGGGCTGAGCGGGGCAGAAGAGACGAGCGTGTACGACATCATACCGATCATCCTCTTCCTGATCTCTCTGGTCATAGTGGCTGCTGCCATAGCCATAGTGTTCATAGTGTACTTCGGGCAGAAGATGGCCGAGAACCAGAAGCTCAAGGAGGAGAGAATGGTAGCTGACCGTTCCAACGAAGCCAAGAGTGAGTTCCTGGCGCATATGAGCCATGAGATCCGCACTCCGATAAATTCCGTGCTGGGCATGAACGAGATGATACTGCACGACAGCCTGAAGGCGAAGAACAATCTCCCTGAGGATGAGGAGAAGATCAGGGAAGTATTTTCAGACATCACGAAATATGCAGGAAACATCGACAGTGCAGGCAATAATCTGCTCTCCATCATCAATGACATCCTTGACTTCTCCAAGATCGAGGCGGGAAAGCTGGAGATAAGAGAAGCGAGATATGAGCTGAGCTCCGTGCTGAACGATGTGAGCAATATGATCGTATTCCGGGCTCAGGCCAAGGGACTGAAGTTTGTCGTGGAGGTAGACGATGATCTCCCCGATGCACTTTACGGTGATGAGATACGCCTGAGACAGGTGCTGACCAATCTGCTGAACAACGCGGTGAAATATACGCAGAGGGGCAGCGTGACCCTGTCCGTCACCGGAAAGAAGGAGGGCAGGTATGAGGTCGGTAAAGAGATGGAGCTGACCGCGAGCGTGGCCGATACCGGGATAGGGATAAGGGAAGAGGACCTCCCGAAGCTCTTTAGCAAGTTCGAGAGAATGGATATGGAGATGAACAACACGGTGGAAGGCACCGGACTGGGGCTTGCCATAACAAAGCAGCTGCTTGACATGATGGGCGGCACTGTAGAGGTGAAGACAAGCTACGGACACGGCTCCGAATTCATCGTAAAGATAAAGCAGAAGGTGGAGGATCTGGAGCCTATCGGGAATTTCCGTGAGAAGTTCGAGAAGATCATGAACGAGGTATTGGATACCGAGGAGAGCTTCACGGCAGAGAATGCAAGTATCCTGATAGTCGATGATACCAGGATGAACCTCATGGTGGCCTCGGGACTTTTGAAGGAAACAAAGATCGGGATAGACACCGCGGAAAGCGGATTCGAAGCACTGAGCCTTACGGAAGAGAAGACCTATGATCTGATACTGCTGGATCAGCGTATGCCTCAGATGGACGGGACAGAGACCCTTCACCGCATAAAGGCTCAGGAAAACGGTCTAAATCAGAAGACACCTGTCATTTGCCTGACAGCGGACGCCGTATCCGGAGCAAAGAAGAAGTATATTTCCGAGGGCTTCACGGATTATCTGTCCAAGCCTATAGACAGCAAGGCGCTGAAGAAGATGGTACTGGAGTATCTTCCGAAGAAAAAGATCGGCGGCAGATCCGGAAGAGACATGAAAGCCATAGAGAAAGAGAAGTCGGATGCGAAGAAGCACAAGGACGAGTTCTATGAGATCCTGAGGCAGGGAGGGGTAGACCCCGAAAAGGGAGTGAAATATGCCCAGAATGACATGGGCCTTTATCTGAAGCTGCTGGAGGAATATGTGAAGAGCTCGGAGGACAAGAAGAAAAGGCTGCAGGAGTGCTTCACGGGCAGGAACATGAAGGACTATACCACCTATGCCCATTCGCTTAAGAGCACGTCCCGCACCATAGGGGACGACGGCCTGGCGGATCTGGCAGCGAGGCTGGAGAAGGCCGCGAACGGCAATGACCCGGATGTGATCAGTGCAGAGCACGACAGGATGATGGAGCGGTATGATCATACCGTCGATGTGGTCTACGAGGCACTGAGGAGGGGCAGCAGGATCTCTACCGAGAAGGAGGACGATACGAGGGGATTCTCGTATCACAGGTGGAGCTGACATGAGGAAGTCACCGGGGACGGTTCTCGTTGACTTATTTTTCTCAGCGAAGTCAATGGGAAGTCAATGGGGACGGTTCTCGTTGACTTATTTTTTTAATTACTTCTGTCGATCCGCGGCCGCCGGCGATAGTTTTTGTTGCAAAACAGGGTGACGTTACTAAGTTCGCAGGCATCTCATGACGGCAAGTACTCCACACAACTCATACGGGTTTCTCCGAATCAGTCGCGCTAAAGGCGCGACATCGGAG
>Ga0256405_10000698_pt1 | contig 106225 bp, 99 predicted proteins | sample RumenRJG_02DNA_FD_189096 | JGI IMG/M metagenome (GOLD analysis project Ga0256405, IMG submission 189096) | Bovine rumen microbial communities from Lethbridge, Alberta, Canada - RJG_02 | ecosystem: Host-associated > Mammals > Digestive system > Stomach > Rumen | place: Canada: Alberta...
AAAAACTTGGTTTTTGATGGAACAGCCCCCAATCCCCAACCCCAAAGAAAGTCGGAGTTTTACGGGTTGCCCCCAATCGCGGCCCCCAATCTATGTCGGGGAAACCCCAAAATATGTCGGAGACCCGGCATTCTTTGCAGTCAGGATCGCATGCCTGCGTGCTATTTCCCAAAGTACAGATACATAAACGTGATGATCTGTTCTCTTAAGCAGTCCGCATCCGGGCTGAAGAGCGTTTCGCTCATTCCGGTCGTAATACCCTCGGCGAACGCCCAGGCGACGGCCTTTTCGAAGTAATCCGAATCATTCACGTCGTCGAAGGGTTCGGTGCCGGTCTCCGGATGACCCGCAACACCGTAGAGGAAGGTCGCGGCTTGTGCGCGGGTCACGGTCCGGTCCGGACCGAACGCATCCGCGCTGACTCCTGCCGTGATCCCGTTCTCCACGGCCCATAGCACAGCCTGGTAATAGTAGGCGTCTTCGGAGACATCCACAAACGGGTTCTCCGTCGTCTTCGGCGCAGGAGCGCCGGAGGCAGCCCACAGGAAAACGATCATCTGCGCCCTTGTGGCAGGAGCCTTCGGGCTGAAGGTCGTAGGCGTCGTGCCGCCGGTGACCCCTTCCGTCAGCGCCCATTCCACAGCACTGTGGTAATAACTGTCTTCGGGCACATCCACGAACGGGAATGCGGCTCCGTTCTGAGGTTCTTCCGTTGGATCCGGCTGTGCAGGCCGATCCGGTCGGCTAGGCTGCGCAGGTTCGCTTTCCATTTCCTGTGCCGCAGCAGCCTGGTCTTCGGTCATGGCGCCGGAGGCTTCGATGTCATATTTGATGCTCTCTTCCTTGGTCTCGCCGCAGTTGACGCAGGTATAGCGAATGAGACCGGCAGACTCCGCACTGGCTTCTCTTACGATGGTCCCGTCATCCCAGACATGTTCCTCGGTGATCTTATACCCGCATTCCGGGCACTCCATGCTGTGAGTCTTAGGTCCGTCGCTGCGGAAGTCCTCAAATTCGTGCACATGGGGAGGCGGCGCCGGTAAGCTGAGGACGTAGGATCCCGGGGGACCGTAGTCAGGTTCTGCATCGGATATCACAAAGTTAAGTTCCATCTGCTTGTCATATCCGCTGCTTAACTTCACGATTATCCTTGTGGTCATGATACAGGCTTCCTCCGGGCTGCCGAAGACCTTAAAGCCCTCACCCGCATCATTACCAAGCCAGCTAAATGTGAGGCCGAAGGGCATACGGTCATCCGGATGGACACTCATTCCTGTCACTTTACAGGGAGTATCGTGGAGCTGGCAGTCCAGGAAGCACATATGCTCCCAGATGCCGGCTTCGCCCACCTTGCCCTGAATCACACCGCTGTAGTCTATCCTGTCCTCGGGCAGAGGAAGATTCAGGGGCAGAGAGTTCAGCGTGACAGTCTTTATAACGTCTCCCGGAGAGCCGAGGCCTGCCTGATGGTACAGAGTACCATCCATGGACCAGGAAAGGCCACCCCTGTCGTTAAGCTCGAAGTAGTAGTCGTCCTTCGCTGTGATCGTAAGCTTGTAGCTTGTGCCGTCATTGAGTTTGCCGTCTGTGGTGCTTGTCCACTCAAGGCTGTCAAAGCGTATGAAGGGGTTGTCGCTGTAGAGCCAGCTGGGAGGAGGAGCCGGAATTCCAGCGTAAAGGCTGGTGTGTATAAAGGGCATGTATTTCAGGCCATTGATCTCAGCAAATTTTATATTCGTGTTGGGATTGACAGCGCTTCCCAGGCTGAGACTCATTTTGTCGCTGAAGTAATCGCCGTGGCTGGTCTTTATCAGCCTCACATATTCGCCGTAGTCGGATGAACTTACATTTTTTATAGTGAGGGAGGAGCCGTCGCTGCTTACGCTGCCTCTTGCAGGAGTAAGTCCATCTGGCCCGCCGCTCCAGCCTTCAGGGAGCTTGTACCAGCCATCGGAGATCACATGTTTGCAGACGCCGCCGTCGTAATCGCTTTTGGCGACAAGCATGGCGGAACCGCCTTCCGCCGTTCTTGCAGAGCTTGGAGTCTGGAAAGCCGGCTTAAAGCAGACTTCGACAGGCTCGGAATAGACGTCGCCGCCCACGCTCCTCATGATGCATTGATAACGGTCAGAACTATTCACCACAGGACTGTAGGTGGAGGTGTTTCCGCTGAGGGTCCCAAGGCCTGCCCGGGATACGCTTCCGGTATCGCTTACCCGCAGCCATGTGGCAGCCTGGATCCCGTCGGTCCCTGTCACTTCCAGCGTAACGGTCCCGCCCTTTTTAGATGCCAGCTGCAGTCCTCTGGTCTGAGACTCCACCCCGGGAGGATCGCTGTGGGTAACGATAAAGGTCTTCTTAGCATAGTAAGAGGCGTCGGTCTCCGCCAGATAGCTGTAGACCGGGGTCCAGTAGTCCTCTACCACACTGGCTTTAATGGCGTAGCGTCCGTCCTTCTTAAGAGCCTCTTTTGCCGGAGTCCATGACAGAAAATCAATGGGACCGCTATTAGCGCCATAGTTGATGGATGTGATCAGCTTTGATACCGCCTGATTGCAGTCATAAAGTGAATACGTGTAGGTGACTGTCAATGGGCTCCCATTGAGTTCTGACGCCCGGCCGAAAGCAGGCTCGTACTCGTATACGAAGCTCAACCCTTCCTTATCCGGGTTGATCCAAGGTTCCACCTCATTTTCGTGACCCTGGATGATGATCTCTCCGGGTTCAAGGTCCGGCTTGACTACCACGTAAGGTTCATAACCCAAATGGGTATTGAAGGTCACCGTGCGGTCCCACTCCTCGAAGAAGGCCTTGAGGGTGCCGTAGCTGCCCAGGGACCTGGAAAGTCTGCGGTCGGTGTCGTATTCCCGGTCGAAATAGTAAGTGATGTTGATCTTGTCATAATCCAGCGCGCCCTGGCTGAAGAGCCTGCCGTAGATGCCGTCGGTCACGTTGTAGTGGCTCAGAGCGGCGATATTGGATTCATGACCGCCGTCATAGGCGGACAGCAGTTCCTCTCTGGAGGGTACAGGGAGCATAAGGATCTTGTTGGTAAATACCTGGAACTTGCCTCCCTTTACATTGCTTACACAGGAGGAACCTGTCCGGATACAGTCCGCTCCGCCGCGGCCAGCAAAGTATCCTTCGATGATCGTCAGTTCGCCCCCTGCGGCATCTATGCAGGCGGCCCGTTTTGAATAACCAAGTCCGGAGGTACGAAGGTCTGTGTATCCTCTGCCGGTGAAATTTCCGCCGTATATGGTAGTCTTTCCGCTGTCCATGATGATGGCGCAGCCGTTGACGCCCTTTCTGGCATTTCCCGTGAAGGGATGCATCGTCTCTTCGCCGTTCCAGAGGGCATTGGTGACCCACTCTTCCTTGGAGCGGCCCGCTTCGAAGCAGCCGCCGGATATCGTAAGGCTTCCTCCCTCCACATGGAACAGATTCCTTACGCTCTCCAGGGTGCTGTCATCGGGCATGTACCAGCCGCCTCCGATGTAGCCGTCGTAGGTCACATAACTGGTCCCATGAGAATCTTTGACCGTAAGATCCGCCCCTCTTCCGATATAGAAGAGATCGGATTCCAGATCGGACATGTTCTTGTACTCCAGTCTGAAGGTGCAGCCATTCAGGTCCAGGGTTTTTCTCCCTGTACCGACTCTGCACCAGACCGGCATTTTATAATCTAAAGTGTTGCCATCGGGACCCTCATAACAGTTGTAGCCCAGGCTGTCCTCGTAGACACGGCCGTGCCTTTCGTCTATGTTATCGAGCAGCAATATCGTGCAGTCTCCATTCATTTGCAGCGCTGCTTTGAGCTCCGCAGCAGTCCGGACATCGATGATGTCTCCGGCGGCGCTGACCGGCGCAGCAAAAGCAGGCAGCTGGCAGATCGCCAGGATGAGAGCCAGCAGAACGCTCAGCTTTTTTACATGTCTTCTCATAAAAAACCTCCTTCGAAAGAACGGATAGTCTTTCCCAATTTCATTATCCGCTCTTCGAAGGAGGTCTGGTACACCCAAAGGTCTATATTTAATCTTTTATGGCCACTCCCAGGTGCCTGGCTTTTACTGCCAGTTCCAGGCGGCTGTGGAAGCCGGTCTTCTGCAGCATGTTGGTGATGTGCATCTTTACGGTATTTTCGGTGATGCACAGCTTATCGGCGATCTCCCGGTTCGAAGCACCTCCAACAAGTTCCCGGAGGATCTCCACCTCCCTGTCCGTGAATTCGGTACTGAGGCAATTTCCCATAGCGACCGTCGGGGAAATGCTTGGATAAACGGATTCACCGTCCATCGTGCGGTCCATGATCTCCAGAAGAGGCTGCTCCTGGATCTCTTTATACCAGAAACTCTCGATCCCGATCTCCCTTGCCTGGTTTATGAAACTGAGTTCGGGCATGGAGGTGACGATGATGACCTTCGTCTGAGGCCGCTTCGCCTTGATGCGACGCGCCGCCTCCAGCCCGCTTATGCTTCCCGGGATGAGCACGTCCATTATGACCAGATCCACGGAATTCGAAAGGCAATGTTCCATGGCCTCCGCGGCACTGGCAAAGGCTCCGGCAAGTTCGTAGTTCCCGGAGTCTTTCACCGTGGAAGCAAAGACCTCCCGGACCATTTTATAGTCTTCCGCTATCACAACGCTGTGTTTCATTTTCTATCTCCTATACTTCATCCAAAGGCAGGAATATATGTATTTTAAACAGAGGCTGCGACTCTATATCCATGGTCCCGCCAAGGGCTTCCACACGGCTCCGCAGATTGGAAAGACCGCCGCCCTCCCGGATCCTACTTTGCGGCTGCATGCCGTCGTTCGTCATCTCGATTACATAACCACCTGGGGTCTTCCTGCAATCTATCACTGCCTTGGTTCCGCCGGCATGTCTCAGCACGTTGGTCATCTGGACCGACACAGCAGTTTCAACGACGGGTATCAGCCGGCTCTCCCCAGGCAGATCTCCGTGGATCTCGAGCGCAAGTCCCAGTGCTTCCGCCTGTTTCCCGAGTATGTAATACGGTTTCTGCCAGCTTTCGGGCTCGCTCATCTCCAAGCGGCGAAGCTTGCTGAGCCAATCGGCTCGAACTTCATCCGCACGCATGCTGCCCGGGTCAAGCAGCCACCGTTTGGACATCAGGAGGCTCTGCCCAAGCTCGTCATGAAGTTCTGACTTCAGCTGCATAAGTTCACGGCTCATGGTCAGATATTCTATGCTTCCCAGCAGCGCCTTCAGGCGGATATTGATCGCTTCTGCCTTTTTCTGTTTCTGCTGAAGCTCAAGATTCAACGCGTAGTCCCGGCTCACATCCATGCAGAGCAGTTCGTGAACCGGTCCAAGTCCTGTTTTCATCACCCGGTGACGAAAGCTGTAGACGGTTCCGTCCGTAAAACGCAGGATCGGGTTTTCTCCGCCCTGTACCGAATGCTCCAGAGTTCCTTCTACCAGGCTGTTCCAGAAACCTTCCGGATCCATGAGCGGCGTCCCAAGAGCATCATAGCATACAGCGTTCATGCGTGTGTTTACCAGCTTTATGATACCTCCGGGAAGATAATAACAAAGCCCTGTGGGGAGATGATCGAAGGCCTCCTTTATGGAAGTGTTTGATATGTTGATCCTGTTCCACTTGACGATCAGCCTTTGCTGAAGAAAGGCCAATGCAAGGAGAAGAAAAAGGGATGCTGCCACCAAAGGCGTTTTCAGATGAATGCCAAAGGGATAGAACGGTGCCCAGTAGGAATTCATCATCATAAGCTGCATAAGCAGGAAACTGCACAGAAGGATCAGCATCGTGGCAGCTGCGGGTTTTCTGCGGCCAAGCTGAAGATAACGGATCCCATTGTACATGTATGTCGATACGACAAGCAGAGCGAGAAGGCCCCAAAGCCCCTGGGCGGTATCGGAGATCGAAGAAAAATCCGTCATTTGTTTTCCTCCTTTCCCGCAGACACGAGTTCTGCAAAACACGTATCATCCCTGCGATAGGAAGCGAGTTCCAGCCCAAGTTCCCTGGCGGCAGAACGCAGTTGCCCGTCTTCGGTTCCCAGGAGAACAGGGCAATCCAGAGCCATCCTCATTACAACATCCTCCGAAGGCAGCAGTTCCACCTCAAAGGCATGGATATCATGATAGTTCTTTTCTGCAATATGCTCAAAAAGACGAAAGCAGAAAAGCAGCTGCGGCGCAGGCAGTTCCCGGTGCTGCAAGCATCTGATGCTGCAGGCGATGCCTCCGAGCTTCATGTATTCAAAACTCTCAAAGATCGAAAGCGCCAGTTCATCGATCGAAAGGGTCTTTTTACCGTCTGCCAGCAGCATCAGATTCCCCATGCGTTTGATATAGACCCCCATAAGCAGCGCAAATTTCAGGTTGCTGCGGAGATCGTCACATCCATCGTCCGGCTCTTCCCCTTGCTCCAGCAGCCGTTTCATCGCCTCTGTCTGCGGCTTCAAAGCCTCTGAGATGCTGTCGTAGAGGCGGTTCCTGGTCTCGAAGGCGATGCGCTCCTCCCGGAGCCGGTTTTCCTCCTCTATCAGCTCGTTCTCCTCCGCCAGATCTGCATTTACGGATGTAAGCTCCTCTCTAAGCCTGAGAAATTCGCTGATATCTTCCGTCCAGACTACACTTCCGCCGGCGATCTCTGCTGACTGCTCCCGTTCGCCTGCGGCCGTTTCTGCACGATAGGAAGGAGAAACTATGACAGGATTTCCTGTCCGGTCCAGTATGGCCGCCTTGATGCTGGCGTTGCGGAAAAACAGATCGTAGTCGTTGTTGGTGGGAATGAGCCCTATAAGGAACATCGCTTCGAAGGGAAGGATAGCAGTAAGACAAAAGGCCTCCTGCACGTTGAAGAGCTTGTAGGGACCGATCTTTGGCGCGCCGCCGGTTATAAAGTACCACACAAGGAACGCTACTCCTATAGCCATGGCTCCGGCCGGCAGAAACCAATAGCGCCTCGAAACGGAATTTCTGCAGCGTATGAGAAGCAGCACTATCGATGCTATGGCAAAGACCGCACACCATAGGATCATCAGAAAATACAGAGGACCGTGGACCTTGATCTCTATGGTCCCGGGCTCAAATACATAGAAAAGTCCGTGCCGTGGATTACTGAGCATGGCAAAGCACAGCAAGCCCTCCAGAAGCCAGAGGAACCATGTGCCGCACAGGGGATCGTCGGACTCGCCGCGCCCAACGCAAAGAGCCACCAAAAAGGACTGCAGCGCCACCACGGTATAGCAAACGGCATACAGGTAAAGCATGGTTTCGCCCACCTTCAGGGATTCCCGGAAAAGGTCGTAGCGGCATATCCTCAGCACAAAAATGAGTATCATAAAAGCGCAGCTGCAAAGGAGCAGTCTGCGTATCCTGTCATGAAGTATGCGGCTGCGGACGGTAAGCCCCCAGGCAAGGAGGATAGCGATATAGACGAATGCACTAAAAGAATGGAACACCCAAAGGGGCGGAAAACTGCCAAGGACGGCAAGAAGCAGAAGACACACAAACGCAGCCGTTCTTTTCTTTTGGACCCTGCTGAACCCGAGCATGGCACTGCCCTCCCTTTTACCCAATTATAACAAAAAGAATGGGGCGAACCCATTCTTTTTCATTTGCTGGTGAAGGCGGTGGGAATCGAACCCACGTCCGAAAGCAACTCCACCCGGCTTTCTCCGAGCGCAGCCTTTCCTTTTAGATCTCGGGCTTCCAGTCGCCGAAAGGCAGGCTAAAGGTCGCCCCAGTCCGAATTGCTCCCCCGAAGTCCGGACACCCTTCGACGGTTTCCTGCATAGTCGACGCCGGGATCTCAGCCTACAGGCGAACTAAGGCCGACGCGCGGGCAGCTAATTAAGCTGCGAATGCGAAATTGTTTCTAGAATTATCGTTTCTTTTTAACGGGCTCTGTTTTACGCTGACTGGGCCAACAGCGGCTCGCTTACCTGACTTCACTACCCCCGTCGAAACCTTTACGCCCCCATAGGGGAAGGATAATGCCTTCCAAAGCACGGATATTATAGCACATTCGTTCCCGTTGTGCCATTACAGGGTTGTTACAAATGGGGACGGTTCTTTGTCCCATTAAAGCACACCCTTGATAAAGATCTCCAGCCCGATGGCGATGAGGATGACGCCGCCGAGATACCCTGCTTTGCCGGCCAGTTTTTTGCCAAAGGCCCGGCCAAGCCGCAGGCCGCCCAGGCAGATGATGAGGGTCACAAAGCCGATGATGAGCGCCTCGCACAGCGCCGCCTGCCAGCCCAGTTCCGCGATCGTAAAGCCTACGGACAACGCGTCGATGGAGGTCGCTACCCCCTGGGCAAAGAGTTCCGCGCCGCCCAGATCTTCCGCTTCTTTCTCCTCCACGGCGCCCTTCTTTGCCAGTTCCTCCGCAATCATCCGTCCGCCCAGGAAGAGTAGCAGGATAAGCGCAATCCAGGGAATTGCCTTCTGAAATAGTGCAAAACGCTCTGCGATGGTGTGCACGCAGACCCAGCCGATGAGGGGCATGGCGATCTGAAAGAAAGCAAACGTGCCGGCAATGCGCAGCATCCGGCCCTTTTCCATGTGCGGCGACGAAAGCCCTGCCGCGACGGACACGGAAAACGCGTCCATGGCGAGACCTACGCCGAACAATATGCTGTTGATAAAAAACGCAAGTCCGAACATGGAATCTATTTTACATCTTTTCCATGTCTTTCACAAATATAATTATAGACTGCGATGCTGACCGCGCTCAGCACCGCAGTGATCAGGATGACGACGACGGCGAAGAGATACCGCTGGTCGCCCAGAGCGCTGCCGCTGATCGTGGACGTGACGATGGCGGGGATGCGGCCCAGCGTACAGATGATGAGCAGTTTGTGGATATCGATGTCCGTGAGCCCTGCAAAATAGCAGAGCAGGGCTTTCGGGGATGCGGGCAGCATAAAGATGATTGCAAAGATAAACAAACGTTTCGGAGAATAGTGCAGAAACTTCAGCCGGTCCAGCCGCTCTTCTGAAAAGAACAGCAGCGCGATCTTGCGGCCGAACTTCCGGACAGCGAGAAGCACGGCCACGCTGCCGATGCTCTCGCCCAGAAGGCAGAGCAAAGAGCCGTTGACCGCACCGAAGGCATAGCCTGCCGCCAATTCGAAGGGCTCGCCCGGAACGACCACAAAGATGATCTGCAGCGCCTGCAGCAAAACGTAGACCAGCGCCCCGTAGGGCTGGCGGGCGGCAAACCAGGCTCTGGCGTAGGCCGGATCGGTCCCCATGCGCTTTAAGCTGTCGAAATAAACGACACAAAAAGTCAGGCCCACGGCGATCACCAGGAAGATGAGCGCCGCGGCCTTGACTTTTCTTTCATTCCGTTTTTCTACTTCGCGGGGGTCCATTTCCAGTTGCGGATCTCAGGCAGATCTTCGCCGTATTCCGCGATGTACTGTTTGTGTTCCACCAGTTTGTCCTTCATCTTCTGGATGAGGTGGCTGTCCCGGTCACCCAGATCGATGTGGAGCAGAGCCTGCATCGTTAAGGAGAAGCGGTCGATGCCGTTCTGCACGCGCATGTCGAAGGGCGTCGTAATGGTGCCCTCTTCCATGTAGCCGAACACGTGGAAGTTCTTGTTCGTTCTGTGGTAGACCAGCTCGTGAATGAGCGTCGGATAGCCGTGGAACGCGAAGATGACGGGCTTGTCCTTCGTAAACAGCGCATCGTACTCCTGATCGGGCAGGCCGTGGGGATGGATGCGGTCGGACTGCAGTCGCATCAGATCCACGACGTTAACGACGCGGATCTTCAGCTCGGGGAATTCCTCTCTGAGGATCGTGACCGCAGCCAGCGTCTCCAGGGTCGGCGTATCGCCGCAGCAGGCCATGACCACATCCGGTTCCTGGCCCTGGTCCGTGGAAGCCCACTCCCAGATGCCGATGCCGTGGGTGCAGTGCTTGACGGCCTGCTCCATGGTGAGCCACTGGGGCCGCGGATGTTTGGAAGAAACGATGACGTTTACGTAGTCGCGGCTGCGGATGCAGTGATCGAAGCAGTCCACCAGGCAGTTGGCATCGGGCGGCAGATACATGCGCACCACGTCCGCCTTCTTGTTTGCCACATGATCCAGGAAGCCCGGATCCTGATGGGTAAAGCCGTTGTGGTCCTGCTGCCATACGTTGGAGCTCAGGATGTAGTTGAGCGACGCGATGCTGGCTCTCCAGGGCAGATCCGCGCAGACCTTCAGCCACTTGGCGTGTTGCGAGAACATGGAGTCGACGATACGAATAAACGCTTCATAGCTGTGGAAGAAGCCGTGTCTTCCTGTCAGCAGATAGCCTTCCAGCCAGCCTTCGCACATATGCTCGGACAGCATGGAGTCCATGACGCGTCCGTCGGGCGCCAGGAATTCGTCGCCATCGACGATCTCGGCGTTCCAATCCCGGTTCGTCTCTTCGAACACCTTGTTGAGGCGGTTGGAAGCCGTCTCGTCCGGTCCGAAGATGCGGAAGTTCTTATGGTCTTCGTTCAGTTTAAAGATATCCCGCACGAAGCCGCCCAGGACCGTCATGTCCTGCGCTTCCACCGCGCCGGGCGCGGGCACGTCGACGCCGTACTTGCGGAAGTCCGGCAATCTCAGTTCGTGCAGCAGTTTACCGCCGTTGGCGTGGGGGTTCATTCCCATGCGGCGGTCACCCTCCGGAGCCAGGGCCAGCACTTCCTTCTTCGGCGTGCCGTCCTCGTTGAACAGCTGTTCCGGCTTATAGCTCTTGAGCCACTTTTCCAGCTGTTCCAGATGCTCCGGCTTATCCATGGCGATGGGCACCTGGTGAGCGCGGAACGTGCCTTCGATGGGCTTGCCGTCCACTTCCTTCGGCCCGGTCCATCCCTTGGGGGAGCGGAACACGATCATGGGCCACATGGGTCTCTTCTTCAGTTTGCCGCTGCGGGCTTTCTTCTGGATGGCTTTAATGTCCGCGATGCAGGCGTCCAGCGCCTCGTACATGGCTGGATGCATCTTCTTCGGATCGGAACCTTCCACGAAATAGGGTTTCCAGCCGCAGCCCTTGAAGAAGTTTTCCAGCTCCTCGTGGGAGATGCGGGAGAAGATCGTGGGATTGGCGATCTTAAAGCCGTTTAAGTGCAGGATCGGAAGCACCGCGCCGTCGGTGGCAGGGTTGAGGAACTTGTTGGAATGCCAGGACGTCGCCAGAGGACCGGTCTCCGCTTCGCCGTCGCCTACGACGCAGGCGGCAATCAGATCCGGGTTATCGAATACGGCGCCGAAGGCGTGAGCCAGGGAATAGCCCAATTCGCCGCCCTCGTTGATGGAGCCCGGGGTCTCCGGCGCCACGTGGCTGGCGATGCCGCCGGGGAAGGAGAACTGCTTAAACAGTTTCTTCATGCCTTCCGCGTCGCGGGTGATGTTCGGATAGATCTCCGTATAGGATCCGTCCAGCCAATCCTGGGCCACCATGGCGTTGCCGCCGTGTCCGGGGCCGGACAGATAGATCATGTTCAGATCGTATTGCTTGATGACCCGGTTGAGATGTGTATAGATAAAGTTCTGCCCGGGTACGGTGCCCCAATGGCCGACGATCTTTTTCTTGATTTTGTCCCTCGTAAGAGGCTCTTTGAGCAGAGGATCGTCCAGCAGATAGAGCTGTCCTGCGGAAAGATAGTTCGCGGCGCGCCACCAGGCGTCCAGTTGTTTATAGGTTTTTCTGTCCATTGCGATTCTCCGTATAAAGATATTCTGACTGATAACTGAATAATTTATTATATCATAAAAGGAAGGCGTGGTTCGCCTTCCTTTTCAATCGGACACATTCCGCTTATTTCGGCATCTCGTCGAATTCTTTTCGGATCTTCGCCATCGTTTCGGGCTCGGTGATCATCCGGCACCCTGCCAGTGCCATCGCCTGCGCCGCCTGCATCATGCTGTCCTTTGCAAACTGCGTCTGCGTGAGCGCCGCAAACTCCTTGGTATGCGCCGCGATGGACGGGTCACAGCCGATCGCAAAATACGGATGGATCGTGGGGCACACATAGGACACGTTACCGGCGTCCACGGAGCCGAAGGTCTTGCGAGGTTCATCCACAAACTCCACGCCGACGGTGTGCAGACACTCCGTAAACAGGTCCGAAAGCGACTCATTCGTCTTCAGATCGTCGTAGCCCAGCTCGTATTCGTCCATGGACAGCGTGCAGCCGGTCGCCAGAGCGCCCGCCTTGGCGCAGTTGATGACCCGTTCCATCAGTTCGTCCCGGTAGATACGATCCGCCGCACGGACATAGAACTTCATAACGCAGTGGTCGGGAATGACGTTGGGCGCAAGGCCGCCTTCGCTGATGATGCCGTGGATGCGGGCGTCGTCTCTCGTCTGCTGGCGCAGCAAGCCGATGGCCGTGTCTGTAATGATGCAGGCATCCAGCGCGTTGATGCCCTGCGCAGGGGCACTGGCCGCATGGGCCGGTTTGCCGTCGAAGATGAACATCATCGCCCGCAGCGCAAGAGATCTGCCGCTCTTGTGATGCGCGTCAGATGCCGGATGATCCACGATCACGGCATCGATGTCGGAAAACGCCCCGTCTGCTGTGTAATTCACCTTGGCGCCGCTGGTCTCCTCGGCCGGCGTTCCCATGACGACAACGCTGCCGCCGATCTCGGGAAGCTTTCGGCTGAGGATGATGCCTGCCGCCACGGAAGCGCTGCCCAGCATATTGTGACCGCACCCATGGCCGGGGCCGCCGTCTGCGCCCAGCCCGGGAAGCGCGTCGTACTCCGCCATAAAACAGATCCTCGGCCCGGGTTTTCCGCTGTCGAAGTCCGCACGGTAGCCGGTCTCAAAGCCCAGATACGGCTTTTGCACTTTAAAACCGTGCTTTGTTAAGATCTCCGCGTGCAGTTTCGAGGAATTGAACTCATCGAACCCCAGTTCGGGGTGCGCGAAGATCGCGTCGGACAGCGCCTCGATCTCGCCACGGATCTCATCGGATATCGCTTTATACCATTCTGCCATTCTCTACTCTCCTTGTATGCCGTTATGTATAGGATCAGGGCCGCCGGATATACCGGCCGCAGCTGTGCGAAAGGATCTCCGTTCCTCTGCACGCAGGCGTTCCGTTTACGATCACCCAATCGATGCCCAGAGGGGGCACCTGGGAATCGCCGAACACCGCCTTATCGATGATTATATCATAGTCGAAGATCGTAATATCCGCATCGTACCCTACTTTCAGATAACCTTTGCGGTTTCCGAGGCGCAAACGCTCCGCAGGCATGGACGTGATCTTGCGGATGCCGGTGTAGAGATCGCAGACCTTTTCGTCCCGCACGTATTTGCCGAGGAAGCGGGGGAACGTTCCCGCACCCCGGGGATGACCCTTGTGATTGCGGTATACGCCGTCGCTGGCGACCATCACCTTCGGATGCGCCATCTCCATGGCGATCTCTTCTTCGCGCATCACGTGGGCGATAGCGTACATGTGGGGATAGTTTTTGCGGGCATCCTCGTAGATCTCCCAGGTGCAGCGCATGTTCTGATACGGCGGCTCCGTAAGCTCGATCGTATCGGGGCCGACGCCCCAGTGTTCGAAGCAGTCCGGCAGGAACACATCCGATCCGATCGTGGTGGAGAAGGCGGCATAGGGGTAGGCGTCGACGGACAGATCCAGACCCTCCGCATTGTACTTGTCGATCAGATCCAGCGATTCCTTCATAAAGCCGAGGGCGGAGCAACTGGACAGATGAGAGATCTGGAACGGGATGTCGATCGTGCGGCAAAGATCCGCCATTTCCACGATGGACGGGATTGCTTTGTCGCCGTCGTCCCGGTAGTGAGCCGCCAGCAGCAGTTCCCTTCTGCCCTTGATATACTTGCAGATTCCTACCTCCTCCGCGAACGTCATCCCCTGGGCATATTCGATGCCGTAGGAGACGCCGATGGCGCCGTCATCCACTGCATCGCGCACCATGCGGGCCATCTGCTCGATCTGCGCAGGAGAGGATTCCGCCTTGGTGTCGTGGTTGCCGACGAGGCCGCGCAGGAAATTGTGACCGATATAGGAGAGATAATTGACGGGATTCCCCTGTTTTGCGATGGTCTCCTCCACCTCGAACGGCCACTGCCGGTTGGAACCGCAGTTTCCGATGACTGCCGTGGTCACGCCCATGCGCAGCATGCAGTCCGCGATATCCCACTCCTTTTTCTGCGTAAGGCTGTAGTCCTCCTCGTGCATGTGGATGTCGATAAAGCCGGGTGATACATAGTGACCCTTCGCATCGATCACCTGCGCCGCATCCGGAAGATCTTTGCCGATGCAGGCGATCTTGCCGTCCTTGATGCCGAGCTCCAGATCCAGCAGATGTTCCCTCTGCGTATCGATTAGTTTTCCGTTTATGATCTTAAGGTCCAGCATACCGTCCTCCTTCTGGTTTCAGGTAGCAAACTGCGGCATGGGAAGACCCATGCCGCAGCGAAATAAGCAATGTTTACTGGTAATTGATCGCCTGCGCGATGAACATGAACACGAAACCGCAGGCATACCAGATGAGAAGCAGTTTTCCGAACCACTTTGCCCACTTCTCCCAGGGGATCTTCGCCACGGAGAGGCAGCCCATGCAGGATGCAGAGTAAGGCAGGATGGAGTTGGAGAAACCGTCGCCCAGGTGGAAGGCCAGAACGGCGATCTGGCGGTTCATGCCGACAACATCTGCCAGCGGCACCATGATGGGCATGGTGGCAGCGGCCTGGCCGGAACCGGAGGGGATCAGGTAGTTGATGAGGGACTGTACGACGTACATGCCCATGGCGGTAGCGCCCTTCGGCAGTTTGAGAACGACCTGGGACAGCCCGTGTACGATGGTGTCCAGGATGAGGCCGTCCTGCATGACGAGCAGGATGACCCGGGCAAGGCCGACGACCAGCGCACCGAATACGATGTCCTTAGCGCCTGCGACGAATTTTTCCGCCAGTTTGCTGGGACCGTAGCCGCCGATGATGCCGCCGGCAAGACCTGTGATGAGGAAGGCCGTGGCGATCTCATCCATGTACCAGCCGAACTTGAACACGCCGACGACGATGGAGATGAAGCCGGCAGCCATGGCCAGCAGCACCAGCACGTGGCGGGTGGTGAGTTCGGGCAGTTCGGACAGATCCAGCGCCTTGTGGGATTCCTGCTTTTCCAGATCCGCCACGATGGACAGCTCCGGATGTTCCTTCACCTTCTTCGCATAGCGCATGATGTACCAGGACGTTACGACGATCATGACGGCCAGGATGAAGAAACGGAAAGCAATGCCGGAGAAGATGGGAAGCTCCGCCAAACCCTGGGCAACGCCTACCGTAAAGGGATTGAGCGCGCCGCACGTAAAGCCGCAGGCAGCGCCGAGAAGGATCATGGCGGTGCCTACGACGGCGTCGTAGCCCAAGGCCCGTGCCAGCATAACGCCCAGCGTTACGAAGATGATCGTTTCCTCCGCCATGCCGATGGTAAAACCGAACACGGCGAAGATGCAGATGACGATTGGTATAAGTATGATACCTGTGTTCCGGAACGCGACGGCTACACGGCTGATGCCGGATTCCAGCGCGCCGGTGGAGATGATGATGTTGAACGCACCCGAGATGATGAACATAAAGAAGATGATGTCCGAAACGGCCTGCATGCCAAGGGTAACGTCCTTGAACAGATCGAACGGCTTGACCGGGTTGGATTCAACGTACTGGAAGGTGTCGGGATCGACAACGGTACGCCCCGTCACTTCATCCTTCACCCTCTCATAGGAGCCTGCTGGTACGATATAGGTCAGGACTGCCATGATGAGGATGATGATGCAGATGATGACGTAGGTGTGAGGAACTTTGAATTTCCTCGTCTTGACTTCGTCTGACATGGTTTCCTCCTTTGGTTATAAGAGATATAGCGTGGGGGGAAATGACTGATAGAAAAGACATACTACAATTTAATAATATAAAAAAATTTTGTATATTACAACAAAAAACAGGACGGAATGCACAAAACGCTCATTCCGTCCTGCTCCGATCTTATGGTCTGCGCAGATATCTGCCGCAGGTACCGTCCAGGATCTCCTTTCCTCTTGCGGCGATCTTACCATCCAGTATGACCCATTCTATTCCATCCGGTGCAAGCTGCGGATGATCGAAGGTCGCTTTGTCGATAATCCGCTCCGGATCGAAGATCACGATGTCCGCGTCGTAGCCCTCCTTCAGATAGCCCTTGCGGCCGTCCAGCCGCAGGCGCTCCGCCGGCATGCTCGTGATCTTGCGGATCCCTGCATAAAAATCGCATACCCGATCGTCCCGCACGTATTTTCCGAGGAACCGGGGGAATGTCCCCGCCCCCCGGGGATGACCCTTATGATTCCGGTACAGCCCGTCGCTCGCCACCATCACCAGGGGATGCGCCATGGCCAGCGCGATGTCCTCCTCCCGCATGACGTGTGCGATCACGTACATGTGGGGATATTTCTTCCGGACTTCGTAGAAGAGTTCCTCCGTGCAGCGGACGTGCTCGTAAGGTTCATCGGTCAGTTCCACGTCCGCATAGGACGCTCCCAGGCGCTCCAGCGCACCCGGGCCAAAGACGTCGCTGCCGATGTCTGTGGAAAACGCATCGTACGGATAGGCATCCACCGTAAGGTCCAGCCCTTCCCGGCGGTAGCTTTCGATCCGCTCCAGCGCCTCCTGCATGTTGCCGTAGGCCGAACAGCTGGAAAGATGGGAGATCTGGAACGGAATGTCCAGTTCCCGGCCCAGTTGCGCCATCTCGTCGATGGAAGGGATCGCAAGATCGCCGTCTCTGCGGTAGTGAGCCGACAGCAGCAGTTCTCTTCTGCCGCGGATGTATTTGCAGATGCCCAGCTCTTCTGCCAAGGTCATGCCCTGGGCATATTCGATGCCGTAGGAAACGCCGATGGCGCCATCGTCTACGGCGTCGCGCACCATGCGGGCCATCTGTTCGACCTGTTCGGGCGTGGATTCCGCCCTCGGATCGAGATTGCCCACCTGTCTGCGCAGGAAATTGTGTCCGATGTACGCCAGATAGTTGACGGGACAGCCCTTGTTTGCGATCTCCTCTTCCACCTCGGAAGGCCACTGCCGGTTGGAGCCGCAGTTGCCGATGACCGCCGTCGTAACGCCCATGCGCAGCATGCACTCCGAGATGTCCCAGCCCTGTTTCTTCGTCACCGAGAAATCCTCTTCGTGCATATGGATGTCGATAAACCCGGGCGATACCAGGCAGCCCTTCGCGTCGATGACCCGCACAGCATCCGGAAGATCCTCGCCAATGCAGGCGATCTTTCCGTCTTTGATGCCAAGCTGCAAAGGAAGAAGCTGCTCCTTCTCTGTATCGATAAGTTTTCCGTTGATGATCTTCAAGTCTAACATAGCTGCTCCTTTAGCGGAAAACGAAAAAATGCGGCGCGGAAATTCCGGGCCGCAGAAAAATACGGATCTATTCTTCTCCTAAGATCTTGCATACGTCAACCCAGCCTTTGCAAGGGGTGTACTTTTCCAGGATCTCGGGGCTGGAATCGAAAGTCGTATAGTCGTCGCCGGCTGCGGAATGGACCATCTCGAACCGCTTGAGGGAGACGTCCAGATACACGTCGATGCCGTCGTTGATGCCGAAGGCGCAGACACCGCCGGGTTCGTGACCGATGAGTTCCTGCACCAGATCTCTGGGCACCATGCTGGGCTTCGTGTGGAAATAGCTCTTGAATTTGCTGCTGTTTACCTTCGTGTCGCCCGCCATGACGATCATGATGGGCTTGCCGTCTACCATAAAGGTGAGGGATTTCGCGATCTCCGCCTCGGTGCAGCCGATGGACTTCGCCGCGTCTTCCACGGTATCGATGTACAGCTCTCTGTGGTGCACGTATTCCATGCCGCCCACTTTTTCCAGATATGCTTTCGCGCGTTCGTAAGACATGTGTTTCTCCTATCTGCTCTTCATGCTGCGCTCCATGTTCCTGGCAGCGTCCTTTTTGGCGATGTCCGCCCGTTTATCGTACAGTTTTTTGCCCTTTGCTACAGCGAGTTCCAGTTTTACGAGACCCTTGTGGTTGAGATAGACCTTCGAAGGAACCAGCGTAAGACCGTCCTGCATCACAGCCGTCTCCAGGCGGCGGATCTCCCCCTTATGCAGCAGCAGTTTCTTGGGCCGCAGGGGATCCGTGTTATAGCGGTTGCCCTTCTCGTAGGGCGCGATGTTCATGTTGTAGACGAAGACCTCGCCCTTTTCCACCTTTGCGAAGGAATCCCGCAGGTTGACGCCGCCCGCGCGCACGGATTTGATCTCCGTGCCGGTGAGCGCGACGCCCGCCTCGTAGGTGTCCTCGAAGAAGTAATCGTGGCGCGCCTTCTTGTTGTTTGCGATCAGTTTTTCCATGCGTTAATACAATCCTCCGATGCGGGAGAACGGGAACAGCCGGAACACCGCTTTGCCCAGCACGTCGTCCTCATCCACGAGACCGATGGCGCTGTCCCGGCTGTCCCGGGAATTCTGCCGATTGTCGCCCATGCAGAACAGTTTGCCTTCCGGCACATAGACCTCATCCATCTCCGTATTGGTGTAGCCGTCCTTGGTGTAGGGCTCATCCTGCGGCTCTCCGTTGATGTAGACGACGCCGCCCGTGATGGAGATCGTATCGCCGGGGATGGCGATGATGCGCTTTACCAGCAGTTTTTCAGAACCGTCGGACGTCGTAAGGGAGCTGTGGAACACGATGATATCGCCCCTCTGGGGGTCACCGAACAGGCGGTAGCTCTGCTTGCTGATGAACAGATAATCATTGGCCACCAGCGTGTTCTCCATGCTGTGTTCCTGCACGATGGTAGGCTTGATGAACTGCAGCACGAGGAAGGCGACGACGATCGCGATCAGGATATCCTTGATCCACTCCTTCGCGTTCTCGCTCAGGCCTTTTTTCTGCTCAGGAGCGGGTACGGGCTCCTCCGCCGGCGTTTCCGGGGTCTGTTCGACCTGTTCCATGGGGTTTTCGTTCATTCTATGATCTCCTTGCCGAATAATTCTTTCTGGATAAAGGCCCACTGGGGCGGCAGCGGCGCTTTCGCCTCTTTGCCGTTGAGGTAGGCGAGGGGTTCGGGCAGGCCGGTAAAGACCAGGCGCCCTGCGTGCAGCAGCTGCGTCGTAAGGCCGGTGCGCTGCGCGATGTTTTCGTTGACCCGCCGATCGCCGTATTTTGCGTCGCCGATGAGGGGGTATCCCGCGTATTTCAGGTGGGCGCGGATCTGATGGCTGCGTCCGGTCACCAGTTCGACCTCCACCAGCGTAAAGCCGTTTGCCGCATGCAGCGGACGGACGATGGTCTCGATATATTTGCCTTCAGCCGCCGTTTCGGGCAGCACCCGGACCTTGTTGGACCGTTCGTCCTTCAGCAGTTTATTTTTCAGATGAAGGGGTTTTGCGAGCTCTCCGCACACGATGGTGAAGTAGATCTTCGTAAAGCCGCTGTCTTTTGTGATCTCCGCGCTCAGCGTGCGCAGCGCCTGCGCGTTCTTGCCGAACACCACAAGGCCTGTCGTATTGCGGTCCAGCCGGTGCACGGGGGATGGCACGAAGCTTTTTTCCACGCGCGGCACGTAATCGCCTTTTTCGATCAGGTAATCCACCGCCTGGTTCGCCAGCGTGTCTTTCTTTTCCGTGCTGTCGCCGTGAACGAGCAGGCCGAAGGGCTTGCAGAGCACCAGCACGTTTTCGTCCTCGTAGGCGACCGTAAACTGGCGCTTGGCCGCGTGCGTCCTCTTTTTCTTCGTGAGCGCATCCAGATCGTCTTCGTCCAGATAGATCTGCAGCACGTCCCCTTCCGCGAGCAGAGTCTCCTCTTTCGCCCGCTTTCCGTTTACCTTTACGTCTTTGCGGACGGCCTTGTAGACAAGGCTGAGCGGCGCGTTGCACAGGTATTTCTTCAGGAAGCGGTCCAGCCGCTGTCCTGCGTCGTTTGCGGTTATCGTTACCTCTCTCATAACTAAAACAGTATACCATAAAAGGTCCCGATGTGATAAACTTATTAAAGGTATTGGAATTAACAGAAAGGGGAAACGCATGAGAAAGATCAAAGATCTGATATACGATTACAACGACATCTTCGTGGCCCTGCTCATCATCGCAGCGGCGGCTGCGATCATCTTCTGGCGGGTCACCGACATCATGGCCTACCCGGAGTATCTGGCGGGCAAGGAGCAGTCCCAGACCGGAGAGGTGGACTTTTCCGACGTGGATCTGACACCGGTGGACATCGAACCGTTTAACGAAAACCCGGACGAGATCACGGTGGACGGCAGCGGCGAGGACCAGACTGCGCAGCAGACGCCGGCGGATGAGACGCAGACCCCGGAGGAACCTGCCCAGACCGCGCAGGTCGATGCGGACGGCAACTACACCGTGGAGATCCCCAAAGGGTCTTCCGCCCAGGGTATCGCCCGCATTCTGAAAGATCAGGGCATCATCTCCGATGTCGACGCCTTCATGGACGTCGTCGAGCAGATGGGCGCCACGATGCAGATGAAATACGGCACCTATAAGATCCCGCAAGGCAGCACCGCCGAAGAGATCATCAATAAACTCATTTAGGAGGATACTATGGCACTTGTAACCACCAAAGAAATGTTCGCGAAGGCACTGAACAAGGATTACGCAGTCGGCGCCTTCAACGTCAATAACATGGAGATCATCCAGGGCATCGTGGAAGCCGCCCAGGAAGAGAATGCACCTCTCATCCTGCAGGTCTCCGCAGGCGCCCGCAAATACGCGAAACCCGCTTATCTGACGAAGCTGGTCGAGGCAGCCATGATCGATACCGGTCTGGATATCTGCCTGCACCTGGACCACGGCGAAGATTTCGACATCTGCAAGAAGTGCGTGGACGACGGATTTACCTCCGTCATGATCGACGGTTCTAAGCACGAATTTGAGGAGAACATCAAGCTCACGAAGCAGGTCGTGGAATACGCCCACGCCCACGGCGTAGTCGTGGAAGCAGAGCTCGGCAAGCTGGCCGGGGTGGAAGACAATATCAACGTCGACGCCCGTTCCGCCACGTTCACCGTTCCCGAAGAAGCGGCGGAATTCGTAGAGCGTACCGGCGTGGATTCCCTGGCAGTCGCCATCGGAACCAGCCACGGTGCCTATAAATTCAAGGGCACGCCCTATCTGGACTTCGAAAGACTGGAAGCGATCCACAAGCTCATTCCGGACACCCCGCTGGTGCTCCACGGCGCCTCCACCGTTCTGCCCGAATTCGTCGCCCGCTGCAACGAGTACGGCGGCAACATCCCCGGCGCCCAGGGCGTTCCCGAGGAGATGATCCTGGAAGCGGTTAAGCACGGCGTCTGCAAGGTAAACATCGACACCGACCTGCGCCTGGCCATGACCGCGGAGATCCGCCGCCATCTGGTCGAGCATCCCGAGGACTTCGACCCCAGAAAGTATCTGGGACCGGCCAGAGATGCCATCAAGCGCATGGTGCAGCACAAGATCCGCAACGTGCTGAACGCAAGCGGCCAGAGATAAACAATTGACAATATTACCAAAAGATGGTATTCATATTACATGAATACCATCTTTTTACTTTGGACGATCTTCTGGCTGCTGCGCATTGCGATCGAGGACATCCGTTCCTTTACGATCCCCAACCGGTTTACGCTGGCCATCCTGCTGGCTGCGCCTTTTCTGAGCGCAGCGCCTTTCGGCATGCGGCTTCTGGCGGCCGTGCTCCCCTTCTGCCTTGTTCCGTTTCTGGGCATGGGAGATGTAAAGCTGTACAGTGCCCTGGGATTCTGCCTCGGCCCCATGCCGCTGCTTCGCATCGCCTGCGGTTCTCTTCTGGCAGGTGGGCTCTATGCCGCAGCGCTGCTGGTCCTCCGGAAGGCAAAGAAAAAGGACCGGATAGCATTCGGTCCTTTTATCGCAGCGTCTGCTGCCGTAATTCTTCTTATGCCTTACTTCGCATCGACAGATGCCATGTGGGCGATCAGCCGCAGCATGTTGGCGGTGTAGCCCCACTCGTTGTCGTAGAAGGCCACGAGCTTGAACCAGTATTCGTTCATCTCGATGCCCTGGCGCGCGTCGAAGCAGGTGGGGGTGGAAGCGCCGATAAAGTCGGAGGAGACGACTTCGTCGTCCACGTATTCGATGACGCCCTTCATGTAGGTCTCGGAGGCCTTCTTCACCTTCTCGCAGATGTCTGCGTAGTGGGTCGGCTTCTCCAGCTTGACGTTCAGGTCGATGACGGATACGTCCGCGATGGGTACGCGGTAAGCGATGCCGGTGAGCTTGCCCTGAATCTCAGGGATGACCAGACCAACAGCCTTCGCAGCGCCGGTGGCGGTGGGGATGATGTTGCCGAAGACGGAACGGCCGGTTCTCCAGTCCTTCAGGGACTTGGCGTCGACGACCTTCTGCTTGGCAGTTGCGGCGTGGATGGTGGACATCAGACCGCCGTCGATGCCGTACTCATTCTGCAGCACCTTGCACAGCGGAGCGAGGCAGTTCGTGGTGCAGCTGGCTGCGGAAACGATATCCATTGAACTTTCGTACTTCTCCTGGTTGACGCCATAGACGAATGTCGGGGTCACCTTATCCTTAGCCGGAGCGGACATGATAACTTTTTTCGCACCGCCGATGAAGTGCGCCTTCGCATCCTCGGACTTTACGTAAGCGCCGGTGGCGTCGATGATGTATTCGGCACCGAGTTCCTTCCAGGGGATCTTGGAAGCGTCACCTTCGCTGTAGACGAGGATCTTCTTGCCGTCGATGATGATGCCGTCGTCCGCCTTCTCCAGTTTGCCGGGGAAGCGTCCGTAGACGGTGTCGTATTTGATCATGTAGAGCATGTAGTCGATGTCCGCTTCGCGCTTTGCGATCGCAACGACGTCGAATACTTCCGGCTGCTGCAGAGCGATGCGCAGAGCGATGCTGCCGATGCGGCCGAAGCCGTTGATTCCTAACTTAATAGCCATTTTCTCCTCCTCATTGGCCGCACAGGGCGGTCCCAACCTCTCAGCTATTCGTTACATTTTTTCAAAACTGCCTGCAGGCAGTTGATGGACTTGCCTCTCGCGGAGAACTTCTGCTCGTACTCCGTCTCCACGTTCCATTCCGCGTAGGGACTGTGGTGGAGGTCCCGGGTGACCCAGCGCAGCAGCAGGCCGCGGCTGCGGATCTCCTCCAGGGAGTAGTCGAACAATCCGTCGTTATCCGTCTTGAACTGCAGTACGGCACCGGGCGCCGCACAGGCTTCGTATGCTTTCAGTTTTTCCCGGTACGTAAGTCTGCGCTTGGCGTTGCGGGCCTTCGGCCAGGGATCACTGAAGTTCAGGTAGATGCGGTCCAGTTCCCCTTCGGCGAAGAAGTCCCGCGCATCCACTATATAATCCATTATAACAAGAAGATTGGAAAGATTATAGTCTTTTGCCTTTTGCAGGATGCGGACGTTGATCTTTTTTCCGCCTTCCACTGCGATGAAATTGATGTCCGGATGCAGCCGGGCCATCTCGCAGATAAACCGGCCTTTGCCGGAACCGATCTCCAGATGCAGCGGCAGGCTGGGGTCCGCAAAGGCGCTGCGCCAGCTTCCCCGCTTTGCTTTCGGGTCATCCGCGATCCAGGCGCTGCAGTCCGCCGCGATCGCATCTCTGTTTTTTACACTACGCTGTCTCATTTAGAACACCGGCAGCTTTCCGATAGCGATAACTGCTGCAAAATACAGCACCAGGACGACCGCCGCGATGCGGTCGCAATTGTGGAAGGCCATGCCGTTCATGCGGGTGCGGCCGTCGCCGCCCCGGTAGCAGCGGGCTTCCATGGCCATGGCCAGGTCCGCCGCGATGCGGAAGGCGCTCACGAACAGGGGCACCAGCAGCGGAATAAGCCCCTTGGCGCGCTGCAGTAGATTGCCGCTCTCAAAATCCGCGCCCCTCGCCGTCTGGGCCTTCATGATCTTGTCGGTCTCGTCCAAAAGCGTGGGGATAAAGCGCAGAGCGATGGTCATCATCATGGCCAGCTCGTGGGAAGGCAGGCCGATCTTGCTCAAAGGCGAGAGCAGCCGCTCCATGCCGTCCGTCAAGGCCACGGGCTTGGTGGTGAGGGTCAAAAGGGATGACCCGAAGATGAGCATGACGAGCCGGATCGCCATAAAGCAGGCGCGGTAGACGCCTTCCCGGGCGATTTTCAGGATGCCGAAGCGCCAGATGGGGTCGCCGGGGGTCATGAACAGGTTGATGATGGCGGTGAACACGATCAGGAACATGACGGCCTTGAGGCCTCTCGCCATGTACTTGAAGGGGACGCCGGAAATTTTGACGAGAATGGCGAGACAGATGCCGCAGAACAGAAATCCCGTAAAATTCTTTACGACAAACAGCGACACGAGGAAAAGGATCGTGCCGATGAGCTTGGTCCGGGGATCCAGCTTGTGGACCACGGAATCGCCGGGATAATATTGTCCGAGTGTGATGTCTTTGATCGCCATTTATCTTAAAGCGTTTACGATCTCTCGTGCCGCCTCGTCTTCGTCGAAGATGTCCGTGCGGACATTGAGTCCTTTTTCTTTTAGGAGGTAAAGGAGTTCGGAGGAAGATGGTGCACCGAGACCGATCTCGTGGAGTTCTTTGTGGTGGGAGAAGACTTCCCGGGGCGTGCCGTTCATGGCCAGATGACCCTTGTCCAGCACCAGGACGCGGTCCGCCATGCGGGCGGCGTCGTCCATGTTGTGGGAGACCAGCAGGATGGTGAGGTTACGGTCGCGCCGCACCTTCTCCACCATGTCCAGGATGTCCTTATGGCCTTTGGGATCCAGGCCTGCCGTCGGCTCGTCCAGGATGAGCACCTGGGGCTCCATGGCCAGAACGCCTGCGATGGCCACGCGGCGTTTCTCGCCGCCGGACAGTTCGAAGGGAGAAACGTCCCGCTTCGCATCCGGATCGATGCCCACGAGTTTTAGGGCTGCGATCGCCTTTTCCTCGCATTCTTCCGGCGTAAACCCGTAGTTTTTCGGCGCGAAACAGACGTCCTTCAGAACGGTCTCCTCAAACAGCTGATATTCCGGATACTGGAACACCAGGCCGATCTTCCGGCGGGCTTCCCGGGCTTCCTTCGTTTTCTCGTTGATATCGATGCCGTCCGCCAGCACGCAGCCCTTCGTGGGCTTCATGAGGCCGTTTAAATGCATCAGAAGCGTGGACTTGCCGCTGCCGGTGTGGCCGATGATGGCCGCAAACTCGCCGCTGGGGATCGTAAAATTCACGTCTTCCAGCGCCGTCGTGGCAAAGGGCAGGCCCTCGCTGTAGGTATATCCCAATTCTCTGACTTCTATCTGCATAGGCACTCTGCCAGCCTTTCCGCGGTAATGATGCCTTCCGGCAGATCGACGCCGAGGTCTCTCAGTTTGACTGCCATGGAAGCGCCGAAGGGCATCTGCAGGTTGAGTTCCTGCAGTTTTTCGCCGTGCGCAAACAGCGCGGCCGGCGTCTCATCCAGGATGGGTCTCCCCTTGTCCATCACGATGATGCGGTCCGCCTGGGCGGCTTCTTCCATGAAATGCGTAATTAAAATAACGGTCTTTCCCTCTTCGTGCAGGCCGCGGATGATCTTCAGGATCTCCGCTCTGCCGGAAGGATCGAGCATGGCCGTGGGTTCGTCGAACACGATGCATTCCGGCTGCATGGCCAGCACGCCGGCGATGGCGATGCGCTGTTTCTGACCGCCGGACAACAGATGCGGGCCCTTTTTACGGAACTCGTACATGCCGACGGCGTTTAAGGCGTTATCCACCCTTTGACGGATCTCCGCCGGGTCGACGCCCAGATTCTCCGGGCCGAAGGCCACGTCGTCCTCCACGACGGAAGAGACCAGCTGGTTGTCCGGATTCTGGAACACCATGCCGCAGCGACGGCGGATCTCCCAGGTATTGTCCGGGTCTGCCGTAGACATGCCGCACACCAGCACTTCGCCGGAGGACGGCAGCAGCAGGGCGTTCAGGTGCTTCGCCAGCGTGGACTTGCCGCTTCCGTTGCTGCCGACGATGGCGACGAAGCTGCCCTTTTCGATGTCCAGGGTGACCCCGTCCAGCGCCATGCGCTTTTCGGAGTGCTTCACGTCCACGTCGTTGTTCGTGGTCACGTTGCCTTCCGCATCCTCCACGTAGTAGGAAAACGTTACGTTTTTCAGTTGTATGACCGTTTCTTTGCTCATAACCAAATCAGTATAACATAAAAGGCCCCGGAAATGGGGCCTTCCTGCGCTTATTCTTTCGTTATTTCAAAGCGATCGTGGCGATATAGCGGGTGGCTGCGGGAAGTTCGAGCTGCGGATCTTCGAGCCGCAGTTCCGTCTGCCGGCCGTCAGCCTTCATCATCCGGTCGAAATGGCACAGGGCGATGCCGAGGTCCACCTTCTGCAGATCCCAGCCGTTGTTCTCGTAGCCCTTGTCTTGCTTTTCATAGAAATGGACCAGGTCGCCGCAGACGACGATGCGCCAGGGCTGCTTGTTGACCGCGGAAGGAGCCCAGCGGACGGCCTCGAGCGCGTCGGAGACCGCATCCCCTTCGGCTCTGGCGAGCGGTTTTCCGAAATCTCCGTCGAAGAACAGCTGTCCGTAGGGCAGGCGGCTGTCCGCCTTCACGCCTTTGCGCATCAGGGATTCCCGCAGCGCCATCTTCTTTGCGGGGTAGCCCAGGGGCGAAACGCAGGGCATCACCTCGTCCGGCGCCAGGGCGCTGGCTTTTTCGAAGGCGTCCCGGTTCATGGTGCCGGCGATCCAGGTGGTGCCGATGCCCATGGCCTGCGCCTGCAAGACCACCAATTCGAAGGCATAACCGAAGGCCTCCTCCGCATGGGGCTGCTTTTTCAGTTTTCCCGTCATGTACAGGTCCGTGCCGGAGATCACCGGGCTGGCGAGGCCATGCTCTTTGGCGGAAAAGATCTGAAACACCGCCTGTTGGCCGTAGGGGTTTTCTACGCCGTTTGCAAGATCCAGAAGTTCCTTCTGCTCTTCCGGGGCGAGCCCGTTTCCGTCGAAGGTGCGCACGCTGCGGCGGGCTTTGATCGTATTGAAAAGTGTATTTTTATCGAGTTGCTGTAGTTGGGTCATGCTTGCCTCCTTTAAAGTGTATATCCGCTTTATTGTATCACATGCTACAATAGACGCAGAAGAAAAAGACAGGAGGTTGCCTTATGCTGAAAGAAGGAACAAAAGCGCCGGACTTCGCGCTGTGCGATAAGGACGGAAAGACCGTCACCCTGCAGGATTTCGCGGGAAAGAAACTCGTACTGTATTTCTACCCTAAGGACAATACGGCGGGCTGCACCAAACAGGCCTGCGCGTTTGCCGCGGTGTACGAAGGTTTTAAGGACAAAGATGTGGCGGTCGTAGGGATCAGCAAGGATTCTTCCGCGTCCCACCGGATGTTTGCGGAGAAGTACGATCTGCCCTTTATCCTCTTATCCGACCCAGAATTGAAGGCGATCCAGGCCTACGACGTCTGGGTGGAGAAGAAGATGTACGGTAAAATCGGCCACGGCGTCGAGCGGTCCACCTACATCATCGACGAGAACGGCATCATCGAGAAGGCCATGCCGAAGGTCAAGCCCGACTCCAACGCAGCGGACATCCTGGAATACCTGGGAAAGCTGTAGACCGGTCTGTGCATTGACCGGCCGCGCAGTTTTGGGAAGGGTCACAGGGTTTTCCGTGACCCTTTCAGTCATTTCAAAACAGTCAAAGAAAAGCACACAAAAATGGCCCGAAAAGGGCCATTTTTCTTTGACAAAATTCATATCGTCATCTCTGATAGATGATCCGCCCATCCAGGATCGTCATATCCACCTGGATGCTGCGGATGTCTTCCGGATCGATGCCGTCGAGATTGCAGTCGAGGATCGCGATGTCCGCCCGCTTTCCGGGTTCCAGCGAGCCCTTGATCTCCTGTTCACCGGTAAGGCAGGCGCCGTTGTAGGTCATCATCTTGACGGCTTCCTTTACGGTGATGCACTCGGACGTGCCCAGAGACGTGCCGCGCATCGCTTTACGGGTCACCGCGCTATACATGTTCCAGAACGGATTTAATGCGCCGCAAGGCATATCCGTGGACAGCCCGCAGCGGATACCGTAGTTCAGGTAGGTCCGAAGAGGCGTATAGCTTTCGATCTTGTCCGGCGGCAGCAGTTCGGGATACCCGTCGCCCTCGCCGTAGATAAACGAACCCTGCACGATGGCCATGATGCCCATCTCCGCCATCATCTCCAGCGCTTTCTTCGTAGGAAAATAGGCGTGGATGATGTTGTGGTGATGCGGCCGGGGATTGGCCTTCCAGGCCTTGTACATTGCTTCCACCGCTCTTTCCAGCGCGATGTCGCCCATCACGTGGATGCCGATGTCCCATCCTGCGTCGTGAGCGGTCTTGATGTATCCGTCCAGTTTGTCCAGATCCAGGCGCAGCGGAACGTTCCGGGGGCCGTCGTCTCCCACGTAAGCCCAGGATTTTAAGGCGGTTTTAGAAGTAAGGCCGTAATCTATGGCCATCTTCAGCCCCGTATAGCGGATCCATTCATTGCCGTAGCCGGCACCGAAATCGTAATCGTCGATCACATGAGCGAGCATCGCTTCGTCCGGCACGAAGTTGAATCCATGCCAGGTCGGCATCAGGCCCATACGCAGGGTGAGGTCGCCTTCCCGGTACAGTTTATGATAAGCACGGGCCAGATTTCTCGTCCCGCCGGCTTCCATGTTGCTCGTGATGCCGTAGGCGTTGTAGACGGGAAGCGCAATGCGGATCAGCTCTTCGAAGGACTCGGGGGAAGGATCTCCCGCGCCGTCGCCTGCCATCCCGCTGGCGACGTCCATCACATTGCGCACCAGCAGCATCGCGTTGCCGTGGAGGATGCCGTTGGGTTCGCCGGTGGACGGGTCACGCACGATCTCGCCTTTTTCCGGATCCGGCGTATCCTTCGTGACCCCGGCCAGCGCCAGCGCCATCGAATTCGCCACGCAGCTGCCGAATACGCGGTCGAACACGACGGGATGGTCCGGAGCGGCTTCGTCCAGTTCCTTTTTCGTAAAGCTGCGGTTTTCTTTAAACTGGGATTCGATATAGCTGCAGCCCGTGATCCACTTGCCCTTCGGCGTGGCAGCCGCCTTTTCCGCCAGTTTTTCCTTCAGCATATCGAAACTGTCGATGCCGAACAGCACGACGCCCCGGAAAGTCTGACCGGCCTGCCAAAGATGGCTGTGGCAGTCGTTGATCCCGGGCATGGCGCTGCGGCCTTTCAGATCGATGAGTTTCGTCCAGGGTGCGGCCAGCCCTAAGATCTCGTCGCTGTTGCCTGTCGCCAGGATCTCGTTGCTGCAGATCGCCAGCGCGTCGCAGACCGCATCGTCCGCGTCGGCAGTAAAGATGGTTCCGTTATAGAGGATGATATCCGGGGTGTCAAATCGTGTGTTCATAGAAAACCTCCTTGCCTTCCAGGCTTCTGCTTTTATTGTATCATATGCTATAATGTGCGCAGAGGTGTGTATTCAATGAATCCGGATAGTAAATATACGGTCAAGAAGACCTTCAGTGCGGAGACTGTGGTCTTCCCTGTTATTTTTCTCGCTTTTTTTGCCTATCTGGCCCACGTGATGGGCATGGCCAACATGATCAATACGATCATGAAGACGGCGTTCGATCTTCTGATCAACACCGTCCTGTATATCGTGGCGGTCTGCGTCATCATGGGCGCAGTATCCGAGCTTCTTACGGAGTTCGGTTTCGTTGCGCTGATGGACCGGGTACTGCGGCCGCTGATGCGGCCTGTCTTCGGACTGCCGGGTGCTGCCTCCCTGGGCATCGTCACCACGTTCCTCTCGGACAATCCGGCTATCCTGGCGCTCACCGCAAATCCCCGCTATAAGTATTATTTCAAAGCCTACCAGTTCCCGGCGCTCACGAACATCGGCACGTCCTTTGGCATGGGACTTATCGTGTGCACCTACATGCTGTCGCTGGCGTCCATCACCGGGGAATCCTACGGCAAAGCCGTCGTCATCGGGCTGGCCGGCGCGACGGTCGGCGCTGTCGTGAGCACCCGCATCATGCTGCATTTCACGAAGAAGGTCTACGGGACGGATCTGCCCGCGCAAGATGCCTTCCCTTCCGCGCAGGACACCGAGATCGGGGAGCTGGAACCGGGTCTTCGCCCGGTGAGGAAAGGAAATCTGGGCAACCGGGTGCTGGGAGCTCTGCTGGACGGCGGCGCCAGCGGCCTCACTTTAGGAGCGGGTATCGTTCCCGGCGTGCTCATCATCTGTACGCTGGTGATGATCCTGATGAACGGGCCTTCGGACAGCGGTCTTTACACGGGAGCCGCCTACGAAGGCGTCGGACTGATCCCGGCAGTCGCTGCCAAACTCAATTTTATCCTGGAACCCCTGTTCGGGTTCAGCAACACCCAGGCCATCGGCGTTCCCGTAACGGCGCTGGGCGCTGCCGGTGCTGCCATCAGCCTGGCCTCGGGGCTCGCTTCCCGGGGACTTTTGGCCGCGGGCGATGTGGCCGTCTTTACCGCCATGTGCATGTGCTGGAGCGGCTATCTCAGCACGCACACGTCCATGATGGACAGCCTGCACTGCAAAGAGCTGACAGGCAAAGCGCTTATCTCACACACGATCGGCGGCATCGCAGCAGGATTTGCCGCGCATTGGATCTTCATACTCGTCAGCCTTCTGTAACAAAAATGCAAAACGGGGACGGTTCTCTGTCTCACTAGTGCGTTAGTGAGACAAAGAACCGTCCCCGTCATTTTTTGGTCTGTCCGCTTACTGGGCGTTCGCGTGCTCCTTGTTGTAGCGGTACCACTTCCAGTAGCCGTAGCAGGTGTTCACCATCATGGCGGCAACGGTCACCAGCATGATGTAGGCGCCGCCCCGGATGTACAATGTAGCATCCATGATCAGGGTGATGATCCAGGCGTACCACTGCTCGCGGTAGCGGGCCAGAAGCAGCACGCCGTTGGCGATGCCGAAGCCCGAAGACAGGGCGTCCACGTAGGAATCGGCAGCGCCGGGGATCATCCGGATGAGGGAACCGGCGACAAAGGCGAAGGCAAAGATCGCTGCGATCACCAGGATATCCTGCTTCGGCGTAAGGGTCTTGACCACGGTGAGTTCCTCTTTTTCCTCATCCCTGTGCTTGCTCCAGCGCCAGTAGCTGAGGGCGCTCACCGGGATCCAGAAGACGCAGATGATGATGGCGGTCACGTACCAGCCGTTGTAGAAGCACACGACGAGTTCCGACAATTCTACGAAGATAATGTCCACCACGAAATTCAGCTTGCTCTGCTTGGAGATCATGAGCTCGCAGATGGGGTTGGACAGCACGCAGACGATGGAGGCGACCACCAGCAGCGTGTTGGACGTGTCTTCCAGCATGTAGTCCGGGAAAAAGATGACGAATACGACGGTAATGACCAGGACGATGCCCAGATACCACTTCTGATACGGCGTAAAACTCTTAACGAAAGCCTTTAATTCACTCATTTAAAGTTCCTTTAAATAAGCCGCGAGGCGCGGAAACGCCCGCAGCGGATTTTCATAATAGATCTGTTCTCTTACCTTCTCCGGATAGATATCCGAAAGAAAATCATCGAACCGCTCGATGTCCACGAGATTCAGGGGCGGGCAAAAGTCCGTACCGTAGAGGATCTGCGAGACGCAGTCGACCGCATGCAGCGCGCCGCCGTAATTCGCCAGCAGCACGTTCCAGTCGCTTTCGTACCCTTCTTCGAACAGTCCCGAAAAATCCGTAAACAGGTTCGGGTGATCCGCACAGAGCGCACAGCAGCGGGCGGTGTTCGGGTCATCCATGTGGGCCGCGACGAAATTGATTCCCGGGTGCCGTTCGGCTGCCCGGGCGATGTGCACTGCAGATGACCCTTCCAGATCCTGATCGGAAGGCAAAACCAGAGAGCACAGACCGGTATGGAATGTGACCGTAAGACCGTTTTTTTCGCAGAAAGCGTAGACCTCTTCCAGCTCCGGATCTTCTGCCGTCCCCTTCTGGTAGCTGGTGTAGATCTTAAGCCCGACCACCTTCCAGTCGTCCAGATGGGATTCGATCTGCGCAAGCTGCGGGCCGGCCGGGGACTTGCGGTCGATGCAGGGGCATAAAAAAAGACGGGGGTCGCTCTGCACGGTCCGGACCGTATCTGGATTTGCCAGAATGCTTTCCGGAAACTGCATGACCAGCGCGATATGATCTGCCCGGGAAAAGTATTCATTCCGGATCGAATCGGTTATAATATGCGTGTGACAATCGATCTTTCTCATAACAGTACATTACTATACCACCCCGTTTTGGGAATTGGCAAGAAAAAAGGGAACTATTGGGAGGAAACAGAATGAAGAACAAGAAAAAGATCCTGGCATTGCTCCTGGCATGCGCCCTGCTCTTTGTAGCAGGCTGCACCAAGGCGGAAGAGCCTGCAGAACCTGCGGAAGCAGCGGAAACGGAAGACTACAGCGAATATAACGCAAAGGCGGAAGAAGCCTATCTGGCTGCCGTACAGACCTTCGTGGACATGGGCACGCTGCCCGGCAGCGATGCAGTTATCCCGGTCGAAGGTTACGGCTACGACGAATGGGACAACCTGTATGCGATCTGCGACCTGGATGAAGACGGAAAGCTGGAACTGGTGATCCGCGCAGCGGACTCGATCATGGCCAGCATGCAGGAAAACGTATACGTCTATAACGAAGAGACGGGCGAAGTTACCGACGTGCTCGTCGCGTTCCCGGTCTGCAAATACTACGACACCAAGGCCATCGAAAGCGGCTGGTCCCACGGCACCGGCATGGAAACGGACGATTTCTGGCCGTTCAACGCCTTTGTCTACGACGAGGAGAACGACAACTATTACTTCTACGGCTCCGTCTCCCAGTACACGCTGGAAGTCTTAACGCTGATGGAAAAAGCGGACGAATTCCCCGCCGACGTGGATGAAGACGGCAACGGCATCGTCTACGAGATCATCAACGGCGACGACGCGCCCTTCTACGCGGACGACGCGATCTATCAGGAATGGCGCTCCGGCGTCTTCGGCGACAACGCGCCCGTCGAGCTGCCCTGGCACAACGTGGACGAACTCGTCCACCCGAACGAGTGATCTATCGGGGACGGTTCTCTTTTAGATCAAAATGATCTAAAAGAGAACCGTCCCCAGCAGTTCAAATATCTTCAAATTCCAGATACTCGGCATTGCCCCGGTCTGCCTCTTCCTCGAAGAGCAGACCGGCTTTTTCTATGGCGCCTTCGAAGCCGGTAAGGGCGGCAAAAGGCGAAAACTGGGCAGCACGCTTATCCAGACTCATCGGCGGATGCTTTTTCGAGACCGGATGGGGCAGATCCAGCATGTCGTCGTATGTTCCCCTTCCGGGCATTAATTTTTCCGTCATGCTCTGTGTCCTCCGATCTGTTCGTTGCGTTCCCGTCCGGTCGCCTCTTCTTTATAACTGGTGCCGGGCATCACCGCATTCTTACCGTAGCGCTTCTTGATGGCCAGCAGCGCCTGCTGCAGCTGGCCTTCCTTCTCGAGCGCCGCATCCTCCGCTTTCTTCTCCTTGGCTACAGCCTCGTAATCGGTGAACAGATCCAACTGTTCGCCCTGTTCTTTTTCCTCTTTTACGCTCTCCTCCCGCAGCATGTGGGCTGCCACCACGTACATGCGCCGCACGAGGCAGGTCGGGTCCGCGATACGGTCGTACAGCCGCATGGCCGCCTCCGTGATGAGCCGCGTAGATGCCGTATGCCGCTCCAGATTCTCCGAACCATGCGCCATCTTCGGCACAGTCTTGCCGTACCAGTCCGCCTGCACCTGCCCTTCGTAGCCCTTCGACAGGCTTTCGGCATCATATCCCAGGCTGAGGACGATCTGGTCCGTCACCAATCCCTTAGCCGCCAGGTCCAAAGACAGCGCGTCCGCCATCTCCCGCACGACGGTGCGGGCCTCCGCGATCTTATACCCATGGGACAGCACCTGCCCGCTGGACAGACTGTTCTCCTCCGGTTTATACGCCTTGATGTGCCGGATCTCGCAGGGCTCCCAGCCCCAGGCGTGGTCGATCAGCAGCTCCGCGTTTACACCGAACAGTTTGTAGAGCAGGTCTTCGTTATGGGGGTCACGGGGGCCGCCGATGCTGCAACGGGCCACGTCGCCCATGGTGTACATGCCGTGCTGCGCCAGCCGCCTTGCGATACCGGGGCCGACCCGCCAGAAGTCGGTAATGGGCCGGTGACCCCAGAGTTTCTCCCGGTAGCTGCGCTCATCCAGCTCCGCGATGCGTACGCCGTCCTCATCCGCGGGGATGTGCTTGGCTTCGATGTCCATGGCGATCTTGCACAGGTAGAGATTCGGGCCGATGCCCGCCGTTGCAGTGATGCCCGTGTTCTTCAGCACGTCCTGGATGATGGTCATGGCGTACTCGTGGGCGGTCTTGCCGCTGGCCCGCAGGTACAGCGTGGCATCGAGAAAGATCTCGTCGATGGAATAGACATGGATATCCTCGGGCGCCGCGTATTTTAAATAGATCTGATAGATCTTCGTGCTGTATTCGATATATTTGGCCATGCGGGGCACGGCGGTGATGAAATCCAGTTTGAGGGACGGATCCGCCGCCAGCAGGTTTATATTGTCCGATTCCCCCGCAAAGCGCCTGCCCGGCGCCAGCCGCAGCCGCTCCGCGTTGATCTGCGCAACCTTCTGATCCACTTCGAACAGCCGGGGCCTGCCCGGGATGCCGTAGGTTTTCAGGGCAGGCGAAACCGCCAGACAAATGGTCTTGTTTGTCCGGCTGCGGTCTGCCACCACCAGATTCGTGGTGAGCGGGTCACGCCCCCGCTCCCGGCATTCCACCGAGGCGTAGAACGACTTTAAGTCGATGGCGATATAGGTTTTCGGCCAATTCTTATTATCCATGTGCAAAACAAATGTTCGTTTTCTCAGTTCTATTATACACGATAACGGAGGCTGTGGGAGGATTGCTTTTGCATTGTTTTTTTGTTTTATCTTTGTTGCAGCACACAAATATTTCACTTGATTATTTGTGCAAGACAAACTATAATCGTAGCATTACGAAATAATCTGCGAATCGGTTGGATTTAGGATTATAATGAGAGTGCTAAGCACTTAACATAGGAGGACACAGCATGGATATCAAGATCACAAAGACTACTAACCCGAAACCTCTTCCCGACGAATCGAATCTCGGATTCGGCTCTGTTTTTACGGACCACATGTTCATCATGGATCACGATGACGACGGCTGGCATAACCCCCGCATCGTCCCCTACGGCCCCATCTCCCTGGATCCGGCTGCCAGCGTATTCCACTACGGCGGCGAGATCTTCGAAGGATTAAAGGCCTACAGAGGCGCAGACGGCAAGGTAAGACTGTTCCGCCCGGACGAGAACGGCAAGAGAATGGTCAATTCCGCCATCCGTATGGGCATGCCCGAAGTGCCCGAAGAAGACTTCGTGGAAGCGGTCAAAGCGCTGGTCAAAGTCGACGAACGCTGGGTCCCCTCCAAGAAGGGCAACACCCTGTATATCCGCCCGTTCCTGATCGCAGTCGATCCGAACCTCACCCTGCACGGTATCCATCAGGAGATGTTCCTCATCATCCTGTCCCCCTCCGGCAGTTACTTCTCCGACGGTCTTACAGCGGTCAAGGGCGCCTTTGAAGTCGAAGACGTCCGCGCAGTCCGCGGCGGCACCGGCTTTACCAAGTGCGGCGGCAACTACGGCGCAGCCAACAGAGCCATCATGCGCAGCGAAGCGGCAGGCTATCCCGCCCTCATCTGGCTGGACGGCGTAGAGAGAAAATATATCGAAGAAGTCGGCGGCATGAACGTCATGTTCAAGATCGACGGCAAGGTCTACACCCCGATGCTCAACGGCTCCATCCTGCCGGGCATCACGAGAAAGTCCATGATCCAGGTGATGCAGGACTGGGGCGTGGAAGTCATCGAGAAGCGGATCTCCGTGGAAGAACTGCTGACGGCCGCAGACGAAGGCCGCGTGGAAGAAGCCTGGGGCGTCGGCACAGCAGCCGTCATCTCCCCCATCGCCTCCCTCACCCACGAAGGCAAGGAATACGTCTTCAACAACGGCGAAGTCGGTCCGTTCTCCAAGAAGCTCTACGACACCCTTACGGGTATGCAGTGGGGCGAGACAGAGGACACCTACGGCTGGATCGTGACCCTGTAAACAACACCCTTTCGCGGGCTGCGGTTTTCCGCAGCCCTTTTTCTATGCTACAATAAGGCGAAAGGAACGATACTCATGGAAGAAAAACAGACCAAAAGCTTAGGAAAACGCATCGGGACCGGCATCATCGTCGTGTGCGCCGTCCTGTTCGCTCTTTTCTTTTTTTACACGGAACATTACTACCACGCGGATGCCCAGGCCCGGACTGCGCTGCAGAGCGGAGACGGCGTCACGGTGAGCCAGGCAGCGCTGGGCTACCTCTTCGACGGACCCGGCACGGAAGACCTCCTGATCTTCTATCCCGGCGCCAAGGTGGAGGAGACCGCCTATGCGCCCATGCTGCGCAAGCTGGCGGAGGAAGGCATGGACGTCTATCTCGTCGCCATGCCCCAGAGGCTCGCCTTCTTCGGCATTCAGAGAGCGACGGAAGTCTTTACGGAAAAACTGGTCGATCCGAACGATCTTACCGTCTGGACACAGGCGCGGGAGCGCTACGGACATTTCTATATCGGCGGTCACTCCCTGGGCGGCGCCATGGCGGCAAACTATGCCGCGAAGCACCCGGATAAGATCGAAGGCCTCGTGCTGCTGGCAGCCTATTCCTCGAAGCCGCTGCCGGAAGATCTGTCCGTTCTTTCCGTCTACGGAAGCGAAGACGGCGTGCTGAACCGGGAGAAATATGAAGAAAACAAGACGAACTTTCCGGCAAACTATCAGGAGATCGAGCTTACCGGCGGCAATCATGCCCAGTTCGGCAGTTACGGTAAGCAGAGAGGCGACGGAGAGGCTTCGATCTCCGCAGAAGAGCAGCAGACAGCGACAGTGCAGGCGATCTTATCGTTTTGGCAATAAATCGATCCCTCAAAACAAGAAGTGAAGACAGACCTCAGGAGGTGCAAGATGATGAAAGTCGATGCGATCTATATCAATGGCAGGATCTATACCGGGGACGATAGTTTTTCCGTCGCCCAGGCCATGGCTTTCCGGAACGGCAGGATCGCCACGGTCGGAACGAACGAAGAAGTGCTGGTGCAGTGCAGCGCAGACAACGCTCCCATCGATCTGGCCGGCCGCGTGGTACTACCCGGTCTTACGGACGCTCATCTGCACGTATCCATGGTGGGAGAAATGGGACTGTCCCTGGATCTGGCCGGAAAGACCAAGGAAGAGATCCTGCAGATGGTAAAAGAGGCCGCGGCAAAAGCCAGACCGGGGGAATGGATCACCGGCGTCGGATGGTTCAATGACCGCTGGGAAGACACCTCCTTCCCGGACAGTCGGGAGCTGGATGCCGTTGCACCCAACGTGCCGGTCTACCTGAGACGTGCCTGTCAGCACATGGCCTGGGGCAATGCCAAAGCTTTCGAAGCTGCCGGGATCACCGAGGACGTAACGAACCCGATGGGCGGTGAATTTCTGCGCCGTCCGGACGGCACGCTGCTTGGTGTTGTAACGGATCAGGCCCAGGAGCCCTTCAACAAAGCAATTCCGGCCTATTCAAAAGAACAGATTCGAGAGATCGTCCTCCATGCCCAGGAAGGATTCCTGAAGGCTGGGCTCACCACCGTTCACGACGCATCCACCTATCCGGAGCACCTGGAAGTCTGGAAGGAACTGTACGAAAAGGGAGAACTGAAAATTCGGATCTACTGCAGCATGCGGGTGCCCGGCCGTCCCTCCTACGAGGAGATCCTCGAGCAATCGGATGAGATCTTCGAAAAAGGGCTGCAGATCGGTATGTACGACCACCGGCTCACCGCCCGGGCCTATAAACTGTCCGGCGACGGCTCCCTGGGAGCCCGCAGCGCCTGGATGCTGGAGGATTATTCGGATCGCCCGGGTCATAAAGGCAACGGCAAGTGGACTGACGAACAGCTCTACAACCTGCTGATCAAGGCCCACAGAGCAGGGTTTCAGATCTGGTACCACGCCATCGGTGACGCGGCAAACCGCCAGGGCCTGGACATCTACGAAAAACTGCTGAAGGAGATTCCCCAGAAAGATCACCGGCACCGCATCGAGCATGCCCAGATCCTGCATCCGGATGACCTGCCCCGCTTTAAGCAGCTCGGCGTCATCCCCACCCATCAAACCGTATTCCTACGCAGTGACAAGACTGTGGCGGAAGACCGTATAGGGCCGGAGCGCATCAAAGGAGCCTATGCCTGGCAGACCCTCATCCAACAGGGCAATCCCCTGCCCAACGGCACGGATGCTCCTGTGGAAAGCTACAATCCATTCCTGGGCTTCTACTGCGCGGTCGCCAGGAAGGATGAACACGGAGAACCCGCCGAAGGCTGGTATCCCAGCGAGGCGATGACCCGCGAGCAGGCCTTCCGATCCTACACCACCTGGGCGGCCTATGCGGCCTTCGAAGAGGAGATCAAAGGTAGTCTGGAACCGGGCAAATTGGCAGACTGCACCATCATAGACCGGGACATTATGGAATGCCCCGAAGAAGAGATTCTGGAAACAAAAGTCCTGCAGACGATCATCGGAGGAGAAGTCGTCTATCAGGAGGAAGAATAAGAAAGGACAGGAATGAAACGCTGCGTTATCATCGGCGGCGCGCCGATCGCAAGATACGACAGAATACGGCCATTGCTTCAGGACGATGATTTCGTCATCTACTGCGACAGCGGGCTGAAACATATGGAAGCGCTGGGCAGGCAGCCGGACCTGATCATCGGGGACTTCGACTCCCACGAGCGGCCGGAAACGGACATCGAGACCATCGTGCTGCCCACGGTCAAAGACGATACGGACACGATGTTCGCGGTGAAGGAAGGCATACGCCGGGACTTCGAGGACTTTCTGCTGATCGGCGCGCTCGGCGGCAGGCTCGACCACACTATGGTGAACGTCTACTCCCTTTTACATTTGGACGAGAAGGGCAAAAACGGCGTCATAGCGGACGATTTCTCCATCGTGCGGCTCATTTCCCGCGCCCCTGCGGAAATCGGGCCGGAATGGGCGTTTTTCTCCCTTGTGAACATCGACGGAAGCGCCCATGGGGTCACGATACGGAACGCGAAGTACGAGCTAGACGACGCCGAGATCCCCTGCTCGTTCCAGTACGCCACCAGCAACGAACCGCTGCCCAATCAAAAAGCAACCGTCTCCCTGAAAGAGGGACGGCTGCTTCTGATCTGCGATTACGAATAAGTGCTATTACCCAAAAGTCACCATCAGGAATGTTAGTTACTAATTCGTCATATTAAAAGCAGCGAGCAGCGATGGCAAATCGGATTTGGAAACTTTATACTCGCGCTCATTATACCAAAATGATCCATCATTACATAGTATGATTGATACATTTTCTATATCTCCCACAAACGATAAGTAGTAACTCGTGTCATAATACGGTCTGTGTGTTTGTTTGCTAAACAAACTGTCCCGGTGGCAGCGAACACTATAGAGCACATTTAGTATACTATCGCACGCATCGTCATAAAGTTCTATGGGCAAAGAAGCCGGATTATTACCCACAGGGCGAATAACAACAGATATCATATAGATTTCTAAGCCCTCGTCCCCAAATAGCACATTCCCCATGGATTGTGCTTTGAAGTTCATCGCAACAAATCCTATTAATAGAACAATCATTAGGATTGCTGCAATCAATAGCACCTTGCTATGCAATTTATGCTCAGTTAATACGTCCATACTTCATGAAAATTCAGTTCATTAAGGATGGTACGAGTCTCCATTCCACCATGCATGAGGAATGTATACGCTTTTTGAAGATTTCGAGATTTATTATTATAGTATTGTGTTAAAAGAGTTTTCCCCAAATACTCTTCAACCGGGGAACCACCAGTCGTATTTCCCACTTCAACATAATACGCCGTAATATTCGCATTTGTCCGCTGACCTTTAAGCAGTGTCTTTTTTGTTGCGCCGCTATAAGCATAAATGACACGGGTCATCATAGAATAATAATTTACCTGATAACGATAGAAATCAGTATAGTGCAGAGTATGATTACCACCAAGAGATGACATACTAGCCGAAACGATCGCATAAGGAAGGGAGAGCACAGTGCCCGCAAATGAGATTAAAAATTCAACTATGCCTAAAGCCCAATCATCAAATATCGTCTGTGAAGGACACGCATCTCCATAATAGTCCTCAACAAAACTAGCTAAAGAAGTGAGAGAATAGTAAAACGTATTACCATTATAAGTTCCATAAACCAACTCCGATCTGTTTTCTTTTGGTACTAGTACCGTATAGTATATAAGATTAATACCTTTTTCTTTGTAGATTTCCAGTTCGTCCAAACATGCTTCTTTGATATATGAAGTATCCTGGTCATCTAAACCCAATGATTTAACAAACCCAATTGCATCTTCGATTGTATTACCTATTGTCCATCTATCTTCTCGAGTTAACATTTCGGTGGTATTGGACAGTTTCTCAATTACAGACTCATCTAAGACAATGGTATATGTATCGTACCGGGATAAATCAAGATCCTGTAATGCTTGCTTATGATCTTCGTGTCCCGCTGCATATGCGTTGAAAGTAGACATTAGTAAAATGCTAACTACTAATAGCATTGATATGATTCTTTTCACTTTCTTGTTCCTCTTTTCAATGAAATTCAAGTATCTGATTCATTTTAAATCTAACAGATACTCCTTATTGACAAATCCATTATTTCCATGCTGCTTACGGACACGTCTTTGTCACCGGCGTTACAGTAAACGGAACACCGCCGATCGTGCCGGACGCCTCAAGACGATACGTTAAACCACTGGTTGCCTCATACGTTTCCGATAGTACAACTCGCCCCGTATCAGAGCCAGACCATGAAGCCACCTCTGTAGAACCCTGATACAGTTTCATCGTTACACTGATCGATTTACCGCTGTCACTCACAGAAACCTTGCAATTTGCAGTTGTCCCCGTAAAAGTCAAGCTCCGCGATATCGAAGCTGCATTTGTTGCCGCAAAGGCAGCAGTGCTAAACAACAAAATGAACACTATGGTGATTGCAATAATTTTTTTCATGATGCATCACGCTCCTTTCGCCAATATAAACGAAAAATCGTGCCCAGAATGGACACAATTTCTCATGGGGGGGGGGTATTAAAAGTATTTATTCAAATTCTATATTCAATAAATATGGCTGATGCTTAGCATTACGCTGACCAGCTCTTCTTGGCTCAAATCGCCATTCAACATGTGCATAAATCCATCCATATCGTCAATCCACATCATAATATTGCTTCCGCCGGATGGATCTTGATAATACTCAAATGTTTTTTCGTTGATATGAATAAGCTCGCAATCTTCTGTCCCTATTATGTCCACCGCATCGATTTCGCCTAATATTGAGTACTCATATGTCAGCATTCTCCCGCTGCTGGTAAAGAAGAGATTGCCATAGTTTTCTTCATAATACGAATCTTCGAGCACAAATCCTTCCGGTACCCATCCGAGCGAAAAGCCGGACAGCGTCTGCACGTCCGGTGACCCTTCAAAATAATAAACGACCCGGTCTACAAATACCTCTTTCCACCAGCGTGCGAACGCTTCTCTGACAGTTGCATTTGCTGTCAGAACTGCAGAGAGGGATATCAGAAGAGCAAACGCGACCGCAGCCGCGCTGCGGCCGATGCGCCTGATTCTTTGAATGCGCGCAAAACGGCTGTGCTGCCCGCTGACCCTCATGGAGAAATCATCCGAAACTCCAGTAGTGGACATGGAGTTCGGCAGCGCATTGAGCATAGAGAGATTAACTGCCTCGCAAGCAGCTGTAAGATCTTTCGTACTGTATTCTTTTTTAGAAACGATTTCGATTTTGTTTCTCATATATCCATATCTTCGTCCAGCAGCTTTTTCAAATCCTGTTTTGCCCGCTGCAGACGCTTTGCCGCAGCATCACGGCTGATGCCCAGAATCTTTGAAATCTCTGCAGTAGAATACCCATGCAGATAACGAAGAAAAATGATATCTCGGGAAGGGTCACGCAGGGATGCGATGGCGTCGGCCAGTTCATCTGTCCCCGGTACGGGCACTGGCAACGCGCGTTCTGATGCCTCAATCAGTTCCACTTCTGTTACCCCACCCCGCTTTCGCAAAAGATCCAAGCATTTGTTTTTTGTGATCAGCACGACCAGGTTCTTTGTTTTTGTGCTCAGCGGATCCTTGATTTTAAAGATAATATCCACAATGCTGCAGAGCGCAGCATCCACCGCGACCTCCCGGTCTGCCTGACTGCTCAGATATTTTTGCGCAATATAAAACATTAGATCCCGGTAGTTCTCGTAGATCAAAAGGAAACGATCTTTCTCTTCCGTTGTATCCAGAGCATTCAGATATATCTGCAGCATCACTAATATATACGAAAATCCGTGCCGAAAATGGACACGGATTTTTGAAAACAATTATTCTATCCCATTCAGAAACGCTTCCTGCAGCATCCTGGCCGCAGCGCCCAGATCGTCTGCTTTGGCGGTATACAGCGCAGAGATTTCTTCCGTGGGCTGCAGCAGGTCCGGCACCATGATGGACATCATGCCGGCTGCATGGGCTGCCCGGATGCCGTTGAAGGAATCCTCGAACACCAGGCAATTCGCGGGATCTGCGCCCATGGAGGATGCCGCATGCAGAAACAGATCCGGATTCGGCTTGCTGCGCGTTACCGCATCGCCGCCGAACACTTCGGTAAAGTAAGGCAGCAGGCCGTTGCCGCCCAGCAGTTCCTTGACCACATGCTTCGGATTCGACGACGCGACCACGGCGGGAATGCCGGCCTGCTTCAGGTATTCCAGCATCTCGAACGCGCCCTTCTTCACGGGCATGGGTCCGCCGTTCAATTCCTTACGGATATTCTCCTCTACTTCCGTCTGGTAGGCATCGTAGGGGAAGTCTGCCCCCAGATAATAGTGTGCGACTTCCCGGACCTTCTCCGGGGTCACGCCCAGCGACCCCAGGCAGGCAGCCCAGACCTTGTCCCGGTCCAGGCCATCCCGCTCCGCCAGTTTCATCCAGTGTTCTGCGATGAGCCGCTCCGATTCGATGAGCAGCCCGTCCATATCGAAAATTGCCAGTTTTGTGTCTTTCAATGCCATATGTTACTCCACGATCTCGATGCGCCCTTCCACATGGGCATCCAGTCGGTCGTTGGTCGAGAAATACTCCTCGTAGATGTTGTTGACCGACGTGGCCACCACCCGGGGCCGCATGTTCTGTTTCACCTCTTCCAGAGGCACGTGGAAGAATTCGTCGAAGTTCTTGTAATGGTAGTTCTGCAGCGCGATCTTCAGCCGGTCGTCCGGAGCGATCTCCTTCCCCTGCCACGTAAACTCCTCGATCGTGCGGGTCGACTTGCGGTACTTTACGTGGAAGCCTTTGGAGAACTGGTAGAATTCCGTGTGACCCTCCCAGGCCTCGTCCCGCAGCACGTACTGCACCATGCGCTTCAGCTGGTCGCCGGTCACCTCCAACATATACAGGGCATCGTCGAAGGGCGTATTCTCCAACATATCCTGATATTCGATGATGGGCCCGAGTTCTGTCTTGCGGATGCTGCCGGAGCCTAAGATCATCAGATCGAAGCTGGCGTCCCAGGCCAGAGCATCGGCATACAGATTGCCCATCTCGGTCTCCTGCTCGCGCCGCGGATGGGTGAGCTTTCTCGCCCAGCGGGTGACGACTCTCTTGTATTTCGTATCGGTCTGCGTGCGGTAGGAATCCAGCAGTTCCTCCATGATCGCATCCTTGGGCGCGGTGTCCTCGTTGATGGGTACGCACTGCCACTTCAGATCCGAGATCTCGTTGGCGTCGCAGTCCACCTCCAGATCCAGCCGGCCGATGATGGAAGTCCCGGTGCCGGCCTGCACGATGGGAACGCCGTTTACGACCTCCGGCTCGTCCATAAACGTATGGGTATGACCCCCGATGATCAGATCCACGCCCCAGTCCGGATCCAGCAGTTTCGCCAGTTCCCGGTCCGCTTCGATGCCGATGTGGGTGAGCAATACCGTAAGATCTGTACCAGTATTGCGGTAGTTGTCGCAGATAACGCCGACTTCCTTCGCGACTTCTTCCACATCGATAAAGGTGCCGATGAGTTTCTCCGTCTTGGCGGAAGCCAGGACCTCTTCCGTGAGGATGCCGATGAACAGCACGCGCATGCCGTCCGCCACATCGATGTTCAGATAGGGCTGAAAGAGGCGGGCGTTGTTCATGGTGACGAACAGATTCGCGTTGATGATGGGGAACTTCGCGCACTTCTCCAGGAACAGCAGATGTCCCATGCCGTAGTCCGCTTCGTGGTTGCCGAGGGTCACAACGTCCGGGGCCAGCATGTTCATCAGATCGATGGTGGACAGACCCTGGTATTCCGAGTCGATGATGGAACCCCGGAACATGTCCCCGGCCACCGCGTAGATGACGTTTTCTTCTTCGTTGCGAACCTTGCTGACATAGCCGGACAGCCTCGTTAAGCCGCCGGTCTCCTTGCCGTCCTTCATCTCCGGCAGAAAGGCGCCGTGCATGTCGTTGGAATGCAGAATGGTGAGTTTTTTGATATCGCTCATGGGTGTGCCCCCTTTCTTCTGCCTTCATTGTACCATAGGGAGACTGCAAGAAAAAAGAGCGGATGTATCCGCTCTTGTAAGTCTATAGGTCTTCGGGATCGTCGTCGAAATCGCTGAATTCCTCAGGATCGTCTGCGTCCTCCGGCAGTTCCGGCCGGGCGTCCTCATCCCAGTCCTCCGGCGGCCCCATATGCCCCTGCGGGGGCTGCATGCCTTCCGGCGGCTGGCCCTGGGGCATCCCGTCCTGAGGCGGTCTGGGGCCAGACCCCTGGGGCGGCATGGGCCTTACATCCTCGTCCCAATCGTCCCAATCGAACCGGTCCTCGTATTCCTCGTAGAACTCTTCCCAGTCCTCTTCGCTCCAGTCGTCCCTTCTCTGGAAAGCAAACATGCCGGGGCTCTGTTTTTTCTCGATGGCTTCCTGCCGCTCTTCGGCGGTCACGTTCATCATGTACAGCTTGGGGCCTTTGCCGTCCTTGTGAGGGAACGTGTTCTGCAGGCCCTGCTGCAGTTCTTCCTTCTGCTTTTCGTTTCCGGAGGTGACCCCGGCAACCACCGCATCCGCGGCATCTTCCTCGATGAGACCCGCCTCTTCCATGCGGGTCTTGGTGTGGGTCACGGCTTCGTCGAACTTCTTGTTCTTTACTTCCGCCGCGATGGTCTGGGCAAATTCCTCGCTGCCTTCGTCCAGCCCCTCCACGGAGATGACCCGGCCGAACCGGTTGACGGCGAATTCCAGGGAGGTCTCGCCGGCATCCACGGACACATAGGAGCTGGCGGAGGCCGTCATGTAACCGAACGAACCACCCGCGATGCAGATGACCAGCATGGCGACGACAGCCAGCCGGGCGATGCGGTTGAAGCGCTTTACGCCGCCGATCTTGACGCGGTCATCCACCTCGATCGTGTCGCCCACCCGGCATTTCTGCCGCGTGGTGACGACGATGCCGTCTTCCCGCAGCACCGCCGCTTCTCCATTTTTAATTTCCAGCACGATCGCCTTCATGTCTTTAACGCCTTTCGAATGTATCCCAGATATTCCGCCAGGACCGGATATTCTCCGGACAGGATCTCCGCTGCCGCGATGATGTAGCGGCGGTGTCTGTCCAGTATCTTGCGGGCTACCCCGCTGGCCAGCTCCAGTTCCTTCATGGGGAGGGCCTTGTTTTTACGCATTATCTCCAATAGTTCTTCGTTTTTGAGGAGCGCCAGCACCGCCTTGCAGCAGGCGTCTTTCGTCTTGCCCGCTTTCGGGGAGCTCTCTGCCAGGTCGAAGAATGAGAAGCCATATGGCTTTAGGATCTCCTGGGCTGCCGCGATCTCCTCTCTGGCGGCTGCTGCCGGGTCCACCGCGGGGCCTGCGGACATCTCCGCCACCCTGCTCTGTACCTCCAGGCTTACCGCATCCGGCGTCTCGCCCTCTTCGGTTCCGAAGTCTCCGTCGAAGGCGCCGGGCAGCACGTGGATCTCGCCTTTGTGCCGCCACTGGGAGCGGATGTCGTCCAGGAGCCGCCGGCGGATGACCACCGAAGCGAATGCCGGGAACGAACCCTTGTCCGCCTCGTAGCTCTGCACCGCCTCGTGGAACGCCAGGAGCGCCGTGCTCCATTCGTCGTCGCTGTCCGTAACGTAGCGGTGCGTCACGTCGCTGCAGATCCGCAGCATCCAGGACTTTTGGGCCTCTATCAAGTTGTTCAGCGCCTGTTCGTCTTGCTTTGCCAGCAGCGCTTCGCGATCGATATCCATGCCCAATATTATATTCTCAACCAAGGAAAACTACAATGCTTCCTTGAATTCCGCCTTTCCGCAGGAGATCGTCAGGTTGCCGTTGCGGCAGCGCAGCTCGTCCAGGAATTCCTTCGTTTTGGCCGCGTCCTTCAGCACGATCCGGTAGGTGAGCTCGTACAGCGTGCCCATGTTGGTGGTCTTTACCTTGTCCAGTTCGCTGCTGTTCGTATATTCTGCAAACAGATCGTCGAACAGGCCTTCGTAATCCAGGCTCTCCGGGATGGAGATCTTCAGGGTGCGCTCGCCTTCCTTCTTTCCGCCGAAATCTACGGTGGTCAGCACGGCGGTGAACACCGCCATCACCAGGAAGAAGCAGACCGCAAGTCCGACATAGCCCATGCCCAGGGCCAGTCCCAGGGTCATGGCCAGGAAGATCATGCCGATCTCCCGCGCGGTGCCTGCCGCGGAGCGGAAACGCACCAGCGAGAAGCCGCCGGCCACGGCGACGCCTGCGCCGATGTTGCCGTTCACCAGCATAATGACCACTGCTACTGTCGCGGGGAGCATGGCCAGGGTCACCGCGAAGCTCTGGGAATATTTATTCTTATACATGCACAGCAGCGCCGTACCGATGCCCAGGAGGAGGGCAAGGCCGAGAGTCACGAGAAATGCGGTGCCGGTAATTTGGCCGCTGCTGAAGATGGAATTAAGCATAGAATCGAACATGGTTTTGGTTCTCCTTTGTATCTGCTGCGCCGTGACCCATCACAACGCTCTGGTAGTAGGTTCCGTATTTGGAAAACGAGGTCATATGGATGCCGTTTTCCGAGAGGAGGCGGGCCAGCCACAGGGGCGCCGCGCCGGGGATCTTGATCTCCATTAAGATCTTGCCGCTGTCCAGGAGCGGGTAGCCGTCGTCGCCTTTGCGAAGGTCCAGGCGGTCTTCCCGGTAGCGGAGGTTCGTGTCGAAGGTGATCCGCAGCTCCGGGTTCTCGATCCCCTTTATCCCTGCGAAGGCTTCCCGGTCGTAGCCGATAAACACCTTGGGTTTTAAAGGAAGGCGGTTCCTCAGCCAGTTGATCTCCCGGGAGATCTGGGAAGGCTTCGTCAGCAGACCGCTCTTCAGGTACAGCGCCGCTTCCCTGGCCGGCAGCACGATCCTTCTCTTGTAGACCACGCCGTCGTATTTCTTCTTGATCTCCACGAACACGTTGTCCATTTCTTTCGCGGTGCCATAGCTGCGCACCCGGAGTTTTTCTTTGTACGCGGGTTTCTCGATGGATTCCCGGATCAGCTGCCAGTCGTCGGTGTCGTAGTACAGGTTGCAGATGGTGTAGTGGCTGTGGGCATCCGGCTCCATATGGCCTTCCATGCCCCGCTTCATCGCTTCGTACTGCGCCTTCGTCAGCAGGAATTTCTTTTCATATCGTTTAAAACAGTTCTGAATGATCTCTGCCATGGTTCTTACCCTCTTTTCACTATATCTTTCGGAAGTGACCCGGCCAAAATTGGGGTCGCAGAGTTTTTTTTATAATCTTTTCGTCCCTTCGACAGGCTCAGGGACCGCAAAAAAGCGGCCCGATCTCTCGAGCCGCCTGTCTTCATTGGAGGTGTTCTGTGTATTTTTCGCGCTATTAGTTCTGAGGTTCACCCTCGGGAGCACTCTGCTGTCCGCCCGGGAACTGGCCGTTCATGCCGCCGCCCATCGGTCCGTGACCGCCGTGTCCGCCCATGGGGCCGAAGCCGCCTTCCGGCATTTCCGGTCTTTCGCCGTTCATCTCAGGCATTTGTCCGTTCATGCCGCCATGGGGACCCATCTGGCCGTTCTGTCCGCCGAAGCCGCCCATCTGGCCGCCCATGTCGGAATCCATGGTGGTTCCGTAGGGGTTGACGAAGCATCCGTCGACGATGTAGCAGGTGCCTTCGTAGTCCAGACCGCCTTCGCCGCCGTTGCTGGCTGCCTTTACGATGGTGGTGAGGCCGCCGATGATGTTGACATTGCCGTTGGAATCGATGCCGTCCGCGCCGGCAGAGACATTGATGGTGCCTCCCATGATGTTGACGGAGAAGGTGTAATCCGTCAAGTCGCTGTTCGCTGCGTTGATGCCGTCGTCACTGGCCGTTACGTCGATCTGGCCGCTGTAGATGTTTACGACCGCGCCTTCCAGCGCTTCGCCGGATTTTTTCACGTTGATGGTGGGGCCGTCTTCGCCTTCCTCACCGATCGTCAGGATATAGTCGGCCTTGATGCCGTCATCGCCTGCGCTTACGGTAATGGTTCCGCTCTTGATGGTCAGATCCGTGCCGGAGTTCATGCCGTCGTCCACCGAGGTGATGTTGATCTTCAGGGAGCCGTCGACGATGAAGGAAGCGTCGCCGTAGCCGTCCGCGATATCGTCTTCGTCGGTGCTGCTCACCTTGATGCCGTGCTCGGCGTTGCCGTTGACGTTCAGGGTACCGGTGCCGGTGAGGACCACTGCGCTGCCGGCCTTCGCCTTGATGACCGCGCCATCGTAGGTATCCAGTTCTTCGTCTGCGGTATCTTCGTTATCGTTGAGCGTAACGGTGCCTTCGACCACGATCTTGGCCTCGGCCCCCTTGTTGACGGAAAGCGTTGCGCCGGTGGTGCTGGAGAGTGTAAGATCTTTCAGCACGAGGACCACGTCCTGGGTCCCTTTCTTTACCTTGATGTTGCCGTCGCTGCAGGTGCCGGTGATGATATAGGTGCCCGCCTCGCTGATGGTCACTTGATTATTGGAATCGCTCATCACGATGGTCTCGGCGTTCTTGGTATCGACCGTCAGGGCTTCCGCTGTGTTGCTCGCCAGCGTGCTGGTCTTGATCTCGGACGCCTCGCTTGCGTTTTGCGCCGTTCCCATCGGAGCTTGCTGGCTGGGCATTCCGCCCTGCAGGATCTGCTGGATCTTTTGTCCGAACCAGGAGATCCAGCTGGAGCTGCCGCTCTGCGCTTGCTGCACGTCGTCTGCGAAGACGCTTACGGGTGCAGCGATCATGCTGGCCGCGAGTGTTATGGTGGCTGCTTTCTTTACGATCTTATTCATGGTATTTCTCCTTATCTTCTGATTATCTTCCGATCTCTTCGGGGTCCCATCCCCTCTTGCACTATCTATTTCGGAGGACGTTTTGGGATTTTTGGGGTCACGGAAAATATTTTTAAAAAATTTGTGCTACACTAAAATCATCAGAAGTAAAAGGAGGAAGACCATGCCCTGCACCACACTTTTAGTAGGAAAGAAAGCAACCTTCGACGGGTCCACCATGATCGCGAGAAACGAAGATTCCGGCGGGCTCTCATTCAATTCCAAGAAACATATCGTCGTACAGCCGGCGGACCAGCCCCGGCATTACGAATCCGTCATCTCTAAGGTAAAGATCGATCTCCCGGACGATCCCATGCGCTACACCGCCATGCCCAACGGAGATCCTTCCGAAGGCAACTGGTACGCTGCCGGGGTCAACACCGCAGGCGTTTCGATGACCGCCACAGAGACCCTCACCTCCAACGAGCGGGTGCTTTCCGGCGATCCGATGGTAAAGGAAGGCATCGGCGAGGAGGATATCGTAACGATCACCCTGCCCTATATCCGCAGCGCCCGGGAAGGTGTAAAGCGGCTGGGTATGCTGCTGGAGACCTACGGCACCTACGAGATGAACGGCATCGCCTTCTCCGACATCGATGAAGTCTGGTGGCTGGAGACCATCGGCGGCCATCACTGGATCGCCCGCCGGGTGCCCGACGACTGCTATGCGGTAGCACCCAACTATTTCAACCTGGACGAATTCGACCTGGACGATGCCCTCGGAGAACAAAAGGAGCACATGGCCAGCGCGGACATCCGCGAGTTTATTGCAGAAAACCACCTGGACCTCAGCTTTGAAGGCATGCCCTTCGACGCCCGCACGGCTTTCGGCAGCCACAGCGATGCGGACCACGTCTACAACACGCCCCGCGCCTGGTATATCGAGCGGTATTTCAACAAGAACACCTATTTCTGGGACGGTCCGGATGCGGACTTTACGCCCTTCTCCGACAACATCCCCTTCTGCATGGCGCCGGAGCGCAAGATCACGGTGGAAGACGTAAAGTACGTGCTGTCTTCCCACTATCAGGGCACCATGTACGATCCCTACGCCTCCAGCAGCGAACCCCTGCACAAGGGCGAACTGCGGCCTATCGGGGTCAACCGGAACAATTTCCTTTCGCTCACCCAGATCCGTCCGGACCGCCACGAAGCCATCCGCATCCTGGAATGGGTGGCCTTCGGTTCCAACGTTTTCAACGCCTTCGTTCCGCTCTACGCCAACGTGGACAAGGCACCGTTCTATTTCGCCACGGCAGACAGCCAGGTGACCACCGACAGCTTCTACTGGACGAACCGCATCATCGCCGCCATGGCGGACGCCAGCTACGCCAAGTGCAAGGCGCATCTGGAGCGCTACCAGCTGGCGGTGCAGTCCGAGGGCTGGCGCATCATCAAGGAGACCGACAAGAAATTCGAGAGCCTCAAGCGCAAGACAAACGCGGCTGCCATTAAACTGCAGGAAGAGGCCAACGAGCAGATCGCTGCCATGGTCCGGGAGAAGACCGACGACCTGTTGGACAAGGTGCTGCGGGAGCGCAGCCTGGAAATGAAGAACCACTATTCCCGCGCAGACGCATAAAAACGCAAAGAAAAAAGACCGCGGTCTTAAAGCCGCGGTCTTTCGTTTGCTTTTCCGTTATTCTTCCGTTCTCTTTTCCAGGTACATCGTACCGCCGCCGTCGGAGATCAGTAGCTGTCCGGCTTCGTTGAATTCCATCTTGGAATCCGCGCCGTTCATGTTGATGGTGCCCGCTTCCGCGTCGTAGGTAAAGTCGTTTTCTTCGCCCGCGATGCTCATCAGGCCGGTGCCGTCCGCTGCGAAGCTCATGATGGCTTCGTATCCCAGATCTCTCAGCTGCTGCATCGCCTCTTCGTCGGCAGACGCTTCGCCGGCGTCGATCTTGACGATATCGTAGGTGCCGGTATAATCCACGGGCTCCGAAGCCGCTTCCTTCGTACATGCCACCAGGGCAAAGATAAGGATCAGCGCGAGCGCAAGGCTTAAAAATCTCTTCATGTTGTCCTCCTGAATCATCTATCGTCTCTGCCTTAGGGCATCAGCTCCAGATACATGGTCCCCGCCGGATCGACGATCACGAGGGATCCGTCCGACAGCAGGGTCATTTGCGACGTCTGGTCGTTCATCGTAATAATGCCGCTCTCGTCGTCGTACGTAAAGCGAGTGAGTTCGCCCCGCAGGTCCATTACGCCGTTGCCGTCATCCTCCAGCACGATGATCGTCCGGAAGCCTCTGTCGCGGATCGCCTGCATGGTCGCTTCGTCGGCAGAGCCCTCGCCGCTCACCGTGTCGATACGCGTTATGAGGTACGTCGCTGCGAAGGTATCGTCCGGGTCCGGCTTCGCCGGGATATCCAGGTATTCTCCGGCAGGTTTCGCTACCTCCGCTACTGCGGCGGGCAGTTCGCTGTTTTCAATTGGTTCGGGCTGTTCCTGCGCATCGTTTGCTTTGCATCCGGCCATCGCCAGCGCCAGCAGCAGTGCCAGGAGCAGGCACAACCGTTTCTTCATGGGTCTTCCTCCAAGGGATAAGATTTGCCCTGATATTATAACAGAGTGCAGAGGAGCTTGCCAGTTTTAATTTTACTGCGGATCGATGCCGCGCTTTACCGCTTCCTGGCGAAGGATCTCTTTTTCCAGGGCGCTGTCCTTCCAATCCAGCTGGCCGTCCCGGTTCCAGTCGATGCCGGACTTAGGCGCACCATTTCCGGAAGCTGCCGTTTTATCCGCTTTCGGAGCCTTTCTGTTGACTTCTTTCGGGATGCTGCCGTACTTCTGCGCCAACTGCTCCACTTTCTCGTCGCTCACCCCGCCGTTATCGCTGAATTTTCGCAGCGGTGCATTCAGGATCTGAGCTGTACGGGCGGCTTCTTCCGCTGCCTCCCTTGCCTTTCTCTTTCTGCGGGCCTCCAGGTAAGGCAGCAGGCCCCAGGCGAGAAGCGCTCCGCCGAGGCAGAATCCGACGACCATGCCGCCGAACGACAGTTGTTCTCCCGAATCGTCGAAACAGATCCCGATGAACATCAACCCGAATGCGATCTTCGCGATCATCGCGCCGCGGCTCTGGCGCATGCCGGTCTGGGCTTCCCTTTCGTCCGCCCGCGTTCTTCTGTACTGACTGCTCATGGGTCACCTCCAAAAAAGTCCTTCTCGTGATATTATTATACCATAGGAAAAAGACACAAGGAGGCAAATATGATCTTAGCATATAACGGCAAAACGCCGGATATCAAAAAGGCCGCGTTCATGGCGGAGAACGCGGTCGTTACGGGGGATGTGACCCTGCAGCAGGACAGTTCCGTCTGGTTTGGTGCGGTCATCCGCGGGGATGGGCCCCACATCGAGATCGGGGAACGCAGCAACATCCAGGACGGCTGCGTGCTGCATGCGGATCCCGGCTATCCCCTCACTGTAGGGAATAAGGTGACGGTGGGCCACGGCGCCATCCTGCACGGATGCACTGTCGGCGACGGCAGCCTCGTCGGCATGGGCGCCATCGTGCTCAACGGCGCGAAGATCGGAAAGAACTGCATCGTCGGCGCAGGCGCCCTGGTAACGGGAGGCAAGGAATTCGGCGACGGCAACCTGATCGTCGGAAGTCCGGCCAAAGCCGTCCGCAAGCTAACGCCTGTCGAGATCGCATCCAACTTGTCCTCCGCCAAGCACTATGTGGAACAGGCGAAGGAATACGCGAAATAGGCTACATCGCGTCCACTTCCGCCATCAGCGCGGCAGATTTTGCCACGGCTTCTTCGGAAGCCTGCGGCATGGGCTCTGCGCAGTAGGGCTGGATCGGAAGCCCCTTCAGCATCATGGCGCGCTTCATTAAGGGATGGAACGGGTCCATGATCGAATAAAACGTAAAGAGCTTGTTGATCTTCTGCTGCAGCCTTGCGACTTCCGCGAGATCGCCTTCGTCCACCGCGCGGCAGGCCTGTGCAAAGAGCGCGGGATACAGATTCGTAAGGCCCGAGATCGCCCCGTTGCCGCCCGAAAGCATATTGCGGAAGAAGTTTATCGTCGTAGCCCTGAAGGACGCAAAAATCGTCGAATTCCGGCCTTACAGCGTCCAGGAGAGCGCGGGTATGAGGGAAACCGGGCACGGTATCCTTCAGGCCTGCGATATTTTTATGTTTTTTCAGCAGGCGCACCAACAAGGCCGGCGAGATCTCCGATCCCGTGGCGCCGGGGAAGTTATACAGGAAGATATCCCCGTGGATGCGGTCTGCGCACAGGTCGTACCAGCGTTCCAGCTCCGGCTCCGTGAGCGCGAAGTAATACGGCGGCACGATGATCACCGCATCCGCGCCTTTGTCCAGCGCATAGTTCGCCAGTTCCACCGTATCGTCGATGCGGGTGGAGCCGCAGCCGATGACGGTCTTTGCCCTGCCTTTGCAGACATCGACGGCGATGTCCGCCATCTGTTTTCTCTGGGTCATGGAAAGCGCGAAGAACTCGCCGATGCTTCCCATGACGATAAATCCCCGGATGCCGCCCGCCATCACGTATTCGTATACGCTTCTCTGGGCAGCCTCATCGATGTTCCTATCCTTGTCGAAGCACGTGATGATGGGGCAGAAATACTGAGCCTTATACATAGTTGCACACCCTGGCGATCGCCATTTCCGTAAATCCGAGGGCTTCCGCCTTCGTCAGTTTGCCGTTCGCGACGTCCTGCAGTTCCTGCATCAGGACGTCTCCCATCTCCTCCAGCGTCTGCGGTCCGTAGATGACCGGGTTGGCGTCGATATCGATATTGTCGCTCATCTTCGCGAAAGTCAGTTTGTTTCCCGTGATCTTGATGACCGGCGCGATGGGGTTGCCCGTCGGCGTGCCCCGGCCCGTGGAGAACACCACGACCTGGGCGCCGCCGGCTACCATGCCTGCAACGGAAGACGGATCGTTGCCCGGCGTGTCCATGATGACCAGGCCCTTCTTCGCCTCCACCTGCTTCGCGTAATCGTACACCGCGTTCACCGCCGTGTGGCCGCCCTTGTGGATACAACCCAGAGACTTTTCCTCCAGGGTCGTAAGCCCGCCGGCCTTGTTGCCGGGAGACGGGTTGCCCGCCCGGACTTCTTCTCCTACCAGCTGCAGCGTCTTCTCGTAACGGTGCACGATGTCGTAGATCTGCTGCGAGATTTCCGGTGTAGCGCCGCGCTTCGCAAGAATATGCTCCGCACCGATGAATTCCGTAGTCTCCGACAGGATGGACGTGCCGCCCAGCGCCACCATCCGGTCGCTCATCTCGCCGATGAGGGGGTTGGCTGCCAGGCCGCTGGTGGGGTCACTGCCGCCGCATTCGGTGCCCACGACGAGCTCGCTCATGGGGAATCTCTCCTTCTGCAGCATCGAAGCCTCCGCCGCCATCTCCTTCGCCGCCCGCACCGCCAGTTCGACGGTCTTGATCGTGCCGCCGCACTCCTGGATGATGAACTGCGCCAGGGGTTTGTTCGTCCGTTCTTGGATCGCCTCCACTACCAGATCCATCTGGCAGTTCTCACAGCCCAGGGAGATGACCACCGTTCCGTACACGTTGGGGTTGGCTGCGTAGCCCGCCATGACGTCCATGGTGAACTGCTGGTCCGTTCCTACCTGGGAGCAGCCATTCTGATTGTTGAATGTAACGGCACTCTCCACCTGATTCGCCACGATGCGCGCCGTATCCGACGCACAGACGGAAGCGGGCAGGATGAGGATCTTGTTTCTGATGCCGACTCTGCCGTCGGGTCTTTGATATCCGTAAAATTCCATGCCGTCCTCCTATAGCGCTTCTCTGTGGTTCTCTACGTTGTGCGTGTGCACGTGGGTGCCCGCGGGGATATCTTCCGCCGCCAGACCGATGTGTTCGCCGTATTTTACGACCGGCTGCCCCTTGGGAATGTCCCGGATGGCGACCTTATGGTAGATGGTTATGTCGCTTTTCGCCGTGACCCCGAGATCGGCTCCTCTGGCTTCGAGTCTGTCGCCCTTGGCGATGGGCTCGATGGCAACTGCCACGTTGTCCTTCGCATCGATGATGGTTACGTTCATGCTTGTTGCTCCTTCTGATATTGCTGCAGAGTATCGATATCCCGCGCCTCGCGTGGATCGGGAAGCGGCCAGTAAAAACAGTCCTCCGGATCTTCGTGAAGGATGTGCCGTCCGCCCTGATCCCCTTCCAGCGAGAGGAGCGCGGGAAAACGTTCTTTGGAAAAAATGGCGGGATTGGTGGGGTCATCCCCCGCAAGGCAGCTGCCCATGGACTTGCCGGAGGCCTTCCAGGCTTTATGGAATGCCGCCAGCGTGTCCGCCTTCAGGAAAGGCTGATCGCCGGCACAGAAGCAGATCTCTTCCGCACCCTTTTCCGCCAGTTCCTGCACACCGGCCCGGATGGAACCGGACAGGCCCTGCAGACATTCTTCGGAAAAGACGCAGGAGATGCCGTTCGCTTTGCAAAGATTTAGAACTTCGCCATGGCAGGTGACCACCGTTACATGAAAGCGTCTGTCCCACTGCAGGCGCAGCGGTACGTGCAGCACCATGGGAGTGCCGTTCAGGTCTGCCAACAGTTTGTTGCTGCCGAAACGTTCTGCTCTTCCGCCTGCGAGGACGAGGATCTCGATCATGCGTCATCCTTTCTTTCCGAATTGCGTACAAAACACACCAATCATATTTTATTACGCATCTATCTCCTAGTCAAAACAATAAGAAAGCCAGCCCCGTTCGGAGGGCTGGCTGCGATAAAGTGTTGACGAGCGTTTTTATGCGGACGCCAGGTCCTGTTTTACTTCGAATTGATGAGCACCGTTCTGGTAGCTGCATCATATCCTACGTTGAAGCCCAGCACGTTGCCCAGTTCTGCCAGCTGGAAGTAGGTGCTGCCGCCGATATTGTAGGACGTAAGGCTCATGGCGATGCCGTTCACGTAGACCTCGATCGTGCTGTAGACGCAGGTGGAGGACATATCCTTGCCCTTCTGCATCTCGGTACCCAGCTCCTCATAGGGAGCGCCGGTCAAGACGCTGATGGCTCTGGTGCTGTAGTCGTAGTCGATGCTGAACTGGGAGGAGGTGTTGTCCAGCAGATACGCGATGGCACGGAGCTTAAAGTAGTTCATGCCGTTGATGTTGTAAGCTTCCGGATCCACGGTCTTGCCGTTCACCTTGATGCTCTGGGTGGTGGGCTGTACCTTCAGGCCGTTGGGATTGACGGGTGCGCCGCCGGGAACGGTGATATACAGGTTGCCCATGGCGACCACGCCGCCCTTATCGTTGCAGGCGGAGATGCTTGCCACGAAGGTGCCGGACTGGGCCGGTACGAAGTACAGGCTGTCCATCATGGCCGGCGTAATGTTCGTGGATGCGGTAATGGGCGTATAGCCGGAGTTCAGGTAGAGCGCACCTGCCGTTCCTGCGGTGGAATTCACGCGGATATAGCTCCAGGTGGCAGCCTTCGCTGTGTTCAGAGCACCGTTGACTGCGCCGCACAGATTGTTCGATGCGGAAATGCCGTTGAGAGGCATGTTGAACTGGTACGGAGCCGTTCCGGTAAGCGCTACGCCTACGTTGACAGGCGCCGGGTTGATATACACGATGATGTCGCCGGTGAGCGTCTTGTTGCTGTAGGTCAGCGTGTAGGGAACGGTGAAGGTGCCTGCGGAGACGGGATCAGTGTACATGGTCTTGTACTGGGCCATGGTGTAGTTCGTCTTCGCTTCCACGGCCTTGCCGTTTGCCAGCTTGCGGATCGCGATCTTGCTGTCGCCGGTGTTCGTAAATTTGATCGTCGCCGTGTCGGGCAGCGCAACGCCGTACACGCCCTTGAACTGGGCCTTTAAGCTGTCGTAGACCGCGGTGCCCGCCGTCGTGTTTCCGATATAGGTGGAAATGGACGGGCTGTAGGAGGTATTGCCGGTGTTGGTGACGGTCACCGTGCAGGTCTTGATGGTATCGATGCCGCTGCGGTCGGTCACGGTAACCTTGATCTTCGCAGTGCCGGCCTTGCCGTAGGTGTTGATCGTAGCCGTATTGCCGTTGCCTGCGACGGTCGCTACGCCGGTGTTGTCGGAAGACCAGGAGATCTTGTACGCGCTGTTGGGCGTAATGGTCGCGTAGATGTACTGGCTGCTGTAAGTAGCCAGGCTTAAGCTGGTGTGGCTCAGGGAGACGTTCAGGGAGGAACCGTTGATGTAGATGTTCATGGTGCCGCTGAGCGTCTTGTTGCTGTAGGTTACGCTGTAAGAACCGGTCCAGGTGCCCGCCTTATAGGGCTCGAAGGACATGTTCTGGAATTCCACGAAGCGGTAGTTAGTGCCTTCGCTGGTCTTCAGACCGCTGCTCTGGATCAGTCTTCCGTAAGAGGTGTTCAGAGAGCTGAACCGGATGGTGGCGCTGTCCGGCAGATAGATACCGTAACGGTTGTGGAACTCGTTATAGATGCTGTCGGAAAGCGTCGTTCCGTAGTAATCCGAGCCGTAGGTGATGGAGAGGCCGGGGTTGTAGTTGCCGCCCTTGGTGCTGGGCGTGCTTCCCTCATCGGTCTCGACCGTAACAGAACAGGTCTTGCGGTAGGTCTCGCCGGTGGACAGGTCGGTGACCACAGCCACGACCTTCGTGCTGCCTTCCTTGCCTTTGGAACGGACGGTCACGCTGGCATTGCTGCTGTCCGCCGTTACGATGCTGGTGTTGTTGGATTCCCACTCGACCCGGTAGCTGGCGTTGTTGGGAGAAACACTTACGCTGAGGGTGCGGGTGCTGTAGGTATCCATCGAAATGCTGCTCTTGCTGATGGATACGCTGGAGATGGAGCGGGAGCTGTCCTTGATGGTGATGCGGATAGTACCGCTGATGGTAAACTCGCCGTCCATAATGCTGTATCCAGTCTCGAACGTTCCGGGCTGGGACGGTTCGAAGAACATCATCGCATAGACCGTGGAATAGTCGTAGTTGGAACCCGGGAAGACCGTCTCTCCGTTCTGCATGCGGATGCGGCCGTACCAATCGCTGGTCGTATCGAGCTTGACGACAGCGTTGGAGCTGAGTTTCTGTCCGAATTCCTTGTTGAATACGGTTGCAATATTATCCGCGATGGCACTCAACGCAAGGTCCTTATCCGTCGTCGTATTGCCGGACGGGTTATGGGTGATGCTGCCTCCGCCCGAAGTAACGTGAACCACGCATTCCCTGCTTACGCTTTCCTCGCCGTCATATACGTTGCAGCGGATGGTGGCGGTCCCCGCGCCTACGGCACGCAGCTCCACGGAGGTGTCATCCCCGTTGATGTCCACGACGTCGTAATTGCTGGAGGTCCAGGTGTACTGGTACATGCCGGTGCCGCCGGAAGCGCTCGCCATCAGGATGGCGGAACCGCCCATGCCGACGTCGATGGTGCCTCTGGAGAGTTCCAGAGCCAGCGATTCTGCAGGCGTTTCGGCCTTCGTGACCTTTACCTTGCAGCTCTTGGAAACGGCTTCATAGCCGTCGTAGACCTGGCAGGAGATCGTTGCTTCGCCGACGGACAGTCCGTATACGGTCGCATTGGTTCCGTTGCCGGATACGGTGGCGACGGTGTTATCGTCCGTGAACCAGTCAAACTCGTACTGGTCCTTGTTGCCGCCGGAGGCTTCTGCCTTCAGTTTGCCGGAGCCGTCCACTTCGATCTCGAGAGAGGCGCTGCTCAGGCTGAGCACAAGAGCTTCTCTCTGCGCTTCCGAAGGATCGGTGCCGTCGATGTCGTAGATCTCCGGAACAAAATCTTCGCCGTTAAACGCGAATACCGTGCTTGCTGCGCCGCCGAATACCATGACTGCCGCAAGCAGTACAGACAATAACTTTCTGAAAGAGTGCTTCATAATTTCCTTCCCCTTTCCCAATATAACTACCGGACATATGAAGACCATATGCCGGTCCCAAACTTAACCAACTACCAGTTTAATAGGGCAAGTCCAACAAATGTCCAACAAAAAAGGAGCGAATCGCTCCGCTCCTGAATTATTTTTTTATGCCGCGATGCACATTATTCCAGTTCTACAAATGCCTGTCTGAAATCCTCGATCAGGTCGTCGATATTCTCGATGCCGATGGAGATGCGCATCAGTGCCGGCGTGATCCCCATGGCCCGTCTCACGTCGTCCGGCGTCGTGTTGTGGGAGGAGGTTACGGGGTGGCTCATGGTGGTGCGCATGCCGCCCAGGGTAGGCGCGTAATGGACGTACTTCAGCCGCTTCATAAAGGCGTCGATCTTGGCATCGTCCTCCGTGCAGAACTCCACGCTCATCATGCCCGTGATCTTTTCGTCGTCCTTCCAGAGTTTCTTCGCAAGTGCCCGCTGACAGAAGCTCTCCACCGATGGGTGGTTCACCTTTACGATGCGGGGATCGGTCTCGAAATAGGCAGCCAGCTTTGCCGCGTTGGACATCTGCCGCTCGATGCGCATGGGGGCGCTCTCCAGGGCCCGGATCATCTGGAATGCCGGGAACGGATCCGCCGGTGACCCCATGAACAGCGAGAATTCATAGATCTTCTCGACCAGCTCCGGCCGCGCCGTAACGCAGCCCAGCAGGATGTCCGAATGGCCGGACAGGAATTTCGTAAGCGAGTTGATGACGATGTCCGCGCCCCACTCCAGCGGGCGGATGGACAGAGGCGAACAGAACGTGTTGTCCACGACCAGCAGTGCACCGGCGTCCTTCGCGATCGTTACCAGCTCCGGCAGATCCACCAGATCGATGGTCGGATTGGCGCAGATCTCGGTGTAGATCATCTTCGTGTTCGGTTTGACTGCCGCGCGGACCGCATCCAGGTCGGACATGTCCACATAGGTCGTCTCCACACCGAACTTGCCGAACAGGAAGTCGAACAGCTCGATGGTCTCGCCGTAGAGGCAGCGGTTGCTGAGGATATGGTCGCCGCTCTTGAGCAGCGCTGCCGCCGTCGCAGTGATCGCAGCCATGCCGGAGGAAAGGATCGTGCTTGCCGCATCCATGCCGGGCGCTTCCAGTTTCGTCATCAGTCCTGCCAGCACGTCGCGGTCCGGGTTGTTGGTCCGGATGTAGGTGTAGCCCTGCTGATAGGCCGTTTTGATCTCTTCAAAAGCCGTAGCGCCGAACGCCGTAGCCGGGTAATACGGGAACGACTCCGCCTTCCCCATGTTGATCGCGTCGTCGCGGTATTCTCTGGTGTATAAAACATCGGTCTGGATGTGTGCCATAGAGTGCCTCCTTGCTGCAAAGCGGTATGTTGCCTTGTTTATTATACCTCATCTTCCGGCGCTTCTTCCAGCTGCTTCTGCTTGCGCTTGGTGGCAGCAGCGGCAGCGGAGAGCAGGAGAAAGCAGGCGACAAAGGTAACGCCGGCGGCGATGGCGCAGATCAGAAGGATGATCTTCGGATCCGGATCCTCGATCCTGCGCAGGCCGATGGCGACGGAGATGAGCGCGACTACGGCGGCCGCCACGAAGGATGCCAGCAGATTCGTGCGGAAATTCGGCTTTAAGCGGCGGTCCCAGATACCGTTTTTCAGGCATCCGGCCATGATGTAGATGCAGAGGACCATAAAGACGATCCACTCGCCTGCGATAGCGTGCAGCTCGCCGGGATACATCACTTCCTGGACGAGGATGGCTGCGAGCAGCCCCCAGAATGCAAGCCAGCAGCCGATGTGTTCGATCTTCAGCAGGATCTGCTCCTGTCTTTCATCCAGATTATTCTTCTTCATTTTCTTCCTCCCAGAACAGTTCGTCCAAAGTTCTTCCCAAAGCTCTGCAGATGGCGATGCATAAGTTGATCGTCGGATTGTAATCGCCCTTCTCGATGGCGTTGATCGTCTGCCGCGAGACCCCGCACATCTGCGCCAGGTCCGCCTGGGACAGATCCTTTGCCGCCCGGGCTGCTTTCAATTTCAGATTCTTCATTCTTCCGCACCATCCTTATCCTTCAGGTACTTGACGAGAAATTCCACACCAAGGACGCCCAGCATGACGAGGCAAATCAGGTTGAGGATGGGGCCGTCCATCAGATTCAGTTTGCCGCCGCTCTTAACGGAAGAGATGAGGGGGATCGCATTGAGCGCTGCCGTCGCCAGAAAGACGACCGCATAGCGCTTCAGGTTATTATTGAGCCCCCAGTAAGCATCCTTCCAGACGCAGTAGCTCGCCAGCACCATGCCTCCGAGGACGATGCCGGTAAAGTGGATGGCGATGGGTGCGACCGGAAGAGTGACCCCGCTCATCCCGAAGAAGATCATGATCGCCTCGTAGATCATCATCGTGTAGAAGGCAAACATGTAGCCTCTGCCGCGGATCGCTTTCTGCCGCTCGTCGTATTCCGTCTCCTTCTTATGGTTGGTGTTCGCAAATTTCAGGAGCAGCACGACCAGAATGATCCCTACTGCGAGTCCGACCGTAAATCCTGCACTTCTAGCCATATCATTTCTCCTTTCTGTTAAAGGGTTCTGTCTTATTCTGGCACTACTATATAACACACCCGACAATATGTCAAGTATATTTTACATATAATTTGATAAAGATGACAAAATGTAATCTGCTGCGATTCCGGTATAAAAAAGTGACCCTGCCAATGGCAGGGTCACCCGTGTGTCTCGAACTGAATTATCTGGGAATGACAGTGAAGACCGCACCGTCTGCGATGTTTTCGATATCGTCGGTCCAGGTGATGGTCTGTTCGTCTGCGTTGAAGGTGAAGGTGCCGTGGCCGCCTTCATAAACGGTCTCTTCGGAAGAAACGCTGCCGTCTTCTGCGAAGACCAGGTTCTTCTTGGTGCAGTCCTGATAATAAACGGAAGTGGTTTCTTCGTCGAATTCACCGGACATGGTCCATTCGGATCTTTCCGCAGCGCTGGAAGCCCAGTCGACAGTGATGTTCGCAACCTTGCCTTCGCCCGCTTCGACGGTGATGGTGCAGCGGTCGGAAGCGTAGTCGCCGACGAAGTTCATAACGGGGTTCTGACCTTCTTCGCTGGTCTCTTCTGCGGTTTCTTCCGCAGTCTCTTCGCTGGTCTCCTCTGCGGGAGTGGTTTCCTCTGCAGGTGCCTCTTCCTTGGAAGAGCAGGCTGCCATGCTGAAGATCATCGCAAGTGCGAGTAAAATGCTGAGTAACTTTTTCATCTCTAATTGCCTCCTTTTGTTTAACACACCCTGTTGTTATAGCACAATCGCCTGGAAATGAAAAGAGAAAAGCGCCCCAACTTGCGAAAGAAGCAAATTGGAGCGCCGGTTTTTGAAAATTCGTCAAAAACGTCTATTCTTCTTTTCTGCGGCGGGATGCCAGCCACAGGATCGCGGCGAGGGATGCCAGGCTCACGCCCATCCAGACCGCCGTATGGCGTTCGTCGCCGGTGAGCGGAGAGTATTCCGTCTTCGGCGTATCCTCATCTTCCATGTCTTCCAGGCCGGAATCCGGATCTTTTCCGCTGTACTCATCCGAGCCGTCGTCGACACCGCCGGTCGGACCGGCCTGCGGCGTAGGATCGTCCGGGATGTCCGTCGGATCGGGGTCTGCGGGCGGATCGACGGGATCGGGATCCACAGGAGGCGTTACCGGGTCGGATGTGGGCGTCGGATCTGTGCCGCCGGAACTGCCGGAGGACGCCGTGTAGACATTATGGACCTCCAGATAGGTGACCGCCGCACCTTCGGGAATGCCTTCGACCGCAAAGGGTTCGACTTCCTTACAGACCGGATCCGACTCCAGGCGATAGCCGCCCGGATACCGCGTGCCGGCCTTGACCGGGTTGCCGTCCGCATCGACCTCGACAGCCGTAAAGACCTTACCCTCGGGGATATCCGTAAAGATCAGATACTCGCCGCATACGCCGTCAGTGAACGTCAGCGACTTGGGCTCGAAGCCAGAGCTTCCGGATGCCATGCGCAGGCTCGCTTTGGAAGAAGTGCCTGCCGGCTTATTTGGTTCATCTGTACCGCCCTGCTGGTTTGGCCTTGTCTCCTGCAGCGTAAAGAGCAGCGAGTGGTCGATGTCCTCCATCCTGGCCGTGCCTTTGACTTCGGCGGTGCTGCGAACTGCGATGATTCGTATCTGTGGGTCGGAAGGATCCACATAGGTGTTTTTAACATTGCAGCCGCTGACTTCGGAGATATAGTCAGAAATTTCGCTTTCTTTTACTGTATAGGTAATGTCATTTCCTGCCTGATTTTTCTTAACAAGGCCTTCAAATGTCCACTTCCAATCGTCCGTTGCTGTTACAGTCTTGCTATCTACAACCTTTCCATCAGCCAACAGGTCGATCGTAATGCTTTCCGGACGGGTATTCTTTGCATTATCGTTATCGACCCAGGTCTTGGAACCGGATATCGTTACGGTAGGTCTGTACCAGTTGTTGACCGTTACATAATCGACCCAGGTCTTCTCATCCAATACACCGTTATTGTTTGTCGGGTTGTCTGGATCGCTTGCATGTACGGTGCTGATGAGTGCGATCTCATAGCCGTCAAATTTAGCATGCTCGGATAATGCGCTGAGGCCATTTCCATCCTTGTCGACTTCCCAGACATCGTATGTACCGTCGTCTATATTTGCAAATACCGCTCTGCCTTTCGGCTGTCCATTTTCGACAGATACCTTCTCGATCCACTGTTCGCCTTTATCATTCTTTACAAATTCCCCAGTCGATTTCGACTTGATCGAGAAGTACACATCATGATCGATGTTGCTGAGGAAATCCTCTGCCTGACCTTCCCGAAGAGATGTTTCAAATTGATCAAGGTCTTTCCCATACAGGCTGGTATCGGTCTGCGGCTGAATCTGAACGCCCTTGACCACGATGATCGACTTTACAGGGAACAGATAGAAGTTATCGCAGAGCTGATCTTCTTTCGCTTCGTACTGAATATCCTTCGTCGTAACATCGTTTGGCATATAGCCGGCATCAAATGTATCTAACTTTCCGACAGCAAAGAAGCGTTCTTCGCCTCCACCGATCTTTTCCTCGCCTTCTGTATGGATGTAGTAGCCTCCTTCATCCTCTACCGTTACAGCAAAAGATCTGTATCCAACAGGTTTGGAAAGAGAATACTTTTTCGATTCATCTGCCTGATAGATCACATCGAAATTCTCAAAATTCGTCGTATCCTGCGTCTTATCGAGGTATTCATACGTATGGACATAAGTGCCCTGGACCATATTGCCGTTAAAACTGCGTCCTTCCGTTTTACTGGAAGTCTCTCCCGTCTCGGTATCCACGACCCGGGTATCGATCGCGAACTTCGTGCCGTCAGCAAAGGCGACAACATTTGCTTTTTCGTTATCGATGGTGATCTCGTTCGCCATCTTATTCTCTGCGCCTGAGCCAATGCCCGCTGCGCCCCAGCCGCCGATGGCCGTTACGTCGCCGCCGGTGATGGAGATATCAACATCAGCATCTGTGAAATATTTTGCATTACCGCTTCCGGCTCCTTGAAATCCGGAACCTATACCGGCACCGCCCCGCATTTCGTCTTTCTCAGAAGCTGCACCTTTGGCAATTACTGTTCCGCCCTCTATGGAGACAGAAACTTTATCTCCCCCAACGCCGAGTCCGATCCCAGCGCCTCCTTTTAAACCACCTGTCGCATCGATCGTACCGCCGCTGATCTTGATTTCAGTGTAACCGCACGCAACAATTCCTTCTGCAGTCGATCTGCCATTGATGCCTCTCGCCTCAGTGGAATTTGGAGAACCTCCGGACCCAATGCCTGCAGCACCGTCACCACCAACAGCGGTGATGTTTCCTCCGCTGATTTCAATTTCGGTATGACCCAGATAACCGCCACCGATTCCTGCGCCACCATGATGTGTATTTTCCTCTCGACTTCCACCGGTAGCATGGATCGTACCACCAGAGATATCTATCTTCGCATCGCAGTACATACCACCACCGATCGCTGCTCCGATATCATTGCTGGAAGCTGTAATATTACCTCCGCTGATCGAAACATCTGCGAAATAATAACCAGGACCTTTATCCGCGCCACCACCACTATTCTTGCTGCTGCCAATGCCGCAGCCGATGCCACTGGCACCGTGTGCGATCACGGTGCCGCCCGTGATAACTATAGTGCCGCTGTCCACATGGTTCCCGCCGCCGATGCCAGCACCGGAGCCGCTCGCAGTGGCAGTTACGCTACCTCCTTTGATCGTAATGGTGCCCCAGGTATTGTTCCCGGCTGCTTTAAAAGAACCGATACTGGTTCCACCATTCGGGTTATTGGAGCTACCAATACCGGCCCCGCCGCCGGTCGCGGTGGCATATATCGTGCCACCTTCGATCGTAATATCACCGTATAAGCCTCTGCCGACGGATTCATCTTTGCTGTTGCTGCCGCCGATACCGGCTGCGTTCTCACTGCCGGCAGCAATCAATGTTCCTTCCCCATCGATCGTCAGTGATGCTTTCTTATTGGCAGGACTTTCGCCCTCTTCGAATTCAAACTCAACTTCAATGCCGGCGAAAGAGCCAGCCGTAGCATTGATATTCTTGCCATTGGATCCCTTGAAGTCGTTAACGGAACCATTTTCCAGATTCAACGTAACTTCGTGCGGGGACTTGATCAAAAGACCGGGACCGTATGTCGGTTTAAAATCGACACAGTTCAGGTTTAACGTCATATCGCCATTCAAGATAACTGCCCCGGTGTGCGTGCCATCCGTATGAAATGTAAGTTCTTTATTGGCAGGCGTATTGATGATCAGGGTATTTTCAGCGACCTCATATCCGTCTATCGTCACTGCTGCACCGGAAGTATATACAGCTTCCTCTCCGACTTTCCAAAGATTTGGGGTACCGGACTCCTCTAAGGTGCCTTCAAATCCGCTTACAATCAGGTTGCCGAAACGAATCGCATCGGAAGACGGTGCACTCTTAAACGTTCTCATCATCGGCACGCGCATCAGTTCCTGCGCCGCCGTCTCGGAAACAGGATTCGATTCTTTAACTGATTCGGGCTCCGGTTCCTCCGCTGCAATTTCGGAAGCGACTTCGATGAGCGTCTCTTCAGGGAGCGGGTCCTCCCCGCCCGCAAACGTAAACTGTGCGGAGCCAAAGAGCATGGCTGCCGCGAGGAGAATGGATAGATGTTTTCTGAAGTTTTTCATAGGGTCCACCTACAATAAAAGGATACTATTTACGAATGACAGGTCTACTCGACAACAACTCTATTATAGTCGTCTCTGCAAATTTATTCAACGTTGCATAACCTTTATTCATCCGCATCTCTCTGTTCACAATTTAGACGGACGGAAAAAGAAATTGTTCCATAAAATAATCGGCTAAATGCAAAGGATTTAGCCGATTTTGAAATAACGCCATCGTACTGTATGATCTATGTAAGATGATACAGATTTTTCTATGTATTCAACATTTATGCATATCTTAGAAGCTGGCGATGTTGCTGTCGGTCCTGGGTTCGGTACCGCCGCACAGCACGCCGTTCTCCAGGCGGACGATCATCTGACCGCGGCCGAAGCTGTAGGGCGAGGGCTCGACACGCACCCGGTGACCCATCCGCTGCAGCTGCAGCACGATCTGGGGGTCGATACCGGGCTCCACGGCGACGCTGCCGTCCCGCATCCACTGCCAGCGCGGTGCGTTGAGGCACTGCTGGGGATCGAGATGAAAGTCGATGGCGTTGGTCACGACCTGCAGGTGACCCTGGGGCTGCATGTAGGCGCCCATCACGCCGAAGGGGCCGACGGGCTTCCCCTTCTCCATCAGGAAACCGGGTATGATCGTGTGATAGCTGCGTTTGCCGGGCTGCAGGGAATTGGCGGCAGCAGGATCCAGGGAGAAGTCCGCGCCGCGGTTCTGCAGCGCGATGCCCGTACCGGGGATGACCATGCCGGAGCCGAACCCGTTGTAATTGGACTGGATGAAGGATACCATGTTGCCCTCCCCGTCTGCCGTGCACAGATAGACCGTGCCGCTCTTGGGCGGAAGACCGGGACCGTATTCCTGCGCCCGGTCCGTCATCAAAGCGGCTCTGGCCGCACCGTATTCCGGGCGGAGCAGATCGTGATAATCCAGTTCCATGAAGGCCGGATCCGTTATGTAGCGGAAGGCGTCGGCGAATGCCATCTTCATGGCTTCGATCTGCCGGTGGAGCGTCTTCGCGTCGTCCCGGACTGCGAATGTGAACTCCTTCAGGATATTGAGCGCCATCAGGCACACGATGCCCTGGCCGTTGGGAGGGATCTCGCAGACGTCAAAGCCCCGGTAGTGGACGGAGATGGGCTCCACCCAGTCCGCTTTGTGGGCTGCGAGATCTTCGAAGCGCAGATAACCGCCGAACTTGCGGCTCTCCGTATCGATCGTTTTCGCCAGTTCGCCGCTGTAGAAACTATCGGCGTTGGTAGCGCCGATCTCCTCCAGCGTATCCGCGTGATGCGGCAGTTTTACAAGGTCTCCTGCTACAGGCACCTTGTCCCCCGGCGCAAAGGTGTCGAACCACGCCGCAAAGGCCGGATCGTCCCGGCGCTGTGAGTAGACGCGGAAGGCGTTCTGCCACAGATAGGCGAGATTTGCGGACACCGGATAGCCCTCCCGGGCGTACTGCACGGCGGGGGAGAGATCTTCCGAGAGCGAGAGCCGTCCAAAGCAGCGCACGACTTCCGCCCATGCCTTCGGCGCACCGGGAACGGTGACCGGCGTCCAGCCGTAGACGGGCATTTTTCCTGCATTATCTTTGCCGTCCGCAAGCACGCGGTCGATGGATGCCAAAGCGGGCGCTCTGCCGCTGGAATTCAGGCCGTAAAGCTTCTGATCCTTTTCGGACCAGATGAGGGCGAAGGCGTCTCCGCCGATGCCGTTGGCCGTGGGTTCGCAGACGGTAAGAGCGGCCGCCGCCGCTGCCGCGGCGTCCGCGGCGTTGCCGCCGCGGCGCAGGGCCCAAAGCCCTGCGGCGGCCGCCTGGGGGCTCGAGCAGTTTACCATCCCGCCCTTCGCGTAGATGGGATATCTTGTGGATGGATATTTCTGAAACAGCGGATCGAAGCGTAAACTCATGATGCTTTCCTAACTTTTATTCTGTCATAACGGCCTGCACGATGCGGTCGGTCTCTGCCATGCCGACCTTTGCGATCCGGCCCACGTCCTTGATGCATTTGTCTACGTCATCGCTTAAGATGCCGTCGCCGCCCTTCAGCCTGCGGCCCCTGCCCAGCATCTCCCAGGAGAGGATGCTGCAGTCCACAGCCGCCGCGATCTTGGCAGCGCACGAAGCCTTCGCACCGTCGCAGAGCATGCCGGAGACCTGTCCCATCGAACTGATGATGACCTTTTCGACCTTTTCTTCGCTGGCGCCCTGCAGGAACGCGATGCCTGCACCTGCACCGCAGCCGGCACAGGTGGCGCCGCAGAAGGCGGACATCATGCCTACGCCGACTTTGCCGTAGACGGCGATCAGGTCCGAAAGCGCAAGAGCCCGGACAAGTTCTTCCTCGCTCTTTCCCAGTTCCCTCGCATAGGTGATGACCGGCATGGAAGCCGTAATACCCTGGTTGCCGGAGCCGGCTACGATGATGACCGGCAGCGCGCAGCCGCCCATGCGGGCATCGGACCCGGCAGCTGCCGCCGCGACTGCCTTCCAGCGCATCGTATCTCCCTTGAATTCCAGCACGGATTTTCCTACGCAGGCGCCCCAGTCGTTCGTCAGGCCTTCCTGGGAAATGGCGCTGTTGCAGGAGATCTGATGCAGGATAGGTTCCCGGATATCCTCCAGTTCGCAGGTCTTCGCGAATTCGTAGATATCGGAGATCTTCAGCAGGCTCTTGTCCGGGCCCTGGGCATCCCCGTCTTCGGAGCCTTCCGGCTTATCGAAGAGCACTGCGCCGTCCTTTTCCACGTGCACGACGTTGGCGTGCCGCTTGACGGTGCGGGCCATGGCAGTGTGTCCGTCTGCCTCCAGCGTGATGATGATCTCCAGCGGCTCCGTCCCGTAGGTCGGCGCTACGGTGAATTCCGCTTCCGAAAGGAGTTTGCGCATCGCCGCCCGGTCTTCATCCGCCGCCTGGGCGATGCACTCCAGTTCTTTTTCCGATCTGCCGAACGCGATGCCAGCTGCTGCTGCCACTTCCATGCCTACCATGCCGCCGGTGTTGGGAACGACGACACTCTTCACATTCTTGATGACGTTCCCGCTTACCTTTATGTCGACTTTCTGCGGGGTCACCCCTAATGCATCCTTAGCTCTGGCCGCGCAGTATGCTACCGCGATCGGCTCCGTACAGCCCATGGCGGGGACCAGTTCGGTCTCCAGGATCTGAACATAAGTATCGTATACGAGATCGTGCTTTTTCATGGTTCCAACTCCTTTCGTTTACTCGATATATTCCTTGCGGACAAATTGGACGTAAAAGCCCGCATCGTGGAGAAATAGCCCAGTTCCAGATCGACGCAGTCCCCGATGCGGTACGTTTTTTCGGAATCCGTCACATCCAGCATCAGATGGTCCGAGCTGGCGCCCAGGATAATGACCCCCGGATCGCAGGGCGTCGTGATCTCGGGATCGAAGTCCTGCTTGCCCAGCGCGCAGATCGCCTGCATCGTGCGCACGTTTTCGCGCAGATGCGCTAAATTGACGGTAAGGGATGGATACGACATGGTGCCTTCCTCCTGATGCTATCGAAACATTGCGTATTCTTCCTGTGGTGCTGCCTCGTCTTCTTCCAGAACTTCCACGGCCCATTTCGCCGCGTTGCCCACGACGGCCGGGCAGCCCTGGGGCTCATGTCCGCCGTCCGCCAGGAACGCCTGGAAATCCTCCAATTTGGACATCTCGTACTTGCGGCCGTACAGCTTCTCCTGGATGTCTTTGCACTGGATGGAACCGTACTCCGCCTTGAACTTGTCGATAAAGCGGTAGCAGAGGTTGAAAGTCTTGTTGCGTTCCGCGGTCTGATCGATGTTCTCGAACTGGCGGCCGTTGAGCGCGCTGATCGCCAGGATCGCGCCAGTCACCGCGCCGCAGGTCTCCCCCTGTCTTCCCACGCCCGCTGCCAGGCCGCTGGCCGAACGGAAAACGTCCTTCGAAATAGGAAATCCGCAGTCGATCAGCGCATGCAGCACGCATTGTGCGCATCCGCCGAACTGCATTTCCACCTGCTGGCCTTTTTCGAAGGCTTCCTGCGCTTTGCTTTTCTTTTCTTCCACTTTCGATCCTCCTTTTTTGAAAAAGGGGTCACTCAACAGAATGACCCCCGTTTTTCCCCGGTCCGAAGACTCTGGTTAAAGATAGATTCCTACAGGCTCAGATCGTTCCAGTAGATAAAACCGTTGGGCAGGATGTTGATGCCCTTGACTCTGCTGCTGTAGCAGACATAGCTGATGTCGGAGTACAGAGGAATGCAGTTCCACTCGTGGTGGTTCTTCATCTGCAGTTCGCCCAGCATTTCGGAACGGGTCTCATCGTCGGGCTCTGCCGCGCACTTGGTGACTTCATCGTAGAACCACTGGTAGTCGTTGTCCCCGCCGTTGATGTATTCGGGGTCGTCGTACATGCAGTTCAGGATGAGGATGGGCTCCATCCATTCGAGGGAGTGGATGCCGGTATCGTACTCGTCCGCTTCCAGATACTCGTGGACGTAGTTCCAGTCGATGGCTTCGGAATTCATGATCATGCCGTAGCCCTTCAGGTGCTCCTGCATGGCCTGAACGATGGCCTGTCTCGTGGAGTCGGTGGAAGCGTACATGCCGAATTCGAACTTCTGACCGTCCTTATCCAGGATGCCGTCGCCGTCAGAATCGGACCAGCCGGCCTCAGCCAGCAGTTCCAGCGCTCTGGTCTCATTGTTGGCATAGTTCGCCATAAAGTCGTCCTTGGCTGCCTGAGAGAAGTACAGCATGGTGTCGTAGATCATGGAGTAGGCAGGAACTGCCGCGCCGTTGGTCATGCTGCAGTACTTTTCTCTGTCGAGCAGCAGGCACAGAGCCTGGCGGAGTCTCTCGTCGGCGAAGATGCCTTCGTCGGTGTTGATCTCCATGAAGTCGGTAACGGGATAGCTCTTCTCGTCGATGACGACGTTGGAAGCGCTGGCCAGCTGCTGGCGGGCATCGGGAGTCGGTGCGTTCCAGTAATCGCAGGCGCCGGACTTCATCTCTTCGATGACGGTAAAGTCATCGGTGTTGAACTTGACGTAGATCTCATCGATGTCCACGGGACCCTTGTTGGAAACGAAGGGGTTGTCGGACTTGAATCCCGGATTGGGCTTCAGTACGACGAAGGAGCCCGGTTCGTAGGAATCCACATAGAACGGTGCATAGCACTGGGCGCCCCACATGAGTTCGTCCTCGGTCATGGTGTCCAGCTGATCCTTGTCGATGCAGCCGATGAAGCACTCACCCAGGTAGTACAGAAGGTCGGAGCTGAAACGGCTCAGATGGAACGTTACCTGTCTGGTGGCTTCATCCACGTCGATGGATTCGATGTTCTCCCAGCCTTCCGCGTAGGGAGAGATCTCCTGGCCGTATTCCAGGGAAGCTTTGATGTCTTCCGGCTCCACCTGTTCGCCGCTGGCGTAGTACTTGCCTTCGGGAACGGTGAAGGTCATGGTGAGACCGTCTTCGGAGATTTCCAGGTTCGTCGCGATGGAGTCGCACAGAGATCCGTCCTCGGGATCGATGGAGAAGATGGGTTCGTTGATGAGGGTCTGGACGGTGGACCAGGTATCCTGCTGATACGGGTCGGTGCCATACCATTCATCGTCGGCAATGACCAGTCTCTTTACGTCGCCGGAAGTCTCTCCGCCTTCGCTGGAGCCGCCACCGCCGGTGCATGCAGCCATAGCGAATACCATGGCGAACGCGAGCAGCAATGCAACTAGCTTCTTCATGTTTTACCTCCTATCAATCGTAAACACAAATGCAGCCTACTCTATGTTCAGCGGGTGCACGCAGGCCACCTGATGGCCGGGCGCAAGGATCACATTCTCCGGGTCTTTCTCCCTGCACTCGTCCGTGGCATAGCGGCATCTCGCGTAGAACCGGCATCCGGCCTGAAGGTCGATCAGGCTGCCCGGGTCACCTTTCATGATCTCCTTCTCCTTGCCCCGGTCGCGGGGATCCAGGATGGGAGCGGCGTCCATCAGACCCTTGGTATACGGATGAGAGGGGCGATTGCCGACTACATCCGCGGGGCCGAATTCCACCAGCTGACCCAGGTACATCACGGCGATCTTGTCCGAGATGTATTTGATGACGTTCAGGTCGTGGGTAATGATGATGTAAGTTAAGTGCATCTCCTCCTGCAGATCCAGCAGAAGGTTTAAGATCTGGGCCTGCACCGACACATCCAGTGCGGACGTGGGCTCGTCCAGGATCATGATCTTGGGGGACAAAGCCAAAGCCCTGGCAATGGCGATGCGCTGCAGCTGACCTCCGGATAGCTGATGGGGAAAGCTGTCCAGATACTTTAAGTCCATCTTGACCATCTGCAGCACTTCCTTGGCCTTTTCCTTGGCCTGGCTGCGCGGCACCCCGTGGATGATCATGGGGCGCATGATGGAACTTTCCACCGTCTCTCTGGGGTTGAGGTTCGACGCCGGATCCTGGAATACGACGGCGATCTCCCGGTGCAGCTTATCCATGTCCTTATGGGTCGCCTTTCCCAGGTTGACCCCGTCGATCACGGCTTCTCCGCCGGTCATCTTCGTTAAGGACAGCAGCACCCGGGCCAGCGTCGTCTTGCCGGAGCCGGATTCGCCGACGAGACCCACGATCTCGCCCTCTTCGACGGTGAGAGTGATGTGGTCCACCGCCTTCACCTGCTCGTTCGACGTCTTGAACAGACCCTTGGAGACCTTAAAATATTTCTGCACGTCGCGCATCTCGATCATGGGTGTGCTCATTCCGCGGCCTCCTTTCCTTCCGCCTGCTCTTCCAGCAGGAAGCAGCGGCATTTGTGCTCGGCGCTCACGAAGATCTCGGGCGGGGTGTTGTCCTTGCACTTCTCCATGGCGTAGGGGCAGCGGTTCGCGAACCGGCAGCCCGGCTTCTTGTCGAGGATGCGGGGCACGTTGCCGTCGATGGTCTGCAGTCTGCCCTCGTGCTTGGTCTTGCGGGGCAGCGCCTTCATCAGCAGCGTGGTGTAGGGATGCAGCGGTTTTTCGAAGATCTCAAACACGTCTCCGTATTCGATCACTTCGCCGGCATACATGACGGCGATCTTATCCGCCACCTCCGCCACCAGCCCGAAGTTGTGGGTGATGAGCATGATGGCCGTATCGTAAGTTTTCTTCAGGTCTTTGATGATTTCCAGGATCTGGGCCTCGATCGTCACGTCCAGAGCCGTGGTGGGCTCATCGGCGATCAGAAGCTCCGGGTTTCTCGAGAGCATCATGGCGATCATGACGCGCTGGCGCATGCCGCCGGACAGCTCGTGGGGGAAGGAGTTCGCCCGCACTTCCGCGTCGGGCATTTTAACGTCTTTATACAGCTCCAGCACCTTATTCCAGGCCTGCACCCGGTCGATGCCGTCCAGCAGGATGGCTTCCTCCACCTGCTTGCCGGTCTTGTACACCGGGTTGAGGGAGTCCAGCGGGTTCTGGAAGATCATGCCGATATCCTTGCCCCGGATGGCCTCCATCTGCTTGCGGCTGTACTTGCGCAGGTCTTCGCCTTTAAAGAGAATCTTTCCCTCGACCTCCTCGTTGCCGCCGGGCAGCAGGTTCATGATGGAGTGGGCGATGGTGGATTTGCCGCAGCCGGATTCGCCGACGACGGCCAGGATCTCGCCCCGGTTCACCGACAGGTTAACGTCGTTGACCGCGGACAGATACCCGCCCTTTACTTTATAGTCGATGCTCAGATGCTCGAGTCTTAACAATTCTTCGCTCATGATGCACCTCCTACTGGGACTTCAGATGCGGGTCGAGGATGTCCCGGACCCCTTCGCCGAACAGGGCGAAGCCCAGCACGGTGTAGACCAGCGCGATGCCGGGGAAGATGGACAGCCAAGGCGCGCTTCCGATATAGTCGATGCCCTTGGACAGCGCCAGGCCCCAGTCCGGGGAAGGCGCCTGGGAACCCATTCCCAGGAACGACAGCGTCGTGGTGGACAGGATCGTGGAGGGCAGCGTCGTGGATACCATGACGATCAGGGACGGGATGACGTTCGGCAGAATATAGCGGAACATCAAGGCTACGCTGGATTCGCCGAAGGCTTTGCCGGTCTCCACGAAGGCCATGGTCTTTAAGGACATCGTCTTGGCACGTATGGGCCTCGCGTACGACGCCCAGCACACCATGGCGATGGCGATGACGGAATTCGTCAGGGACTTTCCGATGAGCGTGACCACAGCCAGCGCCAGGATGGTCCCCGGGATGCACCAGGTGAGGTCCGTCAGGAACGTAAACACGTGGTCGATGGCGCCGCCGAAGTAGCCGCAGGACAGGCCGATCACCACGCCGATGATCAGCTCCAGGGAGGCACCCAGGACCGCGACTTTCAGCGTGATGCGGGTGCCGTAGATGACGCGGCTCAGCACGTCTCTGCCCAGTTCGTCCGTACCGAACAGATAAGCGCCGCCCGGCGACGTAAACTGCGGGCCGACCAGCTGGTCGGTATAGCCGTAGGGCGCGATCTTATCCGCAAAGATGGCGATCAGCACCACGGACAGCAGCATAAAGAAGCCGATCATGAAGTTGACGTTGTGGAGGCACGCGTGCAGCGTTTCTCTGGATTTGCTGCTCATTACTTGTCACCTCCTCCGATGGCGATGCGGATCCGGGGATCCAGGATCGCGATCACGATGTCGCTCAGGAGGTTGCAGATGACGGTGAGGATGGCGATGATCAGCAGCACCGCCTGCACCACCGGGAAATCCTGCACCACGATGGAGTTCAGCAGCAGGTTGCCCATGCCGGGGATGCCGAAGATCTTCTCGGTAACGACGGCGCCGGAGATGAGCCAGGGCAGCGACATGAACACGGAAACGGTGACCATGATGAGGGCGTTCCGGAGCACATGCTTAAACATGACCGTGCGGTAAGGCAGGCCCTTCGCCAGAGCAGTGGTAACGTACTTCTCGTTGAGGACTTCCAGCACCTCTGCCCGGGTCAAACGCAGCGTACCGGCTAAAGATCCGGCCGTGAGGGCCGCCACCGGCAGCACGTAGTTGCGGGCGTGCTCGAAGCCCGAGATCGGGAACCATTTAAGGCCCACCGCAAAGATCAATATGAGGAGCGCTCCCAGCCAGAAGCTCGGCATCGACGTGAGCATCAGCGTAAAGTTTACGGAGAAGCGGTCGTAGAACGAGTCTTTCTTGATGGCTGCGAGCAAGCCTAGCGGCAAAGCCAAGAGCATCTCGATGAGGAGCGACCAGCCGCAGAGCTTGACGCTTCTGGGGATGCGGTCCTTCATCAGGTTCCACACGGGAACTTTATAGCGCACGGACTGGCCGAAATCCTGCTCCGTTACGATCTTTTTGATCCAGCGCACATACTGCACGTGCAGGGGCTGATCGTAGCCATACTGGTGCACCAGCTCCGCCCGCTTTTCGGCGGATACTTTGCGGTCCGTAATGATGTCGATGGGGTTGCCCGGCATCATGTAGAGCAGGGAAAACACCAGCAGCGTGACCGCAAACACCAGCACAAGGCCGATGCCCAGTTTTTTGACGATATACTTAGTAATAGCAAGCCCCCCTTTCTAAACCCTGTGGTAGAGCAGGCTTCCGCACTTGACGGCCCAGGCGCGGCCGTCGTGGATAAAGAAGCGCAGGAAGTTGACCCGCTTGCCGCTCTCTTCGCTGATCGCAGCAAACACGGTCTGTTCGCAGTATTCCAGCCGGCAGACTTCGCCGGCAATGCGGGCATAGAGTTGTCCGCCGCGCGCGTAGACCCGGATGTGGATCGGATCGCCCACGTGGCCCACATAGTCGCCAAACAGCATCTGCGGCGCGGAGAATTCCTTTCCGGAAGGTCTCGTCCAGATGAGGTCTTCTTCCAGGGGCAGATCCAGCAGGTAGGCGTAGCAGATGTTCAGCACATCCTCCATGTCCCATTCGCTCTCGTTGCACAGCACGGCGATACCGCAGCCGTCCTTGACGAAGCCGCCGTAGGCAGCCACGCCGTGAAGCTCGCCGCCGTGGTCGCAGACCATATGACCCGCGATCGTGTGCTTGCGCAGGCCCATGGCGTAGAAGGGTTTTCTGCGCAGCGGGTACTCCGCGCCGAACATCAGTTCCAATGCCTCGGGCGGTACGATCTGCTTTCCTTCAAACACGCCGCCGTTCGCCAGCATGCAGTAGTACTTCGCCATATCCTCCGCCGTGGACTTTAAGCAGGCGCAGCCTTTATACGGCGGGCAGATGGTCCACTGATGGTCCTCGTGCTTGCCGTCGGGCCAGTCGGAGAAGAAATTCGTTACGTTCTCGCCGCCGGTGATGGCTTCGATGCGGGACCCGTCCAGGTCCAGGGCTGTGCGGGTCATGCCCAGGGGATCGAAGATCCGCTCCTGCAGGAACTCTTCCAGCGGCTTTCCGCAGGCGATATCCGCCACGGAAGAAAGCAGCGCGAAGGATTCGTTGCAGTAGCTCATGTATTCGCCGGGCTCGCCCAGGGTGCGGATGGCGCCCTCATTGACGACCTCGATGATGTCGTCGATGGTGTTCATGGGGTTGGGGCAGGTCTCCCGCAGCCGGTCGTCGTTCTGGTAATAGGGCCCCGGCGTGTTGACCGCGATGCACCAGTCGAGGCATTCGTTCAGGGGAATGCCCGCCCGGTGGAGGGCCAGCTGCCGCAGGGTCACCAGTTCGTCGGGAACGCCGGGGATGTGCAGGTCTGGCAGGAATCTGACCGCCGGTTCGTCGATGTCCAGCACGCCCTCCGTATGCAGGATGCACATCGTAAGAGCGGTAAAGGATTTCGTAAGGGAGGCGCAGCCGAACACCGTATCCGGCAGCACGGGCAGATCGTCCTTAACGCTTCTCTTGCCGTAGCCATGCTCGAACACGATGCCTTCCGGGCTGCGGATGCATACGGAGACACCGGTGCAGCCCTTTTCTTCGATCTTCTTTTGCAGCGCCAGATCCAGCGCGTTCAGGTCCTGTTTCATGGTTCAAAAAGCACAAAGAGGCGCCTCAGCAAAACCTTCCGTTTCAGAAATGTCTGCCAGAGTGCACCTCCTGTTATTTCGTCGATATAACTTTATACTGTATATTTTAGCGCTATTGCCCCATCTATTCAAGTTTTTGCCGCAATTTATGCACGCCGGAACACGCGGGTGCCGACCTTGACGCCCCAGGCGTGGCCGTCCTGGATAAAGAAGCGGTAAGTGTTGACCCGCTGACCGGTCTTTTCGTCGTAGGATGCGAACACCGTGCCCTCGCAGTACTTCAGGATGCGTTCTTCCCCGTAGGAGCGGACATACAGCTGTCCGTCCTTTTCGTAGACGTAAGCGTGGGCGACCAGGCCTTCGTGACCCACATAGTCGCCTATGATCATCTCCGGCGCGGAGAAGTTCCTGCCGCAGGGCTGGCACCAGTAGAGCTCCTGCTCCAGAGGCAGGCCCAGCACGTAGTTGTAGCAGATCCACTGCACCAGTTCCGCATCTTCCTCGCTCTTGTTGGAGAGCACTGCGATGCCGTAGCCGCCTTCCACCATGCCGCCGTGGGTGGAAACGCCGTGCAGCCCGCCGCCATGGTCGCAGACCATCTTACCGACGATGCTGCGCTTCTTGAGGCCCATCACGTTGAAGGGCTTTCTGCGCAGGGGGTATTCCGGGCCGAACATCAGGTCGATGGCCTCTTCGGGCACGATGCGCTTGCCTTCGAAGGTGCCGCGGTTCGAGAGCATCTGATAATAGCGCGCCATGTCCGGCGCCGTGGATTTGATGCAGGCGCAGCCCCTAAAGGGAGGCAGCACGGACCAGCTGTCGTCTTCGACGAGCTTGCCGTCGTCATCCGTCTCGAACAGGCGCGTCACGTTGCCGTCGCCGACCATGGCCTTCAATTCGCTGCAGTCTTGGTCGAGGATGGTGCGGGTCATGCCCAGGGGCTTAAAGATGCGTTCCATCAGGAACTGCTCCAGCGGCATTCCGGCTGCCTGGTCCACGACGTAAGACAGGATGGCGTAGCCTTCGTTGCTGTAGCTCATGTATTCGCCGGGTTCGCCCAGAGTCCGGTAGCGGCCTTCCGCGATATAATCCACGATCTGCTCGATCGTATCCATCCGGTTGGGGCTTTCTTTTCTCAGTTGCTCCTCCGCCTCGGATTTGCGGCCTGGGGTATTCATGGCGATGGACCATTCCAGGGGCTCCATGGGAGGAATGCCGGCCCGGTGCAGACCGATCTGCCGGATGGTGACCAGTTCATCAGGCACGCCCTTCAGATGCAGGTTCGGGAAATACTTCGTAATGGGGTCTTCCAGGCTCATCTTGCCTTCTGCGGCCAGGATGCAGCAGGACAGCGCCGTGAAGGATTTGCTCATGGATGCGATGCCGAAGACCGTGTCCGGGGTCACATCCAGATCCTGCTCGATGCTCCGCTTGCCGAAGCCCTTTTCATAGATGACGCCTTCCGGGCCGCGGATACAGACCGATACGCCGGGCAGTTTCATCTCTTCGATGCGCTTTTGGAGCGCGGTTTCCAGTTCCGTAATGGTATGTTGCATAGTTTTCACCTCATCGTCCTCGGGGTCCCGTCACCCCTCGGATGATAGACTCAAATTGAGACGGATATATTTATGCTAATATTTTATCACCAATATTCAGACCGATATATTATTTATGCTATAATTAGTTGAACTGATGAATATTTATTTTCACGAATTAAGCACGAATTAAAAAGGAGACAAACGCTATGGACTACAAAGCACTGATCGAAAGCGCTACCCAGGTGTGCATCAAAGTCGTGATCGCACTCATCGTCCTGTGGATCGCTTTCACGATCATCAACAAGATCAGCAAGAGTCTGGAAAAACTGCTCGGAAAGAGCGGCAAACTGGACAAGACCATCACGAGCACGCTTGCTTACGTCGCCCGCATCGCTTTAAAGGTCCTGGTCGTTCTGGGGCTCGTCGGCTACCTGGGCATCAACACCGCCGGCATCGCGACGATCATCGCCTCCCTCGGCGTTGGCATTGGGATGGCGATCAACGGCGCTGTTGCCAACTTCGCAGGCGGCCTGCTCATCCTCATCACCCGGCCCTTTAAAGTCGGCGATTTCGTAGACGTGGGCGGCACCGTCGGCACCGTCGAAGAGATCCGTCTCGTCCACACGAAGATCGCAACGCTGGACAACAAGGTCGTCTACGTTCCCAACGGCACCGCATCCGGCGCCACCGTGGTAAACTACTCCGAGAAGGAGACCAGAAGAGTCGACCAGGTCTTCCACATCTCCTACGAATCCGATGCCAATAAGGCGCTGGAGATCCTGCTGCAGCTGGCGGACAGGAACCCCGCCGTGCTGAAAGACCCGGCTCCGTTCGCGAAGATCAGCGGCGCCGGCGATTCCAGCATCGAGCTCACCACGAGACTCTGGTGCAAGGGCGCGGATTACTGGGACGTCTACTTCTACATGCTGGAAAATGCAAAGCCTGCCTTCGACGCAGCCGGCATCTCCATCCCGTATCCGCAGATCGACGTTCACATGAAGAACTAGTCGCACAGACACCCGAAGACGGCCGTTTGGCCGTCTTCTTTACATTAGAGGTACTTCCCATGAAACGTATTCTGAGTTTTCTGTTAGTTGTTCTGCTGCTTTCCGCAACACCTGTGTACGCCTGCACCGGCGTCTACGTGGGCAAGGAAGTGAGCGCGGAAGGCACGACCCTCATCGGACGGTCCGAAGACCAGGGCAGCGGCGTCTGCAACAAGATGTTCTTCGTGCAGCCCGCTTCTTCTCAGTCCGGCCGGGAGATGGTGGACACCGGCATGTACCAGCACGGCTTCTCCGTGCCTCTGCCGGACAAGACCTATAAATACACCTATCTGCAGGACTCCTGCTTCTCAACGGACGGCCCCTACTACGCCTGCTGCACCAACGAGTGCGGTCTGGCGGTCGTGGGCACCGTCACGACGAAGGTCTCCACGGAATACCGCTGGTTAGATCCGCTGCAGTACGAGGGTCACGGCCTGCGCGAAGCCATCCTGCCCGCCCTCATCGCCTGCCAGGCGAGCAGCGCAGAAGACGCGGTGCACGTATACGCGGGGCTGCTGGACAAATACGGTTCCGAAGAGTACAACACCCTGCTGTTCTCCGACAAGAATGAAGCCTGGATCTTCGAGAACTACGGGGGTCACACCTACGCGGCCATGCGCCTGCCGGAGGACAAAGTCGCCGTATTCGGCAACCACATCATGATCGGCTGGGTGGACCTGGACGAGACGGACGGTTACTATTTCGCGCCGGGGCTGAAGGCTTGTCTGGAAAAGCTGAGAGAACCCGTGATGGACGAGCAGGGCCGCTATCATCTGGCAATGTCCATCGACCCGGGCGAGCGGGAAGATTACAGCAATCTCCGGGACTGGAGGGGTCACCAGCTGCTGGCGCCCTCCACCGCCGGCGAATACAGCCAGGATACGTTCTATCCCCTGCTGTTTGACCCGGACAAACCCGTCTCCGTCATCGATGTGATGAAGCTCTTCGGCGACCGGCTGGAGGGTACGGAGTTCGACAAGCGGCAGCCGGAAAACGCGGGCAGACGGGCCATCGGCGTTACACGGCAGGGCTGCGTGCACATCATCCAGACTTTCGATGAGCTGCCGGACTGCACCTGCCAGCTGCAGTGGCTGGCGATGGGCAACGCGGAGCATTCCATCTTCGTGCCGGCCTTCTCAGGCATTACGGACACCTACGACAAATACAAGATCGACGACACGGAGAGCCGCCGCTTAAACGACAGCTTCTATTACCAGTGCAAGCGGGTGAACGCGCTGGCAGAGAGCGACCGGGAATACCTGGGCCAGGGCGTAAAGGACTACAACGTAAAGCAGGAGCGGGCCATGCTGGCGCGCATCCTGGAGGAGATCCCCACCATCCAGAAGAAGTACAAATGGTTCGACTTTATCGGAAACAATTACGTTACGAACCTCGGCAAGGAGATGGCGGCGGAGCAGTACGAGAATTCCCAGAAGGTCTACGAGTACCTGTCCTACATCCAGATCCAGAACATGAACGACTACACCGATAACGACGAGAAGGTGCACTTCAAGATGCCGAAGGAGAATTAGGTGACCCGCGGATCGCTGACCGTTTTCCGTCTGGGTAGTTCGTCAAAGCATTTTCTGTGACAGAAGCACCATTTCCGGGAATGGTCAATGGAAATCAAGCAAAAACAGGCCCAAAAGGCCTGTTTTTCTTTGACAAATTTGATTTCGGAGGTTTGGTCAAAGGTTTTCCTTTGACCACATAGCAATCACTGCAAAGGGTCAGTCAGTTGCCGATACAAGCATTACTACATATCTGTTTAATGACTTATCATAGACGGTCCAACAGCATGCTCCATACCATTCATGTCCGGCATCAAAAAAATCTGACCAGTCTGTAGTCCATTCATAGATGTCAAGCGCATCTGTACCGTTTGGAAACAGAACTTCGTTCACTTTTTTGAAGTCTTCAGGCTTATTGTTTCTGCCGTGTACCGGTTCCATCAACGCATACCAGTAAGGAACCGTAGTACCAAAATTCTCATCGTTTGGCACCCACTCGGCATCATAGCAAACATTGCCATAATAATCAGTCTTCAAAATATTCGGGCAGTAGAAAAACACAGGCGGAGCCAGTTGAGATGTCTGCGCTTTATCGAGGTCATAAGCCAAAGGGCGCAGTTGGTCCGCAACGTGATCGCCAAACATGCTTCGGGCGTTTTCTTTATCCTCTATACTTTGTTTCACCAGCCAGTCAAAGACACAATGCAATGCCTCCCTGTGAGATTTCATCCCCGCATAAGGTTTATCATCGAACAATAGATGATAGTCAACCTCACCGACCAGATGGTATTCATTATCAGGATCGTATTGCTTTATAAATTCATAGAAAGCATCATTATCTATTCTTTTCATAATTCGTACCCACAAATCCCGAGCTAGTGACATCCTGACAAACTGGAAGTTGTCAGGCTCCGATCATTTCCATAGCCGCGACCATGCGCATCATCTCCGGTTCGATCATGTTCTTTCCGTAGGCATCCATGAAACGATGGGTATACCTGTTTGTTCCGAGATTGAACATGAGCGTCCATATGCCCCAGAGAATATCGATATGCCGGTCGCCCAGGCCGCCGTTTCCCAGGTCTATATATCCGGAAAACTTCCAGTCATTCAACAGTATATTGGGCAGACAGTAATCTCCGTGGATCAGCACATCTGTTTTCAGCAGCGCCAGGCCCTCTTCCGCTGTGCGCCGGGCATCATTGAATGATTTGAATTGCCACAGTCCCTGAAACAGATCCGGTTCATAATTGCGGCCGTCAAACCCTTTCATCACATTTGCTGCATATGTCCGCGTCCGGTCCGGCACAGGGCATCCACTTGCCTGTGTCTCATGCAGAGAGCGCAAAAGCGCGGCTGCGGTATCGCAGAGCCTTTCAGGCTCGGACAGATATCTGTGATCTGTGCAGTCTTCACCGGGAATCCGCCGGGTAAGAAGAAAGTCATGGCTTTCAGATGACCCATAGTACAGCACTTCCGCCGACAGACCCAGGGAATGCATATATTCCGTCATGAGAGACTCAGTCTCAAGTGTTCCCTTCGGTGCCTTTTTTACAAAAAACCCCTCTTTCCTGTCAATGAAAAGCACCTGCGCCTCTTTGGAACAGCTGCTGTCATAGACAGGAGCGGCCTTGAAGAATTCCCGAAGCGTTTCCGGATATTCGGATGTGCTGACCTGTACTGCCCTGCGTTTCATGGATCTTCTCCTCCGCAAATCCCGGTTTAATGTGATCTCGACAAATCAGAATTTGTCATTCAAATGCCAATAGATTTCCAAGGGAAATAGCAAACCCCAGCGACTGATACATCTTAACATCACAATCTGCGCAACCGACAGTTAAAGAACTTACACCGCTTTCATGATAGGCAAACTCGACCAATTGACGCGCTATGCCTTGATGACGATGCTCAGGACAAATATAGAAATCTTCAAATACACCACTCGAATGATAATCAAAAGTCGAAAAACCGACTGTAATAGAGCAGCAGCCAATCAGAGTGTTGTCCTTCCAAACTCCATAGAAAGTAATCTTTCCTTTGTCGATTGCATCAGCTAAACGTTCTTTCCCGTCGTCACTAGGTTCATCTTCTCCGATTTCTGCCTTATATTGTTTTTGAAGATCCCAGAGAGCATTCACTTCGGAAGGATTGATTTTTCTGTAGTCCATAGTTACCTCCACAAACAGGAATTTGTTTGACTATTTTGTTTTATACACGAAGACCTCATGGATTTCATGATCGTATCCTTCATAGAACCCGCTTGGCATTCCTGCGATGATCCTTGCGCCGCGATTATACAGCAAAAGAAGTTCTGCACGTGCGCCATCAAACGTCAGCCCTTCAATTTCGCCCTGCCTTTTCACGTCGTCAAACGTTTTCTCCAACACGACCGTGCCTGTTTGCCGGTCTTCGCTGATTTCAATTTGATACATGTGATCTGGGGCATCGTCATCCGCATTGCCATCGTCACAGGTCACGTACAATCTGCCTTCATAATAAGCAACGCCCTGTATCCATTTCGGTACTGGCTTCATTTGCAGCTTCCCCTTATATGCGCCTGTACCTAGATCGTACATATAGAGGTAACTGCTGGATTCGTCGTCTATCCATGATGACATATAGACGGTTTGTGTGTCAGGATCCACTGCGATTCCGCTGCATTCCAGTTGTCCGGTATCCGAGCGGAATGGAAACACTCTTTTTAGCTCCAATGTGTCACCGTCATAGACCGCAACTTGAATGTTTTTGCCTTCACCGTCTAAGAAGTACTCTACGCCAAGATAAAGCTCATTCTGATACACATCTATGTCGCCGATATGATTGACCTCCAGCTCATACCCTTTGAACGGATCTGTGTTCTCCGTGATCACGTTCCAATCTTGATCATATTTCGTCAAACTTGTTGAGCCGCTGACCCAGTAGCAGTCATTCTCAACGCATATGCCCTGTCTGCCGTTGACCGGATGAACCAAGTCGAGCGTATACATACGAGTGTCCGACGCAGTTCCGTTTGGACGATCTGCACTGCAGCCGCAGCAGAACACTATAATGCAAAGTAAAACAAGCGAACCCACTTTTTTCATGGCTTTCTTTTTCTCCTCGCCAAATTCCGATTTGCTGACATCTCCATTATACTGCATCATCTAAAAAGGACGAAGCTTCCGCTTCGCCCTTTTCGTTTCCATTTATTTCGTGATCAGCACATCGTCCTTGATCGCCACGTTGCAGGTATCGATGCGGATGTCCTGCCAGACGTTGTTGACGACATAGGGTTACCTGCCTTTCTCTTCCTGCTATTCTCTGCCCATCTCCGCGCCCAGTTCGAAGGCCTTTTGGCATTCCTGCGGGAACACGGTATCGTGGCGCTGCTGCTTGGCCGCCGGGTCGAACAAGGACCAGGGCCAGTCGGTCTTGCTGTAATCCTTCAGCTGCAGCGTATCTCCGCTTACGAAGACCTGCGTCGGTCCGACGAAACGGCTGAGCGTCTGTTGATAGTTGTTCAGCAGCGGCGCATACATGCCCTCCGGCGCGTTGCTGGTCATCACCAGCAGAACGGGAATGGGCCGCTCGTTGCAGCAGGGATTCTCCATGTTGTACGTCAGGTTCTGGAAGATGAGCCGCTCGTACAGCGCCCGGAACGACGCGCTCAGTTCGCCAAGATAATTCGGTGACCCGATGATGAGTCCGTCCGCTTCCCGGATCGCGTCCAATACCGGGGTCAGCCCGTCCCGGCAGATGCAGTGCCCCTTGAATTTTTCTTTCTTGCAGCCGAAGCACGAAATGCAGCCGGTGTACTTCTCCAATTTAAACAAATCGAACTTTTCCACGACGGCACCGGCGCTCTCCGCACCCTTTGCCATCTCCGTTACGATGGTATCCGTGTTCCAGCCTTTCCGGGGACTGGCGTTGACCGCTACGATCTTTTTGCTCATATGCTCATCCGCACTATCTATATCTGTCTTCTATTTCAGCAGTTCCAGCGCCTTCTGCAGCTGCAGGTCGTTCACGAGGTTGCCCTCTTCATCGTAGCAGTCTTCCGTGAGCTCCACCACGTAATCGGGTTCGATGCCCTGCTTGTGGATGACGCTGCCGTTCGGGGAGAAGTACTGCAGGATGGTGAGCTTAATGCCGGAGCCGTCCGTAAGTTGTTCGACGGTCTGGATAATGCCCTTGCCGTAGGTGGTGACCCCCACCAGCGGCCCGCCGCCGTTATCCTTGATGCCTGCGGAAAGGATCTCGGAGGAAGATGCGGAGCCCTCATTGACGAGCACAACGTAAGGCAGATCCGTCTTGCCGGCTTTCGTGCGGTAGTAATCCCGGTTGCCGTCATGATCTTCCGTGTAGGCAACAACGCCCTGATCCAGCAGGATATCCGCAATGCCTACTGCGGAATCCACCAGACCGCCGCCGTTGTCGCGCAGATCCAGGATAAAGGACTTGGCGCCCTGCGCCTGGATATCGGCCATCGCTTCTTCGAAGGCTTCTACGGTCTTTTCTTCGAATCCGCTTACCGCAATATAGCCGATGCCGTCCTCCAGCATCTTATGGTCCACCGTCTGCGCCACGATCGTGCGCCGGGTGAGCGTAACGTCGAAGATCTCCTCGCCCCGGCGGATCGTAAGGGTCACTTTCGTGCCCTCGTCGCCGCGGATCGCTGCCGCGCAGGTATCCAGGTCCGCGCCCACGTACTCGGTGCCGTCCACAGCCAGGACAAGATCGCCTTTGCGTATGCCCGCTTCCTCGGCGGGGCTGCCCTTGGTGGGCGTCACCACTTCGACGTAGCCGGAGTCGCCTGCGGAGATCGTGACCCCTACACCGGAATACACGCCGGTAAGGGAGATCATGGTCTGCTCGTATTCGGAGGGCGTCATGTAGTAGGAATAGACATCGCCCAGGCCTTCGAACAGGCCCTTCAGCATGCCGGTCTCCAGGGCGTCTTCATCCACATCGATGTAGAAACGCTTCATGACGTAGTCCCGCAGCTCGTCCAGCTTGCCGTAGGTCTGCGTCATGTGCCGGTATTCCTGGTATTGCTCTTCGTTGAGCATGTGAGACGACGCGATGCCCAGCTGGCCGAGCACGCCGCTCATCTGCAGGGTCAGCAGCCCTGCGCCGCCGCACACAACGGCCAGGATCAGTAAGATGATAAGTGTTGATTTCTTGATCTTGATCATAAGGATCCGCTCCTCTTGATATCTTTTACGGTCAGCTGCAGTTTGCGGTGACCGTTGAATTCGTTGATGCCCAGCTCGCCCGCCACGTCCAGCTTTGCACCGGAACGCAGCAGATCCGCGAAGTCCGCCGCCCTGCGGAACAGGACGCAGGAAACTTCCACGCTGTCGCTGCCGGCCGCGGTAAAGCGCACGTGCTGGCCTTCACTGCCCATATACTGGACATTGTACACGCCTGCGCCGCCGATGGCAAACAGCGGTTTCGGGTTTGCCTCGCCGAAGGGCTCCAGCAGCTTGAGCGCGTTCGCGAATTCCAGTGTCTTTTCGGAAGGCTCCAGCACCTTTTCGATGGAAAGCTTTTCGTCCAGCGCGTCGGGCCGTTCCGCCAGGATGCTGCGCATCAGATCGTCCATGCGGGTGCGCAACGCCTCCAGATTTTCCTTCAGCAGGGAGAAACCGCAGGCCCCCGCGTGACCCCCATAGCGCTCGAACAGCTCGCCGCAGGTGGAGAGCATACCGTGCAGGTCCAGTCCCGGGATGCAGCGTCCCGTGCCTTTCAGCAGCCCGCTTTCGCTGGGCGTTACGATGCAGACCGGCCGGTGGAACTGCTCCTTAAGCGATCCCGCCACGATGCCGGCAACGCCCTCGTGGGCGCCAGGCGCTTCGATGACGGAGAACAACTCGCCGCAGTTGCCGGCCGCGATGGATTCCATGCAGATGTCCCGCGTGCGGTCCTGGGCAGAACGCCGGTTCCGGTTGCATTCCACCATGAAGGCAGCTTTGTCTTCCAAGGGCCCGTCGTCTTCCAAGCCTGCCAGCAGCTGGACGGCGCTGTCCGCCGTAGCCATGCGGCCGCAGGAATTGATGTGAGGCGCCAGGATAAACCCGATATCGTCCGCATCCACCTCTTTACGTTCGAGCCCTACCATGTCGAGAAGAATGCGGAGGCCTCTGCGCTTGCGGGAGTTGATGACCCGCAGACCGTACTTGACGAGGCTGCGGTTCTCATCCAGCAGAGGCACCACGTCCGCCACGGTGGAGATCGCCACCAGATCCAGCAGATCCGTGATGTCCTGCCGGGTAAACCGGTCATCGCCCGCTGCGGTCAGCCTCCTCTGGATGGCTTGGGCCAGCTTAAAGGCGACGCCGCAGCCCGACAGCCCCGGGAACGGATAGCGGCTGTCCTCCCTGTGGGCGTTCACCAGCAGGCAGTCCGGCATCGCACCCGCCTCCAGTTCGTGGTGATCCGTAACGATCACATCCAGGCCCAGTTCTTTCGCGTAGGCCACTTCCTCGCGGTTCGTGCTGCCGCAGTCCACGGTAACGAGCAGCTGCGCGCCCTTCTCCGCGATGCGCCGCACGGCGTCCTTGTTAAGCCCGTACCCGTCGGTGAACCGCGAAGGAACGTAAAAGTTCACCCGGTCCGTCAGTTTCTGCAACACGGTGTAGAGCAGCGCCGTAGCCGTTACGCCGTCCGCGTCGTAGTCTCCGTAGATCCAGATGGACAGTCCGTCCGCCGCTGCCTGCAGCAGTTTGTCCGCCGCCGCAGGCAGATCCGGCAGAAGTTCCGGATCGTAGGTCCGTTTCGGCGCCGGCGCGAGGAAATCCTCAGCCTCTTCCCCCGTGCGGATGCCCCTGCGCTGCAAAATGCCCATAACCGAAGCAGGGACCCCTTCGGGTCCCCATGCCGGTATCGTATTTGTCTGTTCGTATATCCAGGTACTCATTAATTGCGTACAGATGGCGTAATGTAATTCAGCGGGTTCTGGTATTTGCCGTTGACCCGTACCTCAAAATGCAGGTGATTGCCGGTGGACATGCCGGTGGAGCCGATGAGCGCGATCGCCTGGCCTCTTGCCACCACGTCGCCCGTCTTTACCAGCAGCTTGCTGGAGTGCGCGTACAGCGTGACGATGCCGCCGCCGTGGTCGACCATCACCATATAGCCGTAGGAGTTGTTCCAACCGGCTTTGATGACCGTACCGGAGTTGGCAGCCAGAATGTTCGTGCCACCCGCTGCGCCGATGTCCACGCCGGTGTGGTAGTTGCGGCCGCCCAGCAGCGACAGATAACGCCAGCCGAAGGGAGACGTGATGCGCGTGCTCGCCTGGGAGGGCCAGCACATGGCGCCGCCGATGTACTGCGTGTTGGCGCTCTGCAGCACCTTGATGGTCTCGCTGATGGCGTCGGCTTCTTTCTTGACGGCATCGTACTGCGCAGACAGCGTGTTGACATCCGCTTCCACTTCTTTTCTGCGGGCGTCGACTTCCTGACGGTCCGCTTCGAGAGAAGCCTTCTTCGCCGCGACGGCTTCCTGCTGCACGATGAGCTGGTCTTTGAGGGCCTGCAGTTTGTTCTTCTGCTCCTCGACTACATCGTACTGGTCTTCGAGGCCTGCCAGCAGTTCCGCATCTGCGTTGTAGATGCGCTCCACCATATCCATGTTCGTCATGAAATCCGACATGGAGCTGCTGCCAAACAGGACGGAGAGCATACCCACGTCGCCGTTCTTGTACATGCTGCGCAGCCGCGCGTTCAGGTCGTCGTTCTGCTTTTCGATATCCTTCTGCAGCTGCTCCAGTTCCTCCAGAGCGACTGCGATCTCTTCCTTCGTTTTGTTGAGATCCGCTTCCAGTCCGTTGAGTTCCTTCTGGGACTGATAGATCTTCTGATCCAGGGCGTTCAGCTCCGCCTGCACCTCTTCCAGGTTCTTTTTCTCCTGGTTGAGCTGGTTCTGCACCTGCTCTTTCTGGTTGTTCTTCTGGTTGAGCTGGTTCTGGTAGTCCTCGATCGTCTGCGCCCCCGCTGCGAACGGGGTCACGAAAACAGCGGCAGCCATCGCGACTACGATGCTCCACAAAGCGACCTTCGCCCGTATCTTTCCTTTCGTCAGTTTCTCTCTTCTCATGGAATTCCCCCGTTTTTCCCCTTGTGTCTTTGCTATGCCTGCAGGAACCGTCTCATGGACAGGATGCTGCCGAAGGCACCGATGCTGATGCCCAGCGCGATGTAGATCCATGTGAGGTTGATCATCATGAAGTTCGTCTCCACGAGACTGGTGGACAGCAGAATGACCGCCTGCTGGCCGATGGCCGCCATGAGCCGCGCGTAGATGGCCCAGGTGCAGCCCAGTGCGATGAGCGCCGCGATGAGGCCGATGAACATACCTTCCAGCAGCAGCGGTCCCCGGATGAACCAGTTCGTCGCGCCTACGTATTTCATGATGCGGATCTCCTCCTGACGCGCCATAACGGTGAGCTTTACCGTATTAGACACGACGACCACGGAGACGATGATCAGGAAGGCGATGACCACGAGAGCGCCCTTCTGGATGCCCTCCGAGATCCGCAGGATCTTGTTGACTTCCGTCTGATAGTAGCGGACGTCTTCGACGCCGGACATGGACCGGCTGACCTCCGCCACCAGTTCGCCGTCCTCCAGATTCTCCAGGGTGACCCGCAGAGAATTGGGCAGCGGATTGGATGCCAGGCCGTCCAGCAGGTAGGCGTTATCGCCCCAACGGGTCTTGAACTCCTCCATAGCCTGGGCTTTTGAGATGTATTCTACGTTTGCCACGCCCTGCAGCTGGGACAGGCTGTTGCGGATGACTTCCGCCTGGGCTTCCGTCTGATCGTCCTGCAGGAACACTTCGATCGTATCGAACTGGTCCTTGATCTCCTCCGTGATGAAGTTGACGTTTACCGTCAGGAAGAAGAACAGGCCCAGAATGAGCAGCATGGCCGTGATCGCGAACAGCGATGCGACCGTCATGCCCTTGTTGCGGAAGATCTGGACGATGGCCTGCTTGAGGGAATAACCTAGACCTTTAAACATCGGCAGCTATCCCTCCTTTGGTATCGCGGATGATCTGTCCGCTCTCGATCTCCACCTCGCGCTTGCCCATCCTTTCCACGATGTCGAACGCGTGGGTGACCATGACCACCGTGGTGCCCCGCAGGTTGACCTGGTTGAGCAGCTGCATGATCTCCCATGCGGTGTCTTTGTCCAGGTTGCCGGTGGGCTCGTCCGCGATGAGCACCTTCGGATTGTTGATGATGGCTCTGGCGATGGCAACTCTCTGCTGCTCGCCGCCGGACAGCTCGTCCGGGAATTTATCCGCCGCTTCGCCGATGCCCATCAGATCCAGCACCTGGGGCACCTGCCGTTTGATGACGCGGGGTTTATGATGGAGCACCTCCATGGCGAAGGCGACGTTTTCGAATACCGTCTTGTTGGGCAGCAAGCGGAAGTCCTGGAACACGACGCCCAGCGATCTTCTCAGCTGGGGGATCTCCCGGTTGGAGAGATGGGTAATGTCCCGGCCTGCAACGATCAGCTTGCCTTCGTCCGGCTCTATTTCTTTCAGGATCAGTTTAATGAAGGTGGATTTTCCTGCGCCGGAAGGCCCTACGAGAAACACAAAGTCCCCTTTGTCTATGTGTATCGTAGCGTTTTCCAGGGCCACCTTCGATCCGTACCGCTTGGTAATGTTATCGAATATGATCACTAATCTGGCCTCTTGTGGTTTTAGGTACAATTTAACATCTAATTATACCATATATTCTATTGAAGGCCAAATTGTGCCGTCATTTTATTCATGTTTTTTCAGTGAAGCGAGCAGTTTTCTGCCTTCGGGCATATCCCAGGGCAGCACGCAGGCGTATTCCGCACGGTAGACCGTCTCCGCGCCTATGTCCGGCAGGGCCAGGTAGGAAGATGTCCCCAGGTAGGCGTCGAGTTCTCTTTTATGCACGCCGGGATTCATCCGGTTGACCACGAGCACCGCCGCAGGAAACGCGTAGCGCAAACGCTGCAGGAGGGGCGACGCCGGAAGCAGTTTTCCGGGCAGCGGATCGACGACGAGATAGACTTTGTCCGCCCCTGCCAGCACGCCTTCGAGCAGCAGGTCTTCCAGGCCGGAGCAATCCAGCATGGTGACGCTGCCCGGCAGCTTTTCCGCAAAGCGCAGGATATCGTCCGCGGTGTTCAGTTCCGGCTGCAGGGGCGGAAGCGAACCCGGCCGGACTGCCCAATGGACGCCGCGCCAGAGGTTGGAGGGTCCTGGAAACGGTTTGCCGTCCGCGAACAGCTGATAATAATCCGTAAAGCCGCTCAGAAGAAAGGTCTTCGCCATGCCGCAGGCGTCGAACACGTAGGGCTTCCCCGCCTCCGCAAAACATACGGAGCACTCCTCCGAAAGCGCGCAGGCCAGTGCGAGGGCTGTGAGGGTCACGCCGCTGCCCCGCTGCGGGCTGCAGACCGCAACGATGCGCTTGCCCCGGGAAGGTCCGTTTTTTCTTTTCCGCATAAAAATTCTCCCGCCAGAGGATCTGTGGGAGAATTTTACATTAACACAATGGAATTGTCAAGAATTTACAGGCAGTTTTTGACGGCTTTTGCGATATCCGTTGCCGTCAGTCCGTACTGTTCCATCAGTTCTCCGGGTTTGCCGGACTGTCCGAAGACATCCTGCACGCCGACCATGGCCATGCGGCAGGGGGCTTCTTTGCAAACGGTTTCTGCAACGGCGCTGCCCAGACCGCCGATGACGGAGTGCTCTTCTGCGGTCACGATGCATCCACATTCCTTTGCAGCCGCGACGACTTCGTCCTTATCCAGGGGCTTAATGGTATGCACGTCCACGACGCGGCACTCGATGCCTTCCGCTGCCAGCATTTCCGCCGCCTGCAGCGCTTCGTTCACCATGATGCCGGTCGCCAGGATCGCGGCGTCTTTGCCTTCTCTTACGCGCAGCGCCTTGCCGATCTCAAACGTCTTGCCTTCCTCGTAGATAACGGGAACGGCCGCACGGCCCAGACGGATGTAGACCGGACCCTTGTAGGCTGCTGCAGCCTTGATGAGCGCTCTGGCGCTCACGTCGTCCGCCGGGTTGAGCACCGTCATGCCGGGGATCGTCCGCATCAGGGACAGATCTTCGACGCACTGGTGGCTGGCTCCGTCTTCGCCCACGGTGACCCCTGCATGGGTCGCGCAGATCTTGACGTTGGCGCCTGTATAGGCGATGGAATTGCGGATGATCTCATACGCTCTTCCGGAAGCAAACATGGCGAAGCTGCTGGCGAACACGGTCTTGCCGGAAACAGCGAGGCCTGCTGCCATGCCCATCATGTTGGCTTCTGCGATGCCTGCGTTGAAGAAGCGGTCCGGATAGACGTCAGCAAACTTCTTCGTCTGCGTGGATCCGGACAGGTCTGCGTCCAGAACGACGATATCGGGGTTTTCGGCGCCCAGTTCCACCAGAGCCTTGCCGTAACTGGCTCTCGTTGCTATTCTTTCTGCCATTACAGCTCACCTCCCAGTTCTGCCATTGCCTGCTTCGCCTGTTCCTCGTTCGGCGCCTTGCCGTGCCAGCCGGCCTGACCTTCCATGAAGGAAACACCCTTGCCCTTGACGGTCTCTGCCACGATGACAGTGGGCATACCCTTGCACTTTCTCGCCATTTCCAGAGCGTCCAGGATCTGTTCGAAATCGTGTCCGTCGATCTCCAGCACGTTCCAGCCGAACACCGCGAATTTCTCCGCGATGGGCATGACGTTCATGACGTCTTCGTTACGTCCGTCGATCTGCAGACCGTTGTGGTCCACGATGGCGCACAGGTTATCCAGCTTGTAATGCCCTGCCGCCATGGCAGCTTCCCAGACGATGCCTTCCTGCAGTTCGCCGTCTCCGAGCAGCGTGTAGACGCGCCCGCTGCCTCCGTCCAGTCTGCCGGCCAGCGCCATGCCGACTGCCGCGGAGATCCCCTGGCCCAAAGAACCGGTGGACATCTCCACGCCGGGCAGCATCTTCATGCTGGGATGACCCTGCAGACGGCTGCCGATCTTGCGAAGGGTCACAAGGTCCTCCTTGGGGAAGAAGCCCCGCTCCGCCAGGCACGCGTACAACGCCGGCGCCGCATGACCTTTGGAGAGCACGAATCTGTCCCGGTCTTCCAGGGCCGGCTGCGCCGGGTCGATGCGCATCTCGCTGAAGTACAGCGCGGTGAGCAGATCCGCCGCCGAAAGGCTGCCGCCGGGATGTCCGCTCCCTGCGGAATAGACTTCTCTGATGATATCCTGCCTTACTGTTTTTGCGATCTGTTGCAGCTGCGTGTGTTCCATATTACCTCCGTATTGCCGCTTTGATCAAAAAGACGGGAAGAGCCGGGAGCCGTTTTAAACGCTTGGGCTCCTGGATCATCCGGTACAGCCATTCCAGGCCGTGATCGATATAGAACTTGGGGGCACGGTTGAGCTGACCGGACCAGATGTCCAGACTGCCGCCCAGGCCTGCCGCCGCCTTTACTTTTAAAGCATCGCGATGCTTTATCACAAAATATTCCTGCTTCGGAGACCCGAGCGCCACGCACAGAAAATCCGCACCGCTGGCATTGATCTCCGCCACGACTTCGGATTCTTCTTCATCCTTGAAGTAGCCGTCCCGGAAGCCCGCGATCTTCAGACCCGGGATCTCCTTTTCCAGGTTTGCCGCTGCCGCTTCCGCGACGCCGGGCTTGCTTCCCAGCAGATAGACGCTGCGGCCCAGCTTTGCGCACAGTTCGATGGCGCTATGGGCAAAATCGATGCCGGCGACCTTCTCCTGGATGGGGTCACCCTTGAGTTTCGACGCGTAGATGAGGCCTACGCCGTCGGGCGTGACGATCGCCGCCTCCTCGTTGATGATGCGGCGCAGCTGCGGCGTCTTGGACGCCTTCTCCACGATCTCCGCGTTGGGAGTCACGATGAGTTCGCAGCGGTTCCCCTCCAGCAGTTTCTGAAATTCTTCCAGCGCCTGGGCTTTGGTGATCTTATCCACCCGCACGCCCAGGATCTTTACTACGTCGTAAGCCATCTATTTTCCCAGCAGATAGTAGGTGAAACCAGCCGCTTCCACAGCCGCCTTATCCGCAAAGTTTCTCGTATCCAGGAAGTTCTTCCGGCGGACAACGCCTGCCAGCGCCGCGTAATCCAGATCCTTGAACTGCTTGTGGTTGACGCCCAGGATGACCAGGTCCGCGCCTTCCGCGGCCTTCAGCAGATCGCCCTCGATGCCGGGACGCTTCGCCGCATGGGGATCGTGCACCGCGACCTCGATGCCCTTCGCCCGGAGCTCGTCCACCAGGTGCAGGATGGGGCTTTCGCGCATGTCGTCCACATCGGGCTTGTAAGTCGCGCCGAGGATGCAGATCTTCGGATCCGCTACGCCCGCCAGGATCTCCTCCGCCCGTTTTGCCACGTAGCCGGGCATGGAGTCGTTGGTCTCCCGGGACTTGCGGATGATCTGCGCCAGGCCGGGCTCCTTCTCCACGATAAACCACGGGTCCACTGCGATGCAGTGACCGCCCACGCCGGGGCCGGGCTGGTGGATGTTGACTCTCGGATGCTTGTTGCATATCTCGATGAGTTCCCAGACGTTGATGCCCTGATCTTCGCAGATCTTCGCCAGCTCGTTGGCGAAAGCGATGTTGACGTCCCGGAACGTATTCTCGGACAATTTGCACATCTCCGCGGTGCGGGCGTCGGTCTCGTAGATCTCGCCCTCCACGAAGCTCTTGTACAGTTCTGCGATGCGATGGGCAGATTCCTTATCGATGCCGCCGGCGATGCGGGAGTTGTGCACCAACTCGTACAGGATCTTGCCGGGGATGACCCGCTCAGGGGAATGCCCCAGACCGAAGTCCCTTCCCGCCTTTAAGCCGCTCTCCTCCAGGATGGGCAGCATCAGGCTGTCCACGGTGCCCACGGGGGACGTGGATTCCAGGATGACGAGATCGCCCTTCTTCAGCAGAGGAACGACGCTGCGGGTGGCGCTTTCCACAAAGCGCATATCCGCCTTCTTGTCCTCCGTGATGGGCGTGGGGACGGAGATGATGTAGGCATCGCTTGTCTCGGGGTCAAGCGCGGCACGCAGATGCCCCTTGTCCACGACGGCCTTGATGAATTCCGCCAGGCCATTCTCCTCGATGATGATCTCTCCTCTGTTGAGCGCCTCCACGATCTGAGGCTTTTTATCTACGCCCAGGACCTCGTGTCCTGCGTTGGCAAACATGGCGGCGGTGGGCAGGCCGATGTAGCCGAGCCCGATAACGCAAACCTTCACGTTCTGCTCCTTTCCTTGCTGACGGCGCCCAACCGCTGCAGACAGGCGGCGAGGCCCCAGAAATAAGCCATCATGTATGGCTCTTCGAAGATATTTTCAAAATAGCAGTGGACGAGGACGCCCGCCATGCCGGCAAACAGGCCTGCTGCCAGGCACTTCAGATTGCCGTCATTGCGCGTGAGCGCATCGTCCGCCAGGCCGTACGCCCTGCCTTCGTTGCAGGCATGGATGGCCCGGAGCGCCATGACCGCAAAAGCGATTAAAGCGACTATATAGAATATTATGCCCAAATACCCCATTTCCACAAGGGTTTTGAGGTAATAATTGTCCATGTAGAAGTATTCGAACTCGTCGGTCTTGTCCAGCACCTGGTTGTTCATAGCGACGGCGCCGCCGAAGCGGCCCAGACCGAAGCCCAGCCAGGGGGAGTTCTCGTGGAGCAGCGCCCGGCCGGTCTCCCAGCGCAGCGCTCTTCCGCCCACTTCCGAAGCGACCTTGTATTCCGGGGTCATCAGATAGGTAAGGCGACTCGTGATGGACGGCACCAGCGCCACCACGCCGGCCATGGCGATCCCCATCAGCCCGATGAGGCGCTTGTCCATAAACAGGGAGAACAGCACGATCGCGACGATGAGTCCGACCCAGGAGCCCCGGGAAAACGTAAAGAGAATGGACAGGCAGATGACGCCCGTCGCGCACAGCGACAGGAACTTCATCCATCCATTCTTAAAATAGTAGATGCCCGCCGCAGCGGTGGGAGCTGCCATCAGCAGCAGCGATCCGAAGATGTTGGGGCTTCCCGTCAGGGAGAAGACCCGGGTGCGCACGCCGGCCTCGGTCTTAGTGACCCAGGAATCCGGAATGGGCACGGCGGCGATATACTGATAGATGCCGTGCAGCGCCAGCACAAGCACGACGGCGGCAAAGCCGAAGAGCAGCGTCTTCGCGTCCTGCTCATCGTCGATCAGCCGCAGCAGGATGAAGAACCAGAGGATGTATTCCACCTGGGCCCGGTATCCCGCCCAGGCGATGCCGGGGAACGGCCGGTTGAGCATCATCAGCAGCAGTCCGACGGCCATGTAGAGCAGAAGCGCGGTTTCCAGGGCTGTAGCCCGCCGGAATCCGTCTGACTGTTTCAGCATCGTCCGCCAGAGCACCAGGGCGACGCCGGCCATCAGGAACACCTCTTCCCATACCGATGCCAGGATGCTGATCTGCAGCACATCCCGCAGCGCGTATTCGATGGGAAGATACAGGGCAAAGGCCAGGAACAGCCAGCGGCGCAGGGACAATCGGTTGACCGCCGACAAAATGCGGCTGCCTTCGCTGATGCGGAAATACCAATCCCGCACAGCAATGACGATGCGGTAGAACAGGCTGCAGCGCAGCCATTCTCCCACCTTCTGCAGCAGTTTCTCCAGGGCGCGCAGGAACTTCGCGTACACGGAATGTTCCGCAGGGTCATCCATGCCGCACCAGTTCTCCCAATGGACTTTCGTATTCGATTGTAACCAGCTCTCGTGCCAGCCTTTCCATCCTCTGCCCAGCAGACTGCTGCGCCAGAAGCGCCGCAATCCCTCGTAAACGCAGACGATGAAGCGGATGACGAGACTGTTTTTTACGATCTCAGTCATAGGTCATCAGGGCTTCTGGAACGCCTCGGGGGGATCGTATTCGCCGATCTGCACGTAGCGGATGGTGCCGCTGGTCTCGAAGGTCTGGGTCTTTACGATGAGCGTTCTGCCCGCGCGGACTTCCTGGCTGCCCAGTTTGGGGTTCGGCGTGTCCTTGGCGATGGGGAACTTGATCGCAAAGATGATGTCCTTCTTGTCGGGGTCTGTGGCGGTCACGATGCGGCCGTCGTCCGTCTGCACCTGGACCTTATAGTCCTCCAGCCAGACGTCCTCGATCGTCCCGTCGATGTAGACGCTGCCCGCCACCATGCGCTGGCCGACCAGATTCTGGCGCTGCACTTCCTCCACCAGGGTGGGATGGGCGCCGATGATGCGCACCTGGGCGTAGCAGTCCACTTTCTGCACGACGGCTTCCGTTACGCGGTTGCCCAGCAGCTTTGTCGCCAGCACGCCGATGACAGCGATGACCAGCAGCAGCACGATGAGGTCCACGACGTTGATGAGCCCGAACAGCTTTCCTTTTTCGTTGATGATCTTCATCACTTTCTCCTTTATGTTTCGATTGAGGCCTTACCAGGCCAGGATCTCCTTCATTTCTTTTACTTTCTCGTCCCAGGAATTGCGGCGGGCGGCTTCGATGCGCGCTGTGCGCTTGGGACTGTCCGGCGTTTCCTCCAGGGCTTCCCGGCAGCGCGTCACGAATTCATCCGGCGTCTCCGCCAGATAGATGCAGTCCGCGTAATCCAGCACCTGCAGCGGCACGAGAGTGCTCACCACGGGCTTTCCGGTGGCGAGATATTCGTAGAATTTCAGCGGGCTAACGTCCCTCGACAGGTCGTTGTCTGCAAACACGTTGAGGCAGACGTCGAAATCCTTGATATAGCCGGGCAGTTCCCGCTGGGGGACGAGCCCCTTCATCTCGACGTTGGGAAAACTGTCCGTCCAGGTCATGTCGACGCCCGGCAGCGTGCGGCCAATGAGGGTCACCTTTCCGTCCGGGAACGCCTCGGCCACCGCCCGGATACAGTCGTAGTCCAGGCATTCCTGCAGCATGCCGACGAAACCGAAGTGAGGCGAAATGCCCTCCTTCTCCATGTCCGCAGCCGTGTGAAACAGTTCGAAGGCGCAGCCGTTGGGGATGAGGTGAGTATTCTCGTTGAACTCCTTCAGCCGCTCATACAGGCCCTGTGCCGTCGCGAAGACGCAGCCACAGCTCCTGGCCAGGTCCTCCTCCATTTCATCGACCACTTTCGGATCGATGTGACCCGGATAGGCGGAATGTCTGTCCACACAGTCGTACACTGTGCGCTTCCATAACGAGGCAGGTTCCAGGCCCATCTCTTTTGCCAGCGGGGCGATGACGTCGCAGCTGGTGGGGCTGTAGCACCAGACCCAGAAATCGTCGCCGAAATCGTTTTCGCGCAGGATCTTCGCCAGATACTTCGCCAGTTTCTTCTGATTGCGCTCGTTGATGTCCCGGCGCTTGTTGAAGAACGGCAGCACCGGAGGCTGAGCGTAGACCTTCAGGTTCGGCAGAGCCTGTTTCGGCCCCTCTTTGTACAGCGATAGCCGCTCTTTCGCCTTCGGATCCTTGAGGGGGGCGATAAGGGTGACCGGCGGATCGACGTACAGGATGGTGCAGTCCGTCATCCGGTTCATGATGTTCTGTTTCCGCGTGGGAAACGGGTAATAGTTCGAAGTCGAAAGACAGAGGATCTTTCTCATGATGCCGCCTTTCCGGCGAGGAGTTTCTCCGCTGCCTCACCGTTTTTGAGTTCCATTGCCTGCAGACGCAGTTTCGTTTCGTTGCCGTGGCTTCTGCCGCCTGCGACCGCTTCGTCGATATAGGCGGTAAGCTGTTCCTCCGACAGATCCTTCAGCTGGATGCAGCGTTTGGCGCCGCTGTCCCGGATAAAGCTGTCCACCTTAACGTCGTAGGAGATGCCCACGATGGGCGTACCGCCTGCCGACGCGAAGATGAGAGAATGCAGACGCATGCCGCATACGACCTCCATGGAGGAGAGCATGCCCCGCAGTTCTTCGACGCTGTGCCGCCTGCTGCAGACTGCGTGGGGCACGGAGACCATGCCGCCGATCTTTTCGCCGATCGCCACGTCTCTCGGGTATTCCATGGGCAGGAATACGGGAAGTAAGCCGTGCTTCTCCCAGGCGTGGTCCGCCGCCTTTGCGACCGCTTCGTAATTCGTAAATTCGTCCCAGCTGCGCAGGCAGAAGGCGATCTTGGGCGTACCGGCGGGGATATCGTCCAGACGGAACGCTTCTTCCACCACATCGCGGCTGACCGCAGGCAGATTGACCGTCGGATCCGCCGACAGGATGATCTCCGGTTTCGTGACCCCGATATCCTGCAGCAGCTGCATGGAGATGGAATCGCGCAGCGTAATGATGTCCGCCGCCTTGTTGAGCACCCGGCCCGTATATCTGCGGTTGGCATTGCCGTGGATGGGGCCGATGCCGCAGCCGTACATGACGACCTTGCTGCCGGACAGTTTCGCCGCCAGCAGTGTAAACAGGTAGAAATACAGCGACCGCGAGGACGTAACGTCCTGGATGAGCGTGCCGCCGCCGGACACGAACAGGCTGGTCTTGCGCAGATATTTGAAGAATTTCCGCAGATTGAAGATATAGAACGAGCCGACCCGCTCCTTCATGCTGGTCTCCACCGGGTTGCGGGACATGACGTAGAACGGCATGTCCGGATCGATGGCCTTTAGCCGGGTGAGGATGGCCCGCAGGATGGCGTCGTCACCGGCGTTGCCCTTGCCGTAGGCGCCGCAGAGGATGGCGCCGTAGCGGCCCTTCTGCAGCATCTGACTGCGGTGGATGAGCGTGCGGTAGATCGCCTCCTGATCGGTCTTCATCCGGGCGAGGGAGAATTCGGTACGCGCTTTTTCGTAGAGATTCTCCGCCAGCCTGGTGCGCAGATCCGGGTCTGCGGCGAGCCGCAGGATATGCTGCGCAAAGGTATCCGCATCGCCCGCTTCGAACAGCAGGCCGGTCTTTTCGTTCTGGATGAGGTAAGGAATGCCGCCCACGTTGCTGGCGATGGCCGGGCAGTGCACGTAGGCGCCTTCCAGCAGCGAATACGGGAAGGTCTCCGAAAGGGAGGACAGCACGTTGATGTCCACGCCCCGGAAATACCCCTTGACGTCGCTGATCCACCCCTCGAAGGTCGTAACGTCCTCGATGTGCAGCTCTTTTGCCAGCGCCTTCAGCTCCTGCTCCTCTTCCCCGCTGCCCGCGATGGAGAGGCGGAGCCTCTCGTCCTGCCCGTAGGCCTTGGCAAAGGCCCTCAGGAGCGTCTTGATGTCCTTGACGGGGTTGAGCCGCGCAGCGATGCCGACAGTGATGGGGTCATCCGCATGTTTCGGCGGCCGGGGCCCCGTTTCGCTCCCCTCGAAATCCAGCCCGTTGTACACCGCGAAGATGTTCTGGGCATCGAAGCCCCGCTGGATCAGAAGCTCGCGCATGCGGTCGGCTACCGCCACGTGGTAATCCATGCGGCGCAGGCAGAACTTGTTGATGTTGCCGTTGAGCGCGTTGCGCACGGGCGCACCCAGATAGTCCAGATCCGGATCGGAGTGGACCGTGGTCATGACGGGAATGTGCAGGAACCACTTGACCAGAATGCCCATCATGTTGCCCTTGGCACCATGGCAGTGGATGACGTCCGGGCGGAAATCCTTTGCCTGCCGGAACGCCAGGCGGATCGAATGCAGGATGCCGTTGTTGCCGCCGGTATCCACCGTGTCGATCCCCATCTCCATGCCTTCTTCGGAAAGCACGCCTTTGCGGAAGGAGACCAGGCGCAGGTCGTTGTCCTTCGCCAGTTCCTTCGCCAGGGAGAGGATATGGGTTTTTCCGCCGCCGATGTCGCCGCCGGCCGCAAAGAGCATGATGCGCATAAGGTTACTCGTTTACGTCTTCTACGATCTCCCGGATCCAGCTTTGCAGGTCTTCCGTGGGAAGGGTCTGCTGCAGAGTCACGGAGATGGTCTTCGTCTTATTGCCGGCGCTGCAGAGGATGGTGCCGGTATTGCCGTGCTCTCCCTTCGCGGTGAACACGCCGTTCTCGTCGATGGTGCCGATATCGCCTGTGACCGTCCAGGTGTAGCAGGCGGCGTCGGATCTTAAGGTCTCGCCCTTATAGAATGCGCTGGCGGACAGCTGGTAGGACTTATCCAGACCCGCGCTCAGCGTCGTTTTCGCTTTGCCGTCCACGTAGGCGGTTATGCTGTCGGGATTTGCCACGATGTTGACCCGCACAGAGCCGGTCGCCTTGCCGGACCGTGCGGAGATCGTGCCGATGCCGGCCTTGCTGCCCGCCGTGTAGACGTTTCCGTCCAGCGTGCCCAGATCGTCGCAGCTGTAGGTGATGTTCTCGGGAACCGCCGCTGCGAAATAGCCGGCATCCGTGGCCTTAGCCGTCAGTTCGAGGCTGGCGCCGGACAGCAGATATTCGTCGTAGGGATAGATATGCAGATGAGCCGGGATCCCTCCAGGCTGGTTATAATTCGCGAACGCGATATAGTTGGCGCAGCTGCGCAGGCCGTTCGCTTCGGAATCCACGTTGATCTGCTGCTCCGCCGTGTCGCCGGGGAGCACCGCAAACAGCTGGGTGGAAGCGCCGCCGTCCAGGTTGACGGCCTGCACGCAGCCCAGTTCCTCCATGTGCTGCGCGAGGCCCCCTACGGTGACCCCCATGGAGTAGTCCGACTGGCGGCCATCCATGGTGTAGAGGATAAAGGTGCCGTCGGCCTTCAGGCCTGCCGCCGTTCTCGGTGCACGGGTAGAGCCGTCCAGCCCGCTGCAGATGAGGCCGTCCTTGATGAGCCATTTTTCGAAGCCCACGGCGTGCTGCACGTTCTCGTACTGCGAGGAGGCGGAGAAGCTGAGGGTCACAGGATCGCCCGGCTGCAGGCCCTGCAGTTGACCCAACGTATATTCGTAGGAGGTGTCCTTCGCCATGGAGAGCAGAACGGTGCCTTCCTCGAGATTCGTGCGGCCTTCCGCTTCGGCGCCGGACACGACGGTGCATTCCATGGTATCGCCGAGCTTTGCGCTGCCGTGTTCGATCTTCAGCAGCACATTGTAGGCCGGGATCGTCGCCGCGTTCGTGGTCCCGAAATCCGTCGTAAAGACGCAAATGCCGTTGGCCTTCGTGAGCGCCTTGTTGTAGTTCACCTTTTCGTACTTTGCGTTCAGGCCGGGGAAGGCCAGCGCGATGTTGAGGGACGGGTCACCGAAATAGACGCTGCCGTCCTCGCCGAAAGCGATGACGGATTCGCTGTAGCCTCCGGTGCGGACGATGCCGTCCCGGATGACAGGTCCGAGAGAGACGCCCGTAGCCATGACGAAAAAGTCCGCGTTCGTAAGGCCGGCGAGCGGATTGCCCGCTTCCCCTTCCGTGCGGAAGATGGTCTTGGCGGAGGAGACGCCGTAGATGCCGGGTCCGTAGCAGACCAGAGGCTTTACGTTTCCTCCGGGTGTATATTCGAAATAGTGTTCGACGGCATTTTTGCCGTTAACGGTGTTGTAGTTCGTGGTGGTGACCAGCGTAAGCTGATCGTTGAGTTCTATGCTTTTCGACCGTAGCTCTACGAGTCCGGAAGCCGCCCAAATGCCTGCGGCCGGCTGCAGCATAAGACAGGCCAGGAGCAGGCACATAATGCGAAACAGTGTAAGTCTCTTCCCCTTCATGTAAGTTCAATACCCTTTCTGAAAATATCCTGCTACTGCAGTTTGTAATCCCCTTTTACCATGACGTAGCAGGTGGTGGTGCAGCGGATGCCTCTGCCATCGTCCGCCGGGATGATGAGCAGATGGTTCTTCGACACGTCGGTGCCGGTGGACAGGTCCGTGCCGCCGGTGAGGTCGGATACGCCGCCGGATGCGCCGGCGATGGCCGTGGCTGTGCCGCTCCGCAGGATGATCTCCGCGCTGGCGGACCCGATGAGGCTCTTGCCTGCATCGACCTTTACGACGACGAACTTGGGCACTTCGGCAGGCGTTGCCGGGGTGCTCGGCGTTTCGGAACCGCTCTGGCCTGCAGCCAGCTTGTCGATCTGTTCCTGCAGCGTCTTGATCTGCGTCTGCAGGATCGCGACCTGGGCATCCATGTAGCTCTTGCTGACGACGGGGTCCGCGGCAGTGCCGGGCACGACGTCGTCCGCGAAGACGGCGGCGAAGCAGCTGGCTGCGAGAAGCAGCGCTGCGGTGAGAAGTATGATCCAAGATCTTCTGGTCTTCATAGTGATCCTCCGGTTGTTAAAACAGCTGATCTCTTATCCCCTGCCCACAAGATTTTGTGCGGGCAGACCCTCAAAAATGCATATATAGTAAGTATATCATCTGTTGCGGGCATAGAAAAGTGCAAGCGGTGGAAATTCACCGCTTGCACACAATTAATCGGGGTTTGGAGCTGCCTGCCGGGTCTTAAGACTGCGCCGGGCCGCTATTTTTTCTTGTCCGGGAAGTATTCGTCCAGCAGTTTTTCCGCAAGGAACCGCTCCTCGTTGGACCGCATGATGAGCGTCGTGATGAGCAGCACGATCTCGGAGATATCGTCGTCGCTGCCGCGGTCAGCCAGGAACTTCTTAATGCCGTTCATGTCGCCGAGCAGTTCGCCGGCAAAGTTCTCCTCCGCCTTGCGAACCTCTTCGATGATCTTGCCGTAATACGCCTGGATATCCAGGCTGTCGTCCCACTCGGAGCTGTAGTTCGAGAGCAGCGGTTTCATCAGGCGCTGGATCTGGTCCATGGAGAAGCAGCCCTTCAGATAGTAGACCAGCAGCATAAAGATGCAGTGGTCCTTCGTATAGCGCTTGCCTTCCGGTCCGGGGATCATCTTATGCTTCGTGTAGTTGGAGATCATGCCCTTGGTGATGGGTCCGTCTCCATCCTTGGCGTACAGCGAAAGTTCGCTGTTGAGGCAGCTCACCATCTGATCGATGTACAGTTCGATCTCCGGAATGCTCCTGCCCTCCGCAAGTCCCTTTTTCTGATATTCCTGTGCTGTTTTCTCCGCAAACTGTTCGTACCGCATCGTGTTTCCTCCGGGGATGGTAAAAGATATCTTTTATCTTATTATAGGGCGGTCAGGACGAGTTGGCAAGGGAAATCGGCGTGCGGAGGAAATTACGCCTCCGCGATCTGGTTTCCGGTATACAGCTGGTAATACCGGCCCTTCAGGGCCATCAGCTCGTCGTGGTCACCGCGCTCGATGATGCGGCCGTGCTCCATGACCATGATGGCATTGGAGTTCTGGATGGTGGACAGCCGGTGGGCGATGACGAACACCGTACGGCCCTCCATCAGCTGGTCCATGCCCTTCTGGATGAGGCTCTCGGTACGGGTGTCGACGCTGCTGGTCGCTTCGTCCAGGATCATCACCGGGGGATCGGCCACCGCGCAGCGGGCGATGGACAGCAGCTGGCACTGACCCTGCGAGAGCTGGCTTCCCGTACCCGAAATGACGGTCTGGTACCCTTCCGGCAGACGGGAGATGAAGTAGTCCGCGTTGGCCAGCTTCGCCGCCGCGTAGACTTCCTCGTCCGTGGCATCGGGGCGGCCATAGCGGATGTTCTCCATGATGGTGCCTGTAAACAGATTGGTCTCCTGCAGCACCATGCCCAGGGACCTGCGCAGGTCGTCCTTCTTAATATGGTTGATGTTGATGCCGTCGTAGCGGATCTTGCCGTCTTCGATGTCGTAGAAGCGGTTGATGAGGTTCGTGATGGTCGTCTTGCCCGCACCGGTGGAACCGACGAAAGCGATCTTCTGTCCTGGTTTCGCAAACAGGGAAATGTCGTGCAGCACCGTCTTCCCCTCCTCGTAGCCGAAATCCACGCCGCTCATGCGCACGTCGCCCGCCAGTTTTACATAGCGGGGCTTGCCAGACGCGTCTTCCGAAGGCAGCTTCCATGCCCAGTGCTCCGTGCGTTCTTCCGTTTCCTCCATCGAACCGTCCTCCGCGATGCGGACATTCACCAGGGTCACCTTGCCCTCGTCCACCTCAGGCTTTTCGTCCATCAGATCGAACACCCGCTGCGCGCCGGCCAGGGCCATGACGATGGAGTTGATCTGCTGGGAGATCATGGAGACAGGCCGCGCGAAGTTCTTGGACAGCGTAAGGAACGCTGCCAGATCGCCGAGCGTGAGCCCCGAAGTACCCCGGATGGCGATGGCCCCGCCGACGATAGCGATCACCACGTACTGCAGGTTGCCGATGTTGTTCATGATGGGGCCCAGAATATTGGAATAGCTGTTGGCTCGGGTAGTCTGCACCCGCAGGGCCTCGTTCTTGACGTCGAAGCCGGCTTTGGCCTCGTCCTCGTGGCAGAACACCTTCACGACCTTCTGGCCGTTGATCATCTCTTCGATGTAGGCGTTCATGCTGCCCAGAGATTTCGACCGGGTCGAGAAATATTTGGCCGATTGGCCGCCCACCGTCATCGTGATCAGATACATCACGACGATCACAAGGATCTCCACGCCCGTCAGAGCCAGAG
>Ga0256405_10000699_pt1 | contig 106157 bp, 90 predicted proteins | sample RumenRJG_02DNA_FD_189096 | JGI IMG/M metagenome (GOLD analysis project Ga0256405, IMG submission 189096) | Bovine rumen microbial communities from Lethbridge, Alberta, Canada - RJG_02 | ecosystem: Host-associated > Mammals > Digestive system > Stomach > Rumen | place: Canada: Alberta...
TAAGGTGGTTATAGTGGCGGGGTTCCACCTCTTCCCATTCCGAACAGAGAAGTTAAGCCCGCCCGCGCCGATGGTACTGCACACCCGTGGGAGAGTAGGTAGCCGCCGTTTTTACACAAAGACCCTTCGAGAGCAATCTCGGAGGGTCTTTTGCGTTTAAGTGCTACGTACTCTCCCACGGGTCCGTGGGCGAGGAGGGTCTTTAGAGGAAAGACTGAATGTCTTTCCGTGCCCGATGAGGGGAGCCATAACTCTTATGGCGACGGAGGGCTGTAGGTAGCCGCCGACTAATTGCCACAAAGCTCCCGATAATGACTGTTGTTCGGGTAGTGCTTGAGAGCTTCTGCCGCCAACCTGCGTGTCAACTCTGCTTTCTGGAATTCCTTCGGTGCCAATTCGAGCAGATGAAGCGCCTTTTCGGCAATGGCGTCGTAGTAGGTGCCGCGCTTGGACTTGTGGCGCTCCCAATCTTCCTCTCTCAGATTCTGCGGACCCCACATCTCGAAGAAAGCGGGGAAATTGAATTCCGTCCCGATGTGCTGATGCTCCTTCGTCACAAAAAAGAGTATGGCGGAGTGGAGCGGCGACGGTGTCGGGAGTTTCATCTGAAGGAAGGCCAACAGTTTCGCCCGAATCTCGTGAGACGGCATGTTGAGCACGTGCTCGCTCAAATAATGATAGATGGCCCATCCGCGTTTGAAGTCCTCCTCTGCAGAGAGTACGGGCTCTTCCGCCGGAAGGAGCCGAAGCACGTTTCTTACGCCGATGATCTGTGTCTCGAGGCGTCCTCCGGCTTGTGCGTAACCGACGACAACGGTCTTCGAGATGTTGAGCATCCAGCGGTTACGCAGTTCGGCATTTTTCTGCGAGGCGGCATTCCCGTTGCTGTCGTCATTGACAGAGGCGATGAGCAGTTTGCCCGCGCCCATCATGGAGGAGAGCTGGATGCCCTGCAGCTTGACGGCAATCTCTTCTATGGTGTCCGGCAGACGTTCTGCCAGCACGATAATCAACGGGATCTGGCGTTCGAGACATTGCTGTATCACCCATTTCTCGAAGCCGGAGAGACAGCCGCAGACAATGCAGTCGTCCTGCGGATTCATTGTGCCCAACCAGCGTTTCAGCGCCGGAAAGATTTCTGTCGGGGCCCGATGGGAGCAGAGAAAGGCGGTTTTATCGCGTTCGAGCAACGCCTCGTTGCCGAAATAGTGCAGTTGTACCATGGTATTGATATATTAATAAGGTGTAAGAAACAAGGGTCTCAGTCCACGTCGTCGGGCAGTTTGACCAGCATGCTGACGAGGAAGGTGACCAGGCAGCAGACGCATACCCAGATGAAGAAGTTCACCCATCCCAGCGTGTCGGCCAGATAGCCGGCCACCATGCCGGGCAACATCATACCCAAAGCCTGGAAGGCGGTGCAGATGGAGAAGATGGCCGTGCTGAATTCGCCTCTGGAGAAATAGACCAGGAACAGCGAATAGGCGGCAAAGCCGAAGCCGTAGCCAAACTGCTCGATAAACACACAGGTGTCGATGATGGCCAGCGAGGAGGGCTGCATGTAGGCCATATAGATATAGACGGCGTCGGGCAGGGAGATGGCCAGAATCATGGGCCACCACCAGCGGCGGAGTCCGTGCTTGCTGACCAGCCATCCGGCAACGATGCCGCCCAGAAGCAGACCGAAGACGCCGAGTGTGCCGTAGGCGTAGCCGACGGAGACTGTCGACAGAGAGAGTCCGCCCTCTTCCAGAGAGCGCAGCATGAAGGGCTGTGCCATCTTGGCCAGCTGGGCTTCGGGCAGTCGGAAGAGCAGCATGAAGAGTATGGCGGCAACGACGCCTTTCTTGCTGAAAAAGACGCTGAGAATGTTGCCCTTGACGGCAGCTTCGGCCTTCGTCTTCTCGCTGTTGGGACGGGGAAGAGCAACGGTGTGCCACAGCGCCAGCAGGATCATGATGGCGCCAAGAAGTCCGATGGTGACGCTCCAGGCCAAGGGGACGTTATAGCGACTCTCCAGATGGCCCGCCAGAATCACCAGCACGCCCTGACAGAAGATGCTGCCGATGCGGTAGAAGGTGGAGCGCCATCCGACGTAGAGCGCCTGATCCTTCTCGCTGAGTCCGAGGATGTACATGCCGTCGGCGGCGATATCGTGTGTGGCTGAAGAGAACGCCATCAGCCAGAAAGCGGCCAAAGTGAGTCGCAGCCAGAGGTCGGTGTGCAGCGAGAGCGCAACGGCGGCCAATGAGGCGCCGATGAGCAGCTGCATGGCCAGTATCCACCAGCGCTCCGTGCGGAAACGGTCGACGATGGGGCTCCACAGCGGTTTGATGACCCAGGGCAGATAGAGCCATGAGGTGTAGAGGGCCAACTCGGTGTTGGACAGGCCGAGATTGGTGTACATAATCACCGAGAGGGTCATCACGGCCATATAGGGCAGTGCCTCTGCGAAGTAGAGTGAGGGAACCCAGCTTATTGGGGACATACTTGTGTTTCGGGTGTTTTGGCGTGCCATAGTATCCATACGATTAACCATGAAATGGGAGCTGTTAATGTGTCCATGAGGAAAAATGTCCGGAAGCCCAGGACGGTGCAGAGCCAGCCCGAAGCCGCCATCGGCACGAGCATCGAGGCGGAAACCAGCGGGATGTAGAGCAGGTTGATGGTGTTGCGGTGACGCTCGCCCGAGATGCTTTTGACGGCGCCGTGACAGGCGTTGAGTCCGAGGCCGAAGAGCAGCTGCGCCTGGAAGGTGGCGATGCAGAGTCCCATCAGGCTGTGCGGCTTCTCGACGGTCATGATGAAATAGACCAGCGGCGAGAGTCCCAGCACGAGGGTCAGCGGGCGGAAGAGTTTGCTCTCGGGCACTCTGGCGTTGCGCAGCAGCCAGCGTCCGCCGGAGATGCCGATCCAGAAGGCAATGACGCCGACGGTGCCCTGTGCAAACCCGATCTCCTGCAGCGTGCAGCCCAGTCCGCCTCCGTCGCTGTGGGTCAGAAGGAAGATGGCGCGCGTGAAGAACATCAGGCTCTGGGGCAGGAGGATGAGCAAGACGGTCAGCACGTGTTTCCACCAGAGCGGCTGTGCCTCGATGCGGGCGATGACCTGCATCTCGGCCTTGAACGAGCCGCTCACGGTGTTGCTGCGGAAACTGCTCTTCACGTGGGTGGAGCGGAGCGTGAACGTGTGCCAGAGCATGAACAGCAGCATGATGCCGGCGGCGGCGTAGCAGCCCATCGACCACGAGAGCATAGGGGAGTGCTGACGGAAATAGATCTGCAGCACGCCCACGGCCATAATCATCATGCCGTAAGTCATGATGACGGCCATCTGCGAGGCCAGCATCTTGGGCCCGTTGTAGAAGCGCTGCAGGCGCGGGCGCAACATCCTTTCATAATAGAGGTGCGAGGTCAGTTCGTGTCCGGCGGAGAGCAGCGAGACGAGCATCAGGGTGGCGAAGGTCCATTCGAGGCTGTGCTGCAGGGCAAAAGCCAGTGCGGCCAGCGACAGCGCCAGGAAAAACTCCAGCAGGAGCAGCGTGCGGCGGTAGTGTCCGGCGCGGAAGACGTAAGACCTCATCCACGACTTCGACACCCAGGGCAGAAACAGCAGGGCCGCCAGCAGCGTGGCGACGGCGGGACTCACTCCCATTTGCAGGAACATCAGCAAGGCCACGAAGGTGGTCATTGCCGAAGGTATTTCCTCAGCGGCAAAGAGAGTAAAAATCCACTTCACGTCTTCCCGTAACGCGAACAGTTAATAGGAGCGGGCGATGAGCACGCGGGCTTTGGCGGGCTTGCCGCTCACCATGTCGGTGCCGGGTGTCTGCTCCACGCCGAAGGGCACGCAGCGGATGGTGGCCTGTGTCTCCTCCTTGATGCGGGCCTCGGTCTCGGCGGTGCCGTCCCAGTGGCAGAGGAAGAAGCCGCCGTCCTTGATGCGCTCCTTGAACTCCTCGTAGTTGTCGCACTCGTAGATGCGTCCGTCGCGCCACTTGCGGGCCTTCTCGAAGATGTTTTTCTGGATGTCGTCGAGCAGCGCCTTGGTCCTTTGGGCCAATCCCTCAAGCGGCTGATTTTCCTTCTCCAGAGTGTCGCGGCGCATCACTTCCACCACGCCCTGCTCCAGGTCGCGGGCACCCAAGACGATGCGCACGGGCACACCCTTGAGTTCGTAGTCGGCGAACTTGAAGCCGGGACGCTTGTTGTCGGCGTTGTCGTATTTCACGGAGATGCCCAGAGCCTTGAGCTCCTTCATCAGCGCCTCGGCCTTCTCGTCGATGGCGGGCAGCTGGTCGGGCTTGGCGATGGGGATGATGACGACCTGCGTGGGCGCCAGTGCGGGCGGCAGCACGAGGCCGTTGTCGTCGGAGTGGGTCATGATGAGGGCGCCCATCAGTCGGGTGGACACGCCCCACGAAGTGGCCCAGGCGTATTCCGTTTGGTTGTCTTTGTTGAGGAACTGCACCTCGAAGGCCTTGCCGAAGTTCTGACCCAGGAAGTGGCTCGTGCCGCTCTGCAGCGCTTTGCCGTCCTGCATCATGGCCTCGATGGTGTAGGTGTCCAGCGCGCCGGCGAAACGCTCCGTCTCGCTCTTGACGCCCTGAATGACGGGCACGGCCATGTATTCCTCTGCAAATTTGGCGTAAACCTTCAGCATCATCTGGGCGCGAGCCTCAGCCTCTTCTCTGGTGGCATGGGCGGTGTGGCCTTCCTGCCAAAGGAATTCGGAAGTGCGCAGGAACAGACGCGTGCGCATCTCCCAGCGCATCACGTTGCACCACTGGTTGACCAGCAGGGGCAGGTCGCGATAGGAGTGTATCCAGTTCTTAAAGGTGTTCCAGATGATGGTCTCGGAGGTCGGACGGATGATGAGCTCCTCCTCCAGTTTGGCGGCGGGATCGACCACCACGCCGTCGTGCGTGTCGTTGGTCTTGAGGCGGTAGTGTGTCACCACGGCGCACTCTTTGGCGAAGCCCTCCACGTGCTCGGCCTCCTTCGAGAGGAAGCTTTTGGGGATGAGCAGGGGGAAGTAGGCGTTCTGCACGCCGGTCTCCTTGAACATGTCGTCCAGGGCGCGCTGCATCTTCTCCCAGATGGCGTAGCCGTAAGGTTTGATGACCATGCAGCCGCGCACGTCGCTCTGCTCTGCCAGGTCGGCTTTCACCACCAGTTCGTTATACCATTTTGAATAATCTTCGCTGCGTTTTGTGAGGAAATCCAGTTCCTTTGCCATTTTTCTTTTATGTTTTTTGTTTATCGCGTGCAAAGTTACGAAAAATCCCGAAAATGTCGTATCTTTGTACTCCGAAATGTTGAAGAGTGTACAGAAATTCGTCCGCGGAGCGCTCATTCTCTTTTTTGTGAGCAGCATTCTGGCCGTGGTGGCCTACCGTTGGGTTCCGGTTTACGTGACGCCGCTGATGGTGATTCGCTGCGTGCAGCAGGTCTCGCGCGGGGAGAAAATCCGCCTGCGCCACCATTGGGTGCCGCTGGACGAGGGGATGTCGCTTTACATGCCCATTGCGGTGATAGCCTCCGAAGACCAGCTTTTTCTCAGCCATCGGGGCTTCGACTTCAAGCAGATTGGCAGCGCCGTGAAGGAGCGCCGTGAGGGCAAGCGCAGCCGGGGCGCGAGCACCATTTCGCAACAGACGGCGAAGAACGTTTTCCTTTGGCCGGCCCATTCGTGGGTGCGCAAGGGTCTGGAGGTGTATTTCACCTGTCTGATTGAAATTTTTTGGGACAAGCACCGCATCATGGAGGTCTATCTCAACAGCATCGAGATGGGCGACGGTATCTACGGGGCCGATGCGGTCGCCTGGCAGCACTTTTCGAGGCCTGCAAAAGACTTATCCAGAGCCAATTGCGCCCTGATTGCCGCCACGCTTCCCAACCCCCTGAAGATGTCCTCCGCAGCCCCTTCGGCCTACGTGCTGCGGCGCCAGAGTTGGATTATGAACCAAATGCGACACATCGACATTTTTCCGTCGAAATAGTCATTTTTTGCATTTTAACGCTGTTAAATAGAATTTTTTTTGTACCTTTGCCGCGTAAAACAGCATTATAAGGCATGTTAGAACCCTTTTTCCGTACTCATGAGTACCTTGTAGAGCGCGTCAGCGCCCCGGTGCGCCGTCAGCTTATTGATGAAATTAACTGGAACGACCGCCTTATCGGCATTTTGGGTTTCAGAGGTGTAGGTAAGACCGCGTTGTTGCTCCAATACGCTCGGGAGAACTTCTCTCTGAGGGAGCGCAAGTGTCTCTACATCAACATGAACAACTTCTTCTTCCAGAACAACGATCTGGTGGAGTTCGCTGCAGAGTTCCTCAAGAGCGGCGGTCACACGCTGCTCATCGACCAGGTCTACAAGCAGACGGGCTGGAGCCACATGCTGCGCGAGATTTACGAGCGCTTCCCCAAGCTTCACGTGGTCTTCGCCGGCAGCAGCGTGATGCCGCTGGACAAGGCGAATCCCGAGCTCGACGGGCTGGTCAAGTGCTACACGCTGAAGGGCTTCTCCCTGCGTGAGTATCTCAACCTGAAGGTGGGCCTCGACCTGAAGTCCTACAACATCCGTGAGATTCAGAACCGCCACGAGCGCATCGCCCAGGAGATCATGGAGCAGGTGAACCCGCTGGAGCACATCCGCGGTTATCTGCACCACGGCTACTATCCCTTCTTCCTGGAGCAGGGCAACTTCACCGAGCGTCTGCACCGTATGATGAACCTGATGATCGAGGTGGACATCCTGCACCTCAACCAGATAGAGCTCAAGTATCTCGACCGCCTCAAGAAGCTGTTCTACATTCTGGCCACCGGCGACACCGGCGCGCCCAATGTCTCGCAGCTGGCTGTTGACGTGAGCACTTCGCGCGCCACGGTGATGAACTACATCAAATTCCTCACCGACGCAGGCCTCCTGAACCTCATCTACCGCAAGGGCGAGGACTTCCCCAAGAAGCCGGCCCGCACGCTCCTGAGCAACACCAACCTGATGTACGCCGTCTGCGGCGGCAAGCCCGACACGCAGATCCTCATCGAGACCTTCTTCCAGAATGCCCTCTGGGGCCTCTACGACGTGAAGGCCGGCGACCGCTCGTGCACCTTCCTCGTGGACGACGACCAGCGTTTCCGCGTCGTGGCCGAAGAGCCCCGTCGCCGCGCCTCCGAGGTGATCTACGTGCGCAGCGACATCGAGACGGGCCGCGACCAGGAGATACCTCTCTGGCTCTACGGCTTCCTCTATTGATTTTCAAAGACAAGACACAATAAATTTCACTCAAACAAAACAATGGCAAAAGAAAAGAAATTTGTGACGTGGGACGGTAACACCTGCGCCGGACATGTGGCCTACATGTTTTCCGAGGTAGCTGCTATCTATCCCATCACTCCCTCTTCGCCCATGGCCGAGCACGTGGACGAGTGGGCCGCTCAGGGCCGTAAGAATCTCTTCGGCGACACCGTAATGGTACAGGAAATGCAGAGCGAGGCCGGCGCCGCCGGTGCCGTGCACGGTTCGCTGCAGGCCGGTGCCCTCACCAGCACCTTCACCGCCTCTCAGGGCCTGCTGCTGATGATCCCCAATATGTACAAGATTGCCGGTGAGCTGCTCCCCAGCGTCTTCCACGTGAGTGCCCGTACGGTGGCTTCCCACAGTCTCTGTATCTTCGGCGACCACGGCGACGTGATGGCCTGTCGCCAGACCGGTTTCGCCATGCTGGCCGAGGGCAGCGTGCAGGAGGTGATGGACCTCTCCGCCGTGGCTCATCTGTCGGCTCTTGAGGCCCGCGTGCCTTTCATCAATTTCTTCGATGGATTCCGCACTTCTCACGAGTATCAGAAGGTGGAGCTGCTGGAGGAGGACGACGTGCGCGACCTGGTCAACCAGAAGGCGCTGAGCGAGTTCCGCGCCCGCGCCCTGTCTCCCGAGCATCCTCAGGCCAAGGGTATGGCCGAGAACCCCGAGACCTTCTTCGCCCATCGCGAGAGCTGCAACCGCTACTACGACGCCGTGCCCGGCATCGTGGAGAAGTATATGAAGGCCATCAGCGAGCGCACCGGCCGCGAATACAAGCTCTTCTCCTACTACGGCGCCAAGGACGCCGAGGAGGTGATCATCCTCATGGGTTCCGCCACCGAGGCTGCCCGCGAGGCCATCGACTACGCTGCCACTCAGGGCAAGAAATACGGTATGGTGTCCGTTCACCTCTACCGTCCCTTCAGCGTGAAGCACCTTATGGAGGTGATGCCCAAGAGCTGCAAGCGCATCGCCGTGCTCGACCGCACCAAGGAGCCCGGCAGCAACGGCGAGCCTCTGTTGCTCGACGTCAAGGACGCCTTCTACGGTCAGGCCAATGCTCCGCTCATCGTAGGCGGCCGCTACGGTCTGGGTTCTGCCGACGTGACCCCCACCATGATTCTCGGTGTGTATGAGAACCTCGAGCTGCCTCAGCCCAAGGATCGCTTCACCGTGGGCATCGTGGACGACCTCACCATGACCTCTCTCCCCGCCAAGGAGGAGATGGCTCTGGGCGGCGAGGGCATCTTCGAGGCCAAGTTCTTCGGTCTGGGTGCCGACGGCACCGTGGGCGCCAACAAGAACTCCGTGAAGATCATCGGCGACAACACCGACAAATACTGCCAGGCTTACTTCAGCTACGACTCCAAGAAGTCGGGCGGCTTCACCTGCTCTCACCTGCGTTTCGGCGACACGCCCATCCGCTCCACCTATCAGATCAAGACCCCCAACTTCGTGGCTTGTCACGTGCAGGCTTATCTGCGCATGTACGACGTCACCAGAGGTCTGCGCGAGGGTGGTCAGTTCCTCCTGAACACCATCTTCGAGGGTGAGGAGCTCGTACACTTCATCCCCAACAGCGTGAAGAAGTACTTCGCCGAGAAGAACATCACCGTATACTACATCAACGCCACCAAGATCGCTCAGGAGATCGGTTTGGGCAACCGCACGAACACCATCCTGCAGTCGGCCTTCTTCCGCATCACCGGCGTGATTCCCGTGGAGCTCGCCGTGGAGCAGATGAAGAAAGCCATCGTGAAGAGCTACGGCAAGAAGGGTGAGGACGTGGTCAACATGAACTTTGCTGCCGTCGATCGCGGCGGTGAGTACAAGACGCTGGCCGTGGATCCCGCCTGGAAGAATCTTCCCGACGACGAGGCCGTCGTGCGCGAAGAGCCCGCTTACATCACCAACCTCGTGCGCGTCATCAACGCCCAGAACGGTGCCGACCTCCCCGTCAGCGCCTACAAGGGCATCGAGGACGGCGCTTGGGAGCAGGGCACTGCCGCCTACGAGAAGCGCGGTGTGGCCGCTTTCGTTCCCGAGTGGACGCCCGACAACTGTATCCAGTGTAACAAGTGTGCCTTCGTCTGCCCCCACGCCTGCATCCGTCCCATCGTGCTCGACGCACAGGAGAAGGCCGGCTTCGAGGGCGAGACTATCGAGATGAAGGCGCCCGCCGCCATGAAGGGCATGTTCTTCCACATGGCCATCAGCCAGAAGGACTGTCTGGGTTGCGGCAACTGTGCCGACGTCTGCCCCGGCAATCCCAAGCTGGGCAAGGCCCTCGCCATGAAGGCTTACGACGACTCCAGCGAGAAGGCCGACAAGATGGCCGCCCTGTGGAAGTACTGCACCGAGAAGGTGGCTTCCAAGCAGGACCTCGTGGACATCACGCAGAGCCCCAAGAACAGCCAGTTCGCACAGCCTCTCTTCGAGTTCAGCGGTGCCTGCTCCGGCTGCGGTGAGACGCCCTATGTGAAGCTCATCAGCCAGCTCTTCGGCGACCGCGAGATGGTGGCCAACGCCACGGGCTGCTCTTCGATCTATTCCGGCTCCATTCCTTCGACGCCCTACACCAAGAACGCCAAGGGTCAGGGTCCCGCCTGGAGCAACAGCCTCTTCGAGGACTTCTGCGAATACGGCATGGGCATGGTGCTCGCCACCAAGAAGCTGAAGGCCCGCATCCAGATGCTGCTTGAGGAGCTCATCGCCGGCGATAAGGCTTCTGCCGAATACAAGGCCGCTGCACAGCAGTGGATCGAGCAGCAGGGCGACGCTCAGGGCAGCAAGGTGGCTGCCGCAGCGCTCAAGCCCTTCATCGCCGAGGCTGCCAAGGCCGGCTGTCCCGCCAGCCAGCAGCTGCAGGAGCTGTCTCACTATCTGGTGAAGCGCTCCCAGTGGATCATCGGCGGCGACGGCGCCTCCTACGATATCGGTTACGGCGGTCTCGACCACGTCATCGGTTCGGGTGAGGACCTCAACGTCTTCGTCATCGACACCGAGGTTTACTCCAACACCGGCGGTCAGGCTTCCAAGGCTACGCCCATCGGTGCCATCGCTCAGTTTGCCGCCAACGGCAAGCGCGTGGGCAAGAAGGATCTCGGCCTGATGCAGGCCACCTACGGCAACGTCTATGTGGCTCAGGTGGCTATGGGTGCCGACCAGAGCCAGTGTCTGAAGGCCTTCAAGGAGGCTGAGGCTTGGCACGGTCCTTCGCTCGTCATCGCCTACGCTCCCTGTATCAACCACGGCCTGAAGGCCAAGGGCGGCATGGGCAAGAGCCAGGCCGAGGAGGCCAAGGCCGTTGAGTGCGGCTACTGGCAGCTCTGGCGCTACAATCCCGCTCTGGCCGAGGAGGGCAAGAACCCCTTCACGCTCGACTCCAAGGAGCCCCAGTGGGACAAGTTCCAGGACTTCCTCGAGGGTGAGGTTCGCTTCCTCTCTCTGAAGAAGGCTGCGCCCCAGGAGGCTCAGGAGCTCTACGACGGCTGTAAGGCTGCCGCCCAGCGTCGCTACCAGAGCTACATCCGCAAGACTCAGGAGGACTGGAGCAAGTAAGCTCCGGCTCCTTCCCGCCAATATGAAATGCTGCCGTTCCCCCGTGGAGCGGCAGCGTTGTTTTTGTTCGCGTGAAAAATGCTCACGCAAACAATGCAAGCAAGCAAACAAACAAAAAAGGCCGTCGGAATTGCTCCGACGGCCCTCTTCATACATCTTACTTCTTACATCTTACTTCTTTCTACGCTGCTCCTCCGTCGCGGATGGGGACCCGCTCCCCTTTGTGGGGCCGTAGCCACATTCAGTGGCTACTCTAAAGACCCCAGCCGCCAAGTCGTTTGACAATCAAATCGATTTGCTTTTGTGACAGTCTCTTGTTCTCATACCAACCTGTTCGTTTGAGCAGGGCTCTCAGTGGTTTGAACTTGCCGTTGCCGAAGCGTAAGTCGCGCAAGAAAAGGCTCTTTGCTTGTGATAAGCCAATCGGATTTCCCCGAACGCCTTCCGAATAATAGGCTCTTGCCAAATCCGTCAGCGTCATGTTGCGGCCTCCTCTTCCTTATCGGGCAGCTTATACGCACCTCGTTTGTAACGCTTCCATCCCCGTTCGCGGGCGAGCCGGTATATTGTGGTGAAATGCAGATGGGCGAAGACGGCGTATTCCCTCAATTCCTCGAGTTTGAGATCTTGCCCTTGCTTTTTCTCCTCGTAGTCGGCGAAGGCAAAGTTTCTGGCCTCCTGCTCCTCGGGCGGAACGTTGCGTACTTCTCCGTAGGCGTTCATGACGCCATTCTTCTCACTTCGGATTTTGATGTTGATGCGGTTCTGCACTGCGAGGGCGCAGTCGATGGTCATCATTACCCACCAGCGTACAACTTCGACAACTTGTCGCACCAGCCGCGCATCGTCGCCTGCAGAACTATTATCAGGCCTATCGGCACCGTCAGCGTTTGCTGAATGATGTTCAAAGCGGAACCCGTTAGCAATAAGCAGCAGGTAACAAAGGCCCATAGCACGCTCATCAGCTCGCGAACAACAGTCCGCAGCCACATCGCCGAGATCCGCCAAATAATATTTGATGTCCAGGCCGAGCTGCTGAACTTCAGCCACTCGAAAAGCGCGCTCAAGCCTTTCCTGAGCCACTGCGCTTTCAAGCTGTTCCACACTTGGAGGCATACCTTCTGCCATCCTGTAACCGAATTTTTCGAGTAGCGCCCCGCATTCGGGGTCTGAGATGATTTTTTCATTTTCTTTAAATGTGTTATTAGTGTTTCTTAATCTGTCTGCCGCTTCCCACAGCAGCTGTTTTTCCTCCATCGTCCAGGAAGGGGATTTGTATTTTCCGTCCACCTTTTCGTCCTTGCGTTCGGGCAGGATGGTGAGGTTGCCGCGTGAGAGCGTGCCGTCGGCGTTGCAGTGGCGGAAGATTTTGAACATCGGGTCTATCGTGCCGCCGATGTTGCAGCAGAGCTTCATCGAGGGGGTGTAGAAGATGGTGTCCTTGTTCTTGTGCATGAAGGGCTCGCCTACGCCGTCGTAACTCTTTTTGAACATATCGAGATTAAGGCTGTAGTAGGGATTGCCTATCTTTTTGCCGAACTCACCGCACTCCGAGCAGCTGATATATATCGCGCCGCCCTTGTTAATCTGCATCTGTTGCAGCAGCGCCAACGCCGTCGGGATGCTGTCGAGGATGTGAAGCTCCACGTCCGGCACGGGCGTCTCCTTCTTTTCCTTTTCCGAGAGCAGAGAGTAGTCTGAAGCCACCTTTGCGTTTTCGATATTCTGCCGCAACTCGCGGGCGAGGAACAACTCTTCGAGTTTTCTCAACACCAGACTCTTACCGCATCCGCTGCCGCCCATTTGCCACGACTGCCCCGAAATCCAGCGCAGGGTGTCGTCGTTATAGACGACGCGGGCGTTTTGTCCGAGGAAGGCCAGTATGGGCAGGACGAGCGTCAGAGCCTGATGTGCCGCCACTTCGTCCACGCCTCCCAGCAGCGTCCGGGTGAAGGGGTCGAGGTCCTCCGGGAGCGGATTTTTCGCGAGGATGTCTTTCGCCGTGCATGTCGCCGGGTCGAGCGCCTCCTGCTCCACTTTGGCCTTGGCCGCTTCTTTCATCAGCTTGAGGGAGGGCCCCAGGGAAAGAATGTTCCCCAGGGCTTTGTTTGGGGTTGATGCGGCTCCGTTTGAAAGCACCACATTAGCCATTGGCCTGTCCTCCGTTAAAGAAGTCGATGAAGCAGATGGACTTGCACTCGCCGGTCTCCACGCCGCCTCTCTTCACGCGGAAGTGGCTGGGCTTGAAGCGCACGGGGACGGTGTCGCCCTCTTTGCGGCCGGTGGCGTCAAACTCCTCAATTCTCTCGTCGCGCAGCTCTACGAGCGTGGTCCACTGCACTTTTTCCTTGGGGTCGTTGGGGGTTATCCACACGCATTTGTGGCGATGGGTTGAGCCGTCTGCGTAGGTGATGTTGTTCACGTTGTCAATCTGAACTATTTTGCAATTTACGATCATTTTTCTAATTGATAATTTATAATTGATAATTATTTCACACTGAGCGCAGCACGAATTCGGGCCTTGTCCGTCTCTTCCTGCTGCAGCAGCTCAGCGACTCTCTTCTCCTCGCTGCGGTCGTAGGCTTTCTTGTCGCGGCTGTAGTTTCTGTTCAGCAGCGCGGCTTCTCGCTGGAAGTCGAGCCCTACCAATGAGGTGTCGGCGGCGATGGTCTTGTTGGCCTCTTCGACGGCCATACGAGCCTCGATGACATCTTTGAAATTGCCGCGGATGGTGATGACGCCGGAGCCGTCCTTGTCGATCATCATGGCGATGCGGGCGATGTTGCCCTGTCCGGTGTGGAGCACGAGGGTGCGACGGCCGCAGTAGAAGTTCTTTTTGATTTCTTTGGCGACGATGATCTCTCCGCCGCCCATCCTCAGGTTGACGTTGTCCATCATGACGTGAGGCAGTTCCACCTCTTCTGTCGTGCGAACGGTCAAGGTGCCGTTCTGGGTTACACTCATGTTCTTGAGGTCTTTCTGACCGCAGGTGATAGTATCTTTGATGATAGTTTCCATTTTTTTGTTTTTGTTTTAATAGGTTATTGTTCTTCTACGATGATTTCTGTCTCGTTAACATGCTGATTGTTGTATATCAACTTCCTTAACTTAGGGTTAAGCATGGCTTCTGCGACATCCATCAGATGCACCTCCTTTTTGTTGAACATAATTCTCAGGTCAACGCCTCCGTGGGTGTACTTTTTAATCACAACCAAAACGTCGGGCTTTTGGCCATTTTGGGTCGTCTGGGATTTCTTTCTCTGCGGAGTCTCAAACAACACCGCAATCATTTTGTCGTTTGTAAGATATTCTTTGCAGAATTCTATGTTTTTTAATTTTGCCATTTTGTTTTTACATTTTAGATTTTACACTGCGCGTTACCAGTTGGAACGCTTCTCTTTCTCGCTGAAGACTTCATCGTGCAGATGGTCTTCAATCATCTGCTTCTCAAACTGAGTAGGTTCAAGCGGCAGTCTGCCGCAGATGCGGAGGTTGTGGACCTGATTCCAGAACTCTTCGCTTTGCAGCGCGGCGCGCACTTGCTCTTGTGTGTGCTTGAAGCGCTCGAAGGTGATGATGATGCGTCCTCCTTTTTTGCAGTAGCCGCCTTTCCAGGCTTCTACCTTGATGCCGCTGTCGGCATCATATCCTCTTGTGACAACTCCGAGTGAATTGGAGTCTTGATCGATGGTTGTTTGAAACATACCTTTGTAGAATTTTTATTGATACATAATTGTTTATTCACACGCAATCGGCCGAATTGCGCTGCAAAGGTATGGCAAGAAAAGGGGCTCAGGAAATAGTGTAATGTGCCCCGGCGCAAAACATTACACTATTACGGTTTTTCCTTTTCAACATTACGCTTTTTGCAAAAACATTACACTTTTTGGGGAAAACATTACACTTTTCATTACACTATTACACTTTTTACCCCCAAACATTACACTTTTCACCCCAAACATTACACTTTTGCCCCCGATCATTACACTTTTTGCCGACGCACATTACACTTTCACGTCGGCATAAACAAAAAAAGGGGCTCCCGAAGGAACCCCGCTGATTTTCAATTCTACTCGTTCATGTGGTCTATGAAACTCTCGACCAGATCGATAGATCGTTGTTTCACGCCTCTTAGCTGCCATTTGTCTATATGCAATTTCAAGTATCTGTTTCGGCAAAAGGCTGTGGCCAGCGTGCCGGTAGGACAGTTGTAGTCAAACCGCATTTCTTTCCGGAGCGTCTGCACATCGACTTCAAATTGCGTCATGGTATATTGCTGACCGCAGGTGTCACGCACAGCACTATAGATAACCCCATAGCAGCTTTGCGCCCAAAAGTATTTCTGCACGGCTTTGATGGATTGCCCGAGCCTCTCCAAGCTGAAAGCCTTCACTCGATTCTCCTCCGGAGCTGGTGTGGGCACCTCCTCCTCTTCATCGAGCAAGTCACCCAGCACATCTTCGGGAAGCTTATTCGTTCTTTTATAGACGTTATTGCCGAGAATTATGTAGTCTTTTTGGGGCATAGAGGCCCTTGACGACCTTAAGCCGTCTTTAATTTTTGTCATTGTTTGTTGTTTGATTTTGTCCCCTCTCGGAGACGGTAAAAGGAAGTTGACTTTGAGATAAAGTTGAGGCGTGGTACCAATGATACAAAACATCCCGTTGGGTCACAACTCCCTCTGCATGTTTGTACCACCAAAACTCACGCCTCATGGTGTGAGCTTGGCGGCCTTCGTTTTGCAGATATTTGTAATGTTGTGATTTAACGGGATCGCGAAAACCTCAGGCTCTATCTCTTATTGTGATGTTGTCTTTGCTCTGTTTGCTCTTCTGTCTGTTTCTTGTTTGTGTGTTTAGAGGATGAATACTTGAATTCGCCGACAAAGGTACGACAAAGAAATGGTTTAAGCCCCGAAAGCGAAGAAAAAAAGGGGTTACTGGCGATTATTAGAGAAAAAAAAGAACAATACTCTATGCGCTTTTCATTTTCCCCAGTGTTTTACACGCGAACCGTCTTCTCTGTAGAGATCCATGCAGATTAAAATGGGATACATATCGGACTCGGTGTCTGCCTTGTCAATTGCTTCCTCATCGTTTTCTGCCTGTATGTCTACATCTTTGCAACGAATGGCTTGCATTAGAATTATTTTTATAGCCATCAAAGCCATTTCATGGTATTAGACAACGGACAGACGGTCACACAACGTAGTGCGCTGCATTGTACCTTTTACGGAAGACAAAAGAAAACGCACCCGCAGATGGTCTCTGCAGGTGCGTTTCTGATTATGCGCGAAGTTATTGCGCGTTACTTCACGAGGTACTTCTTGCCGCCCTGGATGTAGAAGCCGCGCGCGGGCTTCTCGGGGAGACGGCGACCGTTGAGGTCGTAGTAGGTCACGTCGTCCACCTTGCCGCCCTTGATGCTGATGATGGCCGTGGTGCCGTCGTCATACTCCACCTCCAGCTCCACGTCAAAGGCGGGCATCGAGGTGATGGTCCAGGTGCCGTCGCTGTTCTTGGTCAGCTCTACGCCCTCGGTGTAGGCGGTCTCCTCAGCGGTGGCGTAGGTGGTCTCGGCATCGGTCAGTGTCGAGTAGTTTGTCACGAGTGCCTTCTGTGTGGCGGTCAGCGCGTCGTAGGCCGTGCGTGCTGCGTCGATGAGGGCCTTGCTCTCAGGAGTGTAGGTCACGGTGCCGATGGCTGTTATCTTGGCGATGACTTCATCGGCTGCCATCTGGTCGAGTTCGGCATCGGTGTAGTATTCCACCACCAGCTCCACGTCGCCCTCGGGCATCGTCAGCGTCCACTCGTTATCGTTGGCAGAGGGCGTCACGCTCACCTCTTCTTCGGTGGCCTGCGCCATTGCGCCCGTCACGCCCAGCAGGGCGGCGAACGTCAGCAGAAATCTCTTTAATGCCTTCATATTACGTAAGTGTTTAGCGATTTATTCAATTCTGTATCACTTTGTCAAAGTCCTCGATGATCACGGTGATAACTGCGCCGCCATCACCTGAACCGATGCTATTAAGGCAATCGGAGCCCTTTGTCGCTGTCACCTTTGTGACACCGCTGGTAATGGTGATGTCACCGCTGGCGCCATTTTCATTTCCGCCACCGATGCCGGCAGCCCATTTAACAGCCGTTGCCGTGACGGTGCCGCCGCTGATGGTGATGGCGCCGCAAGAGCCATGTTCGCCGCTGCCGATGCCTGCAGCATATTCACCACCCGTGGCCGTGACGGTGCCGCCGGTGATGGTGATGTCGTTGCTGGCGCCATTATAGCCGCAGCCGATGCCTGTAGCGCTTTCGCCACCCGTTGCCGTGACGGTGCCGCCGTTGATGGTTATCTTACCGCAGCGGATGACTGTTCCTACATCTCCAAAGTTAACGCCGCCGCCGCCGATGCCTGCATTGAAGTTTCCACCCGTGGCCGTAATGTTGCCACCGTTGATGACGATGTCACCGCAATGCATATAGAACCCACCACCGATGCCAGTGGAGGGGCCATTGCCGCTGGCATTGAGCGAGCCTTCGCCCTCGATGGTGAGCGTCTTGCCCTCAGGCACATAGATGCCTGGATAAAACAAATGGAATCCCTTCACCGTGTTCGTGCCTTCGAGGGTGATGGTGGCATCGCCCGCGCAGGTGATGCCGGCCCATTCATAACTAGTTTCGTTCACGCCATTGATGGTCACGTCCTTCAGCGCGACGGTGGCGCCGTCGGCAATGCTGATTTTTACGTTACTGCCCAGGGTGCCGGTGAGTGTCTCGCCGTCCTTGGCTTCGTAGTCAGCAGAGATAGTCGAGAGGTCGGTCGCAGTTGGCGCAACCGCCTTCTTCTTGGCCTTGACGCTCTTCACCTTCTTCGTACCTGTGTAGGAGATGGTCACCGTCTGCCCTGCCTCAGCGGGGTTGGGGCTGACGGTCCAGTTGGCGGCATCCTCGGTGCCTTCCTTCACGGTGATGCTGTAGGTGACTGATTTGAACGTAGCAATTACGTTTACGTCCTCAGCAGGCATGGTGAACTTGCCGTCAGTTACCTCAACCGCATTTTCTGTAGTTACGCCGGTAACCGATATGCTTTCAAGTACGTAGCCTGCAGCGGGGGTGATGGTGAGCGTAACCTCGTCGTCCTCCTTGGCAGTATCAGGGCCGGTAACGGTACCGTTCTGCATGCCAGTAGCGTAATTGATAGCATATTCTGTATCGGCAAACACCACATTGTCGCCCGTTACTGTTACATAAACAGGGTTGGCATTGGGATCTAATGTAACTGTAAACGAGCCAGCTTGTTTCATACTGAAGGTAACGTTGAATCCCGTCTCGTCGCCAATCCAATCCTCACCATCCTTCACAACCTTGAGCTCGATGTCGCTGAAGGCATCTTCAACGTTGTAAGTCTTAGTGTACTTTCCATCGCCACCCTTCGTCATCTTGTTGGCCTCGTAAGTTCCGTCCCAAGGGATTCCGAAGATTTCTGAATTGTTACCTGCAACGATGTAGGTGGGGTCGGGCTCAATGGTGAACACGATTTCTGAAATATCACGGAAACCTTCCCCGGCAGATAAAAGCAAAGAAACGGTAGACGATGCGTCACCGCTCCAAGAAAGCTTTTGAAAATCATTAGAGAGAGTCCATCCTCCGGGGGGATTCGAAAAAATCTCAATATCATTTGCCTTTATCGCTATCGACTTGATATTTCCCACCGAGGAAGTGAATGTAATCGTGGTACTGCTCTCCGAATAGTTATTGATATCGTTTTCAAACCATTCACCCTCGCCTCCGCCGCTTGCGGTGACAGTGATGCCTTTGATGGTGTTGTTATCTGCAACGTAACCATCGAGGGTGACTTGTAATCCTGACATATCACTTTCAGTCCACGTGACGGTGGTGTCAGCCCATGCGCCCGTCACTGTCATCATTAGCAGGGCGAGGATTGATAATACTTTCTGCTTCATACGCTTTTGTCTTTTAATTGTTGAACTTATTTTTAATTGTAAATGTTTGTTTCTTAGTGTCTGTCGAGTAAATTGAAACTTTTCGGCGGCAAAGGTACAAAATCTTTTATTAAAAATTCTTAATCGGCCCAAAATTTTTTTTTTAAACGCAAAAAAAAGTGAGTGCCTGCCACACGCGGGGCGTGAGGCAGGCGTTTTGGCAGTCAATCGTGTCTTCTTTACGTTTTTACGTTTTCTGCTTGCAGAAAAATTGACCGCGCAAAATGTCAAGTCGCTGATAATCTGCAAGAAAGTTTTTTTTGTTTGCATTGTTTGCGCAAAAAAGAAAGAAAAGAGAGAAAGGAAGGCTCCCCCGCACCCCCTAAAGGAAAGAGTAGAAAAGAAAAGAAAAAGATAAAGAAAAAGAAGTTTATAGTCAACTACTCACTACTATCGTAGTTCATAGTTCCCTATAAACTTGGAAAAAAGTTATTTGCAAACAACGTGCAAGCAGTGCGATTGAGCGAGAGCAGAGCCAAGCTCGCTTGAGTTCTGCCGAGCGTGAGCACTGTCTGTGGAGCGAAGCTTCACGAACTTGCCCTTTACTGGGCTCGGGCGTAGCGCGATGCGCTCCGCATTTTTTTTTGAGGGCCCTCTTTACTTAGCTTTACTGTCAAAAAATCCGTTTCTCGTACACGTATGAAACACGTAGGCGTGTTATTTTAAAAATTTACTCACGCAAACAACGCAAGCAAATAACAAATCCGCCCGAGTTCAAATCGTTCGATTGTTATATTTCGCTGATTTACATGGTAGTTACAAGAAGAGTGGCCAGTTTCGCTTTTCTGTTGTCGTACCTTTGCATCGCCAAAAGGGAAAATGAGCCTCCTGAGGCACTCCTAAACCACGCAGAGGCCGAGCAAAGGCCACGCAGAGGCCGTGAAAGCGGGGTCGGACGTAAAGATTTAAGTGCTCTCACACAACACACATCAAAACCTCGCGATGTATAGGTAATCGCTTCTCAACATTATGGCAATAGTAAGACCTATGTGGCTCACCGGCGGTATGAGCGGCCGAGCCGACAAGACAAGCAACACCTACACCAAGCAGACCTCCATCACCGGCAAGACCGTTGCCGTGACGCTGCGCAACCCCGTCGGCTACGACAAGCAGGGCGAGAAGGTGATTGCCGCCCAGAACAAGTTCCATGCCCTGTCGAAGGGTGTCTCCACCTTCTATCGTCGCATCAGCGCCATCGGCGCCAGCGCAGAGGATCAGGCTCTCTGCAAGAGCCTCGTCTCCTTCGTTCGCGGCCAGCACCGCTACGGCACCGTTCGCGGCTACCTCATGGCCAAGTGCGCCACCGTCAACGAGGACTTCACTCAGGTGAAGATTGTCTATCGCGACCACGAGGAGACCATCAACGTCAGCTTCCAGGCTCGCGGTGTAGTTCGTAATCCCGAGGACGAGGGCTTCAGCGGCGACGGCGGAAACGGTGGTGACAACGGCGGCTCTCAGTCTCCCGCCACGCCCACCACGGGTGACTTCACCATCCAGGCTAAGGTAGGTGTTGACGGCGGCGGCAGCGTGACCATCAAGAAGAACGGTCAGCTCATTTCCGGTAACACCGTGAAGGCTTCTGCCAACGACACGGTGGTCATCCAGGCCGTTCCCGAGAGCGACAACTGGCAGTTCATGAGCTGGAGCGACGGCAGCAGCCAGAACCCCCGCACCATTCAGCCCAGCGCTGACATGAACATCGAGGCCTCGTTCATGGATCTGAGTAAGATTTGAGGTTTGAGGTTTGAGATTTGAGGTTTCTATGAAACGGAAAATCGCTCTCATGGCATTCGGCTCCGCAGTGGCATTCGCTGCTGCGGGGCTGATCCTGCCTCCGCTCGGCGTCATCGACGGCTCGGTGCTGATGCTCTCTGCCCAGCTCCTCGTCCTCTGCGCTACGCTCCTCGGCGTAGAAGGATATTACGAGAAAATGAAGGAGATACTGAAGAAATAAGATGGAAGATGTAAGAAGTAAGAAGTGAAAAATGAGAGCTTAGTCGGCTGCAGACCACAACGGCTCTGACGCCCACTCACGAGGGAAGCCCATAGCACTTATGTCAATCGACGGATAGGCAGCAAGCAGGGCATCAATCTTAGCCTTCATATCATTGTTTGGCGAAACAATGTTGAGAAAATACTTGATGATACAAAGACTGAAATACGCCTTCTTTTGATTGACAGAGATCGTAATCCAAGGCCGCATCATACGACGCTGGCTCAAAACCTTCAGGGCAAACGTGCGATTCCATACGCGAGCATGATGACCGCAATTGTTTCTGGCAACGGTGACAATCGTCATCCACGAGTTAAAAACGGGTACTCCCAAAGAGAACTCTTGAGCTATCTTCTTACGTATTTGATTACTCTTAATGTTGTCATAAATCTTAGTCAGTACGCCCAAGGGAAGTATTTCTGCCAACATCCACGATGGCGGATATGGGTCGGAATAGGCCTTGCGAAAATGTTCAATGAAATCCTCTCTTGACTTTGATAACTCGACATCAATCAGTTGCTTCGTCTTCGTGAAAGTGTTGGCATCATAAAAACATGAAGGGTCGGTCATCCAAAACGGATTCCCGGTTTCCCGGCTTGTGATGTTAACAATGGCGCTGCGGACTGCAATCTCTATCTTCTCAATCTCATTGAACATCATCAGACGCAGATGCCTGTCAAAGCGATACATATCCAACGCCTGATTGAACGTAGCACCAGGCTTGAACACATGATTCTCCTTCGGTGTGCTCAGAAGAGGATGAAGATATGCACTAAATCTGTAATAACCGATATGGCGAAGATAGTTCTCCGTACGGGCTGCACTCTCAACATGGAGGCCACGTGATTGCAGCAAAGCCGTCAATTGACTCGGCGATGAGTAGGTCTTTATATAATGCGTCATAATAAAAAAAACGACCCGCCGATTTAAGCATTGTTAAGAGGCTTGGCGGGTTCTCGTGATGCAAAGATAGGGCTTTTATCCGAACCGACCAAACTTTTTCAAAAGAAAATGTCGTTACAAGCTAAAATTACTTATTAAACACTATAATTATGAACTTATCACCGCACTTTACTTTGGAAGAAATGCTTCACAGCGACACCGCTGAGAAGAAAAAGATAGAGTCCTTTGCGTAGCAATGGGGCCGAGGGAACCGAAGGCTACCGCTAGCACCGCGATGACGGAACAATATAGCACAGACGGTCCCAGGGGACACCGCAGAAACGATAAAATAACCGATAAACATATATAATATGAAACTCACAGATCATTTTACTCTCGAAGAGATGCTTCATAGTGAAACGGCAGAAAGGAAGCATATCGAGAACAGAATAAATGCAACCGAAGTAAATAATTTAGTCAGGCTCTGCCAGAAGGTCTTGGAGCCTTTACGCGAACATTTTGGCGTACCGATTAAAATCAACAGCGCGTTCCGCTGCAAGGCACTCAATGCTGCCGTTGGCGGAGCGGTCAACAGCTACCACACAAAGGGTAGGGCCGTGGACATCCCGATGCACCCAGGCTGGCTCGCGTACATCCGCGACCACCTGCCGCATACAGAGCTCATCAACGAAGGGACGTGGATACACGTTGCGCTGTGACCCTGAAAGGGTCTAATAACACAGGATAGGGGCTCGCCCCTATCGGTATAACCCATACCACCCATAATTATTAGCCCCTTACAGGGGCGTTGGGGAATAGGGGTGATCCATTTACACAGGGCCATGGCCCTGCGCTAGGTTATTTAGCCCTTTCAGGGCACCTGAAACTAGAAAAAGGCCGTCGGAGCAATTCCGACGGCTTTTTTTTGTTTGTTTGCTTGCTTGCGTAGTTTGCGTGAGCATTTTTCACGCAAATTACGGGGCCCTACTTCCACCTCAGGCACGTCAGGGCGAAGGCGGAGGCCGCCATCAGGAAGCCCACGGCGCAGACGCCCGTCCAGCCCAGGAGGTGCCAGCCCCAGCCGGCAAGGAAAGTGCCCAGGCAGCCGCCGACGAAGAACGTCGTCATGAAGATGGTGTTGATGCGGTTGCTTGCCTCGGGCATCTCGGCGATGCTGGCGCTCTGGTTGCCCACCTGCATGAACTGCAGCGCGATGTCGAGCACGATGATGGTCAGGGCCAGCCCCAGATAGCTGTAGCCCCACAGCCAGCCGCCGCACCAGGCGAGCATCTGCAGCACAGTGCCGATGAAGCAGAAGCGGCGCAAGCCCAGACGCGGCAGCAGATTGCCCACGCCGCTGGCCACCAGCGCTCCGGCAGCGCCGCAGAGGCCCATGGAGCCCGCCACATGGCTGCCGGCATAGAAGGGCGGTCCGGCCAGATGAAACGCCAGGCACGACCACACGGCCAGCATGGCGCCCATGGAGAGCGCCGCACGCAGCGCGTTGAGGCGGATGCGGGGATGGCCGCGGAAGATGTCGAGGACGGAGCGCAGCAGTGCGCCGTAGCTGCCCTCGAAGTTGCGCTGCATGCGGGGCAGCAGGGCCAGCATGGCGACGATGCTCAGCAGCATCACGCCGCAAGCCCCCAGATAGACGCTGCGCCATCCCGCCCACAGAGCCACCGCACCGCTCACGACACGCGAGAGGAGGATGCCCGAGAGCAGGCCGGCGAGCACGATGCCGATGTCGCGCGCCTTGTGCTCGGGACGGGCATACTGACCGGCAATGGGGATGAACAGTTGGGCCACCACGGAGCCGGCGCCCAACAGCAGCGAGGCGCCCCACACGGCCCAAATGCTGCCGGCGGAGGCAATCATCAGCGAGGCGACGCCCGCCGCACTCAGGCAGACGGTGACGATGCGCCGGTGGCTGTAGAGGTCGGCCATGGGCGTGATGAAGAGCAGGCCCAGGACATAGCCCAGCTGGGTGGCCACGGTGACGCCGTTGGCCTGGATGACGCTGCAGCCCAGGTCGTGGCGCATCATCTCGAGCAGCGGCTGGTTGTAGTAGAGGTTGGCGACGGTGACGCCCGACATGACGGCCATCATCAGGAGGATGCCGCGAGGTATGCCTTGGTTGCTTTGGAGTCTCATGAGCGTGGGTGTTGGGAGAGCTCAGCGCAGCGTGGTGCCGCCGTAGAAAACGGCGCGCCCGCCGGGGTGCTGCTTCAGACAGGAGAGGTTGAGAAAAATAGCGGTTTCATCGAAGATGTTCAGGGGCCCGAGCAGGCCGGTGAAGTAGAGACGGGGGTAGCCCTCGTGGAGGCGGATGAACTCGCGCGCCACGCCGGAGGGCACGCCGGAGACCTCTTCGGAGGGTATCTCGAGCAGGTCGGAGACCATCTGCCCGAGGTTGGGTGCGTAGGCGATGTGGCGCGTGCCGGAAGGAGAGACGGTCTCGACGCGCCGCGAGCTGCCCCTGAGGAGCGTGCGCGGCGTGTGGCCCGTCCAGCGGCCCGAGGTGCGGGTGTAGACCATGTAGGTCATCTCGTCGGGGTAGAGCTCCGCCATCTTGAGGAAGAGCTCGCCCTCGTCGGCGGCTTCGGCCCAACTGCCTTCAATGGCCTGCGAGAGGAAGAGGGAGCGGGCGCGGCCGCGGTCGATCTGGTTGCGGAATTTGCGGTAGATGCGCTGAAAATCGCTGCCGTGGGGCACGGCGCGCTGCAACTTGCGCTCCAGCTGGCAAAGAGCCACGCGGCGGTGCTCAAGGGCCTCGGTCTCCAGCGCGATGAGCTCCCAGCCGCGGCAGACGACCTCGGGGGCAATGAGCAGCGTGGGGCAGGAGAGCGTGGGGGCGAAGGGATGGAAGAGGAAGCCCGAAGGCAGATGGCTGTGGGGCGAGGCGCCCAAGGGCGTTTCGAGCGGACGGGCCGCACCCATCACCAGCCGCGGATCGGGGTCGCGGGGATAGCGGAAGAGGGCGAACTCCTGTCCGCTCTCCACAAGGCGCTGCACGAGGGCCGAATGGGTTATGGATGACCTCTTTGACATCTGCCGATGGCTGAAATTCGGTGCAAATATATAACAAAATCGGCAATTAACGGAAATATTTGCGCGCGGAGACAGGGAAAAAAGAAGAAAAGGATGTACCTTTGTGCGCAATTTGTGTAATTAAAAACCTAAAAATACATCCAACATGAGTGACAGATTGTTCATTTTTGACACCACACTGCGTGATGGCGAACAGGTCCCCGGTTGCCAGCTGAACACCGTAGAAAAGATTCAGGTGGCCCGTCAGCTGGAAGCCCTCGGCGTGGATGTGATAGAAGCCGGCTTCCCCATCTCGAGCCCGGGCGACTTCAACAGCGTGGTGGAGATCTCGAAGGCCGTGACGTGGCCCACGATATGCGCCCTGACGCGCGCCGTGGAGAAAGATATCGACGTGGCCGCCGAAGCGCTGCAGTATGCCAAGCACAAGCGCATCCACACCGGCATCGGCACCAGCGAGAGCCACATCCGCTACAAGTTCAACTCCACCCCGGAGGAGATCATCGAGCGGGCGGTGGCTGCCGTGAAGTACGCCAAGAAGTATGTGGAGGACGTGGAGTTCTACGCCGAAGACGCCGGACGCACCGACAACGAGTATCTGGCCCGCGTGATCGAGGCCGTGACCAAGGCCGGCGCCACCGTGTGCAACATCCCCGACACGACCGGTTTCCGCACCCCCTATGAGTACGGCGAGAAGATCAAGTATCTCTACGAGCACGTGGACGCCTTCGCCGCCGGACGGAGCATCCTCTCGACCCACTGCCACAACGACCTGGGTATGGCCACGGCCAACACCGTGAGCGGCGTGCTCAACGGCGCACGCCAGGTGGAGACCACCATCAACGGTATCGGCGAGCGTGCCGGCAATACGGCGATGGAAGAGGTGGTGATGACCTTCAAGCTGCACCCCGACCTGGGCATCGAGACGAACATCAACACCCAGAAGATCTATCCCACGAGCCGCATGGTGTCCAGTCTGATGAACATGCCCGTGCAGCCCAACAAGGCCGTCGTGGGCCGCAACGCCTTCGCCCACTCCAGCGGCATCCATCAGGACGGCGTGCTCAAGAACGCCTCCACCTACGAAATCATGGACCCCAAGATGGTGGGCATCGACGACAACGCCATCGTGCTGACCGCACGCTCCGGACGCGCCGCCCTCAAGCACCGCCTCTCGGTCAACGGCATCAACATCGAGGGCGAGAAGCTGGACAAGGTTTATCAGGACTTCCTCAATCTGGCCGACAAGAAGAAGGAAATCACCGACGACGACATCATGGTGCTGGCCGGCGCCGAGCGCAGCGCCACCCACAGCGTGAAGCTCGACTACCTGCAGGTGACCACCGGCAAGGGCGTGCGCAGCGTCGCCTCCATCGGTCTGGATATCGCCGGCGAGAAGTTTGAAGCCGCCGCCTCGGGCAACGGTCCCGTGGACGCCGCCATCAAGGCCCTCAAGTGCATCATCAAGCGCACGATGACGCTCAAGGAGTTCACCATACAGGCCATCTCCAAGGGCAGCGACGACATGGGCAAGGTGCACATGCAGGTGGAGTACGACGGCCACATCTATTACGGCTTCGGCGCCAACACCGACATCGTGACCGCTTCGGTGGAGGCTTATATTGACTGTATCAACAAATTCAGAAAATGAAGACACTTTTCGATAAAATCTGGGACGCCCACGTCGTGCAGAACGTGGAGGACGGCCCCACTCAGCTCTACATCGACCGCCTCTACGCTCACGAGGTGACCTCTCCGCAGGCCTTCGACACCCTGCGCGACAAGGGTATCAAGCCCTTCCGCCCCGAGCGCATCGTGGCCATGCCCGACCACAACACCCCCAGCGACCAGCAGGAGCGCATCGACGACCCCGTGGGCCGCAAGCAGGTGGAGACGCTCAGGAAGAACTGTGAGGAGTTCGGCATCCGCCACTTCGCCATGGGCACCCGCGACAACGGCATCATCCACGTGGTGGGTCCCGAGAAGGCCCTCTCACTGCCCGGCATGACCATCGTGTGCGGCGACTCGCACACCTCGACGCACGGTGCCGTGGGCGCCATCGCCATGGGCATCGGCACCAGCGAGGTGGCTCAGGTGCTGGCTTCGCAGTGCATCCTGCAGCAGAAGCCCAAGACGATGCGCATCAACATCGAGGGCCAGCTGCCCGAAGGCACCACCGCCAAGGACGTGGCCCTCTACATCATGGCCAAAATGACCACCTCCGGCGCCACGGGTTATGCCGTGGAATATGCCGGCAGCGCCATACGCTCCATGTCGATGGAGGGTCGTCTGACGCTGTCCAACCTGTCCATCGAGATGGGTTCGCGCGCCGGCATCATCGCTCCCGACGAGACGACGTTCGCCTATCTGAAGGGTCGTGAGTACGCCCCCAAGGGTGCCGAATGGGACAAGGCCGTCGAGGAGTGGAAGAAGCTCTACTCGGACGAGGGCGCCGTGTTCGACAAGGAAGTGACCTACAGGGCCGAGGATATCGCCCCCCGCATCACCTACGGCACCAATCCCGGCGCCGGCATCGCCGTGGACGGCACCATCCCCGAGCTCAAAGACATCCCCGAGGCGGAGCAGGCCCAGTTCCTCTCCATGCTGGACTACATGCAGTTCAAGCCCGGCGAGAAGCTGGAGGGTCATCCCGTGGACTACGTGTTCCTGGGCGCCTGCACCAACGGCCGCATCGAGGACTTCCGTGCCTTTGCCAGCGTGGTGAAGGGCCGCAGGAAGGCCGAAGGCGTCGTGGCCTGGCTCGTGCCCGGTTCATGGCTGGTGCGTCAGCAAATCATCGACGAGGGCATCGACAAGATACTGGAGGAGGCCGGCTTCGAGCTGCGTCTGCCTTCGTGCTCGGCCTGTCTGGCGATGAATCCCGACAAAGTGCCCGCCGGCAAGCTGGCCATCTCGACCAGCAACCGCAACTTCGTGGGCCGTCAGGGCCCCGGTGCACGCACCGTGCTGGCTTCGCCCCTGACCGTGGCCGCCAGCGCCGTCACCGGTAAAATCACTGATCCCCGTAAACTTTGAAGCACCATGGCCAAACAGAAATTCAATATCATAGAGTCCACATGCATCCCTGTGGAGATCGACAACTGCAACACGGACCTCATCATCCCGGCCCGCTACCTGGCTTCCACCACGCGCGACCCGAAGTTCTTCGGCGACGCCTTCATGCACGACCTGCGCTACGACGCCGAGGGTAAGCCGGTGCCCGACTTCGTGATGAACCGCCCGGAATACTCCGAGGCCCCCAGAGAGGGCGTCCACGAAATCATCATCGGCGGACAGAACTGGGGCAGCGGTTCCAGCCGCGAACACGCCGCATGGGCCATCAGCGGCTACGGCGTGAGGGTGGTGATCTCCAGCTCGTTTGCCGACATCCACCGCAACAACCTGCTCAACTGCTTCGTGCTGCCCGTGATCGTCAGCCGCGAGTTCCAGCAGGAGCTCTTCGAGACGGTGAAGGCCGACCCTTCGGCCAAGGTGCGCGTGGACGTGCCCAATCAAACCGTGACCAACCTGAAGACGGGCCGTCAGGAGCAGTTCCCCATCAACAGCTACAAGAAATACTGTCTGGAGAACGCCTTCGACGACATCGACTTCCTGCTCAATAACACCGACAAAATAGAAGCCTTTGAGAAGCGTTGAGATTTTAGACACCACGCTGCGCGACGGCGAGCAGACTTCCGGAGTGGCCTTTTCCGCCCCCGAGAAGCTGTCCATCGCACGCAAGCTGCTGGAGGAGGTGAAGGTGGACCGCATCGAGGTGGCTTCCGCCCGCGTTTCCGCCGGTGAAATGGAGTGCGTCAAGGCCGTGTGCGCCTGGGCCGCAGAGGCCGGGTTGCTGGAGCGGGTGGAGGTGCTGGGCTTCTGCGACGACGGCAAGTCCATCGAGTGGATCCGCGAGTCGGGCGCCCGTGTCATCAACCTGCTGACCAAGGGCAGCGAGAAGCACTGCCGCGGGCAGTTGGGCAAGGAGCCCGAAGAGCATTTTGCCGACGTGGCGCGTAATATAAGGATGGCGCGCGAGGCCGGACTCTCGGTCAACCTCTATCTGGAGGACTGGTCGAACGGCATCAAGGAGGGCGCCGACTACGTGTTCGCCATGGTGGATGCACTCCAGAGTGAAGACATCTGCCGCATCATGCTGCCCGACACGCTGGGTGTGCTCTCTCCCCGCGAGACGCGCCGCTTCGTCAAGGCGATGGTGGAGCACTATCCCCATCTGCGTTTCGACTATCACGCCCACAACGACTACGACCTGGCTGTGGCCAATGTGCTGGCCGCAGTGGAGGAGGGTTGCAGCGGCGTACACTGCACGGTCAACGGACTGGGCGAGCGCGCCGGTAACGCCTCTCTGGCCTCCGTAGTGGCCGTCATCAACGATATGACCGAGGCCCGGGTGAGGGTGGAGGAGAAGAGCATCAACTCCGTCTCGCGCATGGTGGAGAGCTACAGCGGTATGGCGCTGGCGGCCAATCAGCCCATCGTGGGCGAGAACGTCTTCACGCAGACGGCCGGCGTGCATGCCGACGGCGACAAGAAGGCCGGACTCTATGTCAACCGCCTGCTGCCGGAGCGCTTCGGACGCTCGCGTGAGTACGCCCTGGGCAAGATGTCGGGCAAGGCCAACATCGAGCAGAACCTGCGCCTCTTGGGCATCAGCCTCTCGGAGGAGGACATGAAGAAGGTGACGCGCCGCATCAACGAGCTCGGCGACAAGAAGGAGAAGGTGTCCATCGACGACCTGCCCTTCATCATCTCCGACGTCCTGCACCACGGCACCGCCAACGAGCGCATCAAGCTGGTGAGCTACATGGTCTCCACGGCCTACGGCCTGCATCCCCAGGCGGTGGTGAAGCTGGAGGTGAACGGCAAACAGTACGAGGAGTCGGCCACGGGCGACGGTCAGTACGACGCCTTCGTGCGCGCCGTGCGCCACATCTACCGCGACGCCCTCGGACGCACTTTCCCCTGGCTCTCCAACTATCAGGTGACCATACCGCCCGGCGGTCGCACCGACGCGCTGGTGCAGACGGCCATCTCGTGGCAGTACGAAGGCAAGACCTACCGCACCAGAGGCTTGGACGCCGATCAGACGGAAGCGGCCATCAAGGCGACCATCAAAATGTTGAACTTATTAGAAGAATAAAGCGATATGAAACTCAAGATTGCAGTGTTGGCCGGTGACGGTATCGGCCCCGAGATTATGGAACAGGGTGTGGCCGTGCTGAGTGCCGTAGCCAAGAAGTTCGGTCACGAAGTGAGCTACAAGGAGGCCCTCTGCGGCGCCCATGCCATCGACGAAGTGGGTGATCCCTTCCCCGAAGAGACCTTCAAGGTGTGCGAGGAGGCCGACGCCGTGCTGTTCGCCTCTGTCGGCGACCCGAAGTTTGACAACAACCCCACGGCCAAGGTGCGCCCCGAGCAGGGTCTGCTGGCCATGCGCAAGAAGCTCGGCCTGTATGCCAACATCCGCCCCGTGGAGACCTTCGACTGCCTCATTCACAAGTCGCCCCTGAAGGACAGCCTGGTGAAGGGTGCCGACTTTATCTGCATCCGCGAACTCACCGGCGGCATGTATTTCGGCAAGAAGCAGGAGCCCGTGGTGCGCGAGGACGGCGTGGAAGAGGCTTACGACACCAACTACTATTCCCGCCCCGAGGTGGAGCGCATCCTCAAGGTGGGCTATCAGTACGCCCGTCAGCGTCGCAAGCACCTCACCGTGGTGGATAAGGCCAACGTGCTGGCTTCCAGTCGTCTGTGGCGCAAGATCGCCCAGGAGATGGCGCCCCAGTATCCCGACGTGACCACCGACTATATGTATGTGGACAACGCCGCCATGCGCATGATTCAGGAGCCCACGTTCTTCGACGTGATGGTGACGGAGAACACCTTCGGCGACATCCTGACGGACGAGGGCAGCGTGATCACCGGTTCCATGGGCCTTCTGCCCAGTGCCTCCACCGGCAGTTCGACGCCCGTCTTCGAGCCCATCCACGGCAGCTGGCCTCAGGGCAAGGGTCTGAACATCGCCAACCCTCTGGCCCAGATTCTCTCCGTGGCCATGCTCTTTGAGTATTTCGACCTCAAGGAGGAAGGCAAACTGGTGCGTGAGGCTGTGAACGCTTCGCTCGACGCCAATGTGCGCACGCCCGAGATTCAGGTCGAGGGTGCTCCCAAGTACGGCACCAAGGAAGTGGGTGCCTGGATTGTGGACTACATCAACAAAAAGTGATTCGGTCAATCCTTTTGAATATGCTGATATGGGCGGCCTTCGTGTCGCCCATATTGGCCCAAACACCTGTCGATTCCGCCCGTATGGCCGCCGATCCGCAGGTGCTCATCAAGACCTGCGACCGGATGCTGGAGGAGGCGCCCCACAACGTGGAGGTGCGTCTGCGTCGGGCGGCGCTCTACCAGTGGCTCGGAGCGGACGACAAGGCGCTGGCCGACTACAACATCATCCTTGAGGACGTGCCCAACCACACGGAAGCCCTGCTCTTCAGGGCGGACATCTACCGCAAGAAGCGCGATTTCCGCAATGCGCGTTCGGACTACGAGCGGCTTATCGGCTTGCAGCCCAATAACTTGCAGGCCTGTCTGGGGCTCGTCATCACCAACGATGCCGACGGCCGCCCCAGAGAGGCGATGGACCAGATCAACACCATCGTGGAGGCCTGGCCGGAGGAGGCTCTCGTTTATCTCGTGCGCGGGGAGATGTTCATGAAGCGCGGCGTGTATCCCCAGGCCCTGATGGATTTCGACGAGAGCATCCGTCTGGATCCGACGAATCCGGACGCCTACGTCTCCCGCGGATTGTACTACAAACACCGCCGCAAGACGTCGAAGGCCCGGGAGGACTTCCAGCGCGCTGTGGCACTGGGAGCGGATGCCGACTACGTTTACAGTCTGCTTAAGGAGCTTCGCTGAACTGCTTCAGACGAAGGCGGCCGGTGTCTCGGACTTTCTGGCCGGAAAACTCTGTGCCAGCGGCCTTTCGGACGAGGCGCTGGAGCAGGTGTTGGCGCTGACGCTGGGCATTCGCGACACCCGTTCCGCGACGATGACGCTTTTTCGTGAGGCGGGCGTCAGCCACGTGATGGCCCTCTCGGGGCTTCATCTGACGGTCTTCTGTCTTTTTCTCGCTCTTTTCGTGTATCCCGTGCGCCGGGTGATGGGCCCCTTCTGGCTCCGTCTGGCGATGATGCTGCTCGTGGTCGCTCTGGTGTGGGGCTACGTGCTTGTGGCCGGATGCCCGATGTCCATGGTGCGTGCGGCGGCGATGTTCTCCGTCGCCATTGCTGGTGCGCTGTTTTATTGGCGCATGACGCTGCTGCAGGTGTGGACCCTTGCCGTGATGCTCATACTGACACTGTCGCCCCGAAGCCTGACGGACGTCGGTTTTCAACTCTCCTCAATGGCCACGTTGGGAATCGCCACCTTCGGGGCCCTGAAATCCCGCTGGGAGGGTAATGTGCTGTGGATGTGGCTGCGCATCGGTTTCTGGTGTCAGGTCTTCACGCTGCCTCTGGTGGCGCATTATTTCGGTACTTTTGTGCCCCATGCCGTCTTCACCTCGCTGTTTGTCAGCAGCTACACGACCGTCGTGCTGCTCTTCTGCTTCGCGCTGTTGGCGGCGCTGCTTGTCGGCGTCACGCCGCTCTCGTCTTTTCTGGCGCTGAGCATCAGCGGGCTGTTGGATTTCCAGACGACGCTCCTGAGGCTGATCACCTCAGTCGCTTCTCCCGTCTCCGGTCTGCGTTTCTCATGGTGGTGTGTCTTTCTCTACTACGCAAGTCTTGCCTCCCTTTACCTTTATTTATACGCGGGCGAGCGGGAGCGCGGGCGTCACGTCAATGCGAGCGAGGAGCTTACAGAGAGGCCAGATCCGCCGCAGCCTTAAGGGGATCGGAGGCGCCGAAGACGGCACTGCCGGCCACGAGCACGTCGGCACCGGCCTCGCGCAGACGACGTCCGGTCTCCATGTTCACGCCGCCGTCGATCTCGATTAGGGCGTGGCTGCCCGTGCGCTCGATGAGGCTGCGCAGGCTCTTCACCTTGTCGATGGTGTGCTCGATGAATTTCTGTCCGCCGAATCCGGGATTGACGCTCATGAGCAGCACCATGTCGGCATCCTGAATGATGTCTTCGAGCACGCAGACGGGGGTGGAGGGGTTGAGCGTCACGCCGGCCTTCATCCCGGCCTCGTGAATCTGACCCAGCACGCGGTGGAGGTGAGGGCAGGCCTCATAGTGGACGTTCATCATGTAGGCGCCCAGGGCTTTCACCTCGCCGATGAACTTCTCGGGCTGCACGATCATCAGGTGCACGTCGAGCGGTTTTTGGCAGAGTTTTGCGACCGCTTTCAGCACGGGAAAGCCGAAAGAGATGTTGGGCACGAAGACGCCGTCCATGATGTCCAGATGGAGCCAGTCGGCCCGGCTTTGGTTGAACCAACTCATTTCTTTTTCCAAATTGCCGAAATCGGCGGCGAGAAGCGATGGAGCTAACATGATATATCCGTATTTTTCCACAAATGTAGTCAAAAAATGCGAAATAAGCAAAAAAACCGAAAAAAAACAAAAAAAGTTTCAGTGAATCGTGTTCTTATCTTTAAAATAGTCGTACCTTTGCACGCCGATTATTATCAAAAGGGTGAAAAATCTTAGTAGTAAACAAACAAAAAACAAAGAATGGACACTTTAAGTTACAAGACCATCTCTGTCAACAAGCAAACGGCCAAGAAGGAATGGGTTGTGGTGGATGCCACGGACCAGGTTCTGGGTCGTATGGCCAGCAAGGTGGCAAAACTTCTTAGAGGTAAGTACAAGCCTGAGTTCACGCCTCATGTGGACTGCGGCGACAATGTCATCATCATCAACGCCGAGAAGATCAAGATCAGCGGCAAGAAGATGACGGATCGTGTGTATCTTCGCTACACGGGTTATCCCGGCGGCCAGCGCCCCGAGACTCCCGAGAGCATTCTCGCCAAGAAGAATGGTGCCGACAGGCTCATTCGCCGTGTGGTAAAGGGCATGCTGCCCAAGAACAAATTGGCCGATCGCCTCATTACCAACCTCTACATCTACGAGGGCAGTGAGCATCAGCAGCAGGCACAGCAGCCGAAGGCCATTGATATTAACCTCTATAAATAATAAGAGATGGAAACAGTAAACGCATTGGGACGCCGCAAGAGTGCCGTAGCTCGCGTGTATGTGACCGACGGCAGCGGTAAGATTACCATCAATAAAAGAGATCTGACGGAGTACTTCCCCAGCCCTATCCTGCAGTTTGTGGTGAAGCAGCCTCTGACCACGGTGGACGCTGTGGAGAAGTATGACATCAAGGTGACGTTGTGCGGCGGTGGTTACACCGGCCAGAGCCAGGCTCTGCGTCTGGCCATTGCACGTGCTTTGGTCAAGATTAATGCCGACGACAAGGCCGCTCTGCGTGCAGAGGGCTTCATGACACGCGACAGCCGTGAGGTAGAGCGTAAGAAGCCGGGTCGTCCTAAGGCACGTCGCAGATTCCAGTTCAGTAAGCGTTAATGCCCGGACGGAATAAGTTTAGTATCTAAACCCGCGAGACGCCCATTTAATCGGGAGGACTTACTCGAGGGTTGATTCTATCCCCAAGGCCCTGTAATCAGGGTGAGAATTAACAGGAAAGTAAACAAAACAACACAAATGACTATGTCAAGAGTAAATTTTGAAACCCTTTTGGAGGCTGGCTGCCACTTTGGCCACCTCAAGAGAAAGTGGAACCCCGCCATGGCTCCTTATATCTTCAAGGAGATGAACGGCATCCACATCATCGATCTTCACAAGACCGCCGTGATGGCCGACACTGCCGCTGAGGCAATGAAGCAGATCGCCAAGAGCGGCAAGAAGATTTTGTTTGTTGCTACTAAGAAGCAGGCCAAGAGCATCGTTGCCGAGAAGGCTACGAGCGTAGGTATGCCTTATGTTATCGAGCGTTGGCCCGGCGGCATGCTGACCAACTTCCCCACCATCCGTAAGGCTGTGAAGAAGATGGCCAACATCGACAAGCTGATGGCCGACGGCACCTACAGCAATCTCTCCAAGCGTGAGATTCTCCAGGTGAGCCGCCAGCGCGCCAAGCTGGAGAAGAACCTCGGCTCCATCGCCGACCTCAACCGTCTGCCCAGCGCCCTCTTCGTTGTGGACGTGCTCAAGGAGCAGATCGCCGTTAAGGAGGCCAACCGTCTGGGTATCCCCGTGTTCGCCATCGTGGACACCAACTCCAACCCCGACAACGTGGACTTCGTCATTCCCGCCAACGATGACGCCAGCAAGAGCATCGAGGTGATCCTCGACGTTTGCTGCAAGGCCATCCAGGAGGGCCTCGAGGAGCGTAAGGCAGAGAAGGTGGACGAGAAGCCCGCCAAGGAAGGCAAGAAGGCTGATGAGGCTCCCGCTGAGGAGGCCGCTGAAGCAGAACCCGAAAAGAAGGAGGAAGAAGCATGAACTTCACGATGACCGAAATCAAGAAGCTCCGTGAGATGACTGGAGCTGGCTTGGCAGACTGTAAGAAGGCCCTCACTGAGAGTGAGGATATGGACGCCGCTGTAGCTTACCTCCGCAAGAAGGGTGCCGCCGTTGCTGCCAAGCGCAGCGACCGCGAGGCTGCCGAAGGTTGTGTGCTGGTGAAGAGCGAGAACGGCTTTGCCGCCATCATCGCCCTCAAGTGCGAGACCGACTTCGTGGCCAATAACGCCGACTTCGTGGCTTTGACTCAGGATATCCTCAACGCCGCCGTTGCCGCCAAGTGCAAGACCCTCGACGAGGTGAAGGCTCTGCCCATGGGCGAAGGCACCGTGCAGGACGCCGTGACCGCCCGCAGCGGCATCACCGGTGAGAAGATGGAGCTCGACGGTTACAGCTGCATCGAGAGCGACAACGTGGCTGTCTACAACCACATGAACCGCAACGGCCTCTGCGCCATGGTGGCTTTCAACAAGCCCGTCAGCGGCGAGTGCGGCAAGAATGTGGCCATGCAGATCGCCTCTTCTTCTCCCGTTGCCATCGACGAGAGCGGTGTGAGCGAGGAAGTGAAGCAGAACGAGTACAACGTGGCTGTTGAAAAGACCAAGGAAGAGCAGGTGAAGAAAGCCGTTGAGGTTGCCCTCAAGAAGGCCGGCATCAACCCCGCTCACGTGGATTCCGAGGACCATATGGAGTCCAATATGGCCAAGGGTTGGATCACTGCCGAGGACGTTGAGAAGGCCAAGAAGATCATCGCCGAGACCAGCGCAGAGAAGGCAGCCAACCTGCCCGCTGCCATGGTGGAGAACATCGCCAAGGGCCGTGTTAACAAGTTCCTCAAGGAGAACTGCCTCCTCTCTCAGGAGTACATCTGGGACAAGGCTATGACTGTGGCTCAGTATCTCCAGAGCGTGGACAAGGAGCTCAAGGTGACCGCCATGAGCCGCTTCACTCTGAAGGCTGAATAAATCAGTAAATCAATAAGCGTAACGGCCCCTCCCTGCAAAGGGGAGGGGCTTTTTCTTTTCCTTCTTTTCTTATGAAGATATTCGGCATCGGCATGAACTACCTGGAGCACACGCGAGAGCTCGACGGACGGGCCTATGTGCCCGACGACCCGGTGGTGTTCACCAAGACCGACAGCGCGCTGCTCACCGGCGGCAAACCCTTCTTCCTGCCCGACTACACGCAGCGTTGCGAATACGAGACGGAACTCGTGGTGCGCATCTCCCACATGGGGCGCAGCATTCCCGAGCGCTTCGCCCGCCGCTACTATGACGAGGTGACGGTGGGCATCGACTTCACGGCGCGCGACCTTCAGGAGCGCCTTCGCCGCGAGGGTAAGCCCTGGGATCTCTGCAAGGGCTTCGACGGTAGCGCCGTGGTGGGCGACTTCGTGCCTTTGACGGGCGATGTGCAGGACCTGCATTTCCGTCTGGAGAAAAACGGTGTGACCGTGCAGGAGGGCTGGACGGGCGACATGATTTACTCTGTTGACCGTCTTATCAGCTTTATTTCCAGTTACTTCACGCTGAAGACAGGCGACCTCATCTTCACCGGCACGCCCGTCGGTGTGGGGCCCGTGCAGATCGACGACCATCTGGAAGGTTTTCTCGAGGGCAATAAAATCCTCTCGTTCAACGTTAAATGAGAAGGTACACTATGCCACTGTAGGATGCAACGCCGTGCGACGATAGTCTTGCTCTTTTGCCTGAGCCTTCTGGCCCGGGCTGCAGGCGACGCCTCGTTCGTGACGCTTGACTGGGCGGAAATCGGGCTTGACACCGTAGCTCCGGAGTATCGGCACACCGAGGTGCTGGAGGAGGGTGGTGCCTGGCAGGTGCGTGCGGAGTATCCCGAGTTCGAACCGCTCTCTGAAGCGGAGTCGCGCCTCGTGGCGCCTTATGCCGATCTTATCGGCGAGGATATCCGCATGGAGTGCGAGGTCTATGAGGTGCGCGGCCAGTGGCGCATCACCTATCACTGTCTGCCTCTGGTCTATCGCGACGGCCTTTATCAGCGCCTCCTCAGCGCCCGTTTCTCTCTGAGCCGTGTGGCGCAGGCCCGTACGGCAGCAGCGGCTTCGGCCACGGAGCGTTATGCTTCGCGCAGTGCGATGGCCTCCGGCCGCTGGGTAAAGATCACTCTTACGGAAGACGGCATGTATCGCCTCACTCCGTCATTCATCCAAAAGGCCGGTTTCACCGACATTTCCCGCGTTCGTCTTTACGGCTACGGCGGCCATCTCCAGAGCACTTCGCTCAACGCCGACGCCGACATGGACGACCTTCCCGAGATACCGCTCTATCAGGCCTCCGACGGCAGTCTGCTCTTCTGGGGTAACGGCTTGGTGTCGTGGAGCGGTACGAAGCGCGTGCTCAACACCTACGCCCGCGAGGCTTGCTACTTCCTGAGCGATGTGGCGCCCGACGGCGGCACGGGAGCAGCCAAGCGTATTGCTACTGTAGAGGCCGGTTCTTCGCCGACGTCCACCGTCACTTCTGCGATGCGCCACCAGCTCATCGAGCGCGACGAGTATGCCATGTATCATGTGGGTAACCGCCTTGTTGCGGCCGACAACTTCTCCGACGGCGCCGAGCGTTCCTACACCTTCTCCGGCGTCAACGCTTCGGGCACGGTGCAGTTGACTTATTCCTTTGCCTCGGCCGGATTGACCAACACCAACACGCTCACCTGGAGCGTCAACGGCGGCGCCTCTCGCACGGTCTCCATCCGCGCCTCCGACACCGAATATCAGCACGCTGTCTGGCGCGAAGCCACCACTGACGTCACTTCGCTCTCCACCGGCACCGGCTCGTGGACGGTGAAGATGCACAGCCGTGCGGGCGTCGAGGCCCATCTCGACTATCTGGCCTTGCACTATACGTCTCCTCTTTCTTTGGAGAAAGGCTTCACCTTCTTCACGGCTCCGTTGTCCAACGTGCGTTATTCGGGCTTCTCGGGCGCCTCCAAGCTTAAGGTGATGCGCCTGGCCAAACGTGGCGTTGCGCCCGCTCTGGTGCCGACTGAAGGGACGGCTGTCACAGTGCCTTCAGGCGGTTTCGACTATGTGGCCTTCGATGCCGCCTACGCCTTCCCCGAGCCGACGCTTGCGGGTGAGGTGAGCAATCAGAATCTCCACGGCTTGTCCACGGCGGATATGTTCATCATCCTGCCCGAGAACTGCAGTTATGTCTCTGAGGCCGATCGTCTTGCAGCGGCCCATCGTCAGTACGACGGCCTCACGGTCACCATTGCCTGGCTGTCTCAGATCTACAACGAGTTCTCCAGCGGCACCCCCGACGCTACGGCGCTTCGCCGTTTCGCCAAGATGCTCTACGACAGAGGTGCCGAGAGCAGCCACCGTCTGAAATACCTCCTGCTCATGGCCGACGGTGCCTGGGACAACCGCATGCTCTCCCAGGCTTGGGCTTCTTTCGACCGCAGCCTCTACCTGCCTGCCGTCGAGAGCGACGAGTCGGGCCACGCCGTCAGCAGCTATGTATGCGACGACTACTACGGCATGGTGGGCGACTACACCGCTTCGTCCGTCACCTCGCTGCCCATCAGCGTGGCGGTCGGGCGCTTCCCCGTGACAACGGCAGCTCAGGCTAAGATTATGGTGGACAAGAGCGTGCGCCACATCTCCAGGGCCAATGCCGGCGACTGGAAGAATATTGCCGTTTTCATCGGTGACGACGACGCCAAGGCCTCCGACTATGCGGCCGAGATGAAGGGCGCCGACCAGGCGGCCGACGCAGCCCTATATCCCGACGGCGCCGACGGTGTGGGCCTCTCGGTGACGAAGGTGATGTTCGACGCCTTCATTCGCTCCACCGGCATCAGTGGCAACACCTATCCCGAGGTGGCCAAGCTCATCGAGCGCTACGAGACGAACGGCGCCCTCTTGATGAACTACACTGGTCACGGCAACGCCCGCACGCTCTCCCACGAGAGTGTCGTCACCCTTCAGGACGTCAAGGCCTGGAAGGGTGAGAATTTGCCTCTGTGGATTACCGCCGCCTGCGATGTGGCCCCTTGGGACGGCCAGGAGGAGAACATCGGCGAGGCCGCCGTGCTGAACGCTCAGGGCGGTGCTGTTGCTTTCATCGGTACGCCGCGCACCGTCTATTCCACGCCCAACCACCGCCTCAACACCGCCTTCACGCGCTATCTCTTCGATGTGGATGCCGATGGACGTCGTAATTCCGGCGGCTGGGCTCTGGCCGAGGCGAAGAACGACTACAAGAGTGTCAACTCCATCAACTACTCCTATTTGGGCGATCCCGCACTCGTCTTCGGCGCACCGCTCCAGCGTGTGGTGCTGGAGACCGTCAACGGTCAGGCACCTTCGTCCGAGGTGCAGGTCAAGTCGAGTAGCCGCGTGACGTTGAAGGGCCACATTGAGGATGCTTCGGGCAACAAAATGAGCGGTTTCAACGGACAACTCACCGCCACGCTCTTCGATGCCATGCAGACGGTCACCGGCCTGCGCAACATCACCTCCTCGCCCTATACCTATAAGTATCGCGACTACAACACGGTGCTCTCGCGCCGCACGGCAGCCGTCAAGGGCGGCGATTGGAAGGTCGAGATGATCACCCCCAAAGACATCCTCTTCGCCGACTCCTCGGGCCGCCTGGTCTTCTACGCCCTCAATGAGGAGAAGACGGTGGAGGCTTCCGGCGCCAGCACCGACTTCACCGTGGGCGGCGTGGGCAACGATTTCGACAACCTCACCGAGGGTCCCGACCTCTTCGTCTATCTCAACACGGAGGACTTCCGCGACGGTGGCACCGTCAACGCCACGCCTTACTTCTACGCCCATCTCTCCGACACGGTGGACATTGCCTATCTGGGCAACAGTGTGGGGCATAATCTGCGCCTGACCGTCGACAACGACCCGCTGCAGTCCTATATCCTCGACGACTGGTTCACGCCCGACGGCGACGACTTTACTCACGGCACGGTGGCCTACAACCTCCCCCCTCAGGCCAACGGCGAGCACACGCTGGTCTTCGAGGCCTGGAACAATCAGAACCTCTATTCGCGCCGCTCCCTGCGCTACGTCGTGGACAACGAGCTGCAGCCCGACCCCCTCAAGATTGTGGTGAGCCCCAATCCGGCCTCCACGGTGGCGAACATCATCATCAACCACCGCTTCCCGGGCTCCGAGACCTACTACGAGGTGCGCATCTTCGACCTCACAGGCCACCTTGTGTGGATGCGGGCGGAGACGGCGACGGCCGACGGCCGGGGCTCCCATGTTGTCTCCTGGGATCTCACGGGCGCTGCGGGCGGCGGCACCACGTCGGGCATCTATCCTCTGCGCGTCACGGTGCGCAGCGGTGAGGGCGAAGAGGCCAGTGAAGGACAAAAAATCATCGTCCTGAAAAATAAATAAGCCTCCCTTCGCGTTATAGTGTTGACATGAACAGGTACATTCTCCTCATAGCGGCCTTCCTTGCAGCCTCTGCGCTGCAGGCGCAGGACGACCCCAACCAGCGCTTCAATCCCGAGACCTACGGCGTGACGAGCCTTTCGATAGCGCCCGATGCGCGTGCCGGCTCCATGGGCGACATGGGTGTGGCCACCGAGGCCGACATCAATTCGCAGCACTGGAATGCGGCGAAGTATCCTTTTAACATCGCGCGCGCCGGTGTGGCTGCCAGCTACACGCCCTGGTTGCGCAAGATTGTCTCCGACATCAATCTGGCCAACGTATCAGGCTTCTACCGCATCGGCGACTACAGCGCCGTCTCGGGCTCTTTCACCTATTTCTCTCTGGGTGAGGTCACTGTGACCGAGGGCGACTACACCATCAAGCCCTACGAGATGGCCTTCGACGTGGCCTATAGCCGCATGCTCACGCGCTGTCTCTCGATGGGCGTCACGCTGCGCTACATCCGCTCCGATATGTCCAACAACTACCGCGACGGCAGTTCTGCCGGCAACGCTTTCGGTGCCGACATCACGTTCTACCGCGAGGGCTACCTCATGATGGGCAGCCGCGAGTGCCGTCTGGCCTGGGGTATCGCTCTGACCAACATCGGCACGAAGATCAACTACGGCGGCACCACCAACTCTGAGTTCCTGCCCACCACGCTGCGTCTGGGCATCAACTACCTTGTGCCCTTCAACCAGTACAACAAGCTCTCTTTCGGCGTCGAGGCCTATAAGATATGTATTCCCACCTTTCCCTACGAGGTGCCTGAGGGCGACCCGCGTTCCCTCTCGCAGTATCAGCAGGAGGAGTTCTACGACGTGTCGTCCATTGCCGGCATCTTCAAGAGCTTTGCCGACGCTCCGGGCGGCTTCAAGGAGGAGATGCAGGAGATCCGCTGGTGTCTGGGCATGGAGTACACCTACAACGACCGCTTCATGCTGCGCTTCGGTTACCACCACGAGAACCAGCATAAGGGCAACCGTCAGTATCTCACCGTCGGTGCGGGCTTCCACATGAGCGTCTTCACCGTCGATGCGGCCTACGTCTTCGCCACTTCGCAGACCAATCCCCTCGACCAGACGATGCGCTTCACGCTGGGCTTCGACCTCGACGGCATGAAGGACCTCTTCGGTCGCAAATCCTCCCGCAGAAGATGATTCGTGTAGGCTATGGCTACGATGTCCACCGCTTGGTGGAGGGCCGCGCGCTCTGGTTGGGCGGCGTGCGCATCGAGCACACCATGGGCCTCTTGGGCCATTCGGATGCCGACGTGCTGATCCATGCTATTTGCGATGCCTTGCTCGGTGCGGCCTGTATGCGTGACATCGGCTACCATTTTCCCGACACGGCGGGCGAGTATGAGGGCATCGACAGCAAGATTCTCCTGGAGAAGACCGTTGCACTCATCGCTTCGAAGGGCTGGCGTGTGGGCAACATCGACGCCACTGTGGCGGCGCAGCGCCCCAAGCTCTCGCCGCACATCCCCGCCATGCAGAAGACCTTGGCCCGTGTGATGGGGGTGGAGGAGGACTGTGTGAGCGTCAAGGCCACCACGACGGAGCGCTTGGGCTTCGAGGGCCGCGAGGAAGGCATCAGCGCCTCGTGTGTCTGTCTCATCGAGCGCGACTGATTGCGGAATCACGGATTTACGGAATTACGGATTTACGGAATTACGGAATCACGGATTGTATTCGAATTGACGCAGGTCAAGAAAACCGGTATATTTTAGGGAAAAACCGCTGCAGGTCTTGCAGGTATGGAAAAAAGCCGTACCTTTGCACCGTGTTTTTCATGGTATTAGATTTAAGGTTAGTTAAAAAGATTGGTTGTCGTGAGACAACCTTCTTTTTTTATGTATAATAACCGCTAATCCAACCTTCATCGGGAGAGGAAATCCCGAACGAGGGCGAGGGTGTCGGCTTCGGCCTTCTCCAGGTTGTCGTTGACCACCACGCGGTCGAAGCGGGGCGCGTAGGTCATCTCCTCTTCGGCGCGGGCCAGGCGCATCTCTATCTTTTCGGGCGTCTCCGTGCCGCGACCTTCAAGGCGCCGGCGCAGCTCCTCCAGCGAAGGCGGCTGGACGAAAAGACTCAGGGCTTCGTCGCCGAACTGGCGTTTGATGTTCACGCCGCCCTTCACGTCAATGTCGAAGAGCACGTTGATGCCCTGCTCCAGCTTCTCCTCCACCTGGCTGCGCAGTGTGCCGTAGAGGTGGCCGCCGTAGACCTCCTCGTATTCCAAAAAGTCGCCGGCTTCGATGTGGGCCCGGAACTGCTCGGGGGTGAGGAAGAAATAGTCCACACCGTCCCGTTCGCCCGGACGGGGCTGACGGCTGGCGGCGCTCACGCTGAAGGCCAGACGCAGCTCGGGATGCTCCTGCATGAGCCAGTGGACGATGGTGCTCTTGCCGCTGCCTGAAGGCGCGCTGAAGATGATGCATTTTCCTTTCATGGGGCGTAGGTTTTTTTAGAGTACGTTGAGCACCTGCTCCTTGATTTGCTCGAGCTCGTCCTTCATGCCCACCACGATGAGCTGCATCTCGGCCTGGTTGGACTTGCTGCCCGTAGTGTTGATCTCGCGACCCATCTCCTGAGCGATGAAACCGAGCTTTTTGCCCTGTCCGGCTTCGCCCTCGAGCGTCTCGCGGAAGTAGTTGAGGTGGTTGGCGAGGCGCTGTTTCTCCTCGGAGATGTCGAGCTTCTCGATGTAGAAAATCATCTCCTGCTCCAGGCGGTTCTGGTCGTACTGCGCCTCGGGGATGGCCTCCAAAGCTTCCAGCATGCGGCTGCGGATGCGCTCCTTGCGGCCCTTCTCGAAGGGCTCTATCTCTGCGAGCAGACGCTCGATGTTGTCCACCTTCTCGCGGAACTTGCGCTCCAGGGCCTCGCCTTCCTGGCGGCGGAACTCCGTCAACTGCTCCAAGGCGCCGCGAACGGTTTCGAGGGCGGCCTGCCATTCCTCTTCACTCAGGGCGTCCTCCGTGTGGCGCGTCATCACCTCGGGCATGCGCAACAGGGCGCCGCCGATGTCGTGGGGGGCGGGGATGCCGTCCTGCTCCGCTTCCAGCATCTGGCGCAGATACTCCTTCATGAGGGGCACGTTGAGCACCGAACCTTCACAGACGCTTTCCTGCTCGAACCACAGGGCGCACTCCACCTTGCCGCGCACAAGGGCGCCGCCGACAAGGGTGCGCACCTCCATCTCGCGCTCGCGGTAGAGCGGGGCCACTCGGGTGGTCAGGTCGAGGGCTTTGGAGTTGAGCGACTTGATTTCGCAGGTGATTTTTTTGTTCAGAAATTGTACGGACTTTTTGCCGTAGCCGGTCATCGAGAGTATCATGCTTGCGTGTGTTTTGGGACAAAGTTACGAAAAAAAAGTCACATAGTCCGAGAAATCTTTCGGAAGAAAAGGGATAATCGTGATTAATTTCGTAATTTTGTGCCCGAATAAGTGTATTAGTATCACATTGGCAACCATTCTACATATTGAAACAAGCGCCCGCACATGCAGCGTGGCGTTGAGTCAGGACGGCGCCTTGCTCTTCCATCAGGAAGATCGCGAAGGCCCCAACCACGCCGTGCTCTGCGGTGTGTTTTGCCAGGAGGCGCTCTCCTTTGCCGAGAGCCACGCCATCCCGCTGGACGCCGTTGCCGTGAGCCAGGGGCCCGGCAGCTATACGGGGCTGCGCATCGGCGTGTCGATGGCCAAAGGCATCGCCTACGGCAGAGGGGTGCCCCTCATCGCCGTGCCGACGCTCGAATTGCTCTGCGTGCCCCTCTTGCTGCGCGAGGTGGTGGAGGAGGGGAGTCTCCTGGTGCCCATGATCGACGCCAGACGCATGGAGGTCTATTCGGCGGTCTACGACCGTGCACTCCGCCAGGTGCGCCCCGTCACGGCGGAGATCATCGGAGAGGGTGCTTTCGAAGAAGAGCTCGCCAAGGGTCCCGTATGGTTCCTGGGCGACGGCGCCGACAAGTGCCGGGAGGTGATCAAGAGCCCCAATGCGCACTTTGTGGCCGATCAGGTGCCTCTGGCTAAAAACATGCTGCCGTTGGCCGAAAGGGCCTTTCTCAGAGGCGAGTTTCAGGACACCGCCTACTTCGAGCCCTTCTACCTCAAGGAATTCGTTGCCCTAAAATCAAAAAAACTCTTGTGATGGAAAGACAAATGCAATACAACACCGAGCGTCCCAAGCTCATCCTGCCCGAATACGGCCGTGCTGTGCACGAGGCAGTGGCCTACTGTCTCAGCCTGGAAGACCGCGCCGAGCGTCAGGCCTGTGCCGAAAACATCGTGCGCATCATGGCCTCCGTGGTGCAGGAGCGCTTCACTCAGGAAGACGTGCGCCGCAAGCTGTGGAACCATCTGGCCGAGATGTCGGGCTATCAGCTCGATGTGGACTATCCCGTGGAGATCGACCCCCAAAAGGAAGACTTCCGTCCGCAGCCGATGAGCTACCCCATGAAGAGCATCCGCCGCCGTCAGTTCGGCTATCTGCTGGAGCAGGCTGTGGCCTATGTGAACTCCCTGCCCCGCGACGAGCGCCGCGAAGCCCTTTCGCGCCAGGTGGACGAGCTCATCAACGCTGCCGTCAACCAGCCGCAGCAGCAGGAGACTTCATCGCGTCGCAAAAAGCGTTAACACTGAAAGCAAAGCCCGGACCTCATGAGTGCATTCATCATCGAAGGCGGTCATCCGCTCAAAGGCGACATCACACCCCAGGGTGCGAAAAACGAAGCCCTGCAGGTGCTCTGCGCCACGCTGCTCACCTCGGAGCCCGTGCGCATCAGCAACATCCCCGACATCGCCGACGTCGCCAACCAGATACGTCTCTTGGAGGACATCGGCGTGAAGGTGACGCGTCACTCGCGCAGCGAGATGACCTTTCAGGCCGATGCGCTTAATCCGGAATACCTCGAGAGCGACGAGTTCCTCTCGCGCTCAGCCAGGCTCAGGGGCAGCGTGATGTTTCTCGGGCCGCTGCTGGCGCGCTACGGTCACGCCATGACCTCGAAGCCGGGCGGCGACCAGATCGGGCGTCGCCGTCTGGACACCCACTTCCTGGGTTTCAAGAAGTTGGGTGCCGACTTCATCTACGACCGGGTGCGCGGCACCTTCGACATCCGGGCCGACAAGGGTCTCAAGGGTGCCTGGATGCTGCTCGACGAGGCTTCCGTCACCGGCACGGCCAACATCATCATGGCCGCCGTGCTGGCCAAGGGCGAGACGACTATCTACAACGCCGCCTGTGAGCCCTACATCCAGCAGCTCTGCCGTCTGCTCAACGCCATGGGCGCCGACATCAGCGGCATCGCCTCCAACCTGCTCACCATACGCGGCGTGGAGCGTCTGCACGGCGCCGAGCACCTCATCCTGCCCGACATGATCGAGGTGGGTTCGTTCATCGGCATGGCCGCCATGTGCGGCGAAGGAGTGCGCATCCGCAGCGTGCGCTACGACCAGCTCGGCATCATTCCCGACACCTTCCGCCGCCTGGGCATCGAGGTGCTGCAGCAGGACGACGACATCGTCGTGCCCCGGCAGGATCACTACGAGATAGACTCCTTCATCGACGGCTCGTTCATGACGCTGGCCGATGCGCCCTGGCCGGGACTCACGCCCGACCTGCTGAGCGTGCTCCTCGTGGTGAGCACACAGGCCAAGGGTTCGGTGCTCATCCACCAGAAGATGTTCGAATCGCGCCTGTTCTTCGTGGACAAGCTCATCGACATGGGCGCGCAAATCATCCTCTGCGACCCGCATCGCGCCGTCGTCGTGGGTCACGACAAGCAGCTTCCCCTGCACGGCGGACGCATGACCTCGCCCGACATCCGTGCCGGCATTGCCCTGCTCATTGCCGCCATGTCGGCCAAGGGCACTTCGCGCATCGACAACATCGGCCAGATCGACCGGGGCTATCAGGACATAGAGCAGAGACTCTCGGCGCTGGGAGCCGTGATACGACGTGAGGAGTAAAGGTTAGAGGTTAGAGGTTAGAGGTTAAAGAGTTCAAGAAGTTCAAGGGTTCAAGAAGTTCAAGAGTTTCAGGTTTCAGGAGCCTAATTCTCAATTGTCAATTGTCAATTATCAATTCTCAATTCTCAGTGATAACAGAGCAAGACGTATATAAGATAGGCCAGATCACCCGCACGCACGGCGTGAAGGGCGAAGTCTCGTGCACGTTCACCGATGACGTGTGGGACCGCGCCGACGCCGACTACGTCTTCCTTCTCATCGACGGCTGCTTCATTCCCTTCTTTTTCGAGGAGTGGCGCTTCCGCAGCGACACGGTGTGCCTCTTCAAGTTTCGCGACATCGACAGCGTGGAGCGGGCCGAAGAGCTGTGCGGCTGCGAAGTGTGGTTTCCCAAGGAGCTCACCCCCGAGGAGGCCGGCGAAAACGCCTTCTCCGAAGTCTCTCCGCAGCGCTTCACGGGCTACACGCTGGAGGCCGACGGGATGGAAGTGGGCCGCATCGCCCGCGTGGACACCTCTACCGTCAACACGCTCTTCGAACTGGAAGACGGCCGGCTGATTCCGGCGGCGGAGCCCTTCATTCAGGACATCGACGCTCAGGCCCGCCGCATCCGCATGACGCTGCCCGAAGGGCTGCTCGACACATAAGAAACGATCAACGATATGGACAACGAGAATAAGAAAAAGATATGCATTCTGGGCAGCACCGGCAGCATCGGCACTCAGGCGCTGGAGGTCATCGGGGCCCATCCCGACCTGTTTGAGGCCTACGTGCTCACCGCCGGACGCAACGCCGACTTGCTCATCAGTCAGGCGCGCCGCTTTCAGCCCGCTGCGGTGGTGATCGCCGACGAGACGAAATACGCCGAAGTGCAGGAGGCGCTCGCCGATCTGCCCGTGCAGGTGTACTGCGGCGAAGAGGCCCTCTGCCAGGTGTGCCAGATGGAGCCCGTCGATGTGGTGCTCACGGCGCTGGTGGGCTTTGCCGGCCTCAGACCCACTGTGGCTGCCATCAAGGCCCGCAAGACCATCGCTCTGGCCAATAAGGAGACGCTCGTCGTGGCCGGCGAGCTGGTGACGCGTCTTTGTCTGGAAAACCGCGTGGCCGTTCTGCCGGTGGATTCGGAGCATTCGGCCATCTTCCAGAGCCTCATGGGCGAGGAGGACAACGCCATAGAGAAGATCATCCTCACGGCCTCGGGCGGCCCCTTCCGCACCTTCTCTCCCGAGCAGATGCAGACTGTGACGGCAGCCCAGGCGCTGCGTCATCCCAACTGGGACATGGGCGCCAAGATCACCATCGACTCGGCTTCGATGATGAACAAAGGCTTCGAGGTCATCGAGGCCCGCTGGCTCTTCGACGTTGAGCCCGAGCGCATCCAGGTGGTGGTGCATCCGCAGAGCATCCTGCACAGCGCCGTGGAGTTTGAAGACGGCGCCGTGGTCGGTCAGATGGGTATGCCCGACATGAAGATTCCCATCCAGCTGGCCCTCTCGTATCCCAAGCGTCTCAAGAGCGACTTCCCCCGTGTGGACTGGTACCGCCTCGGGCAGATGACCTTCGAGGAGCCCGACCTCAAGCGTTTCCCCTGTCTGGCGCAGGCCTACCGCGCCATCGCCATGGGCGGCGGGGCGCCCTGTGTGCTCAACGCCGCCAACGAGGTGGTCAACCTCGCCTTCCGCGAAGGCCGCTGCCGTTTCCTGCAGATGGCCGACGTCATCAGTGAGTGTCTCTCGCGCATGCCGCGCCTCGACGCTCCCACGCTGGAGGACTATCTGGCCCTCGACCGTGACACCCGTCAACTAGCAACATCCCTCCTATGACCGTACTCATCAAAGCCGTTCAGCTCATCCTTTCGCTGAGCCTTCTCATCGTCCTCCACGAGGGCGGACACTTCGCCTTCTCCAAGCTCTTCGGGGTGAGGGTGGAGAAGTTCTATATGTTTTTCGACTACCGCTTCCGCCTGTTCTCCACGCGCATGAAGTGGTTCACCCGCCTCTTTCCCCGCTTCAAGGACAACGAGACGGACTACGGCATCGGCTGGATTCCCCTGGGCGGCTACGTCAAGATTGCCGGCATGGTCGACGAGTCGATGGACACCGAGCAGCTCAAGCAGCCCGCTCAGGCCGACGAGTTCCGCAGCAAGAGCATCCCGCAGCGCTTCTTCATCATGGTGGGCGGCGTGATGATGAACCTCATCACGGCCTTCGTCATCTACAGCGCCATCATGTTCTCCTGGGGCGAAGACTATCTGCCGGTGGAGAACATCAAGGACGGCTTCGAATACAATGAGCAGGCGCGTGCCGCCGGCTTCCGCGACGGCGACCTCCCCGTGGCCATCGACGGCGAGCCTCTCTTGGAGTGGCAGACCTCCGTTTTGCGCGACATCTCCACCGCCACCACCGTCACCGTGCGCCGCGAGGGCCGGGAGGTGACGCTTACGATGCCCGACGACCTCAGCCTGCTGGAGATGCTCCAGGCCCAGCCGCCCTTCATGCGCATCGTCTTGCCCGAGGGCAAGCCCCGCATCCTGCCCGAGGAGTGGATTGCCCATCGCGACTACACGCTCCTCAGCTGCATCCCTGCCGGCATCCGCTACGGATGGGACACGCTGACGGGCTATGTCAGCGACCTGCGCTATGTCTTCTCCCGAGAGGGGGCTCAGAGCGTGGGCTCGTTCATCACCATCGGCAGCATCTTCCCCGATGCGTGGAACTGGCTGCGCTTCTGGAACATCACCGCCTTCCTCTCCATCATCCTGGCCGTGATGAACATCCTCCCCATCCCCGGTCTCGACGGCGGCCACATCATGCTGCTCTTCTACGAAGGCCTCACGGGGCACGAGCCCTCGGAGACGGCCATGCTGTGGATCGAGCGCATCGGCCTGGGCTTCATCATCGCCCTGATGTGTCTGGCCTTCGGCAACGACATTGTCCGATTTATTTTTCCTCTGTTCTCATGAGACATCTGAACTGTTTTCTCTTGCTTGCAGCATTGCTGACGCTCTCGGGATGTTTCCGGGAACGGAGTGAGGCCTACGACTATCTCGACAAGGCCCGCAACGCGATGGCCCTGCGCCGCTACGACGTGGCGCGCGACACCATCTTTGCCATGCGCCGCCGTTTCCCCGAAGCCATCGATGCGCGCCGTCAGGGCATCCTCGTGCTCGACAGCGTCGAGCTGCAGGCCGCCACGGACTCGCTCAACGCCCTGCGCAAGGTGCCCCAGGGCATGACCCCGGACGAAGAGCGCGCCCACAACGAGGAGTTCAAGCGCCTCGACATGAAGGTGAAGTTCTTTCAGCGCAAACTTTCGGAGGATCTGACCAAGTGATTCGCCTCTCCGACTATAGCGACGGCACGCTGTGCGGCGACTTGCTGCGCGAGGAGCACCGTCCCCTCTTCGAGGCCATCGGGCGTGCGGCCGACGGGCTGGGGGTGGACTGCTACGTCGTGGGCGGCTACGTGCGCGACCTCTTTCTGGAGCGCCCCTCCAAGGACATCGACGTCGTGGTGGTGGGCAGCGGCATCGAAGTGGCCAAAGCCCTCAAGAAAAGTCTCGGTCGCGGCGCCACGCTCTCCGTCTTCCGCAACTTCGGCACGGCGCAGGTCAAATGGCGCCACGCCGGTGAGGAGACCGAGGTGGAGTTTGTCGGCGCCCGCCGCGAGAGCTACTCCCACGACTCGCGCAAACCCGTCGTGGAAGACGGCACGCTGGAGGACGACATCAGCCGGCGCGACTTCACCGTCAACGCCCTCGCCATCTGCCTCAACCACACGCCCGACGCCGACGGACAGGCGCGCTACGGACGTCTGGTGGATATGTACGACGGGCTCTACGACCTGGAGGACGGCATCATTGCCACACCGCTCGACCCCGACGTCACTTTCTCCGACGACCCCTTGCGCATGATGCGCTGCGTGCGTTTTGCCACGCAACTCAACTTCCAGATCGAGGAGGAAACCTTCGAGGGCCTTCGCCGCATGGCGGAGCGCATCAAGATTATTTCCGGCGAGCGCATCATCGACGAGCTCAACAAGATCATCCTTGCTCCCGTGCCCTCCATCGGTTTCGTACTGCTGGAGCAGTGCGGCCTCCTGGAGCTCATCTTCCCCGAGCTGGCTGCCATGCGCGGCATCGAGACACGCAACGGACGGGCCCACAAGGACAATTTCTACCACACGCTCGAGGTCTTGGACAACATCTCGCGCACGACCTCTTCCCTCTTCCTGCGCTGGGCGGCCCTGCTCCACGACATCGGCAAGCCGCGCAGCAAGCGCTGGGATCCTTCTGCGGGTTGGACCTTCCATAATCACAACCTCATCGGACAGCGTATGGTGCAGGGCATCTTCCGTCGCCTCAAGCTGCCGATGGACGAGCGCATGCATTTCGTGGAGAAGCTCGTCGGGCTGCACATGCGTCCCATCGCCATTGCCGACGACGAAGTCACCGACCACGCCGTGCGCAAACTGCTTTTTGAGGCCGGTGAGGACATCGACGACCTCATGTTGCTCTGCGAGGCCGACGTCACGTCGAAAAACCGCGAGAAGAAGGCGCGTTTCCTGGAGAATTTCCAACTCGTGAGGGAGAAGATTGCCGACCTGGCGGCGCGCGACGACTACCGCACCTGGCAGAACCCCATTTCCGGCGAGGAAATCATGGAGACGTTCGGCTTGCCCCCTTCGCGCCCCGTGGGCGATCTGAAGCAGGCGGTGAAGGATGCCATCTGGGACTCGAAGATTCCCAACACCCACGAGGCTGCTTTCCGCTTCATGCTGGAGAAAGCCGCCGAAATGGGACTCCGTCCCGTGGCGCCGTCAAAAACCTGAGTTAACTCAAACGATCGATCGAGTTAACTCACACGATGAATCGAGTTAACTCACGCGATTTTGGGAGTTAATTCACACTGTATCGTTCCCTAAAAAAAGTGGAATCATTCTCTCTTAACCCATGTTTTGGTTGAATACTCTGCGCACTAATGCACGGAATCCGTTTCATTAATGACTTTTATCGTACTCATTAATGAATTCGATCGTTTTCATTAATGAATTTCATCGATTTCATTAATGAACGGTTTTTGGAGGCCCTTTTCAGTGACGTAGTTTGCTTAAAAATGCTCACGCAAGCGTACTAACGCGTGAGGGAGACCTTCATCGTCATGCCGAAGTCCTGGGTGACGGTGGGGTACGACTGGGAAGAGAGCAGGGGCTTGGAGTGCTGGCGGTCGTAGTAGATGCTCATGGTGATGTAGCGCGACATGGTGTAGTCGATCTGAGCCGAGGCCTTGATGGCCAGCTGGCCGCTGGTGGCCTCGCACAGGCCCGACTGGATGTCGCGGCGGATGGCCGCCTGGTCGCGCAGCGAGAAGTCGAAGCGCAGGTTCAGGTCGTGGGCAAAGGCCTTCTTCGAAGAGGATGCGGAAGAAGATGAGGCCTTGTCGCGCGACGAAGCCGAAGTGTTGCGCGAGGATGCGCTGCTGCCGCGACGGCTGCGGTTGCTCTTGGCCGCCTGCTTCGACGCCTTGCCGCCGCCGAAGAGGGAGGAGAGACGGAAGTCGTTGATCTTCCAGCCCCAGCCGATGACGAAGTCCTTGCTGCTGGTCTCGTTGATCTGGGCGGAGGTAATAGATAAGGTAGACACGCGCGCGGTCTTGTACTCGGCTTTCAGCGTCATGTTGTTGTTGAACGTGAGGTTGAGGCCCACGAGGGGAGAGAAGGTCTCGTTGATGGAGACGGTGGAGATGTCGTACACGGAGGAAGCCGTATAGACGCCCGGCGCGGCCGTTCCGGCATAGCCCATGTCGTTGCCGCCGATGGCCTGGATGTAGTTGCTGTAGGAATTGTAAGCGCCGATGCTGTAGATGCTCTTGTAGGCGTGGGTCAGCGTGACGCTCTTGAAGTGGTCGCGCACCCAGGGCAGATTGCCCAGGCCTTTGTAGGAGAGGCTCCAGTTGGGCAGCATCTTGAGCAGGTTGGGGAAGACGTCGGTGCTGGAGGAGCTGGCGTCGCGACCCTGGTAGGCGGCCAGGAAGGCCGGAATCATGACGTCGGCGGAGTAGCGGCTGACGGGCGTCTTCGAGGCGTCGTACTTGCCGCTGTGGCCCGGCATGCCGGCGGGATAGTAGGTGCCTTCGTAGCGCTGCTGGATGCGCTGCTGCATGACGTCGAGGTTGCTGAGGAAGCGGTCGAAGACGGAGCTCGAATACCCGTTGTCGGCGGTGCCCATGGAGGAGAAGGCGGTGGAGATGGTGATGGTGGTCATGTTGAACGAGCCCGTGAGCGAGGGTGCACGGTTGGGGAACATGTACTGGATGCTCTTGCTGTCGTTGCGCGTGTGCGACATGTTGAGGTCGATCTTCAGGTCGGTGAACGGTTCGAGCGTCGCCTTGATCTGCACGTCCTGCGTGGTGGCGGAGGTGGCGGGCGTGGAGAGTGTGGTGTCGGTCATGAGCCAGCCGTTTTCGCGTGCCTTGTCGATGTAGCTGTCGTCCACAAGGCCCAGGCCGAAGCCGATGCCGGGCGTGAGGCCGAGGTCGGTGGTGTTCTGACCGAGGAGGGCGCCGACGGACTCCCTGAAGCCCGGCACGTTGAGGTTGTAGGTGTTGCGATAGGATACGGAGACGTTGCGCAGCATCATGAGGAAGCGCGTGCCGGCCTCGGCCCATTTGTACCAGCCCTGCTCCTCGCGCGGCTGCTTGGCCACCACGTTGAGGCGGATCTTGGCCGTGTCGTCGGCATCCGTTTGCAGGGCAATCTTGTTTTCGTCGATCTTCTTGAAGCGCACCTTCACCTCACGGCCTTTAGAGTCCAGAGCTTTCACGATGAGGCGCTTGGACTTCTGGCCGTGGGAGATCTCGATGGTGGTGTCGGGCTTCAGCGCCACCTCCTGCACGAAGCCGCGCTTGGAAGACTTCTTGGCGGATTCGCTGCCGTTCTGCGCCGTGGTGCGGGTCTGGGGCTGGGTCTTCGCGTCGCGGCGGAGAATGGAGTCGACGGGGATGCCGGTCTTTTTGCTCTCGGCCTCGGCGGCGGCACGGGCCTGCTCGTCGGCGATCTTGCGCGCCTTCTTGATGTCGTCTTCGCGCTTCTTGGCCGTCTTCTTCTTGTTGGCCTCATTCTTCACGTTGCTGGCGGAGAACTTCTTGTTGACCTCCTTGAGGAAGTCGGAGTGGTTGTAGAGCGTCTCCATGGCGAACTTGCCGTTGACGTTGATCGTGCGTTGGGTGCCGATGGTGTGGCCCAACGTGTTGCCGTTGGCGTCGTCGGTGCCGCGCTTCCAGGAGTAGTTGCTCGAATAGGTGCCGTCGGCCGTGATCCAGTCGAAGATGGGGATGCGGTGGATGGGGAGCTTGTAGGAGAGCGACACCTGCTGGCCGTAGGTCAGGGGGCGGCCGAACTGGCGCAGGGAGATCTTGATGCTGTCCTTCCAGCGCTCGTAGTCGTCGGGATAGAGGTCGGGGTTGATGGCTTTGATCTGCTGCGCGCCCTCAATCTCGGCCTGAGTGGCGCTCTGGAAGGAGAAGTGGAGTGCCTTGAAGATGTCCCACTTGAGGGAGAACGAGCGGTTCCACAGGAAGGTGGAGGAGAAGGTGACGGGGATGCTGGTGGGGTTCTCCAGGTCGTCGAGGTCGCGCTCCTGCAACTCCCAATAGGTGCGTGAGATGTCGGTGGCGAAGGTGATGTTTTGGGGGCAGAAGGCGATGTTCTGATCCTTGATGATGTCCATCCACTTGGATTTGGACTTGATGTTCTTGAAGGGTTCCCAGCTCTTCCAGTTGGGGGTCCACGAGTAGTTCAGGCCGCCCTTCCAGCTGCGGTCGTATTCGTAAACGGTGGTCTCGCCGCTGCGCTCGGTGGAGGACTGGGCGTAGTTGAAGGTGAAGTTGGCGGGGTCGTAGGGCATGGGATGCTTGCGCGACTTGATGTTGACCTTGGCGCCGGAGATGGACAGGTTTTTGCTGACCTCGCGGCGTGTGACCAGATCGTAGAGCGAATCCTTTTCATGCTGCGTCTGCAGGGCATCGAGGGCGTCGTCGAGGAGCAGGTCGCTGTCGAGCGTGTTGTATTTGGGGCGGACGATGTTCTTGCCGTAAGAGTAATAGAAGGGGAAGGTGACCTTGGCCTTTTCGGGCAGCAGGCGTCCCATGTCGAGCGATGCCGTGAACTGATACTGGTAGGTGTTCTCGTCGGTGCGCTCCTGGGCCGTCTGCTCCAAAGAGCCGAAGCCGGCCGTCACCACGCGGCCCGTGGCGGCGAAAGAGCCGATGTCGGAGAGCTGGATGTTGAGCGCGCCGCGTGCCGCCCATCCGCCCTCGTTGGTGAACTCCTGCAGGCGCAGCTCGTTGACCCACACCTCGGCAGACTTGACCGTGCGGCCGCGGTTGCGGATGCCGATCATGATGGTCTTCACCTCGCCCAGGGTGGGGCTGCCGATGATGGTGATCTTGTTGCCGGGATGGTCGGGGTCGTAGCTCTCGTAGCGCTTGGTGAAAGAGGTCTGGCCGAGCGACTTGAGGCGGTTGCGCTCCTTCTTGACCTCGGTGAGGCGGGCGAGATCGAAGTCGAACATGTTGATCTGGGGCCAGACGATCAGGCGTTCGGCCGTGTTGTAGTTGTCGTATTTCACGCCGCGTGTGGTCCAGGCGGGCGTCACCTCCAGGGGCACTTCGTATTCGTAGTAGTTGGACTGATAGTCGCTGCCCAGGCGCATGAAGACGGTGATGTCGCCGCTCTGCAGGTTGGTGTCGTCGCCCTCGAAAGCATTGGCATGGCAGAACATCTGGATGTGCTTGTACTTGCGCATGTCAAACTTGCAGTTCTTGTAGATGGCCTTGGCGTCGCCGGGTTCCAGATTTGTCACGTTGAGCGCGAGCGACTGTTCGTTGTTTTCCACCAGCTGGCTCTGCGAAGGATCGGTGACGCGCGAGATGCCCGGGGGCAAGACGTAGTTGACGGGCGTCTTCTCGCCGTTCTCGTCGATGTTGACGGAATAGACGGTCATCTCGCCCGATGTGCCGGAAGCGGCGTCGGGGAAGAGCTGTCCGTTGTACTGGCGCCAGTCGCCGTGAACGAGTTCGAGTGTGCCCATGCGCAGGATGATCGGATTGGGGAATCCGGTGAGATACATGCGGATGAAGCGCACGGAGGAGAAGTCGCTGAAGTTGTTGATGCTCTTGCGGTCTTCGTCCTTGATGGGCACGCGCATGAGATACCAGCGAATGGTTTCCGTCTGGCCGTTGCGCAGACGCTCGGTGGCTTCGCGGATGTCGGTGACGTATTTGCTGCCGCCCATGCGCAGGGTGGAGGGCTTGATCTCCACGGTGTACTCTGCGTAGCGCTCCGTCTCGTTGAGGGTGTAGTCGCGGTTGATGTCCTCCACGTCGGGCGTGGTCTTCCAGGACGTCTCGTAGCTCTCCGGGGAAGAGGAGGCGTCGGGTGAGTTGCCCTGAGGCAGGTTGACGCGTTTGTAGCGGTCGCGGATGCCGAGGCGCTGCTGGTCGTAGTCGCTGCCGCGATAGTAGTGGTAGTTGTCGGAAGCGGGGTCGCCTTGCAGCTTGGAGATGACGTCGGCGTTGTCGAGCTGGGAGATGTGCTCGTCGAGGAAGCTCTTGTAGGATTCGTAGCCGCGTTCTTCGTCGTCAGTCAGACCGTTGAGGCCGACATCCTGGCGTGCACGGGCTCCGGAGGTGTTGTTGAAGGCGTAGGTGACGGAATTGGTGTTGGGCACGTTACCCCAAATGCTCTGCGTGAGATATTGCATCGAGCCGTCGGTGGGCATGCCGCTTTCGTAGAACTTCTTGCCGTCCTTAAGGATATCCTCGGAGATTTCACCCAAGTCAATGTACAGCTTGCCGCCGAGGTCATCGGAAGGCGGCGGTCCGGAATAGCTCTTGCCGCGCTCGTAGAAGAAGGGGTCCATCAGCCAGAACTCGAGATACTCGATGTTCTGGGTCTCAAAGTCCGTGTTGTCAATGGCTCGCATCATGCCGCCCCAGTTCTCTTTGGGGTTGAGCAGACGGTCGTTTTTGTCGGTTTCGCGCGTGAGGTTGTAGGCGCCGCGCTCTGAGGGGTAGTAGGCCAGGTTGAGCGCCGGGATGGTGCTGGCGGAGGAGTAGGACGTCTGGGTCTTGTTGGGATAGAGCTCGCGCTCGTAGATCTCACGGACATACTGGTTGGAGAGCGAGTCTTCGTTGATGTAGCTCGGAGCCAGGGTGGAGCCGCGTCGGGTGAAGAGCGGGTCGACGCTGTACCAGGCCAACAGGGCGCGGTGTTGTCCGTAGCGCCAGCGCTGGGTGGAGTCGTTATCGGTGGCGTAGGTGATGTCGTCGGCAAAGGTGGACGACGGGGTGGAGGCCAGTTGCCAATAGGTGGGCTCTATGAGCGAGGTTTTCTTCTTGGCGTCCTCGAAATCGTCGATATAGGCGGCTCCGCCCTGAACGCTCTTCGACTGCATGGCCACGAGCTGAGCCACTTCGGCGTCGAAGGTGATCTGGGAGGGGGCGGTGGCGTGGATGAAGGGAATCTTGTTGACGAGATTGGTGAGCCACTGGGCCTCGTGCTTCCATGAGATGTGACCGCCCCAAAGGAGATTCTTCAGGGGTTCGTTGCCGATGGTCACCTTGGTGGTGAGGGGCTGCTCGGAGAGATACTGCATGGTGCCGCCGATGGTGAGGTTCTTGTTCACCTCGTAGTCGAAGTTGAGGCCGAGCACCGTCTTGCGCTGCATGCCGTAGGTGTCGTTGCTCTCCACCGAGGCGTTGACGGAAGTGCCGGCGTCGAGAATGCTCTGATTGATGATGGTCACACGGCCCATGTTGTAGTCCACCGTGTAGTCCTCGTTCTCCACGAGGGTGACGCCGCCGGCGGTCACCACCACGGAGCCGGGGGCAACATTGGTGACGCCGAGATCAATCTCTCCGGCAGCCGATCCGGAGTAGCGTCCCATGAGCATGAACTTGTTCTTCTCGGCCAGCTGCTTGGCTGCTATGCGTGTGGTGTCGTAGAGCGCCCGATAGGTGTAGAACCGGATGGTGTCCTCGCTGACGCCTTTCTCACGCATGAAGGATTCCAGCTGGTCGGCGAAGGGTTCCTCCACCGTGAAGTAGATGCGGCCTTTCTGCACGGTGTAGCCCTCAATGTAGTCGAAGCGTCCGTCGGACTTGTATTTGTTGTTCTGGTCCAAGCGGTCGAGACCGAGGGCGCGCAGCAGCGGGGTGGTCTTGGTCTTGGAGTTGGGGAGATAGGTGACATAGGTGCCGCCGTTGGGGCTCAGGTATTTGATGTCGAGCTTGAATTTGTCCCGGGTCATGCTGCTGGCGCCCAGAGAATAGACGTTCTTCATCATTAGGCGCCACACGGGCGAGGAGGACGTTGTGGAGCTGCTTTTGAGGAGCTTCACGATGAGCGTTGTGGCGTTCTCCTTCTGGTCGCCGCTGAATTCACCCACCTGGTGGGTAGCGCCGTTGAGCGTGTACTCGTAGGCTACGGCAAGGATTTCGTCGGGCTGCAGCGTGGTGTTGAGCGAGATGGTGCCCAACGTGGTGTTGACGCTGTACTCGGAGGAGGAGAGGAGACGGGCCGACTGCAGCTTCTCGAAGTCGGTGCCGCCCTCGTATCCGGCGGCCTCAAGAGTGGTGGAGGCGGTGGAGATGTCGCGCACGCCGCCGAGTGCGCTCACGGTGGCGTAAACATCGCCGGAGGCGTTGTCGGGATAGGTGCTCAGCTTCTGGCCGGCACCGTGCTCGTCGGTGTTCTCCGCCAGTCCGGCCATAGCCACAATATGACGCGTGTTGGTGGTGGCGCCGGTCTTGTTGGTCACCCACACTTCAATGCGCTTGATGGTGATGCCGCTGCGGATGGTGGGCAGCGTCTGCATCCACGCCCCGTATTGCTCGCGCATGTAGTGCGAGAGATAGAAGTGACGGTTGAGCTCGTAGTCGGAGGCGGCAATCTCAAAATTGGTGGTGGAAGTGCCGCCTTTGGTAGAAACGTTTTTCGAGGCGGATTTCTTCTGCGAGATGACGGTCTGCAATTTCAGTTTGCCGAACTGGAGGTCGGTGCGCAAGCCGAAGAGCGAGGACAGGCCGGGAATCAGGGAGTTGTTGGACGGGAAGCTGACATTGCCGCCCTCGATGAGCTTGATGATTTCGTCTTCCTTGCCTTCGTATTTGAGCTTGAGATTTTGGGCGTCGTAGTCGAAGGTAGCGTCGGTGTTGTAGTTCAGGTTCATCTGCACCTTGTCGCCCACCTTGCCGGTCATCGTGAAGTTAATTTTCTGGTCGAAGTCGAGGCCGGTCGTGTTTCGGCGGTTGACGGCGATGGAGGGATTGTCCACATGCTTCATGTTGATGCCCAGCTTGAGTTCGGCCGATCCCTGCGTCTTAATCTGCACGCCGCCGGGGCCGAAAATCTTCTCCGCCGGGCCGATGTTGAATTTCATGTTGGTGAAGTCAAACTTGGACTTGCCCGACGTGGCGTAGGCTTCCGCATTGCGCTGGCGGTAGTAGGACATCATGGAGCGGCGCAGACTCCAGCGGCGATACTCGTCGGGAGACATCAGCGTGGGGGCCGTCAGGTAGCTGGTGGCCGTGCCGACCGTCGGGCCGACGGAGGAAAAGGGGATGCCCACGGAGCCGCGTATGGTGGTGTCGTTGGCGGCTTTGACGCTGCCCTCTTTGTTGTCACTCTGCCCTTTGGTGCTGGTGTTGCGGGAACGCAAACGTGTGCCGACCTCAAAGGAGTCGGTCTTCTCGTCATAGATAATCTCGCGAATCAGAGATTCCGCCTCGGGCAGCGCTCTGCGGTCCACCTTGAGGTCGCTGTGGGGGCGGCCGTCTGTGATGGTGTCACGCTTCTGGGCCGGGAGGCTCAGAGAGAGCAGCAGGGAAAGCGTGATTATAATATATGCGCGTGCGTTCACTGGGAGAAAAACGCAGCGCGAAGCCCTTTTATTGTGCTTTACAGCATCTTTAACGCCAATTTGATGACGCGCTCAACGGGAGCGTCGGGCTCATCGGAGAGGATTTTCTGCACCGTTTTGCGTACGGGCGCAGGCGAAAAACCGAGCATCGTTAGGGCCGAAGACGCTTCTTCCATCACGGTGTCGTTCAGCGTGTTGGCGGCGGATGCCGTAGTCTTTTCACCGCCGGATGCGCCCAGGGCCAGGGGCGCAATCTTATCTTGCAGCTCCACGATGATGCGCTGGGCGGCTTTCGGACCGATGCCCTTCACGCTTTTGAGCATTTTGTCGTTGCCCGAGAGGATGATGTCGCCCAATTCCTGCGGCGAGAGGGCCGAGAGAATCATGCGTGCCGTAGCCGCACCGATGCCGCTCACGGTCTGCAGCAGAAGAAACAGCGAGCGTTCGTCGCGGGTGGCAAATCCCCACAACTGATAGGCGTCCTCGCGGATGCTCTCCGATATATAAAGTTTCACGATGCCCTCTTTGCCCTGCAGCGCACTGAAGGTGTTGAGGGTGATGCCCACACCGTAGCCCACGCCGTTGCAGTCTATCACGGCTTCCGCCGGCTGCAAATCTGCCAGTTCCCCTTTGAGGTATTCAATCATAGTCTCTTCTTTTTCAGGGGCAAAGTTACAAATTTTTTTTCAACCGGCAAAAGAAAGTGTTCCGACAAGGGACGGAAGAAGAAAAAAAATAGAGCGAAAGGGGGCTTAAGTGAGAAAATTGTCGTAACTTTGCACAAAATTTGCTAAAGTGTGCAAAAATTATGAATATCGTAGTATTAGCCAAGCAGGTGCCCGACACGCGTAACGTAGGCCCCGACGCCATGACGCCGGAGGGGACTGTGAACCGCAGCGCGCTGCCCGCTATTTTCAATCCTGAAGATCTCAATGCTCTGGAGCAGGCGCTGCGCCTGAAGGAGCAGAATCCCGGCACAACGGTGACGGTGCTCACGATGGGCCCCGACCGTGCAGCCGAAGTTGTAAAAGAAGCCATGTACAGAGGTGCCGACGGCGGTTATCTGTTGACCGACAGAGCTTTTGCCGGAGCAGACACCCTGGCCACATCGTATGCGCTCTCGACGGCCATCCGTCATTTCGCCCCCAATGTGGATCTCATCATCGGCGGCCGTCAGGCCATCGACGGTGACACCGCACAGGTGGGTCCCCAGGTGGCCGAGAAGTTGGGTCTCAACCAGATCACTTACACCGAGGAGATTCTCTCCTGCGACGGCAAGACCATTCGCGTGGTGCGTCACATCGACGGCGGTGTGGAGACCGTGGAAACGGAGCTGCCCTGTGTGCTGACCGTCAACGGCAGCGCTGCAGCCTGTCGTCCCCGCAACGCCAAGCGCGTGATGGCCTACAAGAAGGCCGAAGTGCCCCATCTGACCTGTGCCGACGTTGAGGCCGACCTCAATCAGTGCGGTTTGGCCGGCAGCCCCACGAAGGTGAAGCATGTGGAGAACATTGTGTTCAAGGCCAAGGAGAGCAAGCAGCTCACCGGCAGCGACGAAGATATCAACGGACTGATTCAGGAGCTGTTGGCTTCTCACACCATCGGTTAAATCAAGGGTCCAGGAAAAAGCAGATTATGAATAACGTATTTGTATATTGCGAACTCGAAGGCCACACAGTGACCGAAGTGAGTCAGGAGTTGCTGACCAAAGGTCGCAAACTCGCCAATACATTGGGTGTCAAGCTGGAGGCCGTCGCCGCCGGCGAAGGTATCAAGGGAAAGGTGGAGCAGCAGATTCTGCCCTATGGCGTGGACGTGCTTCATCTTTTCGATGCCAAAGGTCTGTCGCCCTACACCTCAAAGCCCCATACGGCCATTTTGGTGAACCTCTTCAAGAAGGAAAAGCCCCAGATCTGTCTGATGGGCGCCGATGTGGTGGGACGTGATCTCGGCCCCCGCGTATCCAGCGCCCTCAAGAGCGGTCTGACGGCCGACTGCACCGCCCTCGAAATCGGTCCTCACGAGGATAAGAAGACGGGCAAGACGTACGAGCAGCTGCTCTATCAGATCCGTCCCGCCTTCGGCGGCAACATCGTGGCCACCATTGTCAATCCCGACAACCGCCCCCAGATGGCCACCGTGCGCAGCGGCGTGATGAAAGCCGAGGTGCTTGACCCCGCTTACAAGGGTGAAGTCATCGTGGAGAAAGTGGAGGACTATGTGCCTCAGACGGAATACGTGACGCGAGTGATTGAGCGCCACGTGCAGGCTTCGAAGAACAACCTCAAAGGGGCGCCCATCATCGTCTCCGGCGGTTACGGTGTGGGTTCCAAAGAAGGCTTCCAGCTGCTTTACGATCTGGCCAAAGTGCTTCACGCCGAAGTGGGCGCCAGCCGCGCAGCCGTCGACGCCGGCTTCTGTGATCACGACCTCCAGATCGGCCAGACGGGTGTGACCGTGCGCCCCAAGGTGTATATCGCCTGCGGCATTTCCGGCGCCATACAGCACGTGGCCGGCATGAAGGAGAGCGGCATCATCGTGTCCATAAATCCCGATGAAAACGCCCCGATTAATCAGATTGCCGATTATGTCATCAACGGCACCGTGGAGGAAGTGGTGCCCAAGATGATTAAGTACTACAAACAGAATTCCAAGTAAGCGAGAAAGTCATGGCAAATTATTATAACGACAACGAAAAAATCAAGTTTGAGGTAGGGCAGAATGCGCTCATGCAGCGTATTGTGGCGCTCAAAGAAAGAGATTTTGCCGACAAGGGGCAGTATGACTATGCACCCGAGGACTACGAGGATGCGATGGATTCTTACAGCCGCGTGCTCGACATCGTGGGTGAAGTGACGGCCGACGTCGTGGCGCCCAATGCTGAGGCCGTCGACGCCGAAGGCCCCCACTGCGAGGGCGGTCGCGTGCGCTACGCGGAGAAGACGGTGGAGAATCTCGACGTCATGACGAAGGCCGGCATGAACGGTATGACGATGCCCCGTCGCTACGGCGGTCTGAATCTGCCCGTGACGGTCTATACGGCAGCTAACGAAATCGTTTCTACAGGCGATGCCAGCTTTGAGAATATCTGGAGTCTGCAGGACTGTATCGAGACGCTCTACTGCTTCGGTAACGAAGAGCAGCGCCGGAAGTACATCCCCCGTGTATGCGCCGGTGAGACCATGTCGATGGACCTCACGGAGCCCGATGCCGGCAGCGACCTGCAGAGCGTCATGCTCAAGGCCACTTACGATGAGGAGAATCAGTGCTGGCGCCTCAACGGCTCCAAGCGCTTCATCACCAACGGCGACTCCGACATCCATCTCGTCCTGGCCCGCTCTGAAGCCGGCACGCGTGACGGTCGCGGTCTCTCCATGTTCATCTATGACAAGCGCGACGGAGGCGTGGACGTGCGCCGTATCGAGAACAAGCTCGGCATTCACGGCAGCCCAACCTGTGAGCTGGTCTATAAGAATGCCAAGTGCGAGCTCTGCGGCGACCGCAAGCTGGGCCTGATCAAATATGTGATGAGCCTGATGAACGGCGCCCGTTTGGGCATTGCCGCCCAGAGCGTAGGTCTTTCGCAGGCCGCTTATAACGAGGCTGTTGCTTATGCGCAGGATCGCAAGCAGTTCGGCAAGGCCATCATTGAGTTCCCCGCCGTGCGTGAGATGATCGGCAACATTCAGGCCCGTCTCGATGCCGGTCGTGCTCTGCTCTACGAGACTGCCCGTTATGTGGATATCTACAAGGCCCTTGAGGATATTTCCCGCGAGCGCAAGCTGGAAGCCGAAGAGCGTGCCGAGCTCAAGCGTTTCTCGCGTTTGGCCGACGCCTTCACGCCGTTGGCCAAGGGTATGAATTCAGAATATGCCAACCAGAACGGCTACGACTGCATTCAGGTGCACGGGGGATCGGGATTCATGTTGGAGTACGCCTGTCAGCGCATCTACCGTGACGCCCGCATCACGAGCATCTACGAAGGTACCACACAGCTTCAGACCGTGGCTGCCATCCGCTACGTCACCAACGGCTTCTATGCTCAGGTGATGGAGGAGATGATGGCCGGGACGTCTGCTGCCGCTCAGTACGCCGCCCAGGTGGAGCGTCTCAAGGCCATGACGGAGAAATTCAACGCCGCAACGACTGCCGTTCGCGAAAAGGAGGATCAGGAGTTGCTCGACTTTGCTGCCCGTCACCTTTATGAGATGGCCGCCGACATCATCATGAGTCACCTCATGTTGCAGCATGCCGCCAAGGCGCCCGAACTCTTCGAAGAGAGCATGAACCGCTATCTCGACATGGCCGAGGCAGAGGTTGCAAAACATTCGGTGCTGGTGAACCGCCTTATCGGCTGAGCATCACCTTCTTCCGGTTTCTGATAATGATCTGGCCGCCTTTCGGGGTGGCCAGTTTTCGTCCGGAGAGGTCATACATGGCGTCATCCTGACCGGCCGTTTCTGCGGCGCTGCGCATTGTGGTCACATCGTTGGGATCGTCGGGCAGGAAAACAGCCGTGAATTTCTGGGGTGCGATGGGGTAGAGGTCGTTGCCGCTCACGATGCCGTCCTCGGTCTGAGCGCTCTCGGTAGCGGCCCACAGACGGATTTCTTCCGTCCTGTCGGTGACGGGTATCTCATCTCCGTTCTCATTCAGAAAACCGGCGAAACGGTAGCCCTCTTCGGGCTTGGCCCACACGTAGCAGGAGGAGCGTCCTTCCGTGCCGGCAATCACCCAACGGGTTTCGACGCGGTCACCGTAGTCCTCATCGCCTATCGGGTCGCGAAATTCGCCCGTGGCGTATATCTTACCGCCTTGGGTGGCGGTAATCAGTATGCTGTACCAATAAAACAAAACTTCAAGTAGCATCATTTCTCTTTCTTCAGTTGCGGGTTATTTGTAGTTGCCGAGAATCATGCGTGCCATGAAGTCGATGGCTGCGGCCAGATGTGACATACCAACGCCTGTGGTGTATAAGGCGCATTGGCCTTGACAACGGTCTTTCAGCCTTTTGTAGGCCGCCATGGTGTTGAGGTAGGGGACAACATCGTCGTCCGTGTTGTGGAAAAACCAAATGTCGGCCTTCGGACTCCAGTCGCGTGTCAGATCGCTGCGCCCCAGCGCTTTGAGCAGATGTTGCGAGAGGTCTGAATTGGTGTCTTTTGCATCCTCCGAAAGCATGCCCTGCATGGTGTTGCCGCACGCCTTTTGGATGGCTTCGTTGAGCTCGTCGATAGTGTAGTCGGTGGAACGCACCTTATCCACGATGCCTGCCGCATTGAAGGCTTCGGAGAAGTATTCTTCCGCCCTGATGTCTCCGAAAATGTCCGGATAAGCGGCCACCATACCCATCACCAGCAGCGGTGCGGCAACAGGCATCGACAGTTTGTCCTGGAAGTAGTATTGCGATATGGTCGCCAGCGAACAATAGGGACCGGCTCCGGCGCAGGTGCGCACCCAATGAATGGCTTTGCGCTGCTCCTCGTTGAGTTTGGGCGAATTCTCTACATATCGCTGACAGGCCAAAATGATGGCGCCGCCCTGTGAGTAGCCGATACCGTAGGTGGGGTAAGCGCCCGTCGAGCAGTCCATGGCATGCATGTCGCGCAACAAATCGTGCACCGTGAGCAGCAAGTCTACGCTTTCTTCGGCCATGATGTCAGGGGCGCAGTAGGGATGTTCCCGGTCTTTAGTGATGCCGTAGCCCAGATAGTCCGGCTCAACCATCACGGGCTTGTTGCGCGAAAGGTTGAATGTGAAACCGTCATACGGGTCGGTTTGCGAAGGCACCTCCGAGTTCTTGCACATCGTGTAGTGGGTGGACATGAGCAGATGGTCTGCGTTGCAAGCGCCGCCTTCGGAAGCCGTGGGTACGGCCGTCCATCCCGAGAGCCACACTTCCTCACCCGTGACGTCGTGCGAGAGATAGGCGAGGGTGTACTTCGTGTTGTTGCCCGAGCGGTTCATGCTCATCAAACGGTAGCGGTAGGCTTTCGGGTGCGTCGTCGGCACGAATTCCCAATCGTTGTAAGACGACGCTGTGCGTGCCGCTGTCAGTTTCTCGTTGCCTTCAGCGTCCACTTCCACGTTGAGGTAACGCGTGTCCAAGGCGAAGCGGTAGCGAAATTTGAAGCCCTTCTCCGTTGTCGTGCTGGGCATCACGTAGGTGGTGTTGCCCTTGCCGGTGAAAGCGACCTTCCAACCTCCGCCGCTGTTGGTCAGCTGCATCACGGCATCGTCGCTGTAAACGATGTAGAGTTTTTCTGCATCGCTGTAGCGTATCGTGTCATTGGTCACCACGCGCCAGTTGGAGGCTTCGGCTTCGTTCTTCGTGGTGGTGCCGTCCTTCATCAGATAACTGCCGGTGGCCACATTGCGCAACATGTATTGCGCTCCGGGCACGACGGCGTCATCGTCGCTGCCGGCCAAAGCTGGCAGCACAAGCAGCACCGCAATCAGGAAGGAGAATATGCGTGACATTCTGTGTGGTGTTAAGTCCTTATGATAAGGGATTTAATGATGGAAGAGTCTTACGCCGGTGAAGGTCATGGCGATATTGTACTTGTCGCAGGTCATGATGACGTGATCGTCGCGCACCGAGCCGCCGGCTTGTGCGATGTATTCCACGCCGCTCTTATGGGCGCGTTCCACGTTGTCGCCGAAGGGGAAGAAGGCGTCGCTGCCCAGACACACGCCGGTGTTCTGAGCCAACCACTCTTTCACCTCCTCATCGGTGAGAGGCTCGGGCCTGCGGGTGAAGAACTGCTGCCAGGCGCCTTCTTTGAGCACATCGTCGCGCTCTGGACCGATATAGAGGTCGATGGTGTTGTCGCGATCGGCGCGGCGTATGCCTTCCACGAAGGGCAGATTCATCACCTTCGGGTGCTGTCTCAGCCACCAGATGTCGGCCTTCTGTCCGGCCAGTCGGGTGCAGTGGATGCGGCTCTGCTGTCCGGCGCCGATGCCGATAGCCTGACCGTCCTTCACGTAGCATACTGAGTTGCTCTGCGTGTATTTCAGCGTGATGAGGGCGATGATGAGGTCGCGGCGCTTGTCTTCGGGGAAGTTCTTGTTTTTTGTGGGGATGTTCTCAAAGAGAGCCGGGTCGGCCAGGTTCACTTCGTTGCGTCCCTGCTCGAAGGTGATGCCGAACACCTGCTTGCGCTCGATGGGCTCCGGACGGTAATCGGGGTCGATCTGGATGACGTTGTAGCTGCCCTTTCTTTTGGCCTTCAGCACCTCCAATGCAGCGGGGCTGTAGCTCGGAGCGATGACACCGTCGGAGACCTCGCGGTTGATGAGCCTGGCGGTGGCTTCGTCGCATTCGTCACTCAGAGCGATGAAGTCACCGTAGGACGACATACGGTCGGCACCTCTGGCGCGGGCATAGGCCGAGGCGATGGGCGTGAGGGGCAGGGGAGCGTCCTCCACCCAGTAAATCTTCTTCAGCGTGTCGCTCAGGGGCAGTCCGACGGCGGCGCCGGCGGGCGATACGTGCTTGAAGCTGGCGGCGGCGGGCAGTCCGGTGGCGGCCTTCAGTTCCTTGACCAGTTGCCAGGAGTTGAGGGCGTCCAGGAAGTTGATGTAGCCGGGACGGCCGTTGAGCACGGTGATGGGCAACTCTCCCTCCGTCATGAAGATGCGAGAGGGTTTCTGATTGGGGTTACACCCGTATTTCAGTTCCAGTTCTTTCATTGTGTGGAATATTGTATAGTTTACGCGCTGCAAAATTACGAAAAAAGTGCTGATGCAGGAAATTATTGCCGCCTGCGTTTCTGTAATTCGGAAAAAATAGTTAATTTTGTGCCCGTAATCGTTATGAGACGTCTCAAGAAGAAATTCTACCTCGGTTTTTATTTTGTCACAGTGGCCACACTGGGTTTGGTGCGTGCCTGCATGTCAGTCGTTTCCACCGATCCGGCTGTTTCTGTGTCTGAAAGGGCTGCCGACAGTGCCGCCGTGGAGCTTGCCGACGCTTCTGTCGCCGAAGCCGCTGAAGCGGTGCAGACGGTGGAGGCTGCACAGCCTGCCGCTGCGTTGGAGGTAACAGAGACCGACACGCCCGAGGTGAAACAGACGCCGGCGCCGCCCCGTTCTGCTTTGCGCCGTGCCGAGCGTCGTCATCCTCACCGCATCCTTTCCGTGCCATCCTTCCAGCGTGCCTTCCCCGATGTTGAAGACGTGCATATGGAGTCTGCTCGTTTTTGGGGTATTCGGCCCATTGAAAACCGTCAGGAGGCAGAGGAGAGCAAGAGCGGGTTGGTGTTTTCCGCCGCGGATCCTTTTTATGTCATTGATCGCGGCATGAAGTCGTCCATTCCCTATCTGGTGCCCCGTGCTCAGGAACTGCTTCACGAGATTGCACGCAACTTCATGGATTCGCTCTCGATGAAGGGACTGCCCGTTCACAAACTGATTGTCACCAGCATGTTGCGCACGGAGCACGATGTGCGCGAGCTGCGCAAGACCAACTTTAACGCCAGCCCTCAGTCGTGTCACCGTTTCGGCACCACGTTTGACATTTGCTACAACCGCTACCGTCCGGTACGCCGCCTGGTGCGTGACGACACCCTCAAGTGGGTGCTTTCCGAGGTGTTGCGCGACGAGCGTGTGGCCGGTCGTTGCTGGATCAAATATGAGGTCAAGCAGGGTTGCTTTCACATCACCTGCCGTTAATATTCTAACTTCCCCGATATGGAGCAGTACGGACTCATAGGCTACCCCTTAGGACACAGTTTCTCCCGCCGTTTCTTCAACGAGGAGTTTTTCCCCGAGCATGGCATCGAGGCCGAATATCTCAACTTTGAGATTCCCGAGGCCGACGGGCTTCTGGAGGTGGTGCGCACACATCCGCTCCTTCGAGGCCTCAATTGCACCATCCCCCACAAGCAAGCCATTATTCCCCTGCTCGATGAGATTTCACCCGAAGCGCGCGAGATCGGTGCCGTCAATGTCATCCGCATCCGCGACGGTCGGCTTAAGGGCTTCAATAGCGACATCATCGGCTTCATGGACAGCCTGCGCCCGCTTTTGCGTCCGCACCACCGCCGTGCTTTGGTGTTGGGCAGCGGAGGCGCTTCCAAGGCGGTGTGGGCGGGCCTGCTCCGTTTGGGGCTGGAGCCGATGCAGGTCAGCCGCAAGGCGGGCGATGGGGTGCTCTCTTATGAGATGCTCACTCCAGAGGTGATGGCAGACTGTACGGTGGTGGTCAACTGCAGCCCGGTGGGTATGTTCCCCCACGTGGACGAGTGTCCGGCGATTCCCTACGAATTGCTTTCCGGACGCCATTTGCTTTACGACTTGGTCTATAATCCGCTCGACACGCTCTTTATGCAGCGGGGTCGCGAGCGGGGAGCCACAGTGAAAAACGGATTGGAGATGCTGCGTCTGCAGGCGTTGGCATCCTGGAAATTTTGGCACAGCGAACTATGAACAAATTCGGAGGCGACGACATCGACGCCGTCATCATGGGCGGCATCACGTTTAAGGGCAAGAGCGGCAAGACTGCGGCATCGAAGCAGGAGGAGAAGGTGCGCACAAAGGCCAAGAAGAAGCAGTATATCACCGGGGCGCATGGAAGCGCTTCAGCCCATAAGAAGGCCGATATCCGCCGTGCCCGTGCCAACCGTCACAAGAAGCCCTGAGTGAGGCGTTTTTCCTTACTGCCCGCCGAGACGTGAGAAGTATTCGGCGATGTCGTCCCACGTCTTGAAGGTGTCAGAGCCCAGTTGAATCAGGGCGCCCATGCCTTCGGTCTTTTCCCTGTCGATAAAGTAGTCGCCGTAGAGCAGCGTCTTGCGGTCGGTGAACACCGTGTGGCCCCAAGCCGGCACGTTGATATATTCGTAGAGCCACGAAAGAATGTCGCCGTAAGGGGCCGCTTCCGGTGGCGCCGGTGCCGTGAAGTAGAGTTGATACGACTCCAGCAGCGTTCGCACTGTCTTCTGCGAGGAGGGGTAGGGCTGCCCGTGTGCGTCGATCAGTGCGCTCACGTCAATGTAGACGATGGGGCGTTCGCGTCCCTCCCTGAGGTCGTCTATCCAGCGGATGACCGGTACCACGGATTGCATGAAGGATCGGTCGCCAAGGCGGTGCTCGCCGTGAAAGCGGATGGCTTTGGCGTAGTGGCTGCGGAAGAGATCACGGGTGTTGACGGTGGTGTCTTCGTCGCCGAAAAGGCCCCATACGCGCTGCTGTTCCTCGGGGTCTTCACAGCCCTTGAAGCAGCGCTCCGTGATGTCGCGGTATTCCTTCACCAGCGATTTGGTCACGATGAACTCCTGCACGCCGTCGGTCCTCTGGCTGTAGAAATGCTGTGTTCCCGTGAGTCCGTGCTCCTTCATCGTGTCGCCCATGCGCAGAGCGGGGTTGATGAGGATGCGGTCGTACCCGCGCAGCATCTCGGCGTACATGCCGCCCATTGAGGTGCCGATGATGAGGTCGGGCTCTTCCCTGCGGCACAGCTCCTGCAGCATAGCCAGCGCCTCCTCGGGATGAATGGGAAGATCGGGTGCCACGACGTTTGCCCCGGGCAACACTTCACGCAGACGGGCCACGGTGCCCGAGCTGCCGCTCGAGCCGAAGCCGTGTACGTAGAGTATCTTCTTGCCCCGAAAGAGCTCGGGGAACTGCTTGATGTACGGGTTTGTCTGTTCCATCGTTCTAAGCGGTGGCGTATCAGCGCGAGTACACTTTGCCGCCCCGGATGTAGAGGCCGTGCCCGGGCACGGCGTTGAGGCGCCGTCCGTTCATGTCGTAAACGGGGCCGTCGTTGTCGTCCTCATTCTCTGTGCTGCGTACGATGCGCACGGAGGTGGGATAGCCTTCGTTGTTGGGCTGGCCCAGGACGTTGGTCTGGTAGAACTTCACGCTGTAGGGCCACTGCTCCGCGGTGCTCTCCCCGTCCCAACTGAGCCAGTCGCGCGTCCAATAGGAGGTGGGCGCTCCGCTCACTACAAGCCACAGACGGCTGACGCCGGAGGGACAGTCGAAGGCGAGATCCTTGCGGGGCTCGGCATAGGTGGCGGTGCCGATGTCGCCGTAGATGCGCGTGCCGTCGGTCTTGAGGGCCACGAAGCCCAGTTTCCATCCGGCCTTACTGGTGTTGTAGGCGGTGTAGCCCGTCTTGCCGGCCTCGCCGGTGAACTCCACATAGACGGTCTTGGCTTTCGAAGGGACGTTGAGGCGTATGGCGTTGTTGCCCCAGTTTTCGATGCAGTTGGCAGCGGTGGGCGTCCAGCTGTCGTCGGCGTTCTTGACGAGCTCGGTCTGGTTGCGGGTGTCGATCCACGAGGCGCCCAGGTCGCGTATGGGGTCGAGATCGAAGGTGGTCATGCGGGCGCCGTATTCCCACATCTCGTCGCCAAGCCTGTCGAGCTTCTGCGCAGCGGTGCCGCTCATGGTCAGGCGCATGTAGGCCTGCAGCGGGTCTTCGGGATTATAGCTCCTGTTCCACAGGCGGCCCAGGAAGTCCATGCCGTGACGGTGGCAGAAGTAGTCCTGGATGAAATAGTTGTTGTAGCGCAGATTCACGCAGAGGGGATGGCGGTGGAGCCCGTTGAGCGTGTTCCAGAACCATTCGTTGCCGAACTGCATTTCGGGGTAGTATTTGTAGGCTTGCCATTGGGCACACATCTCCCAGAAGACGTTCAGTGTGGAAGCCCCCCAGTTGTACATCCATCCGTTCCAGTTGCCGTTGTCGCAGTGCACCTGATACTGGAAGCAGTGTCCGATCTCGTGGGCCACGGTCTGTCCGCTGCGCGAGGTGTGTGCCCCGTTGGAGAGCGTGAGCAGTCCGATCTGGTCGTCGATGCCGCTGCCGCTGGCTTCCCATTCGGTGGTGTAGCGCAGTCGGATGATCATTTTGTAGGTGTCGGTCTTCGACTTGCCCTGGTTGATGGTGATGTAGGCCAGCTCGCCAGCGTTGAGTTCGAAGATGCGGTCGGCGTTGTTGAGGATTTCCGGCACTGCGGCGGGCACGCCTTCACCGTAGCCGGCTTCCCAGAAGAGTATCCAGTGCTTCGACTGCATGGAGCGGTCGTAGCACCACTGGCTGGTCTTCTTCTTCAGCTGCTCGTCGGTGCCGCAGGCGTTGACGCTGCAGTAGATTTTCTTGTCCACAGCCGCCGTGCGTGTCTTAAGGGTGTTGTCGACGGTGGCGATCTGCGCATCGGTTTGCGCGTAGTCGGTCAACTTTGTCTTGGCTGTAGCGATGTAGCTCTTGAGGCTGCTGAGGGCGGCGGCTTTGCTGACCACGCCTTCCCACCACGAGGCAACCTTTTCGGCATATTCTATGCGTGAGGCGAGGGCGTCATAACGGGCCCGGGATTCCGCTGCTGCGGCGATGGCTTCAATCAGCGCTTCGCGGGCGGCGATGAGGGTGGCTTCGTCACCGGCGCCTTCAAGGGCGTCCCGAGCCTGAGCGAGTGCGTTGTTGATCACTGTGGCGGCGCTGTTCTGTATGCCGAGCTCCAGATAGCTCTGCGCTTCCTGCATGCTGATGCGCACCTCTTCGGCCAGACGCTCGGGCGTGACCGGGCCGACGCACTGCAGCGTGAAGTTGTCCACGCAGAGGTAGTTGCCCGTCGGGCGGGAGGTCTTGAGGCCTATGGCCACTTCGCTCTCGGGCGAGAGCACGGCAAAGCTGACGACGTAGTTGTCAGAGGCTGTGATTTCCACTCTGTTGGCGCCGGCATAGAGCCATGCGCCCGTCTGCGGATCGCCCTGATTGATGTTGCTGCCGCTGGACTTCTGCTGTATGTGGAGGGTGGCGGCCGTCAGCTTGTAGTAGCCGACGGGCAGCGCTGCCAGCGTCTGCTCCAGCGAGGCCTCGCCGATGTGTTGCCCGATGGGCACCCAGCTCTCCATGTAGTAGCTGCCCTTCTTGCGCAGGAAGGCGCTGTTGCTCTGCAGGTTCATGCCCGCCACTTTCCATCCGGCGGTGCCGTCGACTTCGAAGGAGGGGTTGACGATGCGGTCGGTGCGGTCGATGGGCTTCTCGTCGCTGGCGTTCTTGACGGCATAGTCGTCGAAGCCCTGCATCAGTTCGTAGTAGGTCGTGGCGATATCTTCCACCGTGGCTTCGCTGTTGTCATGGGCGGCGATGTAGGCGTCGTAGAGCGCCTTCAGTTCCTCGGCGCCGGGGTTGCCTTCCTTGTAGAGGGATTTGTAGCGGTTCAGTATGGTGCGGTGCGGAGGCTTGATGGCCGAGGCTTCCACCTTGACGTAGTCAATGACGGGAGCTGCCGATGCCGACGAGGCGCCGGCGGCAGCAGTGTAGCCGATGCGCAGTTTGCCCGTACGCGCAGCCGGGACGGTGAAGGTGATACGGTCCACCGTCCACTGCTTGCCGGGATACGAGGTGAGCGTGGAGTATACGGGATCGCCCAGGGTGGGGATAAAGGCGAGCATCGAACTGCCGGCCGTCTGGGTCTTGCCGTTGTAGGTGGGCACGGAGATGGTATAGGTGCCCTGCTGCAGCGTGACGGTCTGGCTGTAGCAGAAGGTCTGGCTCCATCCGGTTGAGAGGGCTAGCGCGCCGCCGGTTTCTCCGTTGTAGCCCGCAGCGGGCACTGTAGCGCCGTTGAAGGTGCCTTTGTAGCCGAACTCATAGACGCCCGATACGGTGTAGTCGGCGCTGAGCTCCGAGGTCCAGCAGGGCACCTCGTTGAGCTCCTGAGCCACGTTGCCGCTTTCGGCGGCCGTGTGGTTGTAGTTGCGGTCAAAGCCCGCATTGATCATCACGTAGCGTGTGATGTCGGCGTCGGCAGCAGCCTGCAGGGCGCACATCCAAAGCAGCGACAGCGCTGCAGCCGGGCGGAGCAGATTTCTTTTCATGGCAATATCCTGTTTTCGTTGTTTATTCTATAAGAGGTAGGGGCAGGGGTGCGCTCTCGCGTCCCCAGCGGTCGAGTGCGGTGACGGCCAGATGCAGACCAAAGGCGCGTGCCGTCAGCATGTCGTAGCCGATCTCGGCGCGCCCCGAGGGTTCGTTGCTGTAGACGATGCGCACGATATTGGCGGGATTGTCTGTGTCCACCGGCTCCGTCTCCGATGCGTAGAGCACGTAGCGCGGCGCGCCCTCCACCGTGTAAAGGCCTTCACCGTCCCGATGGCTGCGGGCCGTGAGGATGGGGCGCCCGAGACTATCCGAGGGAGCGTCCGGAAGCGGCGGCAGCAGAGCCGGCGTGCGGTAGTAGTGAGTGCGCAGCCAGGAGCGCAGCCCTTTGACGTTGTCGCTGAGAAACTGCTCGCGGAAATATACAGCGCCTCCCAGACCCATTTGGCGCAGGAAGGAGAGCTCGCGCGTGATTTCCTCCAGCGGCCAGTCCTTCTCTTTGGGCGAGAGGAAGTAGATGCCCATGCCGGGGGCCACGAGGCCTTTCCCTGCGGTGCGCTCCTGCCAGTCGGCGGCGAAGGGGTAGAAGATGTCGCCCTTGAAGTACATCATCGGGCAGAGCAGATCCATCAGTCCGCGGTTGACCCATCCCAGCGCATCCTGACCGACGGCCTCCGACGACCAGCCTTTGGCGCTCTGGCGGGCCAGATCGCCGGCTTTGCCGATGGGCGAGCAGGAGAAGCGCACCCAGGGCTTGAACTGCTTCACGGCCCTGTGGCTTTCCTCCACGATGCGGGTGATGAGCTCGGGCTTCTGGCGCGAACGCTTGAAGCCTTCGGGGTAGCGTATGTAGTCGAAGTGGATGCCGTCCACGTCGTAGCGCGACACGATTTCACGGCAGATGTTGGCGATGAAATGGGCCGTCTCCGCTCTGGTGGGGTCCATGTAGTAGGCGCCGTCGTGGCGCAGCAGCTTCATGGCGCGCACGACTTTGGCGCTCTGCGTCTTGCCCATCGGCAGCGTCACTACCCAGGCGTGCAGCTCCATGCCCCTCTTGTGGCATTCGTCGATGGCGAAGGCCAGCGGGTCGTAGCCCGGATCGCGCCCCTCTTTGCCCGTGAAGCATCCGTCCCAGGGTTCTATGCGCGATGGGTAGATAACGGTGCCGCGCACGCGGGTCTGGAGAAATACGGTGTTGATGCCGTCCTTCTGCAGCTCGTCGAGGATGCTGCGGAGGGCTTTCTTCTGCTCCTCAACGACGCGTGCTCCGGTGCCGCGCGTTTTGGGCCAGTCGAGCCCCCACAGGGTGGTCAGCCACACGCCGCGCAACTCGTGTTTCGGCGCCTCGGGACCGAAAGGAAGTGCCGGCTTGACGCTCTGTGCACGGGCGCAGAGCGAAAAAATGCTTAATAAAGCGAGAATTATCCTTTTCACGTGGACAAAGGTACAATTTTTTTTGTATCTTTGCGCCTAAAATAGGAAATACATCGCAATATAATGGCGAGTTTTGTCATTTCTTTGGTAGTTTTGTTGGCCGGCTACTTTGTCTACGGCACTTTTATTGAAAAAGTGTTCGGGGCGGACGGGCATCGCCCCATGCCTTGCGACACGTTGCGCGACGGTGTGGACTTCACACCGATGCCCACCTGGAAGGTCTACACGGTGCAGTTTCTCAATATTGCCGGCACCGGCCCCATCTTCGGCGCCCTGATGGGCATCCTCTACGGTCCGGCGGCGTTTTTGTGGATAGTGCTGGGCTGCCTCCTGGGTGGTGCGATGCACGACTATATGGCGGGTATGATCAGCATCCGTCGCGGAGGCGCTTCGCTGCCCGAGATCATCGGCGACGAGTTGGGCTCGGCTTCGCGCCTGGTGATGCGCATCGTCTCGCTGGTGCTCATGATTTGCGTGGGTGCTTCGTTCATCATGATTCCCGCCGGACTGATGTCCAGCCTCATGAGCGGCTTCACGGATTCGGCGCTGCTCACCTCCAATCTCTTCTGGACCGTGCTGATGTTTGCTTTCTACCTCTGCGTCACGGTGTTTTCCGTGAGCAAGATCATGGGCAACATTTATCCCGTCTTCGGCGTGGCGCTGCTGGTGATGGCGGTGCTCGTCGGCGTGTGCATCTTCACTGAGCCGGGCTCCGTGCCTTCTCTGGCCGGTGCTTTCAGCGACCACTATCCCGTGAAGGAGGGCGTCACGCCGCTCTTCCCCGGTCTTTTCATCACGATAGCCTGCGGCGCCGTGAGCGGCTTTCATGCCACGCAGTCGCCCATGATGGCGCGCTGCATCAAGAATGAACGTTATGGCCTGCGTTGTTTCTATGGGGCTATGGTCACCGAGGGCGTCGTGGCCCTCATCTGGGCTGCGGCTTCCATCAAGTACGCCGGCTCTTATCAGCACCTCTATGACCTCATGTCGCTGGGCGGCACACAAAAGGTCAATCCCGCCGTTGTCGTCGATATAATGTGCCGCGACTGGCTCGGCACCGCCGGCCTCGTGCTCGCCGTCCTGGGCATCGTGGCTGCGCCCATCTCCACCGGCGGCAGCGCCTTTCGCGCCGCGCGCCTCATTTTTGCTGATTTCACCGGCTACGGGCAGCGCACCGTCGTGCGCCGCGTGGCGCTCTCCCTGCCGCTCTTCCTCCTGGCCGTTGTGATGCTCAACGTGTCGAGCTTCAAGGTGCTGTGGCTCTATGTGAGCTGGTTCAACCAGGTGCTCGCCACCTTCACCTTCTTCACCATTGCCCATTTCCTGCGCCACCGCAGCGACGGCAGCGGCATCTGCCCGCGTTGGTCGTGGCTGCTGGCTTTCTTCCCGGCGGTGTTCATGTGTAGCGTGAGCGCCTGCTTCATCCTCATCGATGTGGACAACGGCTTCGGTCTGCCGCATCTCTGGGGCTACGTCATCGGCGGTCTGATCACTCTGATGATGACGGCCTTGTTTCTTAAATATCAGTTCAAGTCATGATAACATTTTCCGTTGCTCTCGTCTGCCTCCTTCTGGGCTACTTCTTCTACGGAGCGGTGGTGGAGCGCGTCTTCAAGCCAGACGCCTCTGCCGAAATGCCCTGCTACACCCGTCAGGACGGTGTGGACTATATGCCGCTGCCGCTCTGGCGCGTCATTCTCATCCAGTTTCTCAACATTGCCGGTACGGGCCCCATCTTCGGCGCCATCATGGGCATCCTCTTCGGCCCGATGGCTTATCTTTGGATTGTCTTCGGCTGCATCTTCGCCGGTGCGGTGCACGACTATCTCTGCGGCATGATCAGCGTGCGCAAGCAGGGACTCTCGCTGCCCGAACTGGTGGGCGACGAGCTGGGCTCCGGCATGCGCCGTTTCATGAGTGTCTTCTCGTTGGTGCTGCTGGTGGGTGTGGGTGCGGTCTTTGTGATTACGCCGGCGGCGCTGCTCGACCGCCTCGTGCCCTCGCAGGGCTGGTGGTTCTCCACCCAGTTCTGGATCGCGGTGATTTTCCTCTACTATGTGCTGGCCACGCTGCTCCCCATCGACAAGCTCATCGGGCGCTTCTATCCCGTCTTCGGTCTGGCGCTGCTGCTGATGGCCGTCGGGGTGAGCTACGGTATCTTCACGCAGGCGGGTCATGTGCCCGAGCTCACCGATGGTCTCTTGGCCAACCATCATCCGCGCAACTTCCATCCTCTGATGTTGCCTGTCTTCCCCATGGTGTGCGTCACCATCGCCTGCGGCGCCATCAGCGGATTCCACGCCACGCAGTCGCCCCTGATGGCGCGCTGCCTCACCAATGAGTGCTACGGCCGCCCCGTCTTCTACGGCGCCATGATTCTTGAGGGCGTCGTGGCCCTTGTGTGGGCTTCGGCCGCCATCAAGTATGCCGACTCGCTGCCCGGCGAGGGCACGCCCTACTTCAAGCTCATGAGTCTGGGCAGCCCCACCATCGTCGTGCGCGACATCTGCACCAGCTGGATGGGTGTCGTTGGCTCCGTGCTGGCCATTCTCGGCGTGGTGGCTGCGCCCATCACCAGCGGCGACACCGCCTTCCGCAGCGCGCGTCTCATCACGGCCGACTTCCTCCACATGAAGCAGGATGTTCTCTGGAAGCGCCTTGTGCTCTCGCTGCCGCTCTTTGCGGTGGCCCTGTGGCTGATGAACATCGATTTCGCCGTGCTCTGGCGCTATTTCGCCTGGACCAATCAGACGATGGCCACCGTGATGCTGTGGACTGCCGCCCTGTGGCTGCGCCGTCAGGGCAAGTGCTACTGGATTGCGCTCGTGCCGGCCGTCTTCATGACGGCGGTCTCCGTGCTCTACATTCTGGTGGCGCCCGAAGGCTTCCATCTCCGATTCTTATATCAATTCCTATTTTAATACAACACTATGAAAAAAGTTCTTTTTGCAATGCTTCTGGTGTTGGCTTCGGTGAATGCCAACGCCCAGTTTGAGAAAGGCACGCAGTACGGCAACACCTTCCTCTCCGGCCTCGGCATCGGCTACAACGGTACGGACAAGTTCAACTTCGGTTTCGGCGGCGACTACGGCTACTTCATCCAGGACAACTGGATGCTGCGCGGCGGTGCAGCTTATCAGCACGTGGACGAGTACAACGCCTTCAAGCTCAATTTGGGCGCCCGTTACTATTTTAAGAAGTACGGCATCTTCACCGGTCTGGGCCTGCAGTACGAGCACAAGGGTAAGCCCTATAACTGGTTCCAGTTTGTTCCCGAGGTGGGCTATTGCTTCTACCTGAACCATTACATCAGCATCGAGCCTTCTGTCTATGGCGACCTCTGCTGCAACGACTGGAGCAACGGCAGCGGTTTCGGCCTCAAGGTGGGCGTTGCCGTTTATTGGTAAGGGCTAAAAGGTAAAGCCGACGCTGGCTTTGCCGCTCCAGTCGAAATACGTCGTCGTGACCGGGTCGTAGTTGCTGCGGAAGTAGTGCACCTGTCCCGAGGCCATGAAATACCAGTCCTTGAGCCAGTAGCACACGGCTGCCTTGACGTCTGCATTCAGCTTCACCCGGCCGCCGTGCGACTTCTCTCCCTGGTCCACGAGGTAGATATATTGACTCTTGTCCGCCACGCTTCCTCCCACCTTGGTGTCATATTCGTGCACCGTGAGGCGGTTGAGCAGCGTGAGCACGGGCATCGCCGTGAGGTTGATCACCCAGCCGCGCGCCGGCACCCAGTTGTAGGTGTAGCCCGCTCCGATGCTGCCCTGATACGCCTTGAGGGTCGTGATGTTTCTCGTCAACAGCAGCATTGCCCCTACATTGCTGTCCGGGTTGAGGGGCGCTGCTATGTTAAGGTTCGGGTCGTATTTCTGATAATAGAACATCAGACCGACGATTGGCGAGCCCGCCGAGCGCAGCTGTAGGGTGGACTGGCTGTAGGCCGCCGCGTGGCTGAATTTCTTTCTGTTGAAGATGTAGTATCCGTCTATGACCAGTGCGGTGATGGTCATCGGATTGGGCATGAAGTATTCGCGTTCGCTGAGCCGGTCGTCGTGCACCGGTTCGCCGGCCATCGTCATGTTTTCTATGCCGAAAAGGGGCGTGTCGTGCTTGAAGCGGTAGAAGCGGGCGTTGAGCCCGTAGGCCCGTGAGGCGATGCCGACGGAGATGTTGGTGCCTTCGTTGCCGGTCAGCGACAGGGAGTAGCCGAAGCCGAAGCCTCTGTATCCGGCCCAGAGTCCCATTGATGTGGTCGCCTTTTGGCGTATCTTCATATACATCTCATAGTCTATGGGGACCTGGGACTGGTCTTTGTCCGTAGCTCTTATGGTGAGTCGCATCTGGTCCACGTTGGTGTTGTAGGATATGGACCATTTCTTTCGGGGCAGCCCCACGTATGTGGTGTCGACGCCCCTCAAGGCGGAGGAGTCGAGGCGGTGTTTGAGCTTCTTGAAGAAGTCCTTGGCCGAGGCTTCCGCACAGAGTGGCAGACACGCTGCCGCCACGATGAGAATAAGGCGTATAATCCTGTGCTGCATCATTTTCGGCTGCAAAGGTACGGATTAAAGTTGAAAGTTTGGAGTTTAACGCTTAGAGTTTAGTGGTAATCTTTCCACTTTTTACTTTTCACACTTTACTCTTTGCTCAAAGTTTCTCCTTGAGATAGCGGCCCGTGTAGCTGCCTTCGGTGGCGGCGACGGCCTCCGGCGTGCCGGCCACCACGAGGTTGCCGCCAGCACGGCCGCCCTCCGGACCCAGGTCGATGACCCAGTCGGCCGTCTTGATGACGTCCATGTTGTGCTCGATGATGAGGATGGTGTGGCCCCGCTGTATCAGCGCCTCGAAGCTCTCCAGGAGGCGCTTGATGTCGTGGTGGTGGAGGCCCGTCGTGGGCTCGTCGAAGATGAACACCGTGGGCTCGCTCTTCTCCAGACCCAGATAGTAGGCCAGCTTGACGCGCTGGTTTTCACCGCCCGAGAGGGTGGAGGAGCTCTGGCCCAGCTTGATGTAGCCCAAACCCACATCCTGCAGCGGCTTGAGCAGGCGCACAATCTTCTTCTGGCCGTGCTCCGTGAAGAACTCCATGGCCTGGTTGATGGTCATATTGAGCACGTCGTAGACGTTCTTCCCTTCGTAGCGCACCTCCAGCACATCGGGCTTGAAGCGCTTGCCGTGGCACGACTCGCACTCGAGCACGAGGTCGGCCATAAACTGCATCTCCACCGTCACGGTGCCTTCGCCCTTGCACTCCTCGCAGCGGCCGCCCTCGGCGTTGAAGGAGAAATGCGCCGGCGTGAACTCCATCTGCTGCGCCAGAGGCTGCGAGGCAAAGAGGCGACGGATCTCGTCCCAGGCCTTCACGTAGGTGACGGGGTTGGAGCGCGTGCTCTTGCCGATGGGGTTCTGGTCGACAAACTCCACAAAGCCCACGCTGCGCAGATCGCCCGAGAGCTCCTTGAACTCGCCCGGGCGGTCGGCCACCAGGTCGAGCTGGCGCCGCATGGCGTTGTAGAAGATGTCGCGCACGAGGCTCGACTTGCCGCTGCCCGAGACGCCGGTGACGCAGGTCATCACGTTAAGCGGGATGCGCACGTCGAGGCCCTTGAGGTTGTTGGCGCGGGCGCCGCGTATCTCGATGAAGCGGTTCCAGGGGCGACGGCTCTCGGGCACGGGAATCTCGTCGAGGCCCGCGAGGAAGTCCAGCGTGTGGGAGGTGAGGCCCGATGAAACGGCCGTTTTCTTTGTTTTGGACACCTTCGGCGTGCCCTCATAAACCACCCGGCCGCCCAGGCGTCCGGCTTCGGGGCCGATGTCGATGACCCAGTCGGCCGAGCGTATGATGTCTTCGTCGTGCTCCACCACCACCACGGTGTTGCCCAGGTCGCGCAGCGCTTTGAGCACGTTGATGAGGCGCTCGGTGTCGCGGCTGTGGAGGCCGATGGAGGGCTCGTCGAGGATGTAGAGCGAACCCACCAGGGCGCTGCCCAGCGAGGAGGCCAGGTTGATGCGCTGGCTCTCGCCGCCGGAGAGGCTGTTGGAGAGGCGCGAGAGGGTGAGGTAGGGCAGGCCCACCTCGATGAGGAACTCCAGGCGCGAGGTGATCTCCGTGAGCAGACGCTCGCCGATCTCGCGCTCGGTGGGGGTGAGCTCCAGCTGCTGGAACCAGTCGAGCAGGGCGCTGACGGGCATGTCGACCAGCTCGGTGATGGCGCGTCCGCCGATCTTCACGTAGGTGGCCTCGCGACGCAGGCGTGTGCCGCGACAGACGGGGCACACCGTCTTGCCGCGATAGCGGGCCAGCATGACGCGGTTCTGTATCTTATACTGTCCCTGACGCAGGTTCTCGAAGAAGGCGTCGATGGACACCAGCCCCCATTCCTTCTCCTCGGGCGAGAGGGTCCAGGAGACCTTCTCGGAGGGTTTGCCGTGCCAGAGCCAGTCCTTCTCGGCCTGAGTGAGCTGATAGTAAGGCTTGTGGATGGGGAAGCCGCGATCGGCGTTGAAGCGGATGAACCAGTCCTTCCATTCGCCCAGTTTCTCGCCGCGCCAGCACATCACGGCGCCGTCGTAAACGCTGCGTGAGGTGTCGGGCACCACGAGGCTCTCGTCAATGCCGATGATGCGGCCGTAGCCCTCACACTCGGGGCAGGCGCCCAGAGGGGAGTTGAAGGCGAAGAGCTGGTCGGAAGGTTCCTGAAAAGTGATGCCGTCAGCCTCGAAGCGTGTGGAGAAGGTGTGGGTGATGCCCGAAGGCATGATGCGCACCATCATCTCGCCGCCGCCCTCGTAGAGCGCCGTCTCCACCGAATCGGTGAGGCGCGAGATGGCGTCCTTAGCGCTCGACACCGTGAGGCGGTCCACCACCAGCAGGATGTCGTCGCCCTCAAGCTCGAAGCGCTGGAAGCCCTGAGCCTTGAGCGTCTCCACATTGGACTTGGGGCGGCACATCACCATGAAGCGCGTGCCCTCGCTGTATTGCGCCAGACAGCGGATGACGTCCTCCACGCCCTGCTTCTTCACCTCTTCTCCGGAGACGGGGCTGAAGGTGCGGCCGATGCGGGCGTAGAGCAGACGCAGGTATTCGTAGATCTCGGTGGTGGTGCCCACCGTGCTGCGCGGATTGCGCGAGGAGACCTTCTGCTCGATGGCGATGGCGGGCGGGATGCCCGTGATGCTGTCGCACTCGGGCTTCTGCATGCGCCCCAAAAACTGGCGCGCATAGGCCGAGAGGCTCTCCACGTAGCGGCGCTGGCCCTCGGCGTAGAGGGTGTCGAAGGCCAGAGACGACTTACCGCTGCCCGAGAGACCCGTGATGACGACAAACTTGCCGCGAGGAATCTCTACGGTGATATCCTTGAGATTGTTGACCCGGGCGCCCCGGATGACGATGGTATCGCTCTGACTCATATGGCGGGATTAAAACTTCACTTTGACAGGCTTCGATTCGTTGCCCAAACGGTCCACCGCAGTGACGCAGAAGACGGTGCGGTCGGCCACTTCGGCGGGCAGCACCCAATAGGGCTGCGCCGTGACGGATACAGGTGCGGCACTCTTTACATCGACACGTTCGCCCGGCGCGAAGCGATAGACGGCGTAGCGGACGGCTTCGTCCATAGGCTTTCGGGCTTTGGGCGCCGTCCACATGAGGGCCGGGCCGTCGCTGGTGGCAACGATGGCGGGCTTGCGCACCTTCTTGGGCGCCTTGCGGTCGATCCAAGGCATGAGGGGCTGCAGGGCCGGAGTGCTGTGGTAGACGGTGCGCAGCATCGTGCCGTAGCCGCCGGGATTGTCGCAGACGGCTTTGGCGTACCACTGGCACGAACCGTCGACGGCGGGCAGCGTGCGTTGCAGCTGATATTTGGCCGGCATCTGGTGTTGGGCCGGACGCTGGCGGTCGGGGAACTTCACCGTGCGCTCCACATCCTGTCCGATGAAGAGCAGACAGGGATGCGGCGCCTGCAGGTCGCGATGGACGGTGCTCCACCAGCGGATGAGCGTCTCGTAGTCGGCGGCCTTGTTGCCGATCTCCCAATAAATCTGCGGGATGTTGTAGTCCATCCAGCCGCGCTCCATCCAAAGGAGGACGTCGGCGTAGAGATCGTCGTAGTTCTGCAGACCGTTAGTGGCGCTGCCGGGAATCTGCGAAGAGCGGGTCTTGAGGTTGTGATAGATGCCGAAGGGCGACACGCCGAACTTCACCCAGGGCTTCTCCGCCTTGATCTCGTCATTGAGGCGCTCGATGAAGCGGTTGACGTGGGCGCGGCGGCGGTCGCCCGCATCCTGTCCGGGACGGGCAAGCGCCTCGTAGTCGTTCATGGCCACGCCGGCTGTGGGGTAGGGATAGAAGTAGTCGTCGATGTGGATGCCGTCCACGTCGTAGCGACGCACGATGTCGCGGGCCACCTGGCAGATGAAGGCCTGATTCTCCTCATAGGCGGGGTCGAAGATGATGAGCCCGTCGTAGCGGAAGCAGCGCTCGGGGTGCTGCATGAAATAGTGGTTGGAGGCCAAAGCTGTGGTGCCTTTGGTCTTGGCGCGGAAGGGATTGATCCAGGCGTGGAGCTCCATAGCCCGCTTGTGGCACTCGTCCACCATCCAGGCCAGAGGGTCCCAATAGGGCGAAGGGGCCAGGCCCTGCTGTCCCGTGAGGTAGCGGCTCCAGGGTTCGTAGGGGCTCTCGTAGAGCGCATCGCCCTCGGCTCTCACCTGAAACATGATGGCGTTGATGCCGCAGCGCTGCAGCTCGTCGAGCTGGGAGGATAGGATACTCTGCATGCGGTCCCGGCCGAGACCCTGCCACTGGCCGTTGACACACTGAATCCACGCCCCGCGAAACTCACGCTTGGGATTTTGGGCAAAAACCGCCGTTACGGCCATTATTGCAAGCAGAATAGGTATAAATCTTCTCATAATGTCGCAAAGTTACAAAAAAAATAATTAATCAAAATGAAAAGCTGATTTTTAATTTGCAGATAAAAGAAAAAGTTGTATATTTGCAGCGTCTTCACATCGAAAAACATAAATGTCTAACCCTATAAATCTTAAAAGAAAATGAAAAAACTTGTTTTAATGGCTGTGGCACTTGTGATGGCGCTTACGGCTAATGCACAGAACGCTTCTGTGGTGATGTTCGGAAAACCGCAGTTTGCCATTCCCGGCGGCAAGGAAGGCAAGAACTATGCCATCATTATCGAATCGGACAAGAACGTTCGCACTCAGGTGGACGCGATGACTTCGCTCCTGCGCAAATATAAGATTGTGGATGAAGTCAATCTTGACGAGATAGATGATAAGACCTCAGAATTCACTGTGCCGTTTGTTATACGTCAGGCCGTTGAGGGGTGCAAGGGTATGATGAATGCCCCGTATGCTGCAGCACCTTTGAGGCTGTACGGCGAACTTCGTTTCGAATTTCATGACAACGGCAAGATGATGCTCGTGGTGCAGAACCTTAGTCCCAATCTGTTTATTGTGACCGTACCCGAAAAGGAATTATCTAAAAGTTCGGACGCCGTACAGACGTTTCTGGGCGAATGTCGCGCAGCAGCTTCACCCAAATGGATGACCAAGTTGTTGGCTTGGGCCAATGTTGGCATCGATAAAATGGATGACTTCATGGCGCAGTTGGACGAATATTTTGCCGATCTTGACTCGAAATTCGCAAACTACGCAGCCATAGAGGCCGAAGGTAACGGCAAATGGATGTCCCCCGAACAACATGTAGAGTATCTTTCCACAGCAGGTGGTCCTTATGCCAAACATGGGGCAACAGCCTTACAGAAATATATTGACGAGGGCCGTATGCCGGGCGTGCCTCAAGACCGTTGGGAAAAGAGCATACGTCCCGTGTTGGATCGCCTGTTTGTGGCCTCTAACCAAGGCATGGGCGGCACTATCGTCGGCGTTGCAGAGGACGGAAAGGAAACTTGGACGTCGGTTGAGGGCAAAGTGCTGCCTACGGATCCCAAGTTGCGTCAGAAGTACGAAAAGAAGGGTAAGACCTATCTTGACTACGTAAGCGAATAAAAACACGGAATCTGAATTATTATGATGCGCGTTTGTCTTCGAACGGTGCTTCGCCTTGTCTGCGTAGCGGTTCTGCTGTGTGGTGTCGCTACGGGAGTGGATGCACAGAGTTTTGCCTCGCTTCGCCGCTCTACGGGAAAGAGTAGTGTATATTCTGCCGTAGAGCAGTCGCTGGCCAACAACAGGGTGGCGTCCGGTGTCTGTCAAGCCATCCAGACAGGCGATATCGAAGCGCCGTTCGAAGGCAAAACGCCCATTTATCTGGTGATGGACCGCATCGCCACGCACCCCAAGACAGAGTGTCAGGCGGCGGAAGAACTGCTCTCCTGTTTTCTTGCCCGTAAGGGATTCGACATCAATCAGCGCTACAACACATTGTTGCCTCCTATGGCCTATCTCATACGTACCAACAAGGCTTATTTGGGCGGTCATTTCAGCACCGATTATATTTCCGACAATGTGCTGCGTATGCTCATTGAAGCAGGGGCCCGAGTGAATACCTATGACGAAGAGGGTTCTTCGCTAATGACTCTTGCACAGGAGACCAACAACAGTTATTTACAGAACTATTTCGTCTCACAGGGTATTGATTTGCGCCACAAAGACAAGGAAGGTGTGGACGATGTCTATAAACTTATCGCTGATGGCAACCTGCCGATTCTCAAGCGCGTGCTGGAGGATGGCACGGTGAAAATTGACATCCATACGTTGAAGAATGATCCCAAGGATTTCGCCCAATATTCAGAAATGTATGACTACTTGGCGCACCATTGTGCAAATGGGGCATCGACATACGATGATATTGTGACGTTTCGCGACAGATTCAGCGATCGTCGTGCCCTTGTGCAGCAGAAATACGAAACCTTGGCTCGGAGCGAAACGGCGGCGGCGTCAGACTTTAAAGCCATACAAAGGGTGAGGGGACGCTATCCGGATTTGACAGAAATCACAGAATCCAAACGCCTGAAAATTTACCGCGAACACGTGAAACGTTTGGAGTCAGCCAACAAAAACGCTCAGGCAGCAGCTGCGGCCATGAATTATTACTATAGTTTTGGCGATGACCAAGAGTGTGTTGACGATTTTGTCAAATTTTATGAGGGTGAGACTCAGTACGACCCCGACAGCCGAATGACGATAGCTAAAGAAACTCAGAAATTCCACTACGTGTGTCATGCATTGACAGACGGGTTTGAACGCTATTATAAAAAACCAAATTATTCCGGCATGGAACCCTGGTGGTATGGTGGAGATGCGGATGTGCAAAAATTAAATAAAGCGGAATCCATCCTTGACCCCAACAACAAATATGGTTTCGGAGACTTTTACAAGCAGGTGCCTCCGTTGTTGGAACGGCGTCGTGCAGAACAAAGAGAACATGAAGCAAGGCAGCGGTCCTATTTCGCTGAAGCGATGGCTGAGTATGAGGCATGGACGAGGTCTGTCAGAGAGAAAGCCATGGCAGATATGCGGGAGCAGGAGCGCGAACGTGCCGTTGCGGCAGACCCCAATGTGAGCCTTTCTTCCATTGGCATCACCTATGAGACATCCAAATGGACAACGTATTACGAATTGGGAGACATCGTGTTTCAGGTAAAAGACTACGAAAAGAAGCATTATATGGATGTGAAATATTCTGACGGCACAAAGGGCTATATCATTAAAGAGCCGGACGTGAATGCATATCTGCCCAGTGGCGGCGTCAATATTCTGTCAAGCAACGATAGATATTCGACCCTCTCGGATGCTATTGCTGCAGAATATTTTTTCAAAAAATACAAATCGAGAAGAACCAAAGGACTGAGGTGAGGGACGTTTGTGCTGTCTGTTCCATCGCATATCGGGCGGAATAGAGGAGATAGCACCAAAAAAACGGAGTGATTTTTGCAGAGTTCATATCTTTTTTGTATCTTTGCGCTCGGAATATAGTGTAAAGTAACAAAAAAGATGGAAACATTGAACAACCGATATGTCGCTGTCAGCTACAGGCTCACGGCGCGCGAAGGCGAGCAGGAAGCCGTCATCGAGGAAACCAAAGAGGACGAGCCCTTCTGCTTCGTGAGCGCCGTAGGCATGACGCTGGACGAATTCGAGCAGCAGGTGGTAGACCACGCCGAGGGAGAGACCTTCTCCTTCACGCTCAACCGTCCCGGTGTGAACTTCACGCTGACCTTCGACGGGCAGGTGTTGGAAAACCGTCCGGCAGCGCCCGACGAGATTCAGGAGGCCATCCGTCTGGTGACGCAGGCCCAGCAGGGCGGCTGCGGCGGCTGTGGCGGAGGAGGCTGCGGCGGCTGCGGTGGTTGCGGCAGCGAGGGCAGCTGCGACAAAGAGGCTTGTGAGAAGGGCGGCTGCGAAGGTGGCTGTTGCGACAGATAAATCCCCAAAGCAATGAACACCTTCGGCACCATATTCAGGCTGACGACCTTCGGCGAAAGTCACGGCGAGGCCATAGGCGGCGTGATCGACGGCATGCCTGCGCGCATCGCTGTGGATATGGACTTCATCCAGGCGCAGCTGGACCGCAGACGTCCCGGGCAGAGTAATCTGACGACCTCGCGCAAGGAGGGCGACCGCGTGGAGATTCTCTCCGGCGTGTTCGAAGGACGGACGACGGGGCAGCCCATCGGCTTCATCGTGCGCAACGAGAACCAGCGCTCTGGCGACTACGACAACATGCGCGATGTGTTCCGCCCCTCGCACGCCGACTACACCTATCAGCAGAAATGGGGCATACGCGACCACAGAGGCGGCGGGCGCAGCAGTGCGCGCGAGACGATCAGCCGTGTGGTGGGCGGCGCCTTTGCAATGCTCTGTCTGAGGGAGATGGGCATCACGGTGGAGGCTTACACCTCGCAAGTGGGCCCCATTGTGCTGGAGGGCGACTACAAGGACTACGACCTCGCACGTCGCGAGGAGAACGCCGTGCGCTGTCCCGACGGGGAGACGGCCAGAAGGATGGCCGACCTCATCCTGGAGGTGCAGAAGGAGGGCGACACCGTGGGCGGCGTGATTTCGTGCGTCGTCAAGGGATTGCCCGTAGGTTTGGGCGAGCCCGCTTTCGGCAAGCTGCACGCCCGTTTGGGTGCCGCCATGCTGAGCATCAACGCCGTCAAAGGTTTCGAATACGGCAGAGGCTTCGCCGGAGCGGGAGAGCGTGGCAGCGAGCAGAACGACCTCTTCGAGCCCGCTCCGGGCGGCGGCGTCACCGTCGCCACCAACCGCAGCGGCGGCATACAGGGCGGCATCTCCAACGGACAGGATGTTTATTTCCGCGTGGCCTTCAAGCCCGTAGCCACCCTTTTGCGCGAGCAGGAGACGGTGGACATAAAGGGAGAGAAGACCGTGCTCAAGGCGCGCGGCAGGCACGACGCCTGCGTGCTGCCCAGAGCCGTGCCCGTGGTGGAGGCGATGGCCGCAATGACAATCATGGATAACGTTTTACAGAACAAAATATGGCAGAACTGAGTGAACAGGAAATAGTGCGCAGGAACAACCTGCAACAGATGCGTGAGTTGGGTATCGATCCCTATCCCGCAGCGGAGTATCCCACCAACGCTTTCAGCACCGACATCAAGGAAAACTTTGAGGAGGGCAAGGAGGTGTGCATCGCCGGCCGCATGATGTCGCGCCGCGTGATGGGCAAGGCTTCTTTTATCCAGCTGATGGACTCCAAAGGCCGCATCCAGGTCTATGTGACGCGCGATGCTCTGGCCGACGAGAGTCAGGAGGACGACGAGAAGAAGAATCTCTTCTACAACCGCGTCTTCAAGAAGCTGCTCGACTTGGGCGACTTCGTCGGCGTGAAGGGCTATGAGTTCCGCACCCAGACGGGCGAAATCAGCGTGCACTGCACCGAGCTCACCGTGCTGGCCAAGAGTCTGCGTCCGCTGCCTGTGGTGAAGACCGACTCGGAGGGCAACGTCTACGACGCCTTCAACGACCCCGAGTTGCGTTTCCGTCAGCGCTACGTGGACCTCATCGTGAACGACGGCGTGAAGGAGACCTTCCTCAAGCGCACCAAGGTCATCAAGACGCTGCGCGAGTGTCTCGACGAGGCCGGATACACGGAGGTGGAGACCCCCATCCTGCAGAGCATTCCCGGCGGCGCTTCAGCCCGTCCCTTCGTCACTCACCACAACACCCTCGACATCGACCTCTATTGCCGCATCGCCACGGAGCTCTACCTCAAGCGCCTTATCGTGGGCGGCTTCGAGGGCGTCTACGAGATCGGCAAGAACTTCCGCAACGAGGGTATGGACAAAAACCACAACCCGGAGTTCACCTGCATGGAGCTCTATGTGCAATACAAAGACTACAACTGGATGATGTCGTTCACCGAAAAGGTGCTGGAGCGCATCTGCGTGGCCGTCAACGGCAAGCCCGAGACGGAGATCGACGGCAAGGTGATCAGCTTCAAGGCGCCCTTCCGCCGTCTGCCCATCCTGGAGGCCATTAAAGAGAAGACCGGCTACGACCTCGAAGGCATGTCGGAGGACGAGCTCAGGGAGACCGCCAAGAAGTGCGGCGTGGAAGTGGACAAGACGATGGGGCGCGGCAAGCTCATCGACGAGATCTTCGGCGAGACCTGCGAGGGCACCTTCATCCAGCCCACCTTCATCACCGACTATCCCGTGGAGATGTCGCCCCTGACGAAGATGCACCGTTCGAAGCCCGGGCTCACGGAGCGTTTCGAACTGATGGTCAACGGCAAGGAGCTGGCCAACGCCTACTCCGAGCTCAACGACCCCATCGACCAGGAGGAGCGCTTCAAGGAGCAGATGCGACTGGCCGACAAGGGCGACGACGAGGCGATGATCATCGATCAGGACTTCCTGCGCGCCCTGCAGTACGGCATGCCCCCCACTTCGGGCATCGGCATCGGCATCGACCGTCTGGTGATGCTCATGACGGGCAAGCCCTACATCCAGGAGGTGCTCTTCTTCCCGCAGATGAAGCCCGAGGTGAAGTAACAAACGACATACGCTAACCCTGTAAAAACACATATACAGACAAGAGATGATAGGTAAGATAGCAGTGTTGGGAGGCGGCTCGTGGGCCACCGCGATCGCCAAGATTCTTCTGGAGAAGAATGACCACATCTGGTGGTATCTGCGCCGCGACGACCGCATCGAGGACTTCAAGCGCCTCGGCCACAATCCGGCCTACCTCACCAGCGTGCATTTCGACACGAGCCGCATCACCTTCTCCTCCGACATCAACGCGACGGTGGAGGCCTGCGACACGCTGGTCTTCGTCACGCCCTCGCCCTATCTCAAGGGCCACCTCAAGAAGCTGAAGGTGCGTCTGAGAGACAAGTTCCTGGTGACGGCCATCAAGGGTATTGTGCCCGACGAGAACCTGATCTGCTCGGAATACTTCCACCAGATCTACAACGTGCCCGACGAGCAGCTCGCCGTCATCGGCGGTCCCTCGCACGCGGAGGAGGTGGCGCTGGGACGTCTGACCTACCTCACCGTGGGCTGTGCCGACGAGCAGAGAGCTCAGGAGTTTGCCGACGTCATCTCGTCGGACTACGTGCTGACGAAGACCTCGCAGGATGTGGTGGGCATCGAATACGGCAGCGTGTTGAAGAACGTCTATGCCATCGCCGCAGGCATCTGTCACGGACTCAAGTTCGGCGACAACTTCCAGGCGGTGCTCATCGCCAACGCTGCGCAGGAGATGAAGCGCTTCCTCTCCACCGTGCACCCCATCGACCGCGACATCTTCGACAGCGTCTATGCCGGCGACCTGCTGGTGACGGGCTACTCCAACTTCTCCCGCAACCGTGTTTTCGGCACGATGATCGGCGCCGGATATTCCGTGAAGTCGGCCCAGCTCGAGATGGAGATGATCGCCGAGGGTTATTTCGGCACGAAGTGTATGAAGGAGCTCAATCAGAGCCTGCACGTCAACATGCCCATCCTCGACGCGATGTACAACATCCTCTATGAGCACATCTCGCCCAATATCGAAATCAAACTTTTAAGTGAATCATTCAGATAAACAAAATAAATCAAAAAGACTATGCTAACACTTGATCTTTCCAAGGCAACCCAGTTTCTGGCTGCCGACGCAATGAAGAAGTTCGAGGCTCCTGTGGCCGAGGCCCAGAAGGCTCTGGAAGAGTGCACCTGCGAGGGCAACGACTTTTTGGGCTGGATGCACCTGCCCTCGAGCATCACCCCCGAATTCATCGCCGAAATCAACGCTACGGCCAAGACGCTCCAGCAGGAGTGCGACGCCGTTGTGGTGGCCGGCATCGGCGGCAGCTATCTGGGCGCCCGCATGGTGATCGACGCCCTGAGCAACTCCTTCGGCTGGCTGCAGGCTTCGAAATATCCCCGTATCCTCTTCGCCGGCAACAACATCGGCGAGGACTATCTGAGCGAGCTCATCGCCTACCTCAAGACCGTGCGCTTCGGCATCATCAACATCTCCAAGAGCGGCACGACCACCGAGACGGCCATCACCTTCCGTCTGCTCAAGACCATGTGTGAGCAGCAGCGCGGCAAGGACGTTGCCAAGAAGGTCATCGTGGCTGTCACCGACGCCAAGAAGGGCGCCGCCCGCACGACGGCCGACAAGGAGGGCTACAAGTCGTTCGTCATCCCCGACAACGTGGGCGGTCGCTTCTCCGTGCTCACTCCCGTAGGCCTTCTGCCCATCGCCGTAGCCGGCTTCGACATCACCGCTCTGGTGAAGGGCGCTCAGGATATGGAGCGCACGTGCGGCATCAACACCCCTTACGCCGAGAACCCCGCAGCTCAGTATGCCGCCTGCCGCAACGCCCTCTACGCTGCCGGCAAGAAGATTGAGATTCTGGCCAACTACCAGCCCAAGCTCCACAACCTGGGCGAATGGTGGAAGCAGCTCTACGGCGAGAGCGAGGGCAAGGACGGCAAGGGCATCTTCCCCGCATCCGTCGATCTCACCACCGACCTGCACTCGATGGGCCAGTGGATTCAGGACGGCGAGCGCACCATCTTCGAGACGGTGGTTTCCGTAGCCGCTCCCAACAGCAAGCTGGAGGTGCCCTCCGACGCCGAGAACCTCGACGGCCTCAACTTCCTGGCCGGCAAGCGCATCGACCAGGTCAACAAGATGGCTGAACTCGGCACCCAGCTGGCCCACGTGGACGGCGGTGTGCCCAACCTCAAGCTGACCGTTGACAAGCTCGACGAGTACCACATCGGCGCCCTCATCTACTTCTTCGAGAAGGGCTGCGGCATCAGCGGTCTGCTGCTCAAGGTGAACCCCTTCAACCAGCCCGGTGTGGAGGCCTACAAGAAGAATATGTTCGCCCTCTTGGGCAAACCCGGTTACGAGAAAGAGACCGAGGCCATCAAGGCCCGCCTGTAAATGACCGGCAGCCATACGAAAAAGAAAGAAAAGATCACTCCGCTCCGTGCCGTCCTCTTCGACATGGACGGAGTGCTCTATGACTCTATGCCCATGCACGCAGAAGCCTGGGTGCAGGCCATGCATCGTCACGGACTCTCGATGACCGACGAGCAGGTCTATATGAACGAAGGCCGCACGGGCGAAGGCACCATCGACATCTTCACTCTGGAGCAATGGGGCCGCGAGGCTACCGCCGAAGAGGTAGAGGCCATCTACCGCACGAAGAGCGACATCTTCAACGAGATGGACGAAGTGCCCCCGATGCCCGGCGCCGACGAGGTGCTGGCCGAGGTGAAGGGACAGGGCCTGCTGCCCGTCATCGTCACCGGCAGCGGACAGCGTTCGCTCCTGGAGCGACTCGATCGCACCTATCCCGGATATTTCTGCAGTGAGCGCATGGTGACGGCCTACGATGTCACCAGAGGCAAGCCCAATCCGGAGCCCTATCTCAAAGGGCTGGAGAAAGCGGGAGCGGCGCTCGGAAGGGCGCATGCCCTGAAGCCCGCCGAAGCGCTCGTCGTGGAGAACGCGCCTTTGGGCGTGCAGGCCGGAAAAGCCGCCGGCATCCGCGTGATGGCGGTCAACACGGGACCTCTGCCCGACAGCGTGCTGCTCGAGGCCGGCGCCGACTGGGTGCTGCCCGACATGCCCGCTCTGGCGGCGTGGTTTAAAAACAACGAACTATGAAAAAGACCTTAAATTATTTCCTGATGCTGGCGCTGCTCTCAGTGGTGTGCGTGAGCTGTAAAAACAAACAAGACAACAGCGAGGCCTCTGTGGCTTCCGTCTCCGAGGAGGCGCCGCTGCCTACGGGCAAGACGCTGCCGCTCGTCATCGACCGCAAGACGAAGGCCGACGGACACAACTATCACTACATCATCAATCGCGAGCCGAACGACATCACGGTGGAGGACGAGGAGGGCAACGTGTTCTACGACAACGAGATCTCCATTCTGGTGGAGCGCGACGGCGGTCAGATGTACAAGCGCAGCTTCACGCGTGAAAACTTCCTCTCCATGCTCGATGAGGGCTTCCGTCAGTACGGCATTCTCGACGGCTGCCGCTTCGTGAAGATCGACAAAGGCAGCGTGGTGTTCTCACTCTGTGTGTCGTATCCCGAGAGCGATCTCTTCACGCCGTTTCTGCTGACGGTGCATCCCGACGGCTCCGGCTCGTTCTCGCCGGACAACACGCTCGATGTGGACAACTTTGCCGACTCTGCGGCTTTGTCCAGCGGCGTTTAAACCGTAATATTTAAAAGGAAGGAAGCGGGGCGCTTCACGACTTGCGGCGCGGGTCGCAGGTGAGTGAGATGCCGAGTTTCTTGAAGATCTTCTGATCCACTTCGCTGAGCATCACGGTGGAGTGGGCCTGAAGACCGTTGAGCTGCGGCAGCATGGCCAGCGCGCGACGACAGTTGACGTTCTTGGTGGAGAGCACGGAGAGCGCCACGAGCACCTCGTCGGTGTGGAGTCGGGGGTTGTGTCCGCCCAGATAGTCCACCTTGGTCTTCTGAATGGGCTCGATGAAGTCCTGCGTGAGCAGCTTCTCCTCGTGGCCGATGCCGGCCAGATATTTCATCGCGTTGAGCAGCAGCGAAGCGCAGGTGCCCAGCAGCGGGCTGCTTCCGGCGGTGATGATGGTGCCGTCCTCCAGCTGGATGGCCGACGACTCTTCGCCGCGCTCTTCGGCGCGCTGCTTGGCGGCCACGGTGGTGGCACGGTAGTCGGTGGTGATCTTGGCCTGCTTGAGCAGCAGGGCTATCTTGTTGACTTCGGCTTCGTTCATGGCGCCGCAGGCCATCTTGCCCAGGGCGGTGTAGTAGCGGCGGATGATTTCCTGCTTGGAGGCATCCTGACACACCTCGTCGTCGGAGATGCAGAAGCCCACCATGTTCACGCCCATATCCGTGGGGCTCTTGTAGGGACACTCGCCGTAGATGCCGTCGAAGATGGCGGTGAGCACAGGGAAAATCTCCACGTCGCGGTTGTAGTTGATGGCCACCTTGCCGTAGGCCTCCATGTGGAAGGGGTCGATCTCGTTCACGTCGTTGAGGTCGGCGGTGGCGGCTTCGTAGGCGATGTTGACGGGATGCTTCAGGGGGAGGTTCCACACGGGGAAGGTCTCAAACTTGGCGTATCCGGCGTTCACGCCGCGCTTGTGCTCGTTGTAGAGCTGCGAGAGGCAGACGGCCATCTTGCCGCTGCCCGGACCGGGTGCGGTGACGATGACCAGCGGCTGCGTGGTCTCCACGTAGTCGTCCTTGCCGAAGCCCTCGTCGCTGTCGATGAGGGAGACGTTGTTGGGATAGCCTTCGATGGTGTAGTGGTAGTAGGCGCGGATGCCGAGGCTCTCCAGACGCTTGCGGTAGCTGTCGGCGCTGCTCTGCCCGTTGTAGTGGGTGATGACGACGGCGCTCACCTTGAAGCCTCTGTTGTGGAACTCCGTGCGCAGGCGCAATACATCTTCATCATAGGTGATGCCCAGATCCTGGCGCACCTTGTTGCGCTCGATGTCTACGGCAGAGATGACGATGATGATTTCGGCTTTGTCGGACAACTGGGCCAGCATGCGCAGCTTGGAGTCGGGCAGGAAGCCGGGCAAGACGCGGCTGGCGTGGTGGTCGTCGAAGAGCTTGCCGCCGAGCTCCAGGTAAAGTTTGCCTTTGAACTGAGCGATGCGCTCTTTGATGTGTTCGCTTTGGATGCGAATGTATTTGTCGTTGTCGAAACCGTATTTCATTTGGTCGGATAGAGGCGACTCGAACGCCCGACCCCTACGTCCCGAACGTAGTGCGCTACCAACTGCGCTACTATCCGAAAGGCCCTGTCTTTCACAAAACCGCGTGCAAAAGTACGAAAAAGTTGAGATATGCCCAAGGCTTTTCTTCCGTTTTTTTTGTTTTTTTACTCCTTTTTTGAAAAAATTGCGTCAAATGTTTGGCCAATTCAAAAAATCACCATACCTTTGCAGCGCTTTTCACGGGAAAGCATCTAAAAACAACGCCCGGTGCCATAGCTCAGTTGGTAGAGCAAAGGACTGAAAATCCTTGTGTCCCCGGTTCGATTCCTGGTGGCACCACAAGTGGTGGTGAGAACACTCCTCTGAGAGTCTTCCTTTATGGAAACTTCGGGAGTGTTCTTTTTTTAAAATGTAAAAACAAAAGCGAATGCAGAGCGTCAACATAGCAGTTTTTGCCTCCGGGAGCGGTTCCAACTTCGAGAACCTCGCCCGCTATTTCAGTGATAACGAGCGCGGCCGTGTGGTCCTGCTGGTGTGCAACAAGCCGGACGCTCCCGTCCTGGAACGTGCGCGCAATTTGGGCATCGACTCCGCCGTCGTGACGAAGGCCGAGCTTCAGGATCCGGAGCGCGTGATGCCGCTTCTGCGCCGCTACGGCGTCGGTTTTGTCGTCTTGGCGGGCTTCCTGCCGCTCATTCCCGATTATATGATTGAGGCCTTCCCGCAGCGTATGGTGAACATCCATCCCTCGCTTCTGCCGAAATATGGCGGCAAGGGCATGTGGGGCCATCATGTCCACGAGGCCGTGAAGGCGGCGGGGGAGAAGGAGACGGGCCTCACGGTGCATTGGGTCACGCCTCAGTGCGACGCCGGCACCGTCATTGCGCAGCGTCGCGTGGCGCTCTCGCCGGAGGACACTGCCGACGACATCGCCCGCAAGGAGCACGAGCTGGAGATGGCGCATTTCCCCAAGATCATCGAGGAAATTCTCAGCCAGCTCTGAGCTTTGCTTCGGCTATAAGGCAGATCAGTCCCTACTCGTATTTGGCACAGCGATAGCTGGCATTGAAAAAGGCTTCGGTGTAGCTTCCGTTGAGGCTGAGGCTGAAGATTTCATGGCCGGCAGCATCAAATTCTTTGACCAGGCGGTTGTATTCGCTCGTCTCGTCGCCGGGAATGCCCCAGCCGGCCACATATCCCGTATTAACAATCTGGAAGGAACCGCAGGCCTGTGTGAAGTACATTTTGCTGGCCGGAAGGATGTTGCCGCCACCCAACACTTCACCGGTCTCGGGGTTGATGGTGAGGCGCAGCAGACGGGTGTCGGGTATCGGTTGTCCGCTCGGGCCTGCATGTCCGTTGCCGTTGTCGAAGACGGTCAGCGTGTTGTCGTCGTGCAAGGTGACATAGTGCTGTCCGAAGAAAGCGTATTTGGGATCAAGACCGGCTCCGTCGATGCGCCACATCATGCTGCCGTCCGTCCTGTTGATTTTCAGCACGGAGCAGACTGCACGGAAGGAGCAGAGCAGATTGCCGTCGGGAAGCACCTGAAGGGAGTTGAAATGCACATAGTCGTAGGAGGTGTCGAAGTTGGGATTCGCCCACGTCTCCATATCGGGAATGCTGGTGCTCCACCAGTCGAAGACGACCTCCCCGTCGAGCACTTCCTGCAGGTAGGACACTTTGGCGTTGCGGTCGCTGATGGGCCGATCGAGATAGGCTGAGACGATGTAGTGATTGAGTGAGAAGAGATAGAAATCATGACCGTCGAGGGGTTCGCCGTCACCGATATTGCCGTCGAGGCTGGCTTTCAGATGAATGGTCTTCAGGGGTTTGTAATGATCGTCGAGAATCACTCTCATGCCCGGATCGTAGCCCATCATCAGGCGCGAGGCAAACTTGGGGTCATTGGCGTGGTAGCTGTAATAGACGGTGCCGTCTTCGGTGACGTGCTTCTTGAAGTCCCACCAGCCGCTGACATCATTGGGATCGGTGACGGTGCGCGGTTCATAGCGATAGAAGAGAACTTCGCCCTTGTTGTTGACTTTCATGATGAGCCGGTTGTAGACAAAAGAGAGATAGAAGTCTCCTTTGGCCACAGCCTGTCCGTTGACGTTCAGCTTGGGGATGCCGCTGTGCAGGGTGTTGAGCAGAACCTGGCCCGGACGACCGTTCTTGAGATACGCGATTTTTATCTGGGTGTCGGCGTTGATCTTGCTGACGGGCACCTTGCATTTCCCGCCTTTGACGGTTTGTCCGTCGATGATGATACTTTGGAAGTCGCTGCTGTTGCCGACGGTGACGTCTGCGTCAAACTCCGTACAGAGGGTCGTCAGGTTCGTAGGCCCGTTGTCGGACAGGTTGATGACGTAGTGCTCACCGTTGATGTAGATTGACAATTCGCCTTCAACAGACGGACTGTTGTCGTCATCGGAGCAGGATGTCATCGCCAGCGCGACAACAGCTGCCATCAGGAATTTCAGTGTTTTCATGTTGTTTTTTATCCCTTTTGTGAGGAGTTTTCACAGTATCTTAACAAATTCCGTCCCAAAGTTACGAAAAATAGTTTAAAGAACGGCTCATGATGATTTCATTTTTGCACAAAGTGTTGTGCGTTTGTATTTTTTTTGTTACCTTTGCGGCGAACCTGATGAAAAACAACCAGGTAGTATTCACACAACAAAGAAAACGAACCATGAAAATCAAAGCCGTAAAATTCCGCAAAGACGGATTCTATTCCCAGCCGTTCGTCATGGGTGGCGAAGATGGCGCCGGGAAGTTTGACCCCAACGTTCGCTATCGTGGCAGTCTGCAGAACTATCTGATAGATACGGGCAGTGAAGTCATCCTGGTGGATACCGGTCTGCCTGCAGGTTTCCCCGACGGGGCGCCGGACGAGACGGCCCCCATCTATATCGGCAAGAGTATCTGCGAATATATGGAGGCTCTGGCCGCGTTGGGCTATGGGCCGGAGCAGGTGACGAAGATACTCTTGACCCACAAGCATGCCGACCATTCGGGAGAGCTGCGTTCGTTTCCCAACGCGAAGATTTATGTCAATGCAGAGGAGATCGGCGCTGAGGAGCTCAAGGGTATTCCCAACATCGTTCCCGTTGAATTCACCGACGGCCCTTATCACAACTTCCCTGAAAGTCAGAAGATTGCCGATGGCGTTTACTATATCAAGGCCAAGGGACATACCAACGGCAACAGCCTTGTCATCGCCGAGGACGGGGGCCTGTTCTATATGTTCGAGGGCGACATCACTTACGTTGACGAGGCCCTCTATGCCAACAAGCTTTCCCTGGTCTTCGACGACCTCCCTGCTGCCCGCGAGACGATGGATCGCGTGCGTGAGTTCATCCGCAAGCAGCCCACCGTGTATTGCGGCACTCACACCCCTCAGGGCTACGAGAGTCTGGAGGCCAAACGCGTGATGGATCTCGACAATCCCGTGCCGACGGTCTTCGATGAGATAGATTTCAGTAAGAAGGTGGACTCCGACAAGTATGTCTGCTCCGTCTGCGGCTACGTCTACGACCCTGCCGAGCACGACGGTGTGGCCTTCGAAGATCTGCCCGACGACTGGCGTTGTCCCCGCTGCAAGCAGCCGAAGTCCAAGTTCAATAAAGCATAAGGCGCATGGCTCTGGCCTTCGGCTTGCTCATTCCCTTCCTGGGTACCGTACTCGGAGCGGCATTCGTCTTTTTCATGAAGGACGAAATGTCGCCCCGGGTGCAGAAGACGCTGTTGGGTTTTGCTTCCGGCGTGATGGTGGCGGCATCGGTGTGGTCGCTGCTGATTCCCGCGATGGAGATGGAGGCCGACAGCGGCAAATGGAGTGTCGTGCCTGCGGCGGCAGGATTTCTGTTGGGCATGGGTTTCCTGTTGCTGCTTGACGAACTTACTCCGCACCTTCATGTCGGGTCGGACACGCCGGAAGGCCTTCGTTCCCGACTGTCGCGAACGGCGATGCTGGCGCTGGCTGTCACCATCCACAACCTGCCTGAAGGCATGGCCGTCGGCGTGGTGTTTGCCGGAGCGGAGCAGGGTGCTGCCGGACTTTCCGTGGCGTCGGCTGTGGCCGTCTCGCTGGGTATTGCCATTCAGAACATCCCCGAGGGTGCCATTATCTCCATGCCCATGCGGGCTGAGGGTAACAGCAGGTGGCGCTCGTTCCTGATCGGCAGTCTGAGCGGTGCCATAGAGCCTCTCGGAGCTCTTGCCGTGCTGCTGCTGGCCTCACTCCTGATGCCCGTGATGCCCTACATGCTCGCCTTTGCTGCAGGAGCGATGTTCTACGTCGTGGTCGAGGAGCTCATTCCCGAAGCCTCTAACGGCCGGCACTCCAATCTCAGCACCATTGGCTTCGCCGTCGGCTTCGTGCTGATGATGGTGCTTGATGTGGTGATGGGGTAGAGGCTTTCAAAAAAAATGCAGCGTTTCTTGTTCAGCTCAAAAAAATGCACTATCTTTGCAGTCGAGAAACGCAATGCCATGAAGAAACTGTTCCTTACATTAGCGATGCTGGCCGCAATGACGGCTGTCGCCGAGACCTACACCAACGAATACCCGAAAGAACTGACAAAACTGGCAGAGAAATGGGCGAAGAAAGGCGAATGGCGCAACGGATTCAACAAGGCCAATCCGGCACCGACGGTAAACCTGGTGGAATTCTACATACAATACCACCGCAACCCGCAGCAATGGGACGTCCTCTTTAAGTGGCTGCAGGAAACAGACCTGCTGGCCATACCCGCCGGACGCATGCCATTGCCCGGCACGTCGCTCACCGTAAGCGTGGAGGACGGCGACAACTGGTGCTCACAGGACGACCTGCGGGCGGGGAAGGGGAGCGAGAGCCACCGTCAGAAGATAGACTTCATGTACGTGGTGAGGGGTACGGAAGGATTCTGCCGCCTCGATCACGACACATCGGCGCCTTTGGCCGATTACAAGCCCGACAGGCTGGAATACTCGTTCCGCTACGACCGTCTGCAGCAGTTCACGTCGCTGCCCGGCACATTCAACATCATGTTCCCCTGCGACTGGCACATAGCCAAGGTGAAGACGACGGAAGCAAGCCAAACGCTCCGCGTGCTGGTGATCAAGGTGGATTATAAGATGTGAACGGGCTGTCGGACTGGACTAGTTGACAGTTCGTCTCATTCGTCTCGTTTGTATCATTTGATTTTTTGAAAAATATGGAGCGGATTTCAAGAAAATCTGCCCCGAATATTTGTAGTTTCAAAGAAAAAGTGTATTTTTGCAGTATGAAGCTTTCAAGGTGCTCAGTGTGACAGTTGTATGGAAAGGCTTAATCGTATATTTGAGGTGCTATCCAATAGCGGCTTCTCAGCTGTTGCATTGCAGGTGATAAACAGCTTTGTAAACGATATACAAAATGGGAGAGAAGATTTTTCTAGATTCAATCTATCAGAGCATGCAGGACTCTGCAAGGGAGGCCCGCATCTCATTGGGGCGTCCGTCGTCGCATGCTACGCGACAGCAAGCATTACAGCAGGTCGCAATGCTTCAGGCAGCCAAGGAAGCCCAGCAAACTGGGAAATAGACGCTCATCAGGAACAACTCATAGAGCAATGGGCTAAAGCGGCCAACCTTTGGGAGGATGATTCAGAGCAGATTCTGATTTCGGAGTTTGGCCCTAAGATTGCTCAGGGTGCAGAGGCGAAGGTGTACTACAGCGACGGCAACCCTTCGGTAGTAAAGGAGCGCACGTCCATATACTCCACTTGGCAGAAGGCGCTTGATGCCATTGTCCTACACAACACTCTTTTCCCTGAGACGGCCATGAAAGTTATCGGCTTCACTCGCGACGGCGACGGTCTGATGCGTATTGTCTTGACGCAGCCCTATGTAAACTGCCTGCGTTTGGCCACGAAGGCTGAGATTGATGAGATGGTTGCCGCTAAAGGTTTTCGTGACAATTGGGAGGGACAAGGCGTGAACTACATTTCTGATCGTTTGGTCCTTGAGGACATGCATCCAGCCAATGTGTTTATCGATGCCTTATCGAAGAAACCGATTTGCATTGACTGTATTGCCAAGTTTGTGAAATAAGGTCTCCCCCAAACCGCTCATTAATGAAATCGATGCAATTCATTAATGAAAACGATCGAATTCATTAATGAGTACGATAAAAGTCGTTAATGAAACGGATTCCGTGCGTTAGTGCGTGAAATTCTTCGCCATTTATTTGTCGTTTCAAAGAAAAAGTGTATTTTTGCAAATGAAAGATACCATAATTAATTGATTTATGCCTGAAATCTGCAGATTCTTTGCAGAGAAGCACCATTGCCCATTGAACCCTTAAAATAAAGTAATGTGTATGATTAAGCAAGATTTACTCAGAGTGGTCGATGTGGAATATCTGCACGATTACACGATGGAGCTGGAGTTCAGCAACGGCGAGCGTCGCATTGTGGATTTCAAGCCTCTCCTCACGGGGGCATTGCGCGAGCAGTTGCTCGACAGCGACAAGTTCATCCAGTTCGGCCTCACGGATTGGACTTTGGAGTGGTATAACGGTGTGGATTTCGCACCGGAGTTCCTCTATGAGAAGGGCGTTGCAGCATAAGTGAAACAGATAATCAATAGATATAACCTTAAACCAAACCGCCTATAGACAGATAGACAGACAAAATACATTGAAATAGAAGCGTCCGCTTAGATTCTTGTTCTATCGAAATCGCCAATTTCAAAGGACTGCAAGAGTAAAGGCTCGGATGCTCACGCGACAGCGTGGGCTTTTACTCGTAGATGCAGTCAAGGTGTTTGGCGATACCTGATAGAACGTAGACGAAGTTAAAGTCCACGTTTTCTTTTTCTATCATTAAACAACAATCATTGAATCAACTTAAATTAATTTTATCATGAATATACAATCGTTTGCTTCAGTTATTTTAATTAGAAGATGAACATAATCACAATAACTATGAAAAGAAATATCATTTTTTTACTATTGTCTGTGTCTGCGTTGTCAACCTTTGCTCAGTCATACAAAATGGTTATCCGTGTAAATGAGGGGGCAATGCAAGGAAATGAGGATAATATAATCTCTATTCCTGTTGATGACATTAAAGAAGTCACGTTTGAAGAGGTTGAATCAATACCAGAAAGTTCGACGCCAATTACATTCCAAATTGAGGACTATATTGCAGTCCCCACTCGTGCAATTGCGACAACAACATCCGCTTTGACAAATCGAAAATATGGCGTGTTTGGTTGCTATAATAATGGCGAACCAATAAATCCCTCCAAGGTTGTTGCCAATTTGATAAATAATCAGGAATTAAAATACATAGACGGAAGCTGGACGTATTCTCCTATTGTATATTGGCCGGAGAAAAATGAAAGTAGTAATTATGCCTCTTTCTTTGCATATTCCCCCTATTCGGAAAACGGAAATAACGAGTATGTCAAAGTTAGTTCGTCTTCAACGCCTGTGATTGAATATGAATCCACGGATCCGATGAACGATGCTGGCGATTTGCTGTATGGCAATTCGCTTAATACAACCCAAGACAACAACAATGGATGTGTCAACATACAATCAAGGCATGCATTGGCAAAGTTAAATCTCTATGCTGTTGGTACTAATTTTGAAAGCGAGACTAAGATAACTATTGAAAGCATTACGATTAGTGGAAAGATACCTAATATAGGTTCGTTTAATTTATATAGCCAACAATGGGAAAATCGCTCAACCGATGTTCAAACGTATAAGTTAGAAGGCAACACCCTTTCGCCGGAGTTACGGGATGCCGGGGATAAATCCGCAGCCAATCAGCCAGTTGGGGTTCAAACGGTCAGCAAACAGATAGGTATTAGTCCATTTTTGTTTATTCCAACGGAAGGAGAGCAAGAAATCACTGTTACGGTAAAATATTATGTCACAACGGATGACCCTAATTTGTCTTCAGGTTATTCTAGAATACATAATGTGATTACAAAACGAATAAATCTCAAACTTGAGAAAAGTTATGAGTACGATTTGAAGATTATTTTAGGTCTTACTTCTGTTAAATTAGATATAACTTCTTCTGTATGGGGCGATTCTAATAATATCTCTTTCTAAGTCATTACTTCTGTTGATAAAGGACTTAATCAAGACATTTGATAACGATGCTGAAACACATTATAATTTATTTCCTTTTATGCCTGGCATGTCTGCCGATTATGGCAGACAGTGCTCAGTTCTTAACGATTAATGGTAAGAGCAATACGAGAGTCACATTCGCATTATCTGATGAGCCCAAGATTTCTTTCAAAGATGGTGCTATGCATATCGTTAGTAAGCTCATGGTATTTTCATTAAATCTATCTGAGATTATTAATTATACCTTCTCCAAAGATCCCTCAAGTATTGATGAGATCTCAGCAGATAATGATTTTAAATTAGTAAATGGTTGTATCCTATTCAACGGTTTAGTTGCAGGGAGCAAAATCTACACATATTTGCAGGACGGGCGTTTGCTTAATGAATGTACGGCAGATAATAATGGTAACGCAAATGTCGACTTAAAGAGTTTGCCAAAAGGTATTGTTATACTTCGCTCAAACAAAATGAGTGTTAAGATTTCAAATAAATGACAAGAGGATTTAAGACACTTTTTAGGGATAAAGTAAGAAGCAAGAGAGAATAACTGCGCTGTTACTCAAATTAGTGTAATATTAATCGCGCCTGCTGACATTTCTGCGGGCGCTTTTCTTTTGGCCCTTCTAGATTTTACTACATAGTTATCCAATACTTTTTTTATAGTTATCCGGAAAAATCGACTTATCTCCCCAAATCGCGTGAGTTAACTCGATTCATCGTGTGAGTTAACCCGATCGATCGTTTGAGTTAACTCAGGTTTTTGACGGCCTTTTTGCAACAACGAACGGACACAATTAACGCTTGTCCGTTATGTCCGTTATGGCTTATTCGTTTCGCTGATTGATCAGATTCACCACCACCTTCACCATCACGTCCTTCTCCTCCGTGCGGCTCTCGGCAATCATCAGCGTCAGAGCCACAAGGGTGTTGTCGGCGATACGTTTGGAGCCGTCTTCACGGTAGAGAACGCCGTTGTTGTTGAGAAACCACAGGAATAGCGTGGCGGCAATACGCTTGTTGCCGTCGCTGAAGGAATGGTTTTTCGTCACCAGATAGAGCAACATAGCAGCCTTCTCCTCTACGCTGGGATAAAGCTCGTCGCCGCCGAAGGTCTGATATATCTGCCCGATGCTGCTCTTGAATGAGTCGTCCTTCTCGTTGCCAAAGAGTGCGGAGCCGCCAAACTTATCGCGCAGGCTGTTGATAGCCTCCATAGCGTTCTCGTAGGTGGCGTGGAAGGGTTCCTGCTTCGTGGTCTTGTCGATCGTCAGTCGCTCGTAGTCATAGCTGTCCAAAGTATCCAGGGCGTACGTGTAATCGGTGACCACAGCGAAGAGCGCATTGGTTTCGTCGTTGGACAGCAGCGTCTGACTCTGTATCGTGCGGCCCAGCATCCCCACCAACTGGCGCAACTCGCCAATCTGCTCCTTGCGGATGCGATCGCTGACGGCATAGCCTTTGACGAGATATTGCCTTAGAACCATGTTAGCCCATTGACGAAAGCGAGTGGCGTTTTTGCTATTAACACGATAGCCAACAGAAAGAACGGCATCAAGATTATAATACTTCGTACTATAAGTCTGCTTTCCGTCATTACCCATGTGTTCCAAAATGGAACATGTGCTATCTTCTTCGAGTTCTTCCGACGCATAGATGTTTTTCAAGTGCTTCGTTATTGCCGGCCGTTTTGTGCCGAACAACTCTGCGATTTGCTTCTGCGTCAGCCATACTGTATCATTTTCCAGACGGACATCAATCTGTGTCTGTCCGTCCTCCGTTTGGTAGATGACAATCTTGTTCTCTTCCATAATGCATCGAATTAATTCTGCAAAGATACTACTTTTTCTTCGACCGGCAAACAGTTGAGATAGATTTTTCCTGCTGCCCTTCCAATTTTTACTGCATAGTTATAAGTAGGAGGTAAGATGTTAGAGGGAAGAAGGAAGAGGGGAGAGAAGGCTTTGGAGAGAGAAGTAAACTATGGGCCGGTTGTTTCAGTTTCAGTTGTTTCAGTTTATTTTATGGGGTACTTAGTCTCAATTATTTCTTCTTTCTCTATTATATCTATTTAATAATTAATAATATATATATAATATATAATAAAAATAGAAATGGACACCCCTCGAAAATTAACTGAAACAACTGAAACTGAAACAGATTATGGCATGTAATCTTCTTTAAAAAGCAAAAACACAGCAAGATACGTTATTGCAGCAAAAGCGCTATCTCTCGCTTTTATTCTCAAAAGCAGACAATTAGTCTCAATAAAGGGCCGTTTTAGGCCTGAAAAGCATGCGCGAAACAGCATTTTGAGCATCGTTTACCCTCAAAATCGTTCGTCACAGCCTTCCGGAAAATTCAGCCAGCAACACCGAATCGAGGTGTTTTAGACATAAAAGTGCAATAAAACCTGCCCTCACAGACCTGTTCCCCTGCGCAGCGCCTGCACAGCGCCTGCGAAACTGCAGATGAATGGTTTCGTTTGTCTAATCGCTTTTTTGTAAGAGAACGGACACAATTAACGCTTGTCCGTTATGTCCGTTATGTCCGTTCAGGCCGCTTCCAGATGTCTTTTCCTAAAAACGGTTGACAGTTTTTTATCCTTTTACTGATGTCGTTGACAGTATATTTTCTGATAAGGTTGACAGTTTACTGACGGGGTTGACATTATTACTGATAAGGTTGACAAAAACTGTTCTGGCGGGTTTCTGTCTACAAAAGTAGGAAATAAATTATAATCGCACTTCATTTTTAGTATAGATTTTTGTTTTCCACATCCGTTTTTGTTCTCCACTCTGCCGATGGACCGCTTCCGGGGTCTGATAGCCCAAACTCATGTGAGGACGACGGTTGTTATAGAAATCTATAAATCTGCCGATGTGCTCACGAGCTTCCTTAATCGTCGCAAAACGCTTCTTCCGCAGATAAACACTCTCATTTT